>Ga0326728_10002515_pt1 | contig 60602 bp, 58 predicted proteins | sample MB3enrmetagenome_FD_207602 | JGI IMG/M metagenome (GOLD analysis project Ga0326728, IMG submission 207602) | Lab enriched peat soil microbial communities from McLean, Ithaca, NY, United States - MB31MN | ecosystem: Environmental > Terrestrial > Soil > Wetlands > Peat | place: USA: New York... | reverse complement strand
GGGAGGCGCCCAATCGTGTAGCGCTCCTTGTTCATGTTGTATTCCGCAAGGATTTGACCATCCAAGCTGAGCATCAGGCGTGCCATGCAGACTCCATATCCCTAGCCGAACCATCCCAGTATTTTGTCAAATATACGCCGGTGCGCCGGAAATGGCTCGGTTACGTGCGCCATGATGACCGACACGTTATCCCGCCCACCATTGTCGTTCGACAGCTGAATCAATTGCTTAGCAACTGTATCAAGATTAGCACTAAAGGTGCTGATTGTTAAATGAATATCCTCATCTTCGATCATGTCCGAGAGGCCATCGGAGCAGAGGACATAATAATCGCTCTTCTGCACCGGCTGCTCATGGATCTCCACTTCGACATTCTGTTCCACGCCCAGGGCCCGTGTAACATAATTTTTATTGGTTGCCCGCTGTGCTTCCTGCTGGGAATAAAAGCCGCGGTCGACCAATTCTTGCAGCAGCGAATGATCGAGCGTCATCTGTTCGAACCGGTTGTCCCTGAGGCGATACAGCCGCGAGTCGCCGACGTGCGCGATCGACATCTTGTTGTCGTGAAACAGGCAGGCGACCACCGTCGTGCCCATACCCTCGCATTGGGGCTGCGTCTTGGACGTGTGGTAGATGATTTTGTTGGCGCGGTGGATGGCATCACGCAGAATGATGCTCGGCCGCGTCAGACCGGTTTCCGGATCCCGCACCGTGAGGTCTTCACGCAGCACCGCGTCGCGGACGAGGTTGATGATGGTTTTCACGGCAATCCCGCTGGCCACCTCGCCGGCGTTGTAGCCGCCCATGCCGTCGGCCAACACGAATAGCCCGATCTCGGCCTCGGTGCCGATCATGTCCTCATTGTGCTCGCGAACCTTGCCGGTATCGGTCAGAGCGACGCTGGCGATTTTCCCCCTAAGGCTCATGGTCCATACGCTTCTGAGTAATCGTCATTGAACACAATCATGGCAATCCGCTCGGTATCCGCAACCGACAATCTTCCAAAGCAGCCGCCATCTGAGCACCCGAGTCGAATCGCGAATCGGGATCCTTGGCAAGCGCGCGATCGATGACTCTGTCGACGCAATCAGGCAGATCGGGCCGGAACGCACGCAACGGCGGATGCGGCGCTTCGGCGATCTGCTGCATCAGTCCCGTCATCGAATCAGCGGTGAAGGGTAGTTGGCCGGTCAACAGTTGAAATAGGCTAACACCCAGGGAAAACAAGTCCGAGTGACCGGTCACACTTCGTCCTTCGAGCTGTTCCGGAGACATGAACGACGGCGTGCCCAGCACGATGCCGGTGCGAGTGGTGCCGGCGCCCGTCAGGCGCGCGATTCCGAAGTCGGTGATCTTCAGCACATCCGTGCTCGGGTCGTACATGAGGTTTGCAGGCTTGATGTCGCGGTGTACGACCTGCTGTTTGTGGGCGAAACCCAAGGCGTCGGCGGTTCGCGCGATGATGTCCAATACCTTGCGCGGCTCCAAGAGATTGTTGGCCGTCGCATAGTCGCTCAAGTGACGGCCCTTCAAGTATTCCATGGCGATGTACGCGAGTCCGCGTTCCTCGCCGACATCATAGATCGTCACGATGTTCGGATGATTCAGGCGACCGGCCGTTTCCGCCTCGCGAAAAAAGCGCGCCCGGGCGTCGGCCAGTTCGGCATCGCTGAATTCGCTGGCCAAGGGAATGGCCTTGATCGCAACTTGACGATTGATGGCGGTGTCGCGCCCCAAGTACACGGTACCCATGGCGCCGCGACCGATCTCGCGCTCCAACTGGTAGCGTCCGAGGCGCTGCAGCTCCTTTCCGTCCACGGCGGCAGCCCCCGCCGGCGCAGCGGACTGCAGAACGGGAGGCGGGGGTGCCGGCGCCGGTCTGGGTTTTGCGCGATCGGCATCCATCAACCGCTTCAGGCGCGCGCTCACGTCCCGGTAGGTGTTGTCGATTCGCGCCAGATGGCGGTACACGGCGGTCGCCTGGACGGCGCGCCCGCGTTGTTCCAACTGGGTCCCGAGAGTGTAGAGGTCGCCAATCACCGTGTCGCTCGCCTTGCGACCCTTGAGTTCGGCGAAACGCTGTTCGAAGTTATCCAGCAGCCGTGCGGTATCGGAAACCGGCACCGATGAGGTCTTGGGCGCGGGAATCACGGGCGCCATGGTCGACCCGCGAGACCACAGGACGAGCGCGCCGCCCACCGCCAGCGCGAGAAAACCTGGAAGCCATAGCCAGGAACTGAAATTAGTCAGAAATCTTAAGCATAGGTCTATGCCCAAGACTCCAACGCCCACAATCGCTGCTGTCAGCCCGAATTTGCGCATGCAATAGACATAATCCGCTTTCAGAAGGCCGGCAGTATAGGTGATCGGGCTGCCTAAGCTGCAATGCTAAGCTCACAAAATCGATCATTGAGGCAAGGAGCCTAGGAATGCCCAAGCTTAGGCAAGTTTTTGTCTGTCAAAACTGCGGAGCGCCTTCGCCCAAATGGCAGGGGCAGTGTGCCGCTTGCGGCGAGTGGAACACTTTGGTGGGCGAAGCGGTGCCCGCAGCGGCTCGCCGGGGCGGGCGGAGCGCACCTCGTTCTGCCCGCGCCGATGTGTCCACGTCGCTGGCGGCCGAGGCGGTGGCGGAAACACCCCGGCTGGCAACGGGCTCCGCGGAACTCGACCGGGTATTGGGGGGAGGGCTCGTGCTGGGCTCGGTCACATTGATCGGGGGTGACCCCGGCATCGGCAAATCCACGCTCATGCTGCAGGCCGCGGCGGCGCTCAATGCCCTAGGTCCCGTGCTCTACGCCACCGGCGAAGAGTCGCTGAAACAGGTGGCATTGCGCGCGCGCCGCCTCGGCTTGGAGAACGCCACGGCGAGACTGATTGCCGAAACCGGCGTCGAACAGATCGTCGGCGTGGCAACCGGCCTCGGGGCCCGGGTACTCATCGTCGATTCCATCCAAACCATGCATTCCGAAGGCATCGAATCCGCGCCGGGGGCCGTGTCGCAGCTGCGCGAATGCACGGCCGAGCTGGTGCGCTTTGCCAAAGCCAGCGGCACGGCGGTGTTGCTGGTCGGCCACGTCACCAAGGAAGGGCAAATCGCGGGGCCGCGCGTCCTCGAGCACATGGTCGACACGGTGCTGTACTTCGAGAGCGACACCGGCAGCCGCTTCCGTGTACTGCGCTCGGTGAAAAATCGCTTCGGCGCCGCCAACGAGATCGGCGTGTTCGCCATGGCCGAACACGGCTTGCGCGAGGTCACGAACCCATCGGCGATTTTCCTATCGCGTCACGCCGAACCGGTTTCCGGCAGCGTCATCACGGTCATGCGCGAGGGAACGCGTTCCTTGCTGATCGAAGTGCAAGTGCTCGCCGATTTGAGCCTCGGCGGCAATCCGCGCCGCGTCGCCGTGGGCATCGACGCCAATCGGCTGACGATGTTGCTGGCGGTTGCGCATCGACATGCGGGTCTCTTGCTCGGCGGCCAAGATGTCTTCGCCAACGTGGTGGGCGGCGTGCGTCTCGCCGAGACCGCCGGCGATCTGGCGATCGTGTTGGCGGCGCGGTCGAGTCTGCAGGATGTGCCGCTGCCCAATTCGTTGATCGCCTTCGGCGAGTTGGGCCTCGCCGGCGAGATTCGTCCGGTGCCGTTCGGCGAGGAACGGTTGCGGGAGGCGGCGAAGCATGGATTCAAGGTGGCGTTGGTGCCCGAGGCCAACGTTCCCAAGCGGCCGCCGGAGGGCATGACGGTGCGTGGCGTCACGCGCCTGAATCAAGCCCTCGACGCGTTTTAGGGCCGACGCCCCGGGTCCGGACCGACGCGGGTCAAGGCGCCTCCGGCGGCCGAATTCGCACGGTCTTGATGGCGTTGTCGCCGGTTTGCAAGACCTCGAGCATGTAGTCGGCCAGCTTCAGCGTGGTACCCGGCTCCGGGATGGTTTCCAAGAATTCGACGATCAATCCGTTCAAGGTCTTCGGCCCATCGGTGGGCAGGTTCCAGCGCATGGAGCGGTTCAGTGCACGAATCGTCGTCGAGGCGTTGGCGACGTAGCTGCCATCGGCGTCGCGGTGCACGTCCTTGTGCATCATGGTGGCCGGATCGGTGGTGAACTCGCCCACGATCTCCTCGAGGATGTCCTCCAGGGTCACGAGACCTTGGATGTCGCCGTACTCGTCCACCACGAACGCCAGGCGGCGCTTTTCACGCTGAAAATTGAGCAGCTGCGTGTTCAAGGTGGTGCCGGAAGGAACGAAGTAAGCATCGCGCGCATGCGCGGCCTCGATCAGTGCCTCACGATCCAGGCGGCCGCGCGCGAGTTCATGGACGACGCGCTTCATGTGCAGCACGCCGATGATGCGATCGATTTCTCCCTCATACACCGGCAGCCGCGTGTGCTGACTCTGACGCAGCTGTTCCAGTACTTTGTCCCAATCATCGTCCACATCGATGCCGACGATTTCGGTGCGCGGCACCATGATGTCTTCGACCGTCGCCTTTTCCAGATCCAGAATGCTGACCAACATCTGTTGGTGGCGATGCGGGATCATGGCGCCCGCTTCGGCCACCACGGTGCGCAATTCTTCGCTGCTCAAAGAATGCGACGCTTGTTGTTGCGAGGCGCCCAGCAACCGCAGCACGCCATTGGCCAAGAGATTGGTCGCCCACACGAACGGATACAGCAGGTACAGCAACGGCGTGTAAATGTAGGCGGCCGGCAACGCCAGCTGCTCCGGGTGCAGCGCGCCGTAGGTCTTGGGCGCCACTTCGCAAAAGATCAGCAGCACCAGCGTCAATGCCACGGCGCCGAACGCCACGTAATATTCGCCGCCCAGGCGAAACGCGATGAATCCCACCAGCATGGGGGCCGTCACGTTGACGATGGTGCTCAACAACAGGATCAGCCCGATCAAGCGGTCAGGATGGGCGAGGAGGTTCTCGGCCAGCCGCGCTCCGCGATGGCCCTCGTTGGCAAGGTGGCGCAGCCGATAGCGATTCAGGCTCATGAGGGCCGTTTCGCTGCCCGCAAAGAACGCGGCGAGCAACAGCAGCAATACTAAACCAGCGAATAGAACACCAAGGGAGGGTTGCGCCATTCAGCCCCAATGTTTGCCGAGCACGGTTTCAAGGACGAATTTGGATCCGAAATAAGCCAAGGTGAGCATCGCAAATCCGCTCAACGCCCAGCGCACCGCTGCGCGTCCGCGCCATCCGTAGCGCGTGCGGCCGATGAGCAAAATTCCGAACAGTACCCAAGCGGCGAGCGACAACACCGTTTTGTGAAAGAGATGCTGCTCGAACAAATTGGTGACGAAGATGAAACCCGTCAACAAGGCCAGCGTGAGCAGCACGAAGCCGGCGCCAATGAGCCGAAACATCACTTTCTCGAGGGCATCGAGCGGCGGCAGCATGCTCGGCAGGTCGGACAACCGCCGCGTGCGCAGGCGGCGGTCGAGGAAGACCAGCAGCAGGGCGGTGACGGCAGCGGCGAACAGCAAGGCTGCCGCACCCATGGACAGCAGAATGTGCGCCGTCAATTCCCACCCGGGCACGTTCTCTTCCGCCGTGGTGCGCCCGTAGCCGGTCACGGCCGCCCCGAATGCCGCGCTCGCCAGGAGGATGGCGCCGAGGACCCGATTCTGTCTCTCGATGCAAATGAAGCAGGCAAGCACCGCCAGGGTCCACGCCAGCAGCGACAGTGCCTCGAGCAAGCCGATGGAAAACGGCCCGTTCATGCGCATCATGCGCACGATGGCGTCGGTATGAGCGAGAATTGCTGCGAGCGCGAGCGCCCAGGCGACGGCGTTCAAGCGTGGATTGGAAGCGCTTCGCAGCATGACCCAAGCACTGGCGGTATAGAGAAGAAACAGGGTGATGGCGAGGATCACGGCGTGGAAATAATGACACAAGCATTGAAGTGCGCCTAGGAGCCTGTCTGATTATTCCCCTTGAGCCGCGGGGAATAATCAGACAGGCTCCTGACCCGCGATTCGAACTATACTATTAGTCCATGTTCGACCGACTTACCTCTGGTTTTTCCAAGGCATTGAACGCGCTCACCGGGCGTGGCCATTTGACCGAGGACAATATCGCCGACACCGTGCGGCAGGTGCGCCTTGCGTTGCTCGACGCGGACGTGGCGCTGCCGGTCGTGAAGACTTTCACCGAGGCGGTCAAAGCGCGGGCGGTGGGCGTCGAGGTCGCCAAGAGCCTGACTCCCGGCCAGGCATTCATCAAAGTGGTGCACGAGGAGCTGGTCCGGCTCATGGGCGAGGCCAGCACCGGGCTCAACCTGCGTGCGCAACGGCCGGTCGTGGTGATGCTGGCGGGATTGCAGGGCGCCGGTAAGACCACGACGGCCGGCAAACTTGCGCGGTGGCTGATCGAAAAACAGCACAAGAAGGTTCTGATGGCCAGCACCGACGTGTATCGGCCGGCGGCTATCTTGCAGTTGCAAACGTTGGCGGCGCAGGTGGGAGCCGGGTTTGCGATGGCCGACGCGAGCGAATCGCCGGTCGCGATCGCGCGGCGCGCCCTGACCGAGGCCACGCTCCAGGCGTACGACATCTTGCTGCTCGATACGGCCGGCCGACTGCATATCGACGCCGAGATGATGGCCGAGGTCAAGGCACTGGAAGCCGCCGTCAATCCGCACGAGCGGCTGTTCGTCGTCGACAGCATGGCCGGCCAAGACGCCGTGAATGCCGCGAAGGCGTTCAATGAAGCACTCACCTTGACCGGCGTGATCCTCACGAAAGCCGACGGCGATGCCCGGGGCGGCGCTGCGTTGTCGGTTCGGCAGGTCACGGGCAAGCCCATTCTGTTCGTCGGCACCGGCGAGAAGTCGGAGGCGCTCGAACTGTTTCAGCCGGAGCGCATTGCGTCCCGAATATTGGGGATGGGCGATGTGTTGTCGCTGGTCGAGCAGGTTCACGCCCAAGTCGACCAAGACAAGGCGGAAAAGCTCGCCAAGAAGATCAGCAAGGGCAAGTCGTTCGATCTGTCGGATCTGCGCGATCAGTTGAGCCAATTGCAGAAGATGGGGGGTATGTCGGCGCTATTGGACAAGCTGCCGGCACAGATGCAAGCGAACGCTGCTGCGGCTGCCGGCGCCGTCGATCCGAAAACCATGAAACGCCAAATGGGGATCATCGACTCGATGACCCCGCGCGAGCGCCGGCGGCCTGAAATCATCGATGGATCGCGTAAGCGCCGCATTGCAGCAGGTTCCGGGGTGCCGCTGCCCGAGGTCAATCGGCTCCTGAAACAATTCGATCACATGCAGAAAACCATGAAGAAGATGATGAAGGGCGGCATGCTGCAAAACATGATGAGGGGCATGGGCGGCCGTTTACCGCCCGGATTTGGGCGCTAGAGAGGTTGCCGCTGCCTCGTTTTTGGATATCGGTTGCCCTAAGGCCATCATATTCATTACAATTAGCGGCTACGCGTTGCAAGGTGAATTAACGATGGTGACGATCCGTTTGACTCGGCGTGGTGGCAAGAAGACCCCGTTCTATCACGTCGTGGTAACTGACAGCCGCAAGCGTCAGGGTGGCCCGAACCTCGAGAGCGTGGGCCTGTTCAACCCGATCGCACGCGGCGCGGAAGTCAAGCTGCGCTTGGACGTTGCGCGGATCGAACACTGGGTGAGCAAGGGCGCGCGCGTGTCGGATCGCGTGAAGTTCCTGCTGACCTCGTTTCAGAAGCAGGCCGCTTAAGGGCCCCACATAGAAGGCTGCAAGATGGCGATGAGCGGTGAATCTTCCTCGCTCATCGAGCTTGGAGTCGTGGGTGCGCCGTTCGGTGTGCGCGGTTGGGTCAAGCTGCGTTCGTTTACGGATCCGCCCGATCGGTTGCTGCAGCACCGTCGCGTGCAACTTGGGTTGGGCGGCACGTGGACCGCGTACCAGATCGAGGCGAGCGGCCGCAGCGGCGGCCAGTTGACGGCGAAGCTGTCCGGCGTCGACGATCGTACCCGGGCGCAGGCGTTGCGTGGTGCGAAAGTCGGCGTGCCGCGCAGCGAATTGCCGCAGCGCGACGACAAGGATTTCTACCGGACTGATCTGATCGGCTGCGAGGTGCTGAATCTCGCCGGACTTCATCTTGGAAAAGTGCAGCATTTTGTGGAAACGCCGCTGCAGGTATTGATGGTGGTGCGCGGCGAACGGGAATATTGGGTGCCGGCCGTGCCGCAGCATTTGCGGCGGGTGGATCTCGGGGCACGGCAGGTGGTGGTGGATTGGGACGAGGCGGCCGGCTAGGCGCGCGCAGTTCGCGCGCCTCGCTTGACTGACATGCGTATCGCGGTCGTTTCGTTGTTTCCGATGATGCTCCGCGAGGCATTGCTGCATGGAGTGCTGGGTCGCGCGATCGAGCGCGGGCTCCTCGAAGTACAGTGCTTCGACCCGCGCGATTACGCGACGGACGTGCATCGGACGGTGGATGACCGGCCGTACGGGGGAGGCCCCGGCATGGTGCTCAAGGTCGAGCCGCTGCGCAGTGCGCTGCGGGCGGCCGTGGCCAGTGCGCCGGCGGGTGCGGCGCGCGTGTATTTGGGCGCGGACGGACGGAGATTCGATCAGGGCCTGGCGGTCGCCGCGCGCGACTGGCCGGGATTGATTTTGGTGGCGGGACGCTATGAAGGCGTCGATGAGCGCTTCATCGAGGCCGAGATCGACGACGTCTGGTCAATCGGCGACTATGTATTGACGGGCGGCGAGCTGCCCGCGTTGGTGGTCATCGATGCCATCGGGCGGCTGCTTCCCGGCGTTCTGGGCAGCGAGGAGTCAGCGGTCCAAGAGTCGTTTACGGACGGCTTGGTGGACTGGCCGCATTACACGCGGCCGGCGTCGCTCGACGGGCGTACGGTGCCCGCGGTGTTGGCGTCGGGCGACCATGCGGCCGTTCAGCGCTGGCGATTGCAACAGGCGCTGGGCCGTACGTGGTTGCGGCGGCCCGAGTTGCTGGAGCGGCGCGGCATGAATGCGGAAGAGCGGGCGCTTTTGGAAGAATTCAAGATCGAGCGTGCGCAGCGCACGGGTGGGAATCACAGATGAGGGCAGCACAATGAACAAGATCATCCAAGAATTGAACGGCGAGCGCGCAACGCGCAAATTACCGGATTTCAATCCGGGCGACACCGTGATCGTGCAGGTCAAGGTGGTCGAGGGTGATCGCGAACGCGTCCAAGCGTATGAGGGCGTGGTGATTGCGAAGAAGAATCGCGGTTTGAATTCTTCGTTCACCGTCCGCAAGATTTCGCATGGCGAGGGCGTGGAGCGCGTGTTCCAGACGCATAGTCCTTCGATCAGCGAAGTCAGCGTCAAACGGCGCGGTGCGGTGCGCCGCGCCAAACTGTATTACTTGCGTGATTTGTCGGGTAAGGCAGCGCGCATCGACGAGAAAATTTGATCCGTCGAGCCGCGTAGGCCGGGGCCGCATGGGCGGTATCGGCAGGCCGACCGGGAGGCATTGAATGAGCGTCAGGTCGGCTCTTGAGGGTTTCTTTGGTCTCGTCTGGCGAATCCTGGAGGGCGTCCGCAAGGCTCTTCATCTGATTCTGTTGCTGGTCATTTTCGGTTTCGTTCTCGCCGCTCTGCATACATCGAATCCGGTGGTGCCGCGTTCCGCGGCCTTGGTGATTGCACCCGAAGGTGAGCTGGTCGAACAGCTGGCGAGCGACCCGGTGCGCCGCGCGTTCGGCCAGGCGTCGGGCGGACCCGCGCCGGAAACGCTTCTCAAGGACGTCATCGACGCCATCGGCATCGCCAAAGGCGACTCCCGCATCAAGCTCATCGTCCTCGAGCTCGGCAACCTGAGCCCTTCCGGACTTTCCAAGCTGCAGGAAATCGGCGCCAGCTTGCGCGAGTTTCGCGCGGGCGGCAAGCGCGTCGTCGCAGCCGCCGACGCGATGGATCAGACGCAATACTATCTGGCCGCGCAGGCCGGCGAGGTGTACCTGGATCCTCTCGGCCTGGTGTACGTCGATGGCTTCAGTTATTACCGTATGTTCCTGAAGGACGCGATCGACAAACTCGGGGTCGACGTCAACGTGTTTCGAGCGGGCACGTTCAAAAGCTACACCGACCAGTTTTCGCGCAGCGACATGGCGCCGAGCGAGCGCGAAGAGACTTCGGTGTGGTTGGATGCGTTGTGGAACGCGTACCAGCAGGACGTAACGCGGGCCCGATCGCTGCCTGCCAATGCGCTCAACGAGTACATCGCCGAAGAGGGGGCGGCATTGGCCGCCGTCAACGGCGATGCCGCCAAGTTGGCGTTGCAGAAAGGCTTGGTGACCGCGCTGAAGAGCCGGCGTCAATTGGGCGACGAACTGAAAGGCTTGGTCGGCGAAGATCAGGATAATCATTCGTTCAATTCGATCGGGATGAGCCAATACCTCGCGGCCATGCGGCCCAAACACGTGCTGAAGCCCAAGCCGGACGCGCGCGTGGGCATCGTCGTGGCCTCCGGCGAAATCCGCGACGGTCATCAGCCGCCCGGCTCGATCGGCGGTGAAAGCACCGCGGACCTGCTTCGGCAAGCGCGCTACGACAATTCGGTCAAGTCGGTGGTGTTGCGCGTCGATAGCCCGGGCGGCAGCATGTTCGCGTCGGAACAGATTCTGCGCGAGGTCCAGGCGTTGCGCAAAGCCGGCAAACCGGTGATCGTCTCGATGAGCTCGTACGCCGCGTCCGGCGGCTACTATATTTCCGCCGCGGCCAATCAGATCTTCGCGAGCCCCACGACCCTGACCGGATCCATCGGCGTGTTCTCGGTCGTGCCAACCTTCCAACGCACGCTGGAGAAGTTCGGCGTCAAAATCGACGGGATCGGCACCACGCCGCTCGCCGGCGACATGCAGCTGGAACGCACGCTTGGCCCGGCCGCGCGCCAGCTATTGCAGATTTCCGTCGACCACGCCTACGCGCAGTTCCTGCAGCGTGTGAGCGAGGGCCGTAAGAAGACGGTGGAGGACGTGGACAAGATCGCCCAGGGGCGCGTCTGGGCCGGCGTCGATGCGCAGCGCATCGGCTTGGTGGATCACTTGGGCGGCCTGAAGGATTCGACCGATGCCGCCGCCAAACTTGCGGAGCTGGGCAGCGATTACGAGGTCGACTACATCGAATCCGAACTGACCTTGCGGGAAGAACTGATGATGCAGCTGCGCTCGCAAGCCCTGCAGCTTGGGCTCATGGCCGGCATCATCGCGCCGCGCAGCAATCTCGATCTTGTGTTGGATCCGGTGCTCGAGCAAGCTCGATCGATCGCCCAGCTGAACGATCCTCGCGGGATGTACGCGTACTGCTGGTGCCGTGAACCGCGCACGACGCTGAAGGTGCTGGCGCCTCGCTGAGCCCGCGGCGTGCGCTCGGATTCATGCGGCGCCTCGCGTGCCGCGGGCGCTGCCGCGCTCTGCGTGCTCAGGGTCGCCGTAGCGGGCCAGGAGGGGTTGCGCCGGCATGGGCCGTGCGATCAAGTAGCCTTGCGCTTCGTTGCATTCATGGTCGCGCAGCCAGTCGAGCTGCGCCTGGGTCTCGACCCCTTCGGCGGTCACGTTGAGCCCGACTTCGCGCGCCAGCGACAAGATGGCCGTGCAAATGGCTGCATCGACTCGATCGGATCCGAGATTTTGGATGAACGATCGATCGATTTTCAATTCGTCGACTGGCAATCCCTTCAGATACGCCAGCGATGAATATCCGGTGCCGAAGTCATCGACCGCAACTCGGCAGCCCAAGGCCCGCACCGCCTGCAAGCCCGCCTGCACGCTGGCGAAATCGCCGATCAGCGCCGATTCCGTGATCTCGACGACGATCGATCGTGGGTCGATGGCCGCGGCCAGCGCGGCGGCTTGGATGATTGCGGCCGGGTCGTCGTGCACGAACTGCCGCGCGGACAGGTTGATTGCGATCGTCGTCTCGAGGCCCTGATTGCGCCAGTTCATCAGCTGCCGGCACGCTGCCTGGCTCACCCAACGGCCGATGTCGAGAATGAGTCCCGACTCTTCCGCGAGCGGTATGAAGCGGTCCGGCGTCACCTCGCCGAGCTCGGGGGAGAACCACCGCAGCAGTGCCTCGACGCCCACCAGCGATCCATCGCAAACGCGGATCTTCGGTTGAAAATACAGGGTCAGCTGCTCCTTGCGGACCGCCTCTCGGAGCGCCGCCTCGAGAGCCAGCCGCTCCCGAGCACGATCGCCGATACCGGTTGAATAGAGGACGCATCCCCTCGCGTCGGTTAGCAGCCCATGAAGGTTTGCGGCCGCTGCGTGCGTGATGAGTGCCGTCGGTTCCGAGCCATGGTCCGGGCTGATCGCGATGCCGATGGTGGGGGGCAGGAAGAATTGGTGCTCGCCGCACGACACCGGTATGTCGAGCGCGGTCACGAGCCGTTCCGCGAGAGCGATCGCTCGCTCGCAGATGAATCGATCCCGCAGACAGATGACGAATCGGTCGCCATCGATCCTGGCAACGGACGTGCGGTCCGCGTCGCGGTAGGCAGCCGCGACCGAGAGTGCCAACCGTTCCGCAAATGCTTGCAGTGCCGCATCGCCCGCATCGAGGCCGAAGACCGATCGGATTCTCCCGCATGCCTGAACGCCGATCTGCAGCAGCGCGACGCCTTCGCCGCAGCCCGCTGATTCGGCGCGCGATATGGCGATCGTCACCAGTGCCGGCAGCGCCTGGGAATTCGGCAGGCCAGTGAGCGGATCGTGATAAGCCAAGTGCCGCAGCCGTCGATCGGCATCCGCATTTCTAAGGATGTACCGGAGCCGATGCGGCAACAGCGTCCAGTTGACCGGCTTGGCGATGAAGTCCGTAGCGCCGGCCTCGTACGCTTGCGTGATCGACGCCGCGTCGTCATGGCCCGTGATCATGACGACGGGCAAATATTTCAACTCCAGCGATGAGCGCACCGCGCGGCAGAGTTCGTAGCCATCCAAATGGGGCATGTCGACGTCCAGGAGCGCCAGATCGAATACCTGCGCAACGGCGGCGTCGAGCGCCGCGGCTCCGTCTGCAACGGCGACGGTCTTGAAGCCCGCCTGTTCCAGTGTTTCGACGATGAAGAGCCGGCTGATGTCATCGTCATCGGCAACCAGCACCAGCGGCGGTGCGCTGCCCGCGGTCATGCCGCACCTTTCGCGAGTTCGGTCCGCAGTGCCCCGACCGCCGCAACTCGCGCCGAGCGTAGTGCGTCCGCCAAAAAGACGACGTGCGCCAGGTCGGCGGTAGCCGCGGCTCGCTCGAGATTGACCGCGAGCCGTGCGAGGCCGTCGGCGCCGACGTGGGCGGCGGCTGACTTGAGAGAATGGCACTGCGCGCTGATGACGGGCAGGTTGCGTTCGGCAGCGGCGGCGATGATCGTATCGATCTGGCGACCGGACATCTCGATGAACATAGTCGCGACTCGCGTCAGCAAGCCGCCGCTGCCGCCGCGCTCCATCCCTCTGATTCGCGACAGCGTCTGCGCGCAAAGGGGCTCAGGGGCGGCGGACGGCGGATCGTCGAGCGCAGCGGGCAACCAGCGTGCCAGCGCCGAGCGAAGCTCCTCGAGCGCCAGAGGTTTGGCCAGGAAGTCGTCCATGCCGGCTTCCCGGCATCGCTGGCGATGGCTCTCGGCCGCATCGGCGGTCAGAGCGATAATGGGAGTGTGCCGGATACCGGCCTCGGCGCGGCGGATGAGCCCCGTGGCTGTCCAGCCATCCATGTCCGGCATGTGCACGTCCATCAAGATGGCTCCATAGGACTCGGCACCGGCCAAGGCTATCGCCTCACGGCCGTCGGCCACGGTGGTATGCGAACAGCCGATTTCGTCGAGTAATCCCTCGAACACGGCCGCGTTCACTGCATTGTCCTCGACGATCAGCACGCTGCCGCGCAGCCGAGCGTTGTCCGGATCGCTGCGCAATGCCGCGGCGGCATCGTCGGCATTCTCCGCCGCGGTTGTCAGCACCTTGCGAAGGATCTGCAGACCCAGCGGCTTCGGCGCCGTCTTGGCGGCGGGCGCGCGGCCCTGCACGTCGAGTTCGCTGAGTCTGGTCGGCAGGCCGAGAAAGACGCAGTGCTTGGCGACTCGCACGTCGCCGCATGCAGCAATCAGCCGCGCGGCCTCGGAGGGACAACTGTCGACATCGACGACGACGGTCTTTCGGCCGGACGCGGCGAGCGCCGCGATGGATGTATTGATCTCATCCGGGTGACCCCAGCGGCACGCAACGCCGAGCAAGCGGCATTGGCGCTGAACGGCGTCGGCCAGCGCCGTACGTCGGCTGACGATGACCACCGGGCCCGACACGCCGATTGGCTGCGGCAGCGGCTGAGCCGCCAACTCCATCGGCAGCGTGACGGTAAACTTCGAACCAAGGTCCGGATCGCTGCTGGCGGTGATCGTTCCACCCATGAGCCCCACCAGCTCCCGACAGATCGTAAGTCCCAGGCCCGTTCCGCCGAATCGCCGCGTCGTGGACTCATCGCCCTGAGTGAACGGATCGAAGATCCGCGCGACGACTGCGGGTGCCATGCCGATCCCTGAGTCGCGGATGCAAAGCGAAATGACGGCCCGATTCGCCGATCGATCGGTCACCTCGCCGGTCAACACGATCTCACCGGCGTGCGTGAATTTCACGGCGTTCCCGACCAGGTTGAGGAGCACTTGCTTGACGCGGAGCGGATCGCCGATCACGAGCCGGTCGAGATCCGGCGCCGGCGCGACGATGAGTTCCAGGCCTTTTTCGTGCGCCTGCGCGGCGAACAACTCCACGGTCTCGGTCATCACGCCGGTGAGGTCGAATGCCTCGGAAGAAAGCGTGAGCCGGCCGGCTTCGACCTTCGCGATATCCAAGGTGTCGTTCAGGATTTGCATGAGCGACTGCGCCGATCTGTGCACCGTGGAAGCGAGTCGCCTCTGCTGGTCGTTCAGTTCCGTTCGTATCAGCAGTTCCCCCATGCCGATGATGCCGTTCATCGGCGTGCGTATCTCGTGGCTCATGCGCGCAAGAAAGTCGCTCTTCGCACGCGCGAGCCGTTCGAGTTCGATATTACTTGCCTTGAGTTCCTCCGTCCGGGCATCCACCTCACGTTCGAGTTTGGCCGCCTGCGCCGCCGCCACACGGAGCTTTGCGCGCTGCGTTGCTACGACGCCCCAGATGAGCAATCCCGTCAAAGCCACATATAGCGCGTAGGCCGGCCGAGACCGCCAAGCCGCGGGCCGTACAGTGACCGGCAATTGCAGCGCTTGCTGGGTCCAGACGCCGTCGGCACTCGCCGCGCGAACTTCGAATGCGTAGTCCCCGGGATCGAGATTGGTGTACGTCGCACGGCGGACGGTACCGGGACGTGTCCAATGATCATCGAAGCCCCGCAGCCGGTAGGAATACTGGTTCTTTTCCGGCGCCGCGAAATCGAGTGCGGCGAACTCGAACGATGCCACGTCGTCGCGGGAGCCGACGATGAGGTTCGAAATGAAGCCGTACGGGGCGTCGAGCCGCGCGGGCTGGCCCTTCAGGTCAATCGCGGTCAAGGTGAGGAGCGGCGCCGCCGGCGCCGTCGTCATGACGCGCTTTGGGTCGAACAAGTTGAAGCCGTTGGGCCCTCCAAATACCAATCGGCCGTCACTCAGCCGGAAGTGCGCCGCGAAATTGAACTCGTCGCCCTGGAGGCCATGATCGCGATGGAAGGAGCGGATCTCGCCGGACTCCGGTGCGTAACGAACGAGACCGCGTGTTCCGCTCAGCCAAAGCGCGCCCCGCTCGTCGCTTTCGATGCCGTAAATGGTATTACCCGACAGACCCTGGGCGGTCGACACGTTGCGGAAGTGCACCGATGCGGGATTCAGCGCCGATCCGAGCACCTGATCGAGCCCGGCGCTGTCCGTGCCGATCCACACCCCGCCTTTGACATCGACGTGCACGGCATACACCGTGTCCGACGAGAGGCTGTGCGGTTCCGATTCGCGGTGGCGCCATGCGCCTAAAACCGTTCCGTCGGAACGTAGCGCGAGAAGTCCTGCGCCGTCGGTGCCGACCCAGACGTTGCCATCCGGCCCCTGCGCGAGCGAGGTGGCGGGCGGAGAGGGGCCTGGCATGCCGTTTTGCGGGTCAGTGCCGACGCGCTGGACGTCCTCGGTACGTGGGTCAATGATGGCGATGCCCCCGCCGAATGTTCCCGCCCAGATCCTGCCATCCTGCGCTTCGCAGAGCGCCATCACGCCGTCGACACCCAGCGCTCGCGGTTCGTCGGGACCCGGGGCGGCAAGACGCAAACGGCGCGCACGGCCATCCGGCGTAATTCGGACGATCCCCCCTTCCATGGTTCCCACCCACAGATCGCCCGAGCTCGACCGCAGCAGCGCCATGACGCGAGGATCGGGCAGCATCTTCTTCGTGTGGTAGACCGAGTCCGCCGTCAGTGATTCGCCCGATCGCGGATCGAACCGGAATAGACCCGCGCCCTGCGTTCCGACCCACAATCGGCCATCGCTGTCGTTCGCAAAGGCGATGGCGTATGCGTTCGCAAGCCACGACGGCCGCACGTGGCCAAACAACCAGCTTCTTGGATTCCAACTATTGACGCCGCCACCGAGCGTGCCGACCCACAGCAGTCCGCCGCGATCCTGCGAGAGCGACATGACGTAGTCGACGCGCAATGATCCTGGATCGGTCGGGTCGTGCAGAAAGCGGGTAAATTTGTTGCTCGCCCGATCAAGGAGGTTCAGGCCACTCGCCGTGGCCACCCAGAGTCGACCGTCCGAGTCCTCGAGAACGGCGCGCACTTCCGGATTGCTGAGGCGTGACAGGTCCGTCGCGTCGGCAGTGTAGGTGGCAAAACCGCGCGGCTCGCCGTCGAATCGATTGAGGCCGCCGTCAAAGGTCCCGACCCAGAGTGTGCCGGCGGGATCGGCGTACAGGCTCGACACCTTGTTGCTGGACAGCGACCGTGGGTCGTCCGCCGAGTGCGTGAAGTGCTTGAAGCCATCCGTCTGCGGCATCCATCGATCGAGTCCGCGCTCGGTCCCGATCCAGATGTGTCCGTCACGGTCTTGGACGAGCGCATAGACCACATCACTGCTGAGCGACTCGGGACGGGCGGCCTCGTGGCTCAGCCGACGTGCACGACCCGTGATCGGGTCGAGAACATTCACCCCGCCGCCGGATGTCGCGATCCACACTTTGCCGTCGCGGTCGATCAGGATCTGACGCGCGGCGTCGCTCGACAGCGAGGTCGGATCGTGCGGATCGTGGCGATAGTTGGTAAAGGTCTCCGTGCGAGGATTGAAACGGGCGATGCCGCTGTCCTTGACCGCGATCCACAGATCTCCGGAGCGATCCTCGCGAATCGCCCAGATGTAGTTCCCGGGGAGGCCCTTGGAACTGCCTCGCTCGTGGGCAAAGTGACGAAACGTGTAGCCGTCGTAGCGATCGAGACCGTCCTCGGTGGCGATCCACAAGAAACCGCGCGCGTCTTGCAGCGTCGCCAGAATGGTATTTTGCGAGAGCCCCTCGTCGACTGTCAGGTGTCGAAACACCATGGGTGCGGCGGCGGAAGCCCCGCTGAGCGGAGCGATACCCGATAACAACAGCCCCAGCAACCAGCCTGACGTGCGTTTCATCGCCATGACGCCTTATCGACGCAATCCACCGGCGCTTTAGCCTGCCCGCGGGATTCTGCTAAGTCGGTCGCGAGTCATTGCGACCTGCGCATTGGATCACTTCACTGCTCCTGCGCCGGGAAGGGTGCGGCGAGCGATTGCGCGGCCAGGGCCGAGGCCGACGGCGCACTGGCCGACCACGTCTCGCTCTTGGCCCAGGTATAGGCGTCCGACCAGACCGCGGTCGCACTCCAGGTGTACGTTTTGGCCCAGGTATAGGCTTTGGCCCACGTATAAGCCTTGGCCCAGGTGTAGGCATCCGAGAACGTGTAGCCCTGGTTATACGGAAACCCTGCCGACCAGGTATACCCGTCGGAAAGATCGGCCGCGAACGGGACGCTGCTCGTCATGTCCATGATGTAGAAATTGCCGCTGGCATCTTGGTTGGCCGGGCCGCCGAAGTGCGTAGTGCCGGCGAGGTCGGCGCTGATGTTGAGACCTTGGTTGGCGCAGTTCGTCGCGGTGCTGTTGACGGCGCCGACCGCGTTGATGAGTCCGGCACCCTGCTGGAATACCGAGTAGGCAAGCGTTCCGGCACTGGTGACCGCCGGCGCCGCGCTGGCCATCAGCTTGCATTTGACCTCGTCGGGCGTCAGTGCGGGTTGTTGCTGGAGAATTAGTGCGACCACGCCGCTGGTCACCGCCGCCGCCATGGACGTGCCGGACAGCGGGAACAGCGTATCGTCGGCCGCTAGCGTGCCGAATATCTCGGTGGACAGGGTCGACGGGTTTGGCATCGTTGCAACGACGTGGCCGCCGGGCGCGACGATCTCGGGCTTCACGAAGCCCTCGTAGGTGGGTCCGGCCGAGGAGAACGATGCGAGATGATCGTCAGTCGGGTTGTAGGGCGTATGGTTATCCGTCATCGCGCCGACGGTGATCACGTAGGGCACGTTGCCCGGTACGTCGATGGTCTGTGCAGCGGGGCCGTCGTTGCCGGCGGCGACCACGACGACGATACCGGCAGCCCAAGCCTTCATGACCGCTTGGTTGAGCGGATCGTCCCAGTAGTAAGACTGGGGCGTCGCGCCGAGTGACAGGTTGACGATGCGGATCTTGTACTTGGCCTGATTGGCGACAATCCAGCCGAGGCCGCTGATGACGTTGCTGTAGCTGCCCGCACCGGTGGCGTTGAATGCCCGGACGATGACGAAGTTCGCGCCCGGCGCGATGCCGTAGTAATTGCCGCTCGAGTCCAGGGCGGCGCTGCCGGCCGTGGACGTGATGTGCGTGCCGTGCCCATAGGCATCCGTGACGACCGTGCCGCCCTGAGTGGCGGTGAAGTCGACCGTGGCCAGAACTCGCGAGCCCCAGCGGTCATACCCGAACAGGAGTGATGGCGCCGTAAAGCCGGTGTCGAGCATGGCGATGGTGACGCCGGCGCCGGTCGTGTGGGCCGCATGCAGGGACTGCGCCTGCACGAGCATCGGCGTGCTCGGCCCCGGGACGATCGGCAGATACACGGTAGGCGGGCTGTTCGTCACGCCGGTGGCCTTGGTAGTCTCGGCATTTTGGATGGTCGCAACGACCGCTTGAAGATCGGCGGCCAGCGCGCCGGTCGCGCTGGTGGTCACCCGTCGATCGGCAAAGACGTGCACGGCCGGCCGATGGTTCAGCCGTTGGGCCTGGCGTACGCTGAGGTCCGCAGCCACCGCGTTGATGATGGGCAGCGGCCGCGATACGTGGCCCCCCACACTGCGTACCAGGCGCGCCGCCGCCGCGGTGCTATCCGCTTCGACGATGAACTGCGCGCGCGACCCCCGGTTCGGTGGGGTCGAGGCGGCAGGCGCCGCCGTCGCGGTCAGCGACAGGATGCAGGCCGTGACAGCAGCGGCCAGTCGATTCGAGATCCCGTTGTTCATTCGCCTAGTTCCTCTGGTTACGTTTACCGTCAGCGGTGCCGGGTCCGTGCGCCGTGTGGAGCCCATTGAGCCTGAGCTGGAGGGGTGATCCACTGCCCGTGGTCACTCTGCGTCGGCTGCGAAATGTGATTCGCAGCACATAACCGTCATGTCAAATGGCTGCGGGGCGGGCGTGGCTTCAGCGAGTGCTGCGGCGGCGTCGAGCGAGGGGTTCCGAGGCGTGCAGCGGGACGGGGCCGAACGCGTCGCCGAGACCCTGGGTGCAGCCCAGCGACTGCAGCAGAACTCGCTGCGATTCGTCGTCGATGCCGGCGGACATCGGAATGAGTTCCAGAGCCCGGGCCACCGCCAAGGCCGCGGTCGCCGCGCGACGTGCAACCGGGTCTGCGGCCGCAGCGAGCGCCAGGCGTCGGTCCAGCTGTAATACGCTGATCGGCAGCCGAGCCAAGCGCGGCAGGGACGTGAACCCTCGCCCGAATTCGTCAATCGCGACCGCGACGCCGAGATCGACCAGCGGCCGCAGTGTGGGACCGGGGTCGGCAAGCCCGGCGAGGACGCGTTCTGAAATCCGCAGCTCGAAATCGGCGGGCATCACCGCACCGCTGTTGAACAAGGCTTGCACGTCGGATTTGAGGCCGCCGGACGACAGATGCGATCTCAGCGCGCCGAACGAGAAACGGATTCGATCGACGCCGGCCGGACGCAGCGAGGGCATATCGCGCTGGAAGCGCGTCAACGCCCAACGCGAGAGCGGCGTTGCCAGCCCCGTACTCTCCGCAATCGGCAGAAACTCGGCGGCGGCGACTTCGCCACGAGCCGGGTGCGGCCAGCGCAGATAGGCGTGAACGGCGATCAGCCGGCCGGATTCGAGGCAGTGCCGCGCGGCGTACCGCAAGGCCAATTGGTCCTGGGCAATCGCGTCCCGCAGCTCATGTTCGATGTCCAATCGCGCCAGTGAGCGAACCTGGAGGTCGTCGGAATAGAAATGTACGGAATTGGGTCCGCTGCGGCGCGCCTCCAACATCGCGGAGCGTGCGCTCTCGAGCAGTTGCCGCGCATCGCTGCCGTCGTCGGCCAGCAGGGCGAGGCCCGCACTCGGCGTCACGCTGAAGGCCGCATCACCGACCGCGATGGGCTCGGCGAGCCGCTTGACCAGTTCATTCGCCAGATCGCGAATCGCCGCGCGATCGTCGAACCGCTCGACGATAACGAGCAACTCGTTCTCGGCCAGTCTGCCCGCGTAGCCGATGGGACCGTCCGCCAGCACCGTCGATACGCGCTGCAGTTCGGTCCCGGCCAACTGGTCGACGATCCCATAGTCTAAGATTCCGCCGAGTTCGCCCATGCCCTGCAAATGGACCAAGCAAACCGCGAGCTGCCGCTCCCGGAGTCGCGCATCGGCGGCCGATTGGCTCAGCCGCGCAAACAATTCGCGCCGCTCAACCCCGCCACGGTGGCCGCTGCGCACGTCCTCATGGCTATTCGAATGCTCTGGGGCGGGCGCATCGCGAATGATGCATAGCGCCCGATCGCGGCCGTGCGCGGCAATGCGCGCCTCGTACCGACGGCCACCGCTGCAGAATTGAGCATCCGAGGTTCCGCGATCGCGTAGAGCGCGACGGATCATCTGCAGCAGCAGTGCCGCCACGTCCTGCGGCCACAAATCGTGCAGGGTCCTGCCCGCCAGGTCACCGTCGAGCGCCAGGCCGAGGCGTCGACCGCCCAGTTCGCGGACTACCGTCCCGTCGCGGCGCACGAAAGCGACCAACTCGGGCAGTGCCTGGATTAAAGAGTCGTCTATCATAGGGACTGCGCCGCATCCTATGTCTTCCGAGTCGACTGGATCGCGAACGGGTCGGCAGAAATGGAGTGAAGTCGGGGAGGGGTGCCTCACGGTGACGGAAGACTTAAGGCTGCACGCGCGCCTGCAGCGAGCGTCATCCGGCGTGGCGATCCGTCGTTCGCTGGTACCGGTCGTCCATTTCTCCGAGGGTGGCCGCGATCGAGTTCCCCGTTTCCCGAAGTTCGCTACGGAGTCCTTCCAGCGCTGTTTCGACGCGCTTATCGGAGTTTGCAAGCTCATTGCGGATGAGTGTCCCGAGTTCGGTAAACCGCGATGCCTCGGCATTTTCGGCAAGAGTCCGTTGCGCTTGTAATTCCTTCGCTTGGCGGCGGAACTCCATCAGCAGCGTGCCTTGCCAAACCCCCAGGTAGCTCGACAACACCAGCAGACCCAATGCAAATAGCGCCAGCATCACGATCCCGATGGGCGCATCGACGGAGCCCACCAGGAAGCTCAATTTCGCCGGTGCGGTAAATACCCGCCAATTCAAGATGAAAAACACCGTCAGCGCGGCCGAGGCCACAATCGCGAGCATCGTTCTAAAGCGCATTCGCTGGTCTCCTCGCACGCTCGGGCCACGCGGGTTTATCCGATCAAAGCGCGGCCCAGTCCAAGACGACCTTGCCGGACCTTCCGGAGTTCATGATTTCGAAGCCTTCGATGTAATCGTTCACGCCCAGGCGGTGGGTGATGACGGGCCGAACGTTCAACCCGCTCTGCAGCATGCTCGACATCTTGTACCAGGTTTCGAACATCTCGCGGCCGTAGATCCCTTTGATGACCAGGCCCTTGAAAATGACCTGATTCCAATCGATGGCGGTTTCGCCGGGTGGGATGCCGAGCATCGATATGCTGCCGCCATGATTCATGGTGCGAAGCATTTCGCGCAGCGCCACGGCGTTTCCCGACATTTCGAAACCGACGTCGAAGCCTTCCTCCATCCCGAGTTCCCGCATCGCGTCGTCCAACGTTTCGCGCGCGACATTCAAGGTCTTCGATGCGCCCATGGCGGCCGCCAGCGCCAGCCGATAGTCGTTGATGTCGGTTATCACCACGTGGCGCGCGCCGCAATGGCGCGCAATGGCGACCGCCATGATCCCGATGGGGCCGGCGCCGGTAATGAGCACGTCCTCGCCGACCACGTTGAAGGCGAGGGCCGTGTGCGTCGCGTTACCGAACGGGTCCAATATCGAGGCGACCTCATCGTCGATGGCCGCCGGCAGCTTGAAGACGTTGGATGCCGGTATGGTCAGATATTCCGCAAAGGCGCCGGCTCGATTCACGCCGACACCCAGGGTATTGCGGCACAGATGCCGCCGCCCCGCGCGGCAGTTGCGGCAATGGCCGCAGGTGATGTGCCCTTCGCCGGAGACCCGGTCGCCGGTGTGAAAGCCGCGCACCTCGCTGCCCATGTCGACGATTTCGCCGGAATACTCGTGGCCTACGGCCATCGGAACCGGGACCGTCTTTTGGGCCCAAGCGTCCCAGTTGTAGATGTGCATGTCGGTCCCGCATATGGCCGAACGACGCACTTTGATGAGAACGTCGTTGTGTCCCACCGAGGGTTCCGGGACGTCCTGCATCCAGATCCCTGGTTCGGCGCGTGCCTTGACCAGTGCTTTCATAGCAGGCTCCTAGTGAATGATGCCAAGGCGGCGCCCGGCTTGCCCAAAGGCCTGAATCACACGGTCGAGTTGTTCCGTCGTGTGCGCGGCATTCATCTGCGTCCGAATGCGGGCTTTACCATGCGGCACGACCGGGAACGCAAACGCCACGACGTAGACTCCAGCCGCTTGGACTTGCTCGGCCAGGCGGACGGCCAACGGCGCCTCGCCCAGCATGATGGGAATGATGGGGTGCTCACCTTCCGCCAAATCGAATCCCAACGACTGCATCTGCGTACGGAAGTAGCGCGCGTTGCCATGCAGCCGTTCGCGCAGATCGGGCGAGTTCTCGAGCAACTCCAGCACCCGCAGGGTACCGGCGGCGACCGGCGGTGCGATGCTGTTGGAGAACAGATACGGACGCGAACGTTGGCGCAGCCACGCGACGATTTCTTTGCGAGCGGCGACATAGCCGCCGCTCGCGCCCCCCAAGGCCTTGCCGAACGTGCCGGTCATGATGTCGATGCGATCCATGACCCCGCACAGTTCATGCGAGCCGCGCCCCCGCGCGCCGATGAATCCGGTGGCGTGCGAATCATCCACCATCACCAGCGCCACATAGCGGTCCGCCAACGCGCAGATGTCGCGGAGCTTGGCGATGGATCCGTCCATGGAGAAGACGCCGTCGGTTGCAATCAAGCGAACGCGGGCGTTCCGCGAGTCCTGCAACGCTCGTTCGAGCTCGTTCATATCATTGTTGGCGTAGCGTAGCCGGCGCGCCTTGCACAGACGGATGCCGTCGATGATGCTCGCGTGGTTCAACGCATCGCTGATGACCGCATCCTGATCGTCGAGCAGGGTTTCGAACAAACCGCCGTTCGCGTCGAAGCAGGACGAATACAGAATCGTGTCCTCCATGGACAAGTAGGCGCTCAAACGCTCCTCTAATTCGCGGTGCACGCTTTGCGTGCCGCAAATGAACCGTACGGAGGCGACCCCATAGCCGTAATGCTCGAGCGCGCGCTGCGCCGCCTCGACCACCGCCGGATGGTTGGCCAGTCCAAGATAGTTATTGGCGCAGAGATTGATCATCCTGCGCCCATCGGCGAGCTGAACCACCGGACCTTGAGCGGAGCAGATGATGCGCTCGCGTTTCAGGAGGCCCGCCGCCTCGAGCGCCTCGGTGTCACGGCTCAGCCGCTCGCGGAATTCTTGAATGGCGCTCATGCGGCTATTATAGCGGTCGTCTATTCCCCTAAGTCTTGAACATGATGTCCCGCGACGAAAACGACGGTCACCGATTGGACAAATGGTTGTGGCATTGCCGCTTTTACAAAACGCGAAGCCTGGCCACGGCGGCCATCGCCGGCGGTAAAGTTCATCTGAACGCCGAGCGGGTGAAGCCGGCCCATCGCGTGCGCATCGGGGATCGTATTAGCTTGTCGTTGCAGGGCGTGGTTGCGGAGTTCGAGGTGTTGGGCCTGCCGCAGCGGCGCGGTCCGGCGGCGGAAGCGCAAGCGAATTACCTCGAGACGCCCGCAAGCGCGCAGCGTCGAGTGCAGCTGAAGGAGCAGCAGCGGTTGGCTCAGATGTCACGGCCGCGGCCGGATGCGAGACCCGACAAGCGCGATCGACGCCGCCTGCTGCGCCTCCACCGGGATCAAACCTAGGCTCCTAAGCCCAAAGGTCGGCCATGCTTTCCGGATCGTCCAATTCGCACTCGTTGGCGGTTTCAGGCTGGACGGTCGTCCAAGCGGCGTGACGCCAAAGCGCCGTGGCAAGCCCGGCGGTGGGCAAATCGCGCGGCTGCGGCTTCGGACCCAGGCGGCTCGCGACCTGGCTCAAACCCGGATTGTGGCCGCAGATGAGCACATGGCCCACCCCCCAATCCCGCCGCGTCACCAGCCGCCAGGTCGTTTCACTCGTCGCCAGGTACAGTTCCCGCGCGCACTGAACCTGTTTGCCGTCGAGTTCGCACGTGCTGGCGACGAGGGACGCCGTGGCCCAGGCCCGCTCGGCCGGACTGACTATAATGAGGTCGGGAATCAAGTTACGGTACACCAGGCGCGAGGCCATTTCTCGCGCCTCGACGGCGCCGCGGCGGGTGAGCGTGCGCTCGAAATCCTCAGGGCAGCTGTCAATAGCGTGCGCCTGGCCGTGCCGCAGCAGCGTTAGCCTGAGCGGACCCACAATCGCCCATCCGTAATTTTGGTTTCGAAGACGCGGACCGGTTCGTAGGCCGGCGGCGTGAGTGCCTCACCCGTTCGCAGGCAGAAACGCGCACCGTGGCGCGGGCAGATGATTTCCGCGCCTTCGATGGTGCCCCCCGTCAGTTCGGCGCCGTCGTGGGTGCAAATGTCTTCGATCGCGAAATATTCGTCGCCGCTGCGCGCCACGGCGATCAACCGACGTCCGGCCGAAATGGAAATCGCCTCCCCGTCGCGCAATGCTGCTGTCGGCCCCGCATCGATCCAGGTCACAAATAGCGCCTCAGGTCAGAACGACGGCGAGCCGTCTTACATCATGCCGGTTTGTAGCCGTGCCTCATCCGACATCATGGTCTGGTTCCAAGGAGGGTCGAACACCAGTTCGACATTGGCACGTGCCACGGTCGGAACGATTTCCACTTTGTCGCGAACGTCTTGAACCAAGACCTCGCCCATGCCGCAGCCGGGCGCGGTCAAGGTCATTTTGATGTCGACGGTTCGCGTCGCATCCTCGTTCTTGGTGACATCGCATTCATAAACCAATCCCAGGTCGACGATGTTTACCGGGATCTCCGGGTCATAGCAAGTCTTGAGTTGCCGCCAAACGATGTTCTTGATGTCCTCTTCGGAGGCGCCCGGCGGCACGTCGGGTGCTTCGGCTGCAGTCTTGCCGATGGCATCGGCTTCCTGACCGGCAATGCGGAACAAATTGCCATCGATGTATACGGTGAAGCTGCCGCCCAAGGCCTGCGTGATGTAGCCGACCGAGCCGAGCTTCAGGTTGACCTCGACGCCGGCAGGTATTGCAACGGCCTTCACGTCGCGCTGCACGACGATGGGTTCATTTTCGTAACTATGCATGGGTCCTCGAACTCATTCCGTGGAAACGGCAGGCAGGTGGCGGGGGTCGGCCGATTGCAGGGCGGAGGCGAGCGTGTGCCAGCACAGGCTCGCGCATTTGACGCGTGCGGGATATTCTCGAACTCCCGACAGCGCGGCCAGCTTGCCGAGTTGGTCGCTGGGGGCGGCATCGTCGGTCAACAAGCGATGCACTCGCTCGAAGAGGGCAAGGGCCTCTGTGCGGGTTTTGCCTTTTACGGCCTCCGTCATGAGCGAGGCCGAAGCCGTCGAGATCGCGCAACCCTGGCCTTCGAAACGGATATCGGCGATCTCGTCCCCCGACATCTTGACCCGTACCGTCAGGCGATCGCCGCACATCGGATTGAAGCCTTCGACGCTGGCATCCGCCGGCTCGAGCACGCCGAAATTCCGGGGGTGGCGGTTGTGATCGAGAATCACATCGCGATACAGATCATTGAGCTCCATGGGGTCCCCGCAAGCAGCCTGTCATGCGAAGATCGAACGGGCGCGAAGAATCCCGGCCCTCAAGCGATCGATTTCGTCGAATGTGTTGTAGAACGCGAACGACGCACGCGCAGTGGCCGCCAATTTGAAGAAGTCCATCACCGGCATGGCGCAGTGATGACCGGTGCGGATGGCGATGCCGTCCTGATCGAGAATGGTCCCGAGGTCGTGGGGATGGACGCCCGCGACGACGAAAGAAACCAGACTGACCTTCTCGCGCGCCGTGCCCACGATGCGCACGCTATCGATGCCGCGCAACATATCGGTCGCATAGGCGAGGAGGGCGCGCTCGTGGGCATGCGCTCCGCTCAAGTCCATGGCGTCCAAATAGGCGATCGCCGACCCTAAGCCGATGGCACCCGAAATATTGGGCGTACCCGCTTCGAACTTGTACGGCAGCGCGTTGTAAGTCGTCTTGCCGAAACTCACCGCGAGGATCATGTCGCCGCCGCCTTGCCACGGCGGCATGCGTTCCAGCATCGACTCGCGCCCGTAGAGAACGCCGATGCCGGTGGGGCCAAACAGCTTATGCCCCGAAAACGCATAGAAGTCGCAGTCCAGGTCCTGCACATCGACGGGCATATGCGGCACCGCCTGCGCGCCGTCGAGCAACGTGGTGATGCCCCGCGCCTTGGCCGCAGCGATCAAACGCCGCACGGGGAGGACCGTGCCCAGCGCATTCGAGACCTGGGTGCATGCGAACAACCGTGTCCGCTCGCTCATCAGCGATTCCACGGCATCGACGTGGACGGCGCCGTGCTCGTCCATCGGCGCCACCACCAACTTCGCGCCCGTCTGCTCGCAGACTATCTGCCACGGCACGATGTTGGCGTGATGTTCGAGGTATGTGATGAGAATCTCGTCGCCGCTAGTCAGAATCGGCCTGGCGTAGCTTTGGGCCACGAGATTGATGGCCTCGGTGGTGCCGCGAACGAAAATGATCTCGCTGCGGGCGCGGGCGTGCAGGAAACCGACCAGCCGGTCGCGCGCCGCCTCGTACAGGCTGGTCGCTTCTTGACTCAGCGTATGCACACCGCGGTGAATGTTGGCGTGGTGATGGCGCTCATAGTCGTCCACCGCATCGATGACGGCGGTCGGCCGCTGCGCCGACGCGCCGTTATCCAAGTAGGCCAAAGGCTTACCGTGGAGCATGCGGGCAAGGACCGGAAAGTCGTCGCGCACAGATGTCACGTTAAATCTGGGTTCCTTAATCAACGCTATGTTTTTCATCGGAATTTATGCAACAGTTGAGAGTCGGGCAATTGTGCAATCAGCGCATCTTCGATGGCGGAACGCGCCGCGGCCACCGACATGTCGGTCAGGACGTCGGCGAGGAAGGCGTACACCAGCAAGCTCTGCGCCGTGTCGCGGTCCAATCCGCGCGACAACATGTAGAACAGCATGTCCGGGTCCAGACGCCCGGTGGTGGCGCCGTGCGCGCACTTGACCTCATCGGCGTGTATCTCCAATTGCGGCCGCGTGTCGATTTCCGCGGTGGACGAGAGCAGCAGCCCTCGGCAGGATTGCTGCGACTCGGCATGCGCCGCTCCTGCGCTGACCACGACCTTGGTGTTGAACACCACGCGGCTGGCGCCGCTCGCAATGGCCCGAGCCGTCTGTCTGCTGGTGGTATGTTGGGCTTTGTGGGTAACGACATTGACGCAGTCGACGTGCCGCGACTCATGACCCACGAGCAGCGAATAGCTGTCGAGGGAGGCGCCGGGCCGGTTCAAGTCCGCCTCGAGCGCGGTGCGCACCAATCCGCCGCCCAACGCGATGGTGAATTGCTTGCAGTGGCTGTTGCTGTCCTGGCGAATGTTCAGCGAATCGATGTGCTCGGCGCCGGCGCTCGTCGCGAAAACCCGATAATGCTCGACGTGCGAATCTCTCCCGGCCGCAATGTGCGTGGCCGAATTGCACAGCGGAGGATTCGCACCCTGGTCGACGTAGTGCTCGATGATGGTCGCTCGGGAACCCGGCGCCGCGTCGATGATGACCCTCGGAAACGCGATGTTGTCCGTGCCGTCGGAGGTCAACAGATGAAGAATGACCAAAGGCCTCGTTACCTGCGCGCTGATCCGCAGGTATAGGCCGTCCATGAACAATGCCGTATTGATGAGTCCCCAGCGCGCCTGATCCGCATCCGATAGCGGTTCGAGATGCGCCGCAATCAATGCTGGATCAATTCGAGATAAATCTCGTAAGCTCATGATTTCAATTCCGTTGAGCAACGCATCAACGTCAGTGGGAAGGCGCGGATGGCCATTCACCAAAGCTATGGTCGCGGCGCGCGCATCGGCGCCGAGCAACGACAATGACGCGGCCGTCTCGAACTCGCCGTGAGTGGTGCGCGGTGCATCCACGAATCCGTGCGACGCAAGATGCCGCAAATTCGTGTAGCGCCAGGTTTCATCGCGAGTGGTGGGTAAACCCAGCTTGAGGACGCGCTGCATCGCCGTCTCGCGCAGGTTGGTCAACGGATCCGCCACGCGGGTAGCGGCGCGCGACAACCACTGCGCCTCGAACGAACGCAACGCGGCCGACAGCGGCGGAGCCGAGCTTGGGTGCGAGGCGGCGGTCATGCGACTTCGGCTCCGAGCACCCAATCGTAGCCGCGACGCTCCAATTCCAGCGCGAGCGAGCGATCGCCCGATTTCAAAATGCGTCCGCCCGATAATACGTGGACATAGTCGGGCACGATGTAATCGAGCAGCCGCTGGTAGTGCGTGACGAGCACCACGGAGCGATTCGGATCGCGCAGGCTGTTCACGCCCATCGACACCACCTTGAGCGCGTCGATGTCGAGACCCGAGTCCGTTTCATCGAGAATCGCGAGCTTCGGTTCCAGCACCAGCATCTGCAGAACTTCGTTGCGCTTCTTTTCTCCGCCGGAAAAGCCCTCGTTCACACCGCGTGAGAGGAAAGACTCGCTCATCTGCATGAGCTTCATCTTTTGCTTGATCAGCGCCAGAAACTCGTACGCATCCACTTCCGGCTGCCCGGCTGCCTTGCGTTTCGCATTCAGCGCCGCCTTCAGCAAATAGACGTTGTTCACGCCGGGAATCTCCACCGGGTATTGAAACCCCAGGAAGAGGCCGGCCCGCGCACGTTCTTCGGCGGGGAGCGCCAGCAAGTCCCGGCCGTCGAAGGTCACCGAGCCGCGGGTCACCTCGTAGTCTTCGCGGCCGGCGAGAACCTGCGCCAGGGTGCTCTTGCCGGACCCGTTCGGCCCCATGATGGCGTGAATCTCGCCGGATTTGATCTCGAGACTGACGCCCTTGAGGATGTCCTTGCCCGCCACCCGTGCATGCAAATCAGAAATCTTGAGCAACATCGTTCCTTTGTCCATGGGGTCAACCAACTGCGCCTTCCAGACTCACGCTCAGCAAATTTTGCGCTTCCACCGCAAATTCCATCGGCAGTTCCTTGAACACCACCTTGCAGAAACCGCTGACGATCATGTTCACCGCGTCCTCGGCGGATATGCCGCGCTGCAGGCAGTAGAAGAGCTGGTCTTCACCGATTTTCGAGGTGCTCGCTTCATGCTCCACCGTGGCGGTCGGATTCTTGACCTCCATGTAAGGGAAGGTATGCGCGGCGCATTCGGGGCCCATCAACAAGGAATCGCACTGCGTGAAGTTGCGCGCTCCATCGGCGCTCGGCAGGATTTTCACGAGGCCGCGGTACGTGTTTTCCGCGTGGCCGGCGGAGATGCCCTTCGAGACGATGGTGCTCTTGGTATTGCGGCCGATATGAATCATCTTCGTGCCGGTATCGGCCTGCTGATAATTATTGGCAACCGCCACCGAATAGAATTCACCCACGGATCCTTCGCCTTTGAGAACGCAACTCGGGTATTTCCAGGTGATGGCCGAGCCCGTTTCCACCTGAGTCCAGGAAATTTTCGAATTGCGGCCACGGCACTCGCCGCGTTTGGTGACGAAGTTGTAGATGCCGCCGATGCCGTTCTCGTCCCCCGGATACCAATTCTGCACGGTGGAGTACTTGATTCGCGCATCATCCAGCGCCACCAGTTCGACCACCGCGGCATGCAGCTGATTTTCGTCGCGCATGGGCGCGGTGCAGCCCTCCAAGTAACTGACCGAGGAGCCTTCGGCGGCAACGATCAAGGTCCGCTCGAACTGTCCGGTCTTGGCGGCGTTGATGCGAAAGTAGGTCGACAGTTCCATCGGGCAGCGCACGCCCGGGGGCACGTACACGAAGGAACCGTCGGAGAATACGGCGGAATTCAACGCCGCGAAGAAGTTGTCGCCGGCCGGCACGACCGTGCCCAAGTAACGTTGGACGAGCTGGGGATGATCGCGCACGGCGTCGGAGAAGGAACAAAAGATGACGCCGGCCTTGCCGAGCTTGTCCTTGAAGGTGGTCGCCACCGACACGCTGTCGAACACCGCATCGACGGCAACGCCGGCGAGCCGGGCGCGTTCGTGCAGCGGAATGCCGAGCTTGGCATACGTTTCGAGAAGCTTCGGATCAACCTCGTCCAAACTCTTCGGCGCGTTCACGGGCGCGCGCGGCGCCGAGTAATACGAGATGTCCTGGTAGTCGATGGGTTTGTAGTGCACGTGCGCCCAAGTCGGCTCCTGCATGGTCTGCCAGTGGCGGAACGCCTTCAGGCGCCAATCGAGCAAAAACTGCGGTTCGTTTTTCTTGCGCGAGATGGCGGTTACGACGTCCTCGTCGAGGCCGGGCGGCAGGCTATCGGATTCGATATCGGTGACGAACCCGTGCCGATACTTTTGATTGATCAGGTCTTCGACGTCTTGAGTTTTGCTGGACACGAGTATTTCCAATGAACGGTACGTTACGCTTGAGGAGAGGCAACGCGGGTTTCGGACGATAGAGGCGCGAGACGCAGCTCGGCGGAATCGAGGCCCGCGAGCTGATGTAGGGTCACATCATCGAGCGCGCGGCGGATGGCGGCGTTGACCCGCTGCCAGCCGCCGCCGACCCGGCATTGACGCTCGATGCCGCAGCGACTGGAGGCGCCGCTGCATTCGGTGATCGCGATCGGACCCTCGAACACGTCGAGAATCTGCGTGGCGGTGATCGTCTCGGGGCGTCGCGCGAGCCTGTAACCGCCTTGCGCACCGCGCGACGAAATCACCATGCCGGCGCGCTGCAGCCCTTTGAGGACCTTGCTCACCGTCGGTCGACTCAGCCGCGTGCGCTCCGCAAGTTCCGCAGCAGCGCGGTGGCAACCCGGTTCTTGCGCTAAACTGGCAAGCACCACGGTCGCGTAGTCGGTTAATTTGCCCATTCTCAACATCGGAAGTCATTTCCCACGACGTGGACCTTATGTGGGACTATTTTAGTCCTATTTAAAGCGAAGTTCCAGCGTCAGGGAACTCACCTTGCGATGACGGCACATCGCGGCCGGCGAGAGGGTGGAACACACCTGATTTTGTTATCATCGCCGCGGGGCACCCGTCACCTCAGAAACGAGAGACCAAGTCATGAACACAACCGAGCTAGCTGCGACAGCGCACGCGATGGTCGCAAACCACCGGGGCATCCTGGCCGCCGATGAAAGCACCAGCACCATCGGCAAGCGCTTCACTACCATCAAATTGGAATCCACCGAGGAAAATCGGCGCCTGTATCGCGAAATGCTATTCACGGCGCCGGCCGCCACCGATTACATCAGCGGCGTCATTATGTACGATGAAACACTGCGTCAGAAGACCAAGGACGGCATCCCGTTCCCGGCTTACTTGTCGAAACACAAAATGGTTCCGGGCATCAAGGTGGACACCGGCGCCAAGCCGTTCGCCGGATTCCCCGGCGAGACGATCACGGAAGGCCTCGATGGCCTGCGCGAGCGGCTTGCCGAATACTATAAATTGGGCGCACGGTTTGCGAAGTGGCGTGCCGTCATCGACATCGGGACCGGCATTCCGACCGCGCACGCGATCGACGCGAACGCGGCAGCGCTTGCGCGCTATGCCGTCCTTTGCCAGGAAGCGAACATCGTGCCCATCGTCGAGCCTGAGGTGCTGATGGACGGCAATCATACGCTGGCGCGCTGCGAGGAAGTCACCAATGTGGTCCTCGACCGGGTGTTCTCGCATTTGTTTGCGGGCCGCGTGTATCTCGAGGGAATGGTGCTGAAGCCGAACATGGTCATTCCGGGTAAGAAGTGCGCCGAAAAGGCGTCGCCGGAACAGGTGGCCGAGGCTACCCTGCGGACGCTGAAGCGCCGGGTGCCGCCTGCGGTGCCCGGCATTGCGTTCCTCTCCGGAGGTCAGAGTCCGACCGAGGCGACGCTGCACTTGAGTCTGATGAATGCGGCGGGCCCTCTGCCGTGGGCGCTGACTTTCAGTTATGGCCGCGCGCTCCAAGAAGACGCGCTCAATGCCTGGGGCGGAAAGGCCTCACAATTTGCGGCCGGTCAGCATGCCTTGTCGGTTCGTGCGAAGTTGAACGCCCTTGCTGCCGGCGGGACGTACAAGACCTCGATGGAAAAGTCTGCAGCGTAGAATCCCGCTGCTATTGGGGAGCTCCATACCGTTCACGGTACGGAGCTCCATTCCGGCACTTCATTGAACCAAGAAGCCTCCATCGTCGAGATCCGTAGCCTGCGCTATGCAGTCAGCGGCCGCCCAATCTTCGACGGCCTCGACATGGATATTGCGCGCGGCCGAGTCACGGCCGTCATGGGCCCCAGCGGTACCGGCAAGACCACGTTGCTGCGGCTCATTACCGGCCAGGTTCGTGCCGACAGCGGCACGATCGAAGTGGCCGGTGAAGATATGCGGACCCTGAAGCGTGACGAGTTGTACGTGCTTCGCCGCCGCATGGGAATGCTTTTTCAGAACGGGGCACTGCTCACCGATTTGAGCGTGTTCGAAAACGTTGCGTTTCCGTTGCGCGAGCACACGGACCTGCCCGAGCGCCTCGTTCGGCAACTGGTTCTAACCAAGTTGCAGGCGGTGGGTTTGCGTGGCGCCGCCGAACTCATGCCCGCAGAGCTTTCCGGCGGGATGAGCCGGCGAGTTGCGCTGGCGCGGGCCATCGTGATGGACCCGGAAATCCTGATCTACGATGAACCCTTCGTGGGTCTCGATCCGATCTCCATGGGCGTGATTCTGCGCCTCATCCGCCGCTTGAACAACACCTTGGGTCTGACCAGCATCGTGGTGTCGCATGATGTCAAAGAAGTATCTTCGGTCGCCGACAACGTGTTCTTGTTGTCCGGCGGCAAGGTCGTTGCGAGCGGCACGCCGAAAGATCTGGCGGCCAATACATCGGAGGTCGTGCAGCAGTTCATGGGTGGCTTGGCGGACGGGCCGGTTCCGTTCCACTTCCCGGCTCCCGACTACTTCGGCGAGCTGCTGGCGCGTGGCGAGGGCCGTTGAAAGTCATCAAAGAGCTTTGGCAAAGTTTGATCGACGCGTTGATAGGCTTGGGCTCGATCGTGCGCTTCTTGCTGCGCCTGCTCGCCGTCACGCCGGGCGCGCTGCTGCGATTCGACCTCATCGTTCAACAGATCTTCAATTCAGGTGCCCTTTCGCTGGTGATCATCATGTTGGCGGGCCTGTTCGTCGGCATGGTGCTGGGCCTGCAGGGATTTACGCTGCTCGAACGATTCGGGTCCGAAGAATCATTGGGCGAAGCGGCGGCCGTCGGTCTGGTCAAAGAGTTGGGTCCCGTGATCACGGCTCTGTTGTTCGCCGGGCGCGCCGGAACGGCACTGGCCTCCGAATTGGGCTTGATGCGCGCCACCGATCAATTGTCCGCCATGGAGATGATGGCGGTGGATCCGATCAAGCGGGTGGTGGTGCCGCGCTTCCTGGGCGGCGTGATCGCGATGCCGTTGCTCGCCGCCATCTTCAGTGTGATCGGCTTGTACGGAGCGCAACTCATCGGAGTGCAGATCATGGGGGTCGATTCCGGCAGTTTCTGGTCCCAGATGCGCGACGGTGTTGATCTTGCCGATATCCGGCAAGGCATCGTGAAGAGTGTGATTTTCGGTATCGCGTGCAGCCTGATTGCCGTCTACGAGGGCTACTTCGCCACGCCGACGGCGGCGGGCGTCGGCCGGGCGACCACGCGCACGGTGGTCACGTCGGCGGTCGTGGTCCTATTCTTGGATTACTTGCTGACGTCAGCATTTCTGTAAGAGGTCGTTGTTATGCCCAAGAACAGTACGTTGAACTTCGGGACCGGGACCTTCGTGGCCCTCGGCTTTGCTGCATTGTTCTTTTTGACCACGCAGACCACCAGCCGCGGTCTCTCGTTCGGCGCTCCACCGCACTACGAAGTCACTGCAAAATTCGACAATATCGGGGACTTGCGAGTGGGGTCGCCCGTGTCCATGGCGGGCGTGGAAATCGGCCGCGTCGTGAAGATCGATTTCGACAACCGGGAATACAAGGCCCTGGTGACGATGCGGATGAACAATAAATACAACCAGATCCCCACCGATAGCGATGCCAGCATCTATACCCAGGGCCTGCTGGGCGGCAAGTTCATCGGCCTCACCGCCGGCGGCGCTGAAACTTATCTCAAGAACGGCGATCAAATCGACTTTACGCAGTCGGCGTTCGTTCTCGAGAACCTCATCGGTCAGTTCTTGGCGAACTTCGCGAAGGGAGCGGGGCAATCGGGTTCGGCGTCTTCCAAGGCGGACGCGCCGGCTGCTACCGCGCCGGCTCCTACGGAGAAAAGGAAATGAACACGATCACGATCAACATGAACCGATCCACTATCGCCCGCTGGCTCAACGCGATGCTTCTCTCGTTGGCGGCGCTCGGCTTGGGCGCGGCTGCGCAGGCGCAGTCGCCCCCCGCCCCCGTTGCGAATACGCTGGGGCCGGAGCAGCTGGTGGAGGACTCGGCGAAGCGCATGTTGACGGAGTTGGATGCCAATCGCCCGACCTACGCGAAGGATCCGGCGAAGCTCGATGCGCTGGTGGCGAATGTGTTGCTGCCGAATTTCGACACGGAATATGCGGCGCGGCTGGTCCTGGGCCAGAGCTGGCGCACCGCGACCCCCGAACAGCGCAAGAGCTTCGTCGACGCCTTCTATCATTCACTGTTGCGCAATTACGGCACGGCGCTGCTCAATTTCACGGCGGACAAGTTCGTGATTCTTCCGTACAAAGGCGATCCCGGCGACACTCAGGCGACGGTGCGCACCGAGGTGAAGAAGGATACGGGTGAAAAGGTGCCGGTGAATTTCAGTCTGCATCAGACCCCGCAGGGGTGGAAGGCGTGGGATGTGGTCATCGAGGGTATCTCCTACGTAAAGAGCTTCCGCACGGATTTCGGCACCGAGATCCAACAGAAAGGGCTCGATGAAGTCATCGACCGGCTGGAGAAGGAAGGCACGGTTCGCGCCGGCGGCGTCAGCAGTGCCGGCAACAGCAAGTGAGAAAGTCGGCTGACGGCATCGCGGCCTTCGAAACCCTGGAAGGTGAGCGCTCGCGAGTCGTCGGTTCGCTCGAATTCGCTACGGTCACGAAGCTATTGCCATTGGGTACCGCCGCAATCGATAACGGACGCGCCGGGGTAATCGATTTGAGCGGCGTCACTTGCAGCGATAGCTCAGGGCTTGCGTTGCTGATCGAGTGGCTGAGCGTGGCGAAAGAGGCGCACCGGTCGCTGCGCTACGAGAACATGCCCGCCCAATTGCATCAGCTTGCGCGATTGAGCGAGGTCGATGAGTTGCTGCTCGCGAACTAGGCGCTTGTCTCCTCCGCCGTCAACCGCCATTGGGACGCTGCGTTTACCCTAAGGTGGTTCAACTGTTCGAGGAGTATCGCATGCGTAAACTCGTTCCTCTTGCTCTCGCGGCTTGCCTCGGCATTGCGGCTGCGTCCATCAGCGTACCGGCCGAGGCCGGTGTCGCCATCAGCGTCGGCATTCCCCTGCCCGGGGTTGTGGTAGCGGCTCCGCCGGTGGTCGCGCCATGGCCGTATTACTACGCTGGCCCGCGGTATTATTATCCGGGGTACGTCCGCTACGGATACGGCGTTCCGTTTGGTTACCGCTACGGGTTTCGGCCCGGCTTCGGGCACTACGGCTACGTTCACGGCCGCGCCTGGCGCTAGGCTCCTAGGTGCGCCGGATGCGTTCCAGGCGCTATTTCGGCGGCGGATTGGCGGGCGTCCGGGGATGTTGCGGCGCCGGCTTCATGTCGCCCGGTGCGGTGTCGGTCGGAATGTCGAGATCCGGGTCCACCAAGGGCGCCTCGGTAATCTTGCCGTCCGATACGAGATACGCCCGCCGCTGCAAGTAGGCATCACGCACGAACGCGTAGGGATCGTAGACCTGCTTCAATGTCTCATCCAGGGGTAACAGCGCCGCGCGCCGGTCCGTGAGGTCAACGAGATACATCCCGTATGAGATCCACGGGTCCTTGATGTACTGGCGCGGGTTGGTATAGACGTCAACCAAACGGGACGGGGCATCGCGCAAGTCGGACGGTCCAAGGACGGGCAGCTCGACGTACGGTCCGGGATGTACGCCCCACTTTCCGAGCGTCTGACCGAAATCCTCGTTGTTCCGGTCGAGCCCGGCGGCCGTCGCGGGATCGAGGATGCCGGCCAGGCCCACCGTGGTGTTGAGCAGGAAGCGTCCCAAGTCGTTGCCGGCGGCAAGGAATTTTCCTTGCAGCGCATCGTTGATCATGACCGTAGGCGTATCGAGATTGGCGAAAATATTGTTGATGCCGATGCGAATGGGGTGGGGAACGATCTTCACATAAGCTTTCGCCACCGGCCTGGCAACCGCGCGATCGGCAAAGACATTGAATTTATAAACGCCGCGATTCCATGATTCCCACGGATCCTGCGGGGGGCGCGGACTATTGGGCGGTAACGTAACGCAGGCACTCAAGGCCGTCGCAAACATGCCGGCAAGCGCGACGCGCGCGGACCAATTCAGCATTTCGAGTATCTCCCTAGCAGGTCGGTTCAGCAGCCGTATGAATCACGCTACGATACAACGCCGGCGCGTACGGCCGCTTGCTCAATGGCGGCTGTTGCCGCTGCCACCGCCATTGTCGTCGGCCACCGTGTTTTTTCTATCTTTGGGCATCGCAGCTTTGATTTCGTCGAGGCGAGCGCTGAAGCGGGCGCGTTGTATCGGGTCCAAGCCCGGCAGTTCCAAGGCGAGTTGCAGCTGGCCTGCGGACATCTTCAAATCGCCGTACATGACGTAATAGAACGACATGTAGTAATACGAATCGGCTTGATCGCCGGCTTCCTTCGCCGCTTTGGCGATGAGCTTCGTTTGATCGGGCGTCGGCTCGACGAAGTTGAACAAATCGTCCAACAACAGCTGCGCGCGTTTGTTGTCGCCTCTGCGCATCAGGGCTTCCGACAGGCGAATCGTGATCGGCACATTGCGCGGAAACAGGTTCAACGCTTGGTCCAAGACTTCCTGAGATTCCTTGAGTTGGTTGTTCAGCATATAGGCCTGCCCGAGGGCGCCGTAGAATTGCGTCACCCGCGGATATTCGCGCACCAACGCCTGTAAGTCGGGAATCGCGGCGCCGGGATTGCGCATTCTGATGTCTGCAACGTCCTTGCCGTAGCGCTCCTCCATGGTGAGTCCCGCGCCGTTCTTGACGAGGCTTGCGTAGTAATCGCGAACCACCCGCGGATCGCCGACGAGAGACCTCAAACGCTCGCGCGTCAGCTGGTATCCCAGGGAATCCTCGTGGCGTACACGCCCGATCTGTTCCGCGCGATTGCGCGCTTCGGCCACGCGCTCCGCCGATAATGGGTGATCGATGAGAAACTCGACCGCCTTGATGCGGCTCGGATCCGGTGAGTTTCGATCCAATTCCTGGAAGAAGCTCGCCATTCCCAACGGATCGTACCCAGCGGCCGCCATGGTGCCGATGCCGATTCTGTCCGCTTCGAATTCGTTGGCGCGCGTGTAGTTGATTTGGTGTTGAATCGCCGCGCCCTGGGTCGCCAGGATGGCTCCTTCCATGGCGTCGGGCGACCCGTGACCGGCAGTGGCTCCCAAGAGGATGGCGGCCAGCATCGCCGCGGTTGCAACCAATCCGGCGTGGCTCTGGTCGATGAGTCCGCGCACGAGATGCCGCTGGGTGACGTGGGCGGTCTCGTGCGCCATGACGCCGGCCAATTGATTTTCGTTGCGCGTCGCCAGTATCAGGCCACTGTTGATGGCGATGAAGCCGCCGGGCATTGCAAAGGCATTGATGACCGGATCGCGCACCACGAAGTAGTAGAACTGATGCTGGCCCTCTTCGGCGCGGCTCGATAGGCTGTGACCGATTTGCTGAATGTAGTCGCTGACCTCGGGATCTTCCAACACGGTCCCGCTTTGGCCCATCTGCCGGAACCAGCCCAGGCCGGCCTGATACTCATCTTCGAGCGATACGGCCGCATTCGCCGGACTGCCAAGTTCCGGCAAATCTTGGTCGGCTGCGCTCGAACCCGCCGCCCAGCCCACGCTGGCGCTCGCACTCACGCAGACTGCGATGGTGAACGCGGACAAAGACCGCCACAGCTTCATTTAACCTCCATAGAAGCAGTTGGAGTACGCTTCGCCCCGCAAAGTTCGCTCAAATGCGCTGTCAGGCGGCCGGACGGCCGAAAAGTCACAGCGCTTCAGAGGCATAGTCTGCCAAACGCGAGCGTTCACCCCGAACCAGCGTGATGTGACCGGAATATGTCCAGCCATGGAATCGGTTGACCACATAGGTCAGCCCGGTGGTGGTTTCGGTCAGGTAGGGCGTGTCGATCTGCGCAATGTTGCCAAGGCAAATCATTTTCGTCCCGGGGCCGGCCCGGGTCACCAAGGCTTTCATCTGTTTCGGGGTCAAGTTCTGCGCCTCATCGATGATGATGAAGCGATTCAAGAAGGTGCGACCCCGCATGAAATTCAAGGATCGGATCTTGATTCGATGGCGGAGCAGGTCGTTCGTGGCGCCGCGTCCCCAGGTGCCACCTCCCTGGCTTTGTGTCAACACCTCCAAGTTGTCCATCAGCGCGCCCATCCAGGGCTCCATCTTTTCCTCTTCGGTTCCCGGAAGGAATCCAATGTCCTCCCCCAAGGGAATGGTCACGCGCGTCATGATGATCTCGCTGAACCGATTGTGATCGAGCGTCTGCGCAAGACCTGCCGCCAGCGTCAACAGGGTTTTGCCGGTGCCGGCCGGCCCCAGTACGGTGACGAAATCGATTTCGGGATCCATCAGCAGATTCAGAGCGAGGTTTTGTTCGCGGTTGCGGGCGTTCACTCCCCAAACGTTGTTGCGCTCCGTCCGATAGTCCAACGTCAGTTCCAGAACGGCCGATTCGCCCTCGATCTTGCGCACAATGGCCTCCACGCCATTCTCGCCGGGGTCATAGACGAACTGATTGGCGCGCCAATCGCGCACCAGCGGACCCCGGACGCGGTAGAAGGTCCGGCTCTGTTGCTGCCAAGATTCCATGCCTTTGCCGTGCTTATCCCAAAAATTGGTTGGCAGCCGTTGGACGCCGCTGACCAACAGATCGGCATCTTCAATGGTCTTGTCGCTGGAATAATCTTCGGCATGTACGCCGACGATCGCGGCCTTGATCCGCAGATTGATGTCCTTCGATACCAAGGTGACCCTGGCGGTGGGGAAGTTTTGCTGCAGCGCCAAAGTATTCGCCAAAATGGCATTGTCGGCGCCGTGTCCCGGCAGACTGTCCGGTAGAACCGACTCGAGCAACTGCGTCTGGAAGTAGAGGCGGCCGACGGGCGGGCGCTTGCCGTGGTTGATGGGCACCGCCGTGGGCAACGATAGGCCGCGATCGATATCCTTCTTCGTCGCATCGCGCATCAGTTCGTCGAGAAAGCGGCTCACCTGACGCACGTTGCGCGCGGATTCGGACAGACCCTTCTTGCCGGCGTCCAACTCCTCGAGAACCGTCATCGGAATGTAGACGTCATGCTCTTCGAAGCGAAATATGGCCGTCGGGTCATGCATCAAGACATTCGTGTCGAGCACGAAAATGCGCCGTTCTTGCTTGCTCTGGCGCCCTCGAATCACCGCGGCTCCCTGCGGCCGCACGGAGTCGGTCACAGCGTCTTCACCGCTGCCAGGACCGCCTCCGCGTGACCGTTGACCTTCACCTTTCGCCATTCTTGGCGCAGTACGCCCTTCGCGTCGATCAGAAAGGTACTGCGTTCGATTCCCATGTACTTCTTGCCGTACATGCTCTTCTCCTGGATGACGTCATAGAGTTTGCAGACTCGCTTGTCGGGGTCGCTGAGCAGTTCGAACGGGAATCCCATTTTTTTCTTGAATTTCTCGTGCGATTCGACGCTGTCCGCAGAGATTCCGACGATCAGCGTCTTGGCCTTCTTGAACTGCGCGTAGTGGCCGGCGAAGCTTTCGCCTTCCTGCGTGCAGCCCGGTGTGTTGTCCCGCGGGTAGAAATAGATCGCCACCGGGCTTCCTACGGCCGCGCTCAGCGACCATTCGCCGCCCGTGCCGTTGAGAGTGAAGTCAGGCGCCTCTTTTCCTAGCTCGATCTTGCTCATTGGGCGACTCAACTTTTTACAGGTTCGAAAATGGCATCCAGGTTCAGGTGATCGCAGAAATCCATGAATTCCTCGCGCAACACGCCGATGTGCAAGCGGCTCGGTACGTTGACGATCATCTGCGCGGAAAACATGGGCGCGCCCGTGTGGGCGGCGGCATACGCACGAGTCGAGATTTCCGCGATATCGACCCCGCGCTGCGAGAAAAACCCCGACAGGCCCGCGACGATGCCGGTTTGGTCGAGGCAGACCACATCGATGGAGTAGGGCAGCATGTCATTGCGCGCCGCGCGCTCTTCGGTGCGCCGCAACTGGATGTTCATGCCCGTCGCATCGGCCAGCTTTTTGAATTCGCCTTCGAGCTTGGCAAGCGTGTGCCAGTTGCCGTTCACCAGCAGCACCATTGCAAACTCGTTGCCCAATGACGTCATGCGGCTGTCGCTGATGCTGCCGCCGCAATCAGCGACCACTTTGGAAAGTTCATGGACCAAGCCGACGCGGTCGCCACCCACCGCGGAAATCACGATATGTTGTTTCATCGGTTCAAATTCTACCGGATGGGCGCTTGCCAGGGTGCATGTCTGCCACTTAAGGTAGCGATATTTCCTGCGGAGCGTCCGTCATGTTTTCCGGAAGTCTGGTTGCTATTGTCACGCCGATGACGGTGGATGGCGCGTTGGATTGGCCGGCGTGGGACCGCTTGCTGGATTTTCACATCAGCCAGGGCACCGACGGCATCGTCGTTGCGGGCACGACCGGGGAATCGCCGGTGCTGTCGGTCGATGAAATCGAGGAATTGACGCGCCGCGCGGTGGCGCGTTGTCAGGGCAAGCTGAAAGTAATAGTGGGGGCGGGCACGCATTCCACGGCCACCACCGTCGCGCGTACCCGGACTTTGTCGCGTCTCGGCGTCGATGCCGTCATGTTCGTGACCCCATATTACAATAAACCCCCCCAGGAGGGCCTGTATCGCCATTTCATGGCGGCTGCCGATGCGTCGGCCGTCCCGGTGGTCCTGTACAATGTGCCGAGCCGCACCGCAGTGGATTTACTGCCGGCCACCGTCGCCCGCTTGGCGCGCCATCCGCAGATCGTCGCCCTCAAAGAAGCCACCCCGCAGTTGAGCCGCGCGCGCGAATTGCTGGCGCTGGTTCCTCCAGGGTTTGCATTGCTGTCCGGCGATGATGCGACCGCCATCGAATTCATCGCGGCGGGCGGCAAAGGGGTCATATCGGTCACCGCGAACGTGGCGCCGCGGCGAATGCATGAAGCTTGCGTGGCAGCCTTGGCAGGCGATTTCAAGGCGGCGCGGGCCATCGATGCCGATTTGCAACTGCTGCACAAGGATTTGTTCATCGAGGCCAATCCGATCCCCGTGAAGTGGGCGCTGGCAAGAATGGGCCTCATCGGGAACGGAATCCGCTTACCATTGGTCGAATTGGCGCCCGTGCACCAAGAAGCGGTGCTGCGCGCGATGCGCGCAGCCGGCGTCACACTCGAGGACCAAGCGGCCTGACAGCCTGGTCTTTTCGGCCCGAAGGCCGGTGTCTACTGCGGAGAGTTATATTGATTTTTGAGCGAATCATCGTTTTTCTCGGTGCGGGCACGCTGCTCTGCGGCTGCCACGGCATCTCCGAGCGCCTGAATCCGGATTGCCATGTCAAACAGGAGTATCAACAGGCGCGGCAGGTGGCCCCGCTCAAGGTGCCGGAGGGTCTGGATTCGCCCAATACCCAGGGCTCGCTGGCCATTCCGACGGTGGAGTTGGCTCCGCCGCCGCCGGGAGCCAAGGATGCGTGCCTGGATCTGCCGCCGCGCTATAAGCCGGCTGCACCCAATAAGGCCGGCGCTCCGGGCTAGGCGCCCCCGGCTACGCGCCCCGACCGATTTGATAGGGAGGGCCGCCTCAGGTAGCCTTGCGCACCCGCTGCAGAAGCGGTTGGGTTTCGAGTGGAGAGGTGGCCGAGTGGTCGAAGGCGCTCGCCTGGAAAGTGAGTAACATCCCAAAAGGTGTTCGAGGGTTCGAATCCCTCCCTCTCCGCCACAATGTTGTGAACATTGATAGGATTTGAAGGAGGGATTTGAACCCGAGAGGGTTCGACGAGCCGCGGCGAAGCGGCGGCGAAGGACGCCGGAGCGTAGCGGCGGCGGTCCCGAGCGTCGGCGAGGGATGAGCGGCGAAGCCGCGAACAATCCCTCCCTCTCCGCCAACATGAGTCTATGGCGGCTCGCGTTTGCATCTTCGCGACGACTGGCCACGAACCCCGTCAGGCCCGGAAGGGAGCAGCGGTAGAGGCTTTAAGTCGGGCGCCGAAGTCCTGCTGGCGCGGGCCGCCTCCTAATGGACACCGGACTAGTGGCTAAACTGATCGAATGAGCTACATCGTATTAGCGCGCAAATGGCGCCCCAAGCGGTTCGCCGAAATGGTCGGGCAGGAACACGTGCTGCGCGCGTTGGCCAACGCACTCGATAGCGGCAAAGTGCATCACGCATTCTTGTTCAGCGGTACTCGCGGCGTCGGCAAGACGACGGTGGCGCGCATCCTCGCCAAGTCGCTAAACTGCGAAACCGGCGTCAGCGCCAATCCATGCGGCGTATGCGCCGCATGCCGCGAAATCGACGAAGGGCGCTTCGTCGACCTTATCGAGGTGGACGCGGCCTCCCGCACCAAGGTTGATGACACGCGCGAATTGTTGGACAACGTGCAGTACGCGCCCACTCGCGGCCGCTACAAGGTCTACCTCATCGACGAAGTGCACATGCTGTCCAACCACTCCTTCAATGCGCTGCTGAAAACCCTTGAAGAGCCGCCGCCGCACGTCAAATTCCTGTTGGCGACCACCGATCCGCAGAAATTGCCGGTCACCGTGCTCTCGCGCTGTCTGCAATTCAGTCTCAAACGGCTGTCGGCGAACCTCATCGGCGAGCGCTTGAAATTCATCGCCGCCGCCGAGAATCTCGAATTCGAGCCGGCGGCGGTCGCGCTGCTCGCGCGAGCCGCGGAAGGCAGCATGCGCGATGCGTTGAGCTTGATGGACCAACTGATTGCCTTCGGCGGCGGCGCCTTGAGCGAGGCCAACACGCGATCCATGCTGGGCACCATCGACCGGGGGCACGTGACTCGAATCCTCGAGGCGCTATCGCGCCAGGATGGACCCGGGCTGCTCGCCCGCGTCCAAGAACTGGATCGGGATGCGCCCGACTATGATCGCGCGCTCACCGAGTTGGCCGCCTTACTGCAGCGCATCGCGATCGTGCAGATCGTGCCCGATGCGGCACAGCAGGACGAGGAATTCGACGCCGAGGCGCTGACCCGATTGGCGCACGCCATCTCGCCGGAGGACGTGCAGCTCTACTATCAAATCGCCTTGGGCGGCCGCCGCGACCTGTCCATGGCGCCGGAGCCGCGCATCGGTTTCGAAATGAGTTTGCTGCGAATGCTGGCATTTCGCCCCGAGCCGGCGGCGGAGACGGATGCCGGCGCCATCGCCGTCGCGCCGAAGCCCGCCGCCGCGCCGGGCGGAGCGGCGAGAGCGTCGACCGCTGCTGCGACCCCCTTGGCAAGCGTCCCGTCCATCGCCGGTAGCTCCACGGTCAGGCTGACGACCATCGATGCCGCCAATTGGGCCGCGGTGGTGGACGGTGCCAATTTGACCGGCATGGTGCGGCAATTTGCGCTGAACTGCGTGCCCGCCTCGTTCGAAAATCACGTGCTTCGTCTGCACTTCGATCAGTCGGCCGCGCATCGCCGCACACCGCAGATCGAGGAGAAGCTCGTGCAAGGCCTGTCGAGTTACTTTGGAGCGGATATTCGTGTTGCGTTCGAATCATCCGAATCCGCGCTCATCACGCCGGCGCGCCGCCGCGCGATGTCTGAACAGGACAAGGCCGTGCGTGCGGCGGCGGCGTTCGACGACGATGCCGCGGTGAAAGGTCTGCGTGAACGCTTCGGCGCGGAGATCGACGCGGCGTCGGTGAAACCAACGAATTAGCATTTGAACGGAGAAGGCAGTCATGTTGAAGGGCGGACTGGGAAATTTGATGCGTCAGGCGCAGCAGATGCAGGAGACCATGCAAAAGGCTCAGGCTGAACTCGCCGATATGGAAATCACGGGCGAGTCGGGCGCGGGCATGGTCAAGATCGTGCTCAATGGGCGTCACGAAGCGAAGACCATTGCGATCGAGCCGAAGCTTCTCGGCGAGGACGTGGGACTGCTGGAAGACTTGGTGGTGGCGGCCATCAACGACGCGGTACACAAGCTGGCAGCGAGAACCCAAGAAAAGTATGCCGGTCTCATGTCGGGCCTCAATCTCCCGCCCGGTATGAAATTGCCGTTCTGAGCGCCATCCGAAGTCCGATGAAATACACGCCTACATTGGCCCGCCTGATCGATTCCCTGCGATGTTTGCCCGGGGTCGGCCCGAAATCGGCACAGCGGATGGCGTTTTATCTGTTGGAGCGCGACCGCGACGGCGGCCGGGTATTGAGCGAGGCGTTGGCGCAGGCGCTGCAGCATGTGGGGCATTGCAAGCGTTGCCGCATGCTCACCGAAAGCGAACTGTGCACGACCTGCGCGTCCAATCAGCGCGACGTCGCGCAGCTCTGCGTGGTCGAGTCGCCTGCAGACGTCGTCGCCATCGAGCAATCCGGCGGCTTTCGCGGCCGGTATTTCGTGCTCATGGGCCACCTGTCGCCGCTCGACGGTATTGGACCCGCTGACCTGGGACTGGATGAGTTCGAGCTATTGCTCGGGGAAGGCGAAGTTCGCGAAGTGATTCTTGCGACCAATCCGACCGTGGAGGGAGAGGCCACTGCGCACTATCTGGGCGAGCTCGCGCTGCGCCGCGGCCTCAAGGTGTCCCGTATCGCGCACGGCGTTCCGGTGGGCGGCGAACTCGAATACGTCGATGGTGGGACGCTGGCGCACGCCTTGGCGGGCCGCACGGCCGTTTCGTAGGGCCGCCTAGACCCCTAGTTTCTCATAGAGCCGGAACAGGCGGCGGTAGCTCTCGTAGCGTCGTGGGGCAATAGTGCCGGCCTGCACTTGAGCGCGCACGGCGCAGCCCGGTTCTTCCATGTGGCGGCAATCGTTGAAACGGCACTCCCCGCTGCGCGCGTGAATCTCGACAAAGCCCCGTTCCGCCGCGCGGACGATGCTCGCCGGGGGCGCGAAATCGCGGACTCCCGGCGCATCGACAATCGCGGTCTTGAGGTCCAACCGGTAGCGGCGTGCAGTGGTGGTGGTGTGGCGACCTTCCGTGTCCCGCGTCAGCTCTGCCGTTTGCGCGGCGGCCTGCGGCGCGAGTGAATTGACGATGGACGACTTGCCGACGCCCGATTGACCGACGAGCAAAGTCACGCTTCCCTCGAGAGCGGCGTGCAACTGGTCGATTCCCACACCCGACTGAGAAGCCGTTTCGATACACGGAAGTCCCAGGCTGCGGTACGTCTCGATCTCGGCGCGGATGGCATCGAGCCCTAAATCCAATTTGTTCACCACCAGCAGCGTCTCGATGTCTTTCAATTGTGCGCCCGCCCAATAACGATCGACCAAAAACCAATCTGCCGCGGGCTCCGGCGCCACGACGATGGCCAATCGATCGATGTTCGCCGCCACCGGTTCGGCACGGCCGCGCAGATCGATGCGCTCGATGAGGTTGCGGCGCGGCTCGATCGACTCTACCGACGCGCCGTCGTGGGCGGGCTCGTAGGTCCACGTGATGCGATCCCCGCAGACGATGCGCTGTTTGCGTCCCCTCAGCGAACAGCGCAGCGTCGCATCGCTGGTCGCCGCGTCGTCCGCGGCGACCAGCACGCCACGGCCGTAGCTGGCAAGCACAACCCCGCGGTTCGTGTCTTTCACGCCGTTCGCTCTGCTACCATGCTGGTTTCAGCCGCTCGAAGCCACGATGAAATCTCCCGAAAATCTTGTTTGGATCGACCTCGAAATGACCGGGCTCAAGCCCGAGTCCGATCTCATCATAGAGATTGCCACGATCGTAACCGACAAGCACCTTGCGGTGCTCGCCGAAGGTCCGGTATTGGCCATCCGTCAAAGCGAGGCGACGATGGGGGCGATGGACGAGTGGAACCGCCGGCAACACGGCAGTTCCGGCCTGTCGGAACGAGTTCTTGCCAGTGATGTCGATACCGCCGCTGCCGAGAACGCAACCCTGAAATTTCTCGAGGCCTGGGCCGAGCCCGGGCGCTCGCCCATGTGCGGCAACAGCATCTGCCAAGATCGCCGCTTTTTGGCTCGGCTCATGCCGAAGCTCGAGAGCTTTTTTCACTACCGGAATATCGACGTGAGTACGCTCAAAGAGCTGGCGCAACGGTGGGCGCCACACGTCGCGCAAGGCTTTCAAAAGTCATCGACGCACTTGGCGTTGGACGACGTCCGCGAGTCGATTCGCGAACTGCAGTTTTATCGCGAGCGTCTGCTGCGGATTTAGTCTGGGTTTTATTTTAACGGACGGGGCCGCTGCGGCCCCGTAGATTCGGCGCGCTCAGCGCCTGGGGATTGCAGGCCCGCGAGAAACATCCAGGTCTCGACAACGGTGTCCGGGTTCAACGACAAGCTGTCGATGCCCTGTTCCACCAACCAGAGCGCGAGTTCCGGATGGTCAGAGGGCCCCTGCCCGCAAATCCCGACATACTTCCCTTGGGCCTTGCAGGCTTTGATGGCCATGGCCATCAAAGCCTTGACCGCATCGTCGCGTTCGTCGAAGAGCTTCGCGACGACGGCTGAATCGCGGTCGAGCCCCAGCGCCAACTGCGTCATGTCGTTCGATCCGATGGAAAAGCCGTCGAAGTACTCGAGGTAGCGGTCGGCGAGCAGGGCATTCGTGGGCAGCTCGCACATCATGATGTGCTTCAAGCCGTTGTCGCCCCGTTTGAGGCCGTTGTCGGCGAGCAGACCCGTCACCGTCTTCGCTTCCTGCAAGGTGCGCACGAAGGGCACCATGATCTGCACGTTCGTCAGCCCCATCTCGTCGCGCACGCGCTTCAATGCGCGGCATTCGAGCTGGAAGCAAGGCCGAAAGACCTGGTCGATGTAGCGCGAAGCGCCGCGGAACCCGAGCATCGGATTCTCCTCGTGCGGTTCGTAGTTCTTGCCGCCGATCAGATTCGCATATTCGTTCGATTTGAAATCGGAAAGGCGCACGATGACCGGCTCCGGTGCGAATGCCGCAGCGATCTGCGAGATGCCTTCGGTCAGCTTGTCCACGTAGAAGCTGACCGGATCGGCGTAGCCCGCGATCTGTTTGGTGATGGCGTCCTTCAGTTCGGCGCTTTGCTTATCGAACTCCAACAGCGCTCGGGGGTGCACGCCGATCATGCGATTGATGATGAACTCCAAGCGCGCCAGGCCGACGCCTCGGTGTGGAATGCTCGCGAAGTCGAAAGCCCGGTCGGGATTGCCGACATTCATCGTGATCTTGACCGGTATGGGGGGCAGGGAATCCAGCTCGATGTTGCGCTCATCGAATTCCAACATGCCGTCGTATACATGACCGGTGTCTCCCTCGGCGCACGAGACCGTCACGGCTTGATTCTCCTTGATGGCCGTGGTTGCGGTGCCGCAGCCCACGACCGCCGGTATACCGAGCTCGCGTGCGATGATCGCAGCGTGGCAGGTGCGGCCGCCGCGGTTGGTGACGATGGCGGACGCCCGCTTCATTACGGGCTCCCAGTCCGGATCCGTCATGTCGGCCACCAGCACGTCGCCGGCGCGCACGCGCGCCATCTCCTTGGCGTCTTTGATGACTCGCGCCGGCCCGGCGCCGATGCGCTGACCGATACTGCGGCCGCTGACCAGCAACGTCGAACGGCCCTTCAGAGTAAAGCGCTGGATGGTGCGCCCGGCGCGGCTCTGCACTGTCTCCGGGCGGGCCTGCAAGATGTAAATCTTTCCGCTGGCGCCGTCCTTGCCCCACTCGATGTCCATCGGAGTGCCGTAATGTTCTTCGATGATCAATGCCTGTTTCGCCAAATCGACGATATCGGCTTCATCGAGAGAGAATCGATTGCGATCTTCGGGCGCGACGTCGACGGTGCGCACGCGCTCTTGCGACCCCTTCTCCGCGTACACCATCTTGATCGCCTTGCCTCCCAAATTCTTGCGCAGCACGGCGCGCAAACCTGCGCGCAACGCCGGTTTGTAGACGTAGAACTCGTCGGGGTTGACGGCTCCCTGCACGACGGTCTCGCCGAGACCGTAGGCCGCGGTAATGAACACCACGTCGCGAAAGCCCGAATCCGTGTCGAGAGTGAACATCACGCCGGCCGCCCCCAGGTCGCTGCGCACCATGTGTTGCACGCCGACCGACAGCGCTACCGCATTGTGATCGAAGTTGCTGTGCACGCGGTACGAGATCGCGCGATCGTTGAACAGCGACGCGTAGACTTCGTGCATGCATGAGAGCAGGTGCCCCTCGCCGCGCACGTTGAGAAAGGTTTCCTGTTGACCGGCGAACGACGCCTCCGGCAGGTCTTCGGCGGTCGCCGATGAGCGGACCGCCACGGCGAACTCGCTTCCTTGACCCATCTTTCGATAGGCCTCGAGGACTTCATCGTTGAGCCGCGCCGGAAAAGGAGTCGCCAGCATCCAGCCGCGAATCTCCTTGCCCACCGCCGCCAGCCTTTCCACGTCGTCGACGTCGAGCGATGCGAGAGCCGAGCGGATGCGTTCGTTCAATCCGCCTTGCGCGAGGAAGTCGCGATAGGCATACGACGTCGTCGCGAACCCGCCCGGCACCGAGACGCCGAGATTCGCCAGGCCCGATATCATTTCCCCGATAGACGCATTCTTGCCGCCGACGAGTTCGACGTCCCTATTCTTCAATTTTTCGAACGGTATGATGTAGGGATTCATAACTGATTACTTGTCCGGCGATGGGTTAAGTGAAACACTTTCGCGGCAAAGACGGCGACGACAAATGGAGTTAACGTGATAAGACGAACTGTGTTTTTCGTTTCAGACCAAACGGGCATCACCGCGGAAACTATGGGCCACAGCCTTATGACGCAGTTTGACGGCATCGAATTTCGCCAGGTGACTGTGCCATTTATCTCCACGGTTGACAAGGCGATCGAGGCGGTTCGCAAGATCGATTTGGTCGGCAAGCAGGAGGGTGTTCGGCCGATCGTCTTCAGCACCTTGGTGCAAGAGGACGTGCGCAACGTAGTGCGTGGAAGTACCGGGTTCTTTCTCGATTTCTTCGACCCGTTCCTAGCACCCTTGGAATACGAACTCAAGACCCAATCACATCATTTGCCGAGTAGGACACATCGCATGGCGGACACGCATGCCTATGCAATGCGCATCGACGCCACAAACTTCGCAATGGCGAACGACGACGGCTCGGTGGCGCGAGACTACGAGCGCGCCGACGTCGTCTTGGTCGGCGTTTCACGATCCGGCAAGACTCCGACCTGTCTATATCTAGCGATGCAATACGGCATATTCGCTGCGAACTATCCGTTGACCGAAGATGATCTGGAGTCCAGAAGGTTGCCCGCGGCTTTGGAGCAGTACGCGCACAAGCTGTTCGGCTTGACCATCAAGCCCGACCGCCTGCAACAGATCCGCCACGAGCGACGCCCGGACAGCCGCTATTCGTCGTCGCGCCAGGTGGCTTTCGAGGTACGCGCGGCGGAGTCGTTGTTCGAGCGGAGCGGAATTCCCGTCATCGACGCGACCGAATGTTCCATCGAAGAAATTTCCAGCCGAATTCTCGACCGCACCGGCATCGAGCGGCGGATCAGACCTTGAGCCTGCATGGTATAGTCGAATTATGATAGCGGACCAATGGTGCGAAACATCATGGCGGGCCCGGCCCGGCAGCTTCGTCGGTCTCATGACGTTGTACGAAAGTAATTTCGTGCGCTTGCGTTGGCTGGTGCGCGACCTTCGCGCGATCACGGCGTGCACCGTCTCGAAAACGGCGACGGACTGTGATCTGTTTCTCACACCGCTCGAGCTGTCGCGATATACGAGCGTGTTCCGCCTTACCTACGAGTTCGGCGCCGATACCGCGTGCATTCGTGATCCGGATCTCGAAGTGTGCGTATATCACGATGCCAGGCTTGCCGAAGTTCGCAGCTTTCGCGGCTTCCAGCGCCATCCGCAGCTGTCGAAACTGCAGTCGGGGCTCAAGCGTGAACTGGATCAGCGCTGGACTCGAAACATGATGTTAAATAAATGGCTGGAATATTGTGCCGAGCAGGGACATCACTTCTAGCGGATGAACGCCGCCATGATCCCCGCATCCAATCGAGGCCGAGGCGGGACTTTGATCGATCGCTTAAGTTTTCTCAAGGGAGGTCCCGACGGGGGCGGTGTGAGCGCGGATGAGGAGCGCCTCATGCAGCTCTTTCAGAACCGTGCCGGCCTGAAAAAGGCCTATGCCGATCTCAAGGACGAGTTTCACCTGTTGCGCGATCGCCTGAAGCAACAGGAGGGCGCAACCATTCGCGTCCAAGAGCAATTGGACGCGCTCGGCGACCTGCTTGCCGATCCGGCCACCGGTTTCGGTGCGCTCGTGTTCTATCAGCTGCGCGGGCTTTGGAAAACCTGTCACCAGAATATATCCGCGTTTGCCGCCGATCTGACCCGAACCCAGGAGGCTCGCGAAGCTGCCCGGTACAAGGCCGACTGCGAGGCGGCGCGCGACGCGCGCCTTGCGGACGTCGACCGCCGGCTGCATATAGCGGCGGAGAAAGCCGACCTGCAGCGCCAGCATCTGGCGGTCGCGCAGAACGAACTGAACATCCTGACGGCGTTCTGGCATTATTTCGAGCGGCGCCGCCGTAACAAATCGCTCGAGAATTTGCGACAAGCCGTGGTGCTGGCCGACGCCGAAGTGGGCGATCTGCATGCCGAGCGCAGCGCCATCGGCAACGAATCGATCGATGACTTCCCCGGCATTTCGCTGCAGGCGCGCCGCAATATCAATCTTGCCATCATCGGCTTCGCCGAATTGCTGTGCGAAACCGTCGACGCATTCGGTCTCGCGGCGCGGGCCAAGGAAGCGGTGGCGCGCCGCGTGCACGAGATGAATTTCGGCAGCCGCGCGGATTGCGAGGACTACATGCAGCGCGTCCAGAAGGCGCAAGCGGCGGTCGCCAATCAGAAGCAGATCACTGCTCCCGTGAGAACCAAAATGGAACGGCTGCGGGCGACCTGCGAATATCGCAACAGCGCCGACACCGTGCCCACCGCCGACTCGCTGGCGGCCCCCCCGTCGGCGGACGCCGCCAAGGAGGGCCGAGGCCAGCCCGCGCCCGCGTGGAACGTGCTGGCGGAAGACTACTGGGACCTTTACACCCTGCTCATGCGCTAACGAATGTCGGTGCGCCGCGCCTGCGTCGGTTTGGACGCATGCCCCGGCATTGACGGCAGGACCGCGAGGTCGGCGGCAATCTGCGAAGCTTCATCCAAAATGATGCCGGCCGCGGCATCGTCCTTGATCTCGTCCAGGGTCTTGACCGGCTTGTTGCCGTGCGCGACCCGCCACGCATTCTCCCGCTCCAGGCGCTCGCTCTCTTGGCGCTTGCGCTCAGCTTCGCGCGTCTTGAGATTCAACGACAAGATTTTCTGGTTGCGCATCGCATCCAGCGCGGCGATATCGTCGTGCAGATAGCGGAAGTCCGCGCTGTTCGCGGTGCGCTCTTCATGTGATTTTTGCAGCGCGGCGGCAATCGGCTTCAAATCACCTTCGGGCTTGAACACCGCCGGTTCGATGTGGTCCCAGGGCAACGCGCGATCGCGCGTGCTCTCGCCCACTTCATTCGCGTCGATAAGCGAGGGCAAGCTGATGTCCGGCGTCACACCGCGGTCCTGCGTGCTTTCGCCCGTGATCCGATAGTACTTACCGATGGTTACATTGAGCTGGCCCAATTCGGGCTTACGCCCGAAGATCGTGTAATTGAGAGGGTGGGCATTCTGCACCGTGCCCTTGCCGTAGGTTTGCTGCCCCACGATGAGTCCACGGCCGTAGTCCTGGATCGCGCCTGCAAAAATTTCCGACGCGGATGCGCTGAAACGGTCGACCAGCACGATCATGGGGCCGCTGTAGAAAATCGCCGGATTCGGGTCGTCGTCGACCTCGATGCGGCCGGTGGTATCGCGCAGTTGCACCACGGGGCCACGATCGATGAACAAGCCGGTCAAGGACTCGGCCTCCGGCAGATAGCCGCCCCCGTTGGCGCGCAGGTCCATGATGAGCACTTCAGCGCCGTCCTTGAGCAGTTCGCCGATCAGGCGCTGCACGTCCCGAGTGGTGCTGCGGTAGTCCTTCACACCGGCCCGGCTGGCATCGTAATCCTGATAGAAGCTCGGTACGGTGATGATGCCGACTTTGACGTCTCGGCCGTTGCGCGTCACCGTGCGCATGGCCTTGTGCGATGCCTGCGCTTCGAGCGATACGCGGTTGCGAGTGAATTCCACCACTTTTTGCGCGGAACCCGGCGCCGCGCCTGCCGGTAACAGTTGCAGACGCACCAGCGTGCCGCCCGGTCCGCGTATCTTCTGGACGACATCGTCCAAACGCCATCCGATCACGTCGACGAGCTCGCCCGTCTTGCCTTCGCCGACCGCCGTGATGCGATCGCTGGCAGCCAGCTTGCCGCTGATGGCGGCCGGACCGCCGGCGATGACGTCGATGACCGTGACATAGTCATCGGTCAACTGCAGCGAGGCGCCTATGCCCTCGTAGCTCAGGCTCATTTGAATGTTGTATTCCTCGGAATTACGCGCCGAGAAATAATTCGAGTGCGGGTCCAACGACAGCACGAAGGCATTCATGAATGCTTCGAACACGTCCTCCGGCTTGCTCTGGTCCATGCGTTTCGCCACGTGCTCGTAGCGCTTGCGCAGGATGTCCGCCGCTTCCGGCCACTGTTTGCCGGCCGTGACCAGTGACAGCGCATCGTTCTTGACGCGCTTGCGCCACAGTTCGTTCATTTCGGCTGGGTTCGCGGGCCAGGGTTCTTTTTCGCGATCGAAATTGAAGGACTCGTCGATATCGAAATCCGGTTTTTTCGCCAACAGCTCGATGGCATAATTCATCCGTTCGCGGTTGCGCTGTTGATAACGTCGGAAGATGACGAAGGCAGGTTCGACGTCGCCCGACTTGATGGCATCGTCGAGTTCGTATCGATATTTTTCGAATTCGGCGATATCGCTGGCGTAGAAGTAGCTTCTGCCGCCGTCGATGGCGTCGAGATAGCGATCCAAGATCAAGCTCGAGAGTCGGTCGTCCAGAGGCGCGCGGCGGTAATGCTCGCGCGCGACGATGTCGCTCACGCGGCGGGCGACATAGTTTTCCTGTTCGGTTGGCGCAAGAACCGCAGCCGTCGCCGGCACCGCTGCCGGGGGCGTCATGGCAGCCCCAAGCAATGCCGCCAGGCCAACTGCGCTCGCGCAGACAGCGACAGCGGTCATCCAGCGTTTGGCCCAAGGCCTATTTGTCATCACCGTTCCCGTTCTCCTGTAAACTTCGAACCCCGAATCTACCAGGGCTGATCGAATCGATGCTATTCGTGCAAGTGTATACGAGCCTGAGGATATGCGTCCGCTCACCGTTTTGATCAGCATCGTGATGGGACCCAGCGCCGGTAATTTCGTCGGTCAGGCCAAGGGGCGGTCATGCCGTGGCCGGGCCCACGCGGGGACGCTGCACCGGCCGCATCGGACCTGAAGGGGACGAAGTGGCTCAGGGCATCGCATTGTCGCGGTTTCGCGCCGCCTGGGTCGGCGGCGCTCTGGTGGTGGTTGCGGCTTGTACGGCCGCGGGCCATAAGGTGCCCCCGCCCTCCACCGATATCGATGAGATCGGCTTCCGGGATGACGTCCGGGTGCTGGCCTCGGACGAATTCGAGGGCCGCAAACCCGGCACCCCCGGCGAGGAAAAAACGGTCGCCTTCCTGGTCGATCAGTTTCGCAAGCTGGGTCTGAAACCCGGCAACGGCGAGAGCTATCTTCAGCAAGTGCCGCTGGTCGAGATTGCCGCGAACGGCGATGCAACCCTTTCCATAAAGGGCCGCGGCGGCGCGAAACCGCTGGAATACGCCAAAGATATGGTGATCTGGACCAAGCGCGAAGTGCCCGAAGCGTCGCTCCGGCGCAGCGAACTGGTGTTCGTCGGCTACGGCATCGTGGCGCCGGAATACGAGTGGAATGACTATTCGCAGGTGGACGTTCACGGCAAGACCGTGGTGGTCATGGTCGGCGATCCCGGCTACGGCACCAAGGATCCGAAAGTATTCAGAGGCAACGCCGAAACCTACTACGGCCGCTGGCCTTACAAGGTTGAGGAGGCTGCCCGACAGGGCGCCGCCGGCATTTTGCTCATTCACGACACCGGCGCAGCGGGCTATGCCTGGAATGTCGTGGTGAACGACCGGACCGGTCCCCAGCTGGAGGCGGCGACGTCCGACGGCAATGCGGGTCGCGCGGCCATCGAGGGATGGGTATCCCTGGCTGCAGCCCGTGGGATGTTCGAGCAGGCGGGACTCGATTTCGAGGCGCTGACGGCGGCCGCGGCCCGCCCCAGCTTCAAAGCGACCGCCATGGGGCTCGAGGCAGACGCCGCGGTCCACAACACGCTGCGGCGCTTCACGTCTTCCAACGTGATCGCGGTCTTGCCGGGCGCCAATCACAAGCGCGAATATGTCATATACACGGCTCATTGGGATCATTTGGGCCGCCAATCACCGCAGGCAGGAGGCGCGATCTTCAACGGTGCGGTGGACGACGCATCCGGGGTGGCGGGCCTCTTGATGTTGGCGCAATCATTCAGCCGCACGCACCCGGCTGCGGATCGGTCGGTGGCGTTCATCGCGTTTACCGCCGAGGAAGCGGGACTGCTTGGCTCGAGCTATTACGTCGGCCAGCCGGTCTTCGCGCTGCGCGACACCGTGGCGGCACTGAATCTCGACATCCTGCACATCGGCGGGCCGACGCGCGACGTAATGGTGTTCGGCTACGGGAATTCAGAGCTGGAGGATTACTTGAAGGAGGCCGCCTTGCTGCAAGGCCGCGAGATTCGGCCGGATCCGAACCCCGAACAGGGCTTTTACTACCGATCGGCTCAACTCAGCTTTGCAAGAAGCGGCGTACCGGCGCTGTATGCGAAAGCCGGCCTGGATGATTCGGCGCACGGTCCCGCCTGGGGACAGCAGCAACTGAACGATTACATGACGCACCGCTACCACCAGACCGGCGACAAGTATTCCGCCGATTGGGACGTGCGCGGGACGCTCGACGATTTGCGTCTGTATTACGAGATCGGCAATCGATTGGCCCACAGCCGGCGTTTTCCGCGTTTTTATCCGAACAGCGAATTTCGCGTGAGCCGTCACCCGTGACTTGGGGCGGGGAGTCCTGATCGCACCGTCGTACGCGAGCGCGCGCGTCGCGCGAGCGCTCGCGCCAGCCCCGGCGCCAGGCTCTCGCTAGCGCTTGCCGACTCGGGCCCAGTTCTTCGTGCGGTCGAAACTGCCGGACGTGTTGTAGGGGTCCGAACTGCGTTGATCCTCGGCGGCCTTTTGCGGCTCCGTGGTCAAGGACAAAGCGCGGGGCCCCGCTGTGTTCGGCGCTTTGCGCGCGCCTGAGGCGAGAGTCGCGGTTCGGGCATTCGACAATTTGTGATCGGCGTTCATCTGTCTTCCCTCTGCAGCAAAAAAAAATAACAATCGGCTCATGCGGGCCGTGGTTTTCGGTATGTAGATGGCCCCGGGAACGATGGTCCCAAAAGGCGGGATGCGACGAGCGGCGAACTGTCGGATCTGTGACGCGCAACAAACCGCATACGACTTAACGAGCCACGAGTTAACAGTTGCTGCGCGAAATGTTGCGCTGTGCGGACTGCGTCTGCGCGCGGGCGAAACGAGGGAGGCGTGGGATTATCCCGGCCGCGCCATCAGGGCGATGGGCATGTGCCCATCAAAGGGCACGCTTCGGTTGCGTCCCCGCCGCTTGGCGGCGTACAGAGCTTGGTCGGCGGCCTCGATAAAGTCGGCGGTGTTGGCGAACGACGTGTCGCCGCCGTGCGTGGCGCAGCCTATGGAGATGGTGACCTTGGCACGCTCGGCTCCGATCACATGCTCCGTGTTCTCAAATGCGGCTACGATGCGTTCGCAAACGTTGCGCGCGGTATCGGCGTCGGTGGCGGGCAGCACCACCACGAATTCCTCACCGCCGTAGCGGGCGATCAAATCGCTCTCCCGCGTATTGCCGCGCAAAATGCGCGCGGCCGCTTGCAGGATGCGGTCACCGGCCTGATGGCCGAATCTGTCGTTGATGCGTTTGAATTGGTCGAGGTCTGCGAAAGCGATGGACAGTGGCCAGCGGTGGCGCGTGGAATTCTCGAACTCCCGGAGCAACACCTGATCGAGGTAGGCGCGGTTGTATATGCCGGTGAGCGAATCGCGGCGCGTTTCCTCCTCGAGTTCGAGCGCACGCGAATTCGAAGATTCGGCAACCGTGCGCAACGTATTGAGTTCGCGCAGAGCGTTCAGGCTGCGCAGCATGAGAACTTCGCGCGCTTGCTCGATGATCAACTCCGGATGCTGGGCGGCAAGCGATTCGGCCTCGAAAATGGCTTCGGTCTCGGGAATCATTGAACCGACCGTGGCCAGTACTTGGCCGAATGCCATCTTGTCGAGCCCGAGACTGCGCTCCGCACTCTGCGCCGTCTCGGCAAACGGCCGATGTTCGGCATTCAGGAGGAACAGATCGGCGACGGGGCCCGATAGCGCGACGCAGCGCTCGAATATCTGGTTCGAATCACCGGTGAACGACAAGTCGATCTGGTGGCTGTGAGTAATCGCCAGATGCAAGCGGTCCGGCAGATTCCACATCCGCATGAGCCAACCGCCGACCTGCGCATGGTCCGTTTGCAGGCGCTTTTTTTCCATTTCGGCGAGCGCCCCATGGTCGCGTTGCAGCTCGTCGCGGCCTCGATAGAGGTCGGGGAGCGCCTGATCCAACGCCAGAATGCCGACATCCTGCAGAAGGGCCGCAAGAAAAATCTCCTCTGCCATCGAGTGGTGCATGGCGTCGGCAAGCGCGCGGGCGGACGTTGCGGCGAGCAGGGCACGTCGCCAATACAAGGGATGGTTGATGCCGTTCGATTTGCCGGCTCGCAGGCATTTCACGAGAGTGAAGCTCAGCGCCAGCGTCAGGGTAGCGTTAAATCCAAGCACCACCAGGGCCTGGCGCAGATTTTCGCTCTTGCGGCGCTGCGCATAGAGCGGCGAGTTGGCGATGCGCAGGATCTTCGTGGACAACGCGGAATCCAAGCTCAGGGCCTTGGCGACCTTGCTCATTTCGATATCGGGGTCCCGCGCGAGTTCGATGATGTGCGTCGCCACACCCGGCGGGGATGGAAAATTAACTAGCGAGCGAAGGTGTGCTTCGATCTCGGGTTTCACGCGTAACTCTCCGTCCGACGAACCGGATCCAACATCGTATTGGAGGTTAGCGTCCTCGGTGCACAAAACTTGAATGCAGCGCAAAGCGCCCGCGCGTCATGCTCTTAGGCCAGCCGGCCGCCGACACGCCACCAGGCTCTCAAGATATTGAACAGCAGGTAAAAACCGTAGGGGCCGAGGACCACGATCCAGGAAGCTACCGAGCCCGCGGCGAGACCCTGATAGAGGCTGTCGTAAATACGCGTCAGGCTCGCGCCGTCATAGCGCCCCAGTGCCATGGATCCGGCGAAGAAGATCAGGACGGGCATAATGGCGAATCCCACCGCCAAAGCGAGCAAGGCTGAACTTAACTCCCGGGACCACCGGCTGGTCAAACCCAGTCGCTTGAAAATCGTCTGAGAGCGCATGGGCGCTGAGTGTAAACCAAATGCCGCACCGGCGGCCCGTAGCTGTAGAATCGACGTATGCGCGCCTGGACTCCTCAAACGCTTTACGACGCAAAACCGTGGGTCCTCATCTCCGTTGGCGCGGTGTTGGCCATCGGCATGATGGTCTGGTCGCTGTCTGCCGGCCTCTGGACGGCATGGCGGGGCCTGTTGTGCCTCGCGGGCGCGGCGCTTGCCGTCGTCGGCGGAGCCACCCTGCAGTTGCGGCAGGACTACCGTGCGCGCAGCAAGTGGCGGCGCGAGAAGCGCCGCTAGGCTCCTAATGCGCACCGCGGTCATCGGCGTCGGCTATCTTGGCCGCTTCCACGCTCAGAAATACGCTAGCTTAAAAAATTCCGAGTTGGTGGGCATCGCGGACCCGGTGGCTGCCGCCCGCGATACCGTGAGCGCTGAACTGGGCGTGACGGCTTACGCGGACTATCGCGAACTCTTGGGCCGTGTCGATGCAGTGAGCATCGTTACGCCGACGCCCTATCACTTCGCCGTGGCCAAGGAGTTCCTCGAGGCCGGAGCGCACGTGCTGGTCGAGAAGCCGATGACCACGACCGTGGAAGAGGGCGTCGGCCTGATCGAGGCGGCCCGCCGTGCCCAGCGGATTCTGCAGGTTGGACACCTGGAGCGCTTCAACGCTGCCGTCCAGGCGTTGCAACCCATACTTACCGTGCCGCGGTTCATCGAGTCCGCCCGGCTCGCGCCATTCAAGCATCGCGGCACGGACGTCGACGTCGTGCTGGATCTGATGATTCACGACATCGACCTCATCTTGAGCATCGTGCGCTCGCCGGTGGTGGCGGTCGACGCAATCGGTACCAGCGTTTTCTCCAAGGAGATCGACATTGCGAACGCGCGGCTGCGTTTCGCCAATGGTTGCGTCGCCAACGCGACAGCGAGCCGCGTCAGCTTCAAGACCGAGCGGCGGCTTCGGATGTTTCAGGACGACGCGTACGTCTCCGTCGATCTACATCAGAAAGTGCTGACGGTGATCCGCAAAGGAGCGGGCGTGGGGGCGGACGGTATGCCGCAAGTGGCCATCGACGAGACCACGTATGAACAAGGCGACGCCCTCAAGGCCGAAATCGAAGCGTTTCTTGAAGCCGCCGCGACCGGTTGTGCACCGCCCGTGACGGGCGAAGATGGCCTGCTCGCGCTGCGCACGGCGGTGAGCATCACCGAGCAGGTCGCAAGCTCGATGCGCAAATTTTCCCGGGAGCCTGTCTGAGTATTCTTGGAGGCGACAACGGCGAATGAGGGGAAATCTGCCCGCTCGGGTTGGCTGGGAGAGGGGCGTCTGCGGCGTTGCGCGGCTTGCCTTGGAGCTTAGCCTAGGCCGGCGCCGCGCGCCGGGCATCCGCTCCCTCTCCCAGCCAACGCGGCTCACGCAGAATACTCAGACCGGCTCCTAGGGTTTGGGCGGCACGGGCGGGGGACTGATCGTCGCTCCGGGCCTGACATCGGGAAGCGATGCAGGCGGGGCGCTCGGGTTCGGGGCCGGCGATGATAAGTTGCCGACTTCCTCGTCGGTCACGCGGTCGACGAAATAGCGAGTTTCGGCGAAGCAGGAGGTCGGGACGCCGCGATGTTCCGTGTAATGCAGCTGCACGCGGTGGCCGACGGCCTTATTGAGCTGTGCCGCGACGTTTTTGTCGCGCACGCTGAATTCCCACATCTGCGGCG
>Ga0326728_10002511_pt1 | contig 60684 bp, 48 predicted proteins | sample MB3enrmetagenome_FD_207602 | JGI IMG/M metagenome (GOLD analysis project Ga0326728, IMG submission 207602) | Lab enriched peat soil microbial communities from McLean, Ithaca, NY, United States - MB31MN | ecosystem: Environmental > Terrestrial > Soil > Wetlands > Peat | place: USA: New York... | reverse complement strand
GCTCCAGCCTTCGCAACGCCAGAACCATCATCGAGAAATTGGGGGGATCCATCGAAGTGGAGAGCGAAGCGGGGAAGGGCACCACCGTCGTCCTGCACTGCCCGGCCTACCTTCCGGAAGTCTGGCCGTGCTGAGGGCTTCCGTACCCTGCCCGTGAAGGCTCGTTCGGGTCACCTTGAACCGAGGACGGATGAGTTATTAAATTTTCCGTACGCATGAGGACCCACCCCCCCAGCTCGCCGGCGTCCCCGGCCCATTTCAGGGTACTGTAGGGATCCACCCCGGCCCGGCGTTCGGCACCTGGACCCATGGGGTCTTGAAAGGGTCACTTCGATGGAAAACGAACCTCCCTCATTCCGTTTGGCCAAAAAGTCCGTCAACCGCGCTGCAGACGGTCTGCCAGAGCGGGAGCACGACGGGCAGGTTCGCCCCGGCTTCCAGCGCAAGGACCACTCGGACCGAGTCCAGGCCTTCCTCCGGAAGTTCCCAGGCCTGGTGGAAGACTCCGCATGGGCTGGGTGGGCGAGGCCGTAGCGCCAGAGCCGCCGCCAGGACGTTCCCGGCGTGTTGATCCGCAACAGACCTTACACCGACGGGGCAAATGGGTTAGGATTCTAGCGGTCATGGTGTCCAGATCGGACGTTCGACCTAATGTACGAAGATGTGGCGCCCCTTCCGGTCAACGGGAGCGGGTCGAACCTGCTGCATGAATATGGCCCCAGCCGGTGGCTGCAGAAGATGCGGTCCACCAGGCCGGAGCTGTCCCCCTTGCTGCGGCAGTACGTGGGTCCCTTCATCCACTGCTGGAGAAAGGTCATCAAATGCCTTCGCCCCGAATTGACAGAGGCCGAGGTGGTCTTCCTGGGCCTTTCCATCACCGGGATGATTGCGTCCCATGGCCTGATGTCCGCCTTCAACGAAACCGTCTGGGGAGATAAGAAGCCCGTGGAAAAATCTTTCCAGGCTTCAGAACTTCTGGTGGACCTCTGTCTGAACGGATTGATCAACGGCCGGACCTCTTGACCGTTCGCCACGTTCCAGTCCGGCTACGGATCCAGTACGACGTTGCCAGCCCTTGAAGCCGCTTGTTGTGGCTCCAAGGGCTGGCAGCCCCGGCTGGGGCAAGGCCAGGCGCTTCACCCGCCCCGTTCGCAGGCGCCTTGGCCCCTGGAACGCGAGCCTTGGCGCCACGCTCTCCCCTACAGGCGAAGAATCAGGCTGGCATTGAGGGTGGGAGCATCCACGTCGGGCTTTCCGGTGTAGCCCCGGGGCCGGAAATCGGTGACGTCCGGCTTGTACTTGGCCCAGGTATACCGCAGTTCCGCGCCCACATGAGGCGTGAACATGTAGCCGGCGACGGCGTCCGCGTAGGCGGTGGTGGGCGTGTCGTCGGAGTGGTAACCCTGGCCCGTCAGTTCGAATTTGGCCGATCCCACCCCCACTCCGCCACCCGCGTAGAGGCCGGTGTTCACCTGCTTGGAGAAGAAGTAGTTGTAGTCGACGCCCAGCTGGTACATCTGGACCTTGCGGTCAACCCCGTCCAAGCTCTTCTTGAAGTAGGTGTAGTCGAAGCGGGGGACGATGGCATGCCCGCCCTCGAAGCCGAGCAGCATGTGCACGCCGGCGCCGCCGCCCACCTGTCCGTCCAGCCAATCGTTGCTGGTCAAGGGGCCGCAGGGCACGGCGACGGTGACCTGGCCCCCGAAGGTGGTGACTTCCTGGGCAGCCAGAGGAACCAGGGCCAACGACAGGCCCATGAGCCCAAGGCTCAAGCGGATTAGGTATTTCATGAAAAACCTCCCTTTGGAACATGTGGCGCTCCGGGAATCCCGCACCACAGTGTATTGTGATCGGACGATCGATCAATATTAGAATACGACCTCCAACCCCACTGTCAAGCCAAGGCTGCAGGAGATTTTTTCAATGGCGGGAGCAAATTTTTAAGACACGACGCCCATCTGTGTGCCAAAGTGGCCGCAGATCCAGTGCTGGTTGCTTCCTTCATGAATTGAGCAACTGTTCAGCCCGATGCCATCCGGCCCGATCCCGGCGGTCGATCCGTCCTGGAACGTGAGTGGGCCTTTCCTGGACGCTCCTTGCCCACGCCACGGATCCCTCCCGCCTCCAGAGATCGTCGTCAAGACGCGTCAACAGGGAAGGCGCTCTTCAGGTGGTGGGTGATGATGACCCTGGCGACCCCAGGCGGTTATCAAGGGGTTGCTGCGCGGATGGCCGGAACGGCCTTGGCTCCGGAATCACCTCAGGTCGAAGCGGTCCAGGTTCATCACCTTGGCCCAGGCCGCGGCGAAGTCCTGCACGAACTTTTCCTTGGCGTCGTCGCAGGCATAGACTTCGGCGATGGCCCGGAGCTGGGCGTTGGAACCGAAGACCAGGTCGACCCGGGTGCCGGTCCACTTGATCTCGCCCGTCGCGCGGTCGCGCCCTTCGAACACGCCTTCGGCGGTGGGGGAAGCCTGCCAGGTCACGTTCATGTCCAGGAGGTTGACGAAGAAATCGTTGGTCAGGGTTCCGGGCCGGTGGGTGAAGACGCCGTGCCCGGACTGCCTGAAGTTGGCGTTCAGGGCGCGCAGGCCGCCGATCAGCACGGTCATCTCGGGCGCCGTCAGGGTCAGCAGCTGGGCCTTGTCGATCAGCAGCGCCTCCGCAGGCGTCTGCAGGCCCTGGCGCAGGTAGTTGCGGAAGCCGTCCGCGGCCGGCTCCAGCACGGCGAAGGAAACCACGTCGGTCTGGGCCTGGGCGGCATCCGTGCGCCCGGGGGAGAAGGGGACCTGCACCGGGCAGCCGGCCTTCTGGGCCGCCGCTTCGACGGCGGCGCAGCCGCCCAGCACGATCAGGTCGGCCAGGGAGACTTTCCTGCCTCCGGGCTTGGCGCCGTTGAACTTCTTCTGGACGGCCTCCAGTTTCTTCAGGACCATGGCCAGTTCAGCCGGATGGTTCACCTCCCAGTCCTTCTGCGGCGCCAGGCGGATGCGGGCCCCGTTCGCCCCGCCGCGCTTGTCGGAGCCGCGGAAGGTGGCGGCCGACGCCCAGGCGGTGGTGACCAGCTGGGAGATGGAGAGTCCGCAGGCGAGGATGCCGGCCTTCAGGGCGGCGATGTCCTGCCCGCCGATCAGCTCGTGATCCACCGCCGGGACCGGGTCCTGCCACAGCAGGGGCTCCTTGGGAACCAGCGGGCCGAGATACCGCGAGATGGGCCCCATGTCCCGGTGGGTGAGCTTGAACCAGGCCTTGGCGAAGGCTTCCGCCAGCTCCTGCGGATGCGCGAGGAAGCGCCTGGAGATCTTCTCGTAGGCCGGATCCATCCGCAGTGCCAGGTCGGTGGTGAACATCATCGGGGCGTGCCGCTTGGAGGGATCGTGGGCATCGGGCACCGTGCCCTTCGCCGCGGCGTCCCTGGGGGTCCACTGCTGCGCGCCGGCCGGGCTCCTGGTCAGCTCCCACTCATGGCCGAACAGGTTCTCCAGGAAATTGTTGTCCCACTGCACCGGGTTGGTGGTCCAGGCGCCTTCCAGGCCGCTGGTGATGGTGTGGGCGCCCTTGCCGGTGCCGAAGGTGTTCTTCCAGCCGAGCCCCTGCTCCTCGATGGGGGCGGCTTCGGGTTCAGGCCCCACGAATTTGCTGGGGTCGGCCGCGCCGTGAGCTTTGCCGAAGGTGTGCCCGCCGGCGATCAGGGCCACGGTCTCCTCGTCGTTCATGGCCATGCGGGCGAAGGTCTCGCGGATGTCCCGGGCCGCGGCGACCGGATCCGGCTTGGCGTTGGGGCCCTCCGGGTTCACGTAGATCAGGCCCATCTGGACGGCGGCGAGGGGATTCGCAAGCTCCCGGTCGCCGCTGTAGCGCTCGTCCGCCAGCCACTTGCCCTCGGGCCCCCAGTTGATGTCCGCTTCCGGCGCCCAGATGTCCTCGCGCCCGCCGCCGAAGCCCCAGGTCTTGAACCCCATGGATTCCAGGGCGACGTTGCCGGCCAGGATCATGAGGTCGGCCCAGGAGATCTTGCGGCCGTATTTCTGTTTCACCGGCCAGAGCAGGCGGCGCGCCTTGTCCAGGCTGACGTTGTCCGGCCAGCTGTTGATGGGCGCGAAGCGCTGGTTGCCGGAGCCGCCGCCACCGCGGCCGTCGGAGATGCGATAGGTGCCGGCGCTGTGCCAGGCCATGCGGATGAAGAGCGGCCCGTAGTGGCCGTAGTCCGCGGGCCACCAGGCCTGGGAGGTGGTCATCAAGGTTCGCAGGTCCTGGATGACGGCCTCCAGGTCCAGGGTCTTGAAGGCCTTGGCGTAGCTGAACGCCTGGCCCATGGGGCTGGACTGGCCGGAGTGCTGGTGCAGGATGTCCAGGTTCAGCTGGTTGGGCCACCAGTCCGCATTGGTGGCCGGGGTCGACGTCCTCTTCATCTCGGTCATGGCTGCCTCCTTCAAGGGATGGGGCGTGAGCGCTCCAGTGGTTCGTTGGGCGAGACGATGCGGCGATTCTAGACCTGGGCAGCAATGGATGAAATCGGAATATTCGTAAAAACCGCCATGAGTAAAAAAATTAACGTTTTTTTACCATATTAAATGGAAACATCATCAATGTGTGAAGTCGCAGACCACCCCGAAACGGGTCATCAACCCTGGTAGACTTCGATCCATCCACTCACATCTCAATCCCAGGAAGCGACAGGAATTAAATGTTCACTCGAAGCTTCGACAGCCTGACCGAGCGGGAAATCCTGGCCTTGGCCATGAGCCTGGAAGAGGACGACGCCCGCTCCTACGCCGACCTCGCCGAGGCGATGGGGGAGCACTACCCCGCCTCCGCCGAAGTGTTCGCCGGCATGCAGAAGGAGGAACTGGGCCACCACAACTGGCTCCACGCCCTGTACACCCATCGCTACGGGGAGCACGTGCCGTTCCTGCGCCGGGAGGACATCCGCGGCTTCGTCAAGCGCAGGCCGGTGTGGCTCCTGCAGCCCCTGAGGCTGGAGGCCGTGCGCAAGCACGCGGCCGCCATGGAAATGGAAACCCACCAGTTCTATCAGCGGGCCGCCGCCCGGGCCCAGGACCCGAGCGTGCGCAAGCTGCTCACCGACCTGGCGGAGGTCGAGCTGAACCACAGCCGGCGCGCCGAAGAGCTGGAAGCCGAACACCTCCAGCCGGATGCGCGCCTGGAGGAGAACCAGGTCCGGGCCCGGCTGTTCGTGATGCAGGTGGTGCAGCCGGGCCTGGCGGGGCTCATGGACGGCTCCGTGTCCACCCTGGCCCCGGTGTTCGCCGCCGCCTTCGCCACCCACTCCAGCCGGGACGCCTTCCTGGTGGGCATGGCGGCCTCCCTGGGGGCCGGCATCAGCATGGGCTTCGCCGAGGCCCTGTCCGACGACGGCCAGCTCACCGGGCGCGGGCGGCCCTGGATGCGCGGCACCGTGTGCGGGCTGATGACCACCCTGGGCGGGGTCGGCCACACCTTGCCCTACCTGATCCCCAGTTTCGGCACGGCCACCACGCTGGCGGTGGCCGTGGTGGCGGTGGAACTGGCGGCTATCTCATACATCCGCAAGCGGTACATGGACACTCCGCTGCTCGCCGCCACCTTCCAGGTGGTCGTGGGGGGGGTCCTGGTGTTCCTGGCCGGGATCCTGATCGGCAGCTCCTGACTCAAAGCGCCCGGGCCAGGATCTCCATCAGCCCGGCCCGGTCCAGGGGCACCGGGTTGGCCTTCATGGCGTTGGCCGCCAGGGCCCGCTCCGCCACGTCCGGCAGCGCGGCGGCGGTGACGCCGTAGCGGCCGAGGGTTCGGATCCCCAGGCGCGCCACCAGGCCCGCGACCCAGTCCACCCCGTCCCCGGGCGCCGCCGCCGGGTCGCCGGTGAGGAGCCGGGCCAACTCCGCGAAGCGGGCGTGGACCGGATGCCCCGGCGGGCACTTGGCCAGGTTGGCCCGGAGCACGTGGGGCAGCAGGACCGCGCAGGCCGCCCCGTGGGGCACCGGGAACCGGCCGCCCAGGGGCGCCGCCAACCCGTGCACGGCGCCCAGCCCGGCGTTGGCCAGGGCCATGCCGCCCAGCAGGCTGGCCAGGGCCAGGTCGAACCGGGCCTCCAGGTCCTGGCCGGAGGCCCAGGCCCGCTCCAGGGACCGCGCCGAGCGCCGGACGCCTTCCAGGCACAGGGCGTCGGTGAGCGGGTTGGACCGGCTCGAAAGGTAGGGCTCGATGAGCTGGGTGAGGGCGTCGAGCCCGGTGTTGGCGGTGAGTTCCGGGGGCAGCCCCAGGGTGAGTTCCGGATCCACCAGCGCCACCCGGGGCAGCATGGAGGCGTGGCGCAGGCTCGCCTTCACCCCGTGCGCCCCGGAGGCCAGGACGGCGTTGCGGGTGGCCTCGGAGCCGGTGCCGGCGGTGGTGGGAACGGCGATCATGGGCAGGGCCGCCCGTTCCAGGGGCCGGCCCTGGCCCACCACTTCCAGGTAGTCCATGAGGTCGCCCTCCTGGGCGGCCAGGGCGGCGATGGCCTTGCCCAGGTCCAGGGCGCTGCCGCCGCCGCAGGCCAGCACCAGGTCCGCCTGCTCCGCCCGCGCCAGGGCCGTGCCCCGGCGGGCCTCCTCCACCTTGGGTTCGCCGGCGGCGGCCACCAGCGCCGGGCGCAGCCCCTGCGCCTGCAGCGCCTCCAGCACCGGCCGGGAGCGCCCGGGGTCCCGCCCGGTCACCACCAGCGGCCGGCGGCCCAGGGCCGCGGCCAGGGCGCCCGCCTCCCGCACCACCCCGGGGCCGAAGACGACCCGCTGGGCGGTGGCGAATTCGAACCGGCTCACCATCCGTCGTCGGCCGGGAACACGTTGGCGAACTTCACCGCCGACCGGGGCTCGGCCATCAGGTCGGCCACCGCCGCGGCCCAGGCGGCGTAATGGGCGGTCTGCCGGTGCCGCCCCTGGTCCTCGGGCGTGCGGTAGGCCTCCGCCAGGACGAAGCGGGTCGGGTCGTCCAGCTGCTGGACCACGTCGAAGCGGGCGATGCCCGGTTCCTGGAGGCTGGCGCGGGCGTTGGCCAGGGTGGCGGCCTTGAAGGCCTCCACCGCCTCGGGTTTCACGTGGACATGAACATGGGTGACGTACATAGGTGTCTCCTCGGCCCTCACCGGACCTGGATTCTACCGCCGCCCCACCGCCAGGCCCACCTGGCGGGCCACCTCGTCGATGAGGCTGCGCTCCTCGCGCAGGAACGGTCCTTCGTCGAACAGCGGCATCTCCCGGCTGTAGGCCACCTGCACTTTGCCCCGGACCCGGTCCCCGGCGCGCAGGACCGCCTCCTGGACCCAGGGGGTCTCCTGGAACCCGGGGGTGGCGTAGGCGCTCCCGTCCAGCAGGATCCGCGCCTCGGTGAGCTCCGGGTACTGCCAGCCGGGGGGCAGCCGTTCCACGATCTCCCCCAGGAGCTCCTCCAGGGACCCGCCGGCGCGCTGGATCACCTGGGCGATGCCGTACAGGCAGTCCAGCTCCTTGACCCGCTCCCGGAGCGCCCACTGGGAGGCCTGGAAGGCGATGGCCACGCCCAGGGTCTCGCCCACCGACTCGAAGAAATGGATGTCCTCCCGGGTGAAGGCCCCCGCCTTCCGGCTGCCCAGGTGCAGCACCCCGCGCAGGCGTTCGTCCACCGGCACGGGCACGAAGGCCAGGGAAGGGTAGTCGCCGCCGATGAGCAGGGACCGGGCCTGGCCGTCCTGCGGGTCCCGGAGCAGGACCGGGCGGGTGGCGTCCGGCGTCCAGAAGCTGCCGGCGCGGGTGGAGAACGGGGAGGCGGCCAGGATCCGGCCCGCCAGGACCGAGTCCATGATCTGGTCGCCCAGGGCGGGCCCGGCGGGATCCGCTTCCAGGGGCAGCCCGGGCTCCTGGCCCAGGGTCGGGCCGGCGCAGATGAAACGGGACACCCCCTTGCCGACGCTGGCCCGGCAGCGGTAGACCTTGCCGCCCTCCTCCAGGCGCACTTCCAGCAGGTCGCAGGCGATGAATTCCAGGATGGCCCCGCAGGCCATCTGCAGGAACTCCAGGCGCAGGAAATTCTGGTTGCCCATGGAGAACAGCCGGTGGAGCAGGTCCCGGAAGCGGACCGGATGGGCGCCGTTGGGGTTCAGATTGGGGTTGCCTTCCTGGGTCGCCTGGCTCATGCCACGTCCTCCCATGACGAACGGCACGCGTGTTGCTTGGATCGATGGGCTGGGTCGACTCCATTCTGCCTGAAGTTTGCTGCTATGATCGCGGAAATCCCGCACAGCCTTTGCCCGGACCAACCAGGTGCCACGGAACCCGCCATGAGAGACCGGATACTGGACGACCTCCTGGGCGCCCCGGAACAGACCGAGGTCCCCTTCGATTCCCTGATGCCCCGGCGGGTCAACAAGCTGCTGCTGGTCACCAGCCTGTACGACAGCTACACCTTCATGGAGGACGGCCGCCTCTCGGAGATGTTCCTGGGCGAGTTCCGGGGGCTCAACCTGCAGCACTCGCCCCAGATCCAGCGGGTGTCCACGGCCCAGGAGGCCCTGGAGGCGATCCAGCGGGAACCGTTCGACCTGGTCATCTCCATGCCCCGGGTGGGGGCCATGAACGTCCGCGAATTCGGGGCCGCGGTCCAGGAGCGGGCCCCGGACCTGCCGGTGATCCTCCTGGCCAGCAGCCTGCGGGAGCTGAACCAGCTGGGGCCCCTGCAGGACCTGAAGGGGATCCGGGAGGTGTTCGTCTGGCTGGGGGACGTGGGGCTGTTCCTGGCCATGATCAAGTGCGTGGAAGACCGCATGAACATCCGCCATGACGCCAGGCTGGCGGGGGTCAAGGGCATCCTGGTGGTGGAGGACAATGTCCCGTTCTACTCCGCCAACCTGCCGGTGCTCTACACCGAGATCATGAACCAGACCGTGGCCATCATGGCCGACGGGGTGAACCAGACCCAGCGCATCATCCGGCGCCGGGCCCGGCCCAAGATCCTCCTGGCCCACACGTTCGAAGAGGCCATGGAATGCTACGGGCAGTTCGGCGGGGACCTGGCGGGGCTGATCCTGGACACGGAGTTCCCCCGGAACGGCCGGGCCGACCCCGAGGCGGGCCTGGCCTTCGCCCGCCACGTGGCGGAGCGGACGCCGGGCCTGCCCATCCTGGTCCAGTCCCGGTCCGGGGGCTGGGAGGCCGAGGCCGGGCCCCGGGCGACCTTCCTGCACAAGGACGCCCCGGACCTGCAGGCGGGGCTGCTGGCCTTCCTGCAGGAGCACCTGGGATTTGGCGAGTTCCTGTTCCGGTATCCCGACGGCCGGTTCGTGTCCAAGGCCGGCGACCTGCGCAGCCTGGAGTGGGCCATCCAGGCGGTCCCGGACGAATGCCTGGACTACCACGCCCGGCGGGGGGACTTCTCCCGGTGGCTGCGGGCCCGGACCGAATTCCGCCTGGGCGAGACCCTGGACCGGATCGTCGCCTCCGGGCCGGCCGCCGGGGAGCTGCGCCGGCGGATCCTGGAAGCCCTGTCGGCGCACCGGGCGGTGACCCGGGCCGGGGTGGTGGCGGAATTCTCCCCGGCGGACTTCGAGGCGGCCAGCCGGTTCGTGCGGGTGGGCACCGGCTCCCTGGGGGGGAAGGGCCGCGGCCTGGCCTTCATCAACTCGCTGCTCACCTCGTACCGCCAGGAGGGCCGGTTCCCGGGCATCCATATCGGCGTTCCGCCGACCCTGGTGCTGACCACCAGCGTCTTCGACCGCTTCATGGCCGCCAACGGGCTCACCGAGTTCGCCCTGCGGGAGACGGACGACGACAAGATCACCCGGGCCTTCCTGGCGGCCGACCTGCCCCGGGACGTGATGGACGACCTCTGGACCTTCCTGGACTGGGTGCGCTATCCCCTGGCGGTGCGGTCCTCCAGCCTCCTGGAGGACGCCTCCTACCAGCCGTTCGCGGGCATCTACGAGACGTACATGATCCCCAACAACGCGGACGACCCGGAGGTGCGCCTGGCCCGGCTCGCCGAGGCCGTCAAGATGGTCTACGCCTCCACCTACCACGCGGACGCCAAGGCGTACATCCAGCCCACGCCCAACCGCCTGGAGGAGGAGAAGATGGCGGTGGTGGTCCAGCAGCTGGCGGGCCGGCGCTACGGACGCTACCTGTACCCCAACTTCGCCGGCGTCGCCCGGTCCCTGAACTTCTACCCCATGCCGGGCATGAAGCCGGAGGAGGGGATCGCCTCGGTGGCCCTGGGCCTGGGCAAGACCGTGGTGGACGGCGGGCGCTGCGCCCGCTTCTGCCCGGCCCAGCCCAGCAAGCCCCTGCAGTGGTTCGCCCCGGAGGACTACCTGGAGAACGCCCAGCGGGAGTTCTTCGCCCTGGACCTGGAAGGGGGCGACGCCGACCCGGTCTCGGGCGGCGCCATGCTCAACCTGGCCACCCTGGACCTGCGCGCCGCGGCCGAGCACCGCACCCTGTATCCGGTGGGCGGCACCTATTCGCCGGACAACAACGCCATCTACGACGGCGTCGGCCGCCCCGGCGTACCCCTGGTGACCATGGCCGGCGTGTTCAAGGGCCAGGTGTTCCCCCTCGGGGAGGTACTGTCCCTGCTCCTGAAGATGGGCGAGACCGCCAATTCCTGCCCGGTGGAGATGGAGTTCGCCGTCACCCTCGCCCAGGGGCCGGACCAGCCGCACCAGTTCGATTTCCTGCAGATCCGGCCCATGGTCATGGGCTCGGACGCCCAGGACATCCCCATGGAGGCCCTGGTGCGGGAGCAGGCCCTGTGCACCGCCCGGATGGTCATGGGCAACGGCTTCCTGGAGGGCGTCCGGGACCTGGTCTACGTGCGGCCCGGAAACTTCAAGCGCGCCCTCACCCAGGCCATCGCCGGGGAAGTGGGGCAGCTCAACGCCCGCCTCAGGGCCGGGCGGCGGCCCTACCTGCTGGTGGGCCCCGGCCGCTGGGGCAGTTCGGACCCCTGGCTGGGCATCCCCGTGACCTGGGCCCAGATCGCCGGCGTGAGCTGCATCATCGAGACGGACATGATGGAGGAGCTGAAGGTGGATCCCTCCCAGGGCACCCACTTCTTCCAGAACATCATGGCCTTCGGCATCGGCTACCTGACCGTGGAGGCCCGGGGCCGGGAGGACCTGCTGGACTACGGGTGGCTGGAGAGCCAGCCGGCCGAGTCGGAGACGGAGCACCTGCGCCACCTGGCCTTCCCCGAGCCGCTGCAGATCGCCCTGAACGGGCGGAGGAACTGCGGGGTGGTCATGAAGCCGGGGTTCCACCTCTGAAGGTGAGCCCCGGGACCTGGCCGTTCAATGCCGTTCCACGTTCCGGGGCGGCGGCGCCTCCTCGAAGACCTTCCTGGCCACGTTCATGGCCGTCATGGCGCTCGGCCAGCCGGAGTAGAAGGCCAGGTGGGTGATGGCCTCCACGATCTCCTCCCGGGTCAGGCCGTTGGCCAGCCCGCGCTTGAGGTGCACCGGGAGCTGCTCAGTGGCGCGCAGGGCGACCAGCGCCGCGATGGTGGCGAGGCTGCGGTCCCGCTTGGCCAGGGCGGGCCTTTCCCACACGTGCCCGAACAGCACTTCGTCGGTGAGGCGCACCAGCTCGGGTGCGAAGTCGGCCAGCGCCTTGTAGTTTCCGGTGGGTTGGGGCGGCAGTTCGGCCATGGGTCTGCTCCTGTCTGCTCGTCAGGTACTGGGCAGTAAGTGAATTTTAACGCCCATGAACCGGGTCGGCGGCATCCAATCCGTTGGTAACCCAAACCGTTTAATGGAGTTTCATGATGAAACGCACCCTCTTCACCAGCCTTCTCCTGGCTCTAGCGGCGGGCTGGACGCTCACCGCAGGCGGGCCGCACGTGTACGCTCCCGGCCTGTACGAGAAGGTGGAACAACTGCGCCAGGGGATCATGGCCCACGGCTGGCATTTCCAGGTCGGCGTCAACCCGGCCATGGAGCATGGCGTCGAGCGCCTGTGCGGCTTCAAGCCCGACCTGACGCGGCCCGAGTTCCTGGCCCACGAGCCGGGCGGGTTCGCCAACTACGAAGTTCCCGAAGAACCCGCCGCCCTCCCTTCCCGGTACGTCGGGGTCTTCAGCAGCGTCAAGGACCAGGGCGAGTGCGGCAGCTGCTGGGCCTTCTCCACCATCGGCAGCGTGGAGGGGGCCTACCTCAAGGCGCACCAGGCCAGGAACGGCGCCGTGGATGCCGACGGCTACATCCAGTGCAGCTCCTCCACCCCGGCCTTGTCCGAGCAGCAGGTCCTGTCCTGCAACCCCTGGGGCTACGACTGCGACGGGGGCAATTATGCCTTCGACATGCTGAATCCCGTCAACAAGGGGTCCGCCGGCTACTACCCCGGCGCCGTGCCCGCCGACCTCTACCCTTACATCGCCCAGGCCACGGCCTGCGACATACCCTCCCATGCCACCTACGTCCCGGTCCGGAAGTGGGGGTACGTGGGCAACTACCAGGGCATCCCGCCGTTGGCCGCCATCAAGGCCGCCATCTACAAGTACGGCGGCGTCTCGGCCACCGTCTACGCGGACAACTATTTCGAGGCCTACACGGGCGGGGTGTTCGACAACACCAACAGTTCCAGCCCCATCAACCACGCCATCCTGCTGGTGGGCTGGGACGACAGCAAGGGGGCCTGGCTCCTGAAGAACTCCTGGAGCGCTTCCTGGGGCATCAACGGCTACATGTGGATCAAGTACAACGCCAACCGCGTCGGCACCTCCACCGCCTGGGTGGTGGAATAGCCCCCCCGCCTCCGCGTCCATCGTCCCCTGAACGCAAACCCGTTCAGGGGACGATGGCCCAGGCCGAAAGGGAGGAACCCGTACCTCGGCGTCAGGGCCGCGCGATCGGGTTCCCGAACCGCGCCGAGGCGCCCAGTTCGTATTCGATTTCCATCAGGCGGTTGTACTTCCCGATGCGTTCGCTGCGGCAGGCGGAGCCGGTCTTGATCTGGCCGCCGCCCATGGCCACGGCGAAGTCGGCCAGGAAGCTGTCCTCGGTCTCCCCGGAGCGGTGGGACACCACGAAGCCCCAGCCGGCTTTCCGGCACAGGTCGATGGCCTCGATGGTCTCGGTCACGGTGCCGATCTGGTTCAGCTTGATCAGGACCGCGTTGGCGGACTTCTCCGCCATGCCCCTCTGGATGAACTGGGGGTTGGTGACGAAGATGTCGTCTCCGACGATCTGGATGGCCGCCCCCATCTGCCGGGTCTGGTCCCGGAAGCCGTCCCAGTCGTTCTCGTCCAGCCCGTCCTCGATGGACACGATGGGAAACCTGGCGACCCAGTCCTGGTAGAGCTTGATCATCTCCGCGCTGGTCTTGCGCCCCTGGCCCGACTTGCTGAGCTGGTAGGCGCCCCCTTCGAAGAACGAACTGGCCGCGGGATCCAGGGCGATGGCCACGTCCTTGCCGGGCTTGAACCCGGCCGCCTGGATGGCTTCCACGATCACCTCGCAGGCCTCGTCGTTGCTCCCGAGGTTGGGGGCGAACCCGCCCTCGTCGCCCACGCTGGTGGCCAGGCCCTTCTTGTGCAGGAGCTTCTTCAGGGCGTGGAAGGTCTCGGCGCCGTAGCGCAGGGCTTCCGTGAAGCTGGGCGCGCCGATGGGCATCACCATGAATTCCTGGAAATCCACGCTGTTGTCCGCGTGCTTGCCGCCGTTGAGGATGTTCATCATGGGCACCGGCAGGCGCACCGCCCCGGGACCGCCCAGGTAGGCGTAGAGGGGCAGGCGCGCGGCCTTGGCGGCGGCGCGGGCGACGGCCATGGAGATGCCCAGGATGGCGTTGGCCCCGAACCTGCCCTTGTTGGGCGTGCCGTCCAGCTGGATCATCAGGCGGTCGATCTGGGCCTGGTGCCCGGGATCCAGGCCCAGGAGCCGGGGCCCCAGGTCGTCCTTCACGTGGCTGACGGCCTTGCGCACCCCCTTGCCGCCGTACCGGGACGGGTCGCCGTCGCGCAGCTCCACGGCTTCGTGCTCCCCCGTGGAGGCGCCGGAGGGCACCGAAGCGACTCCGCGGAGGCCATCCGCCAGGGTGACGTAGACCCGGAGGGTGGGGTTGCCTCTGGAATCCAGGATTTCCAAGGCGTCAATGGCTGCAATGGTTGATTTCATGAAGTCTCCTTCCCGCGATGATACAAGGGTCTCGGCAACCCGACGAGGCGGCGGCCCGGACAGGAACGGCCGAACCGCGCATGCAGCAGGAGTCATCAGCCCTTCTGGGCGGTTGCGGGGGACTCCATCCCCTATGGCGGGTAGTCTATCAAAGTTCCTCCACTGGAGGCACGCATGCTCTCCCTCCCCATCCCCGGCTTCAAGACCCTCGCCCTCGAGCACCTGGTGCTGGACTTCAACGGCACCCTGGCGGTGGACGGCAAGCTCCTGGCCGGGGTCTCCGAACGGTTGCGGTCGCTCGCGGCCCATCTGGCCATCCAGGTGGTCACCGCCGACACCTTCGGCCACGCCCGGGAGGCCCTGGAGGGCCTCCCGGCGCGGCTGACCGTGCTGGAGCCCGGACGCCAGGCCCAAGCCAAGCAGGCCCTGGTGCAGGCGCTGGGGCCGGACCGGGTGGCGGCCATCGGCAACGGGCGCAACGACCGCCTGATGCTCCGGACGGCGGCCCTGGGCATCGCCGTGACCAGCCTGGAAGGCACCGCCGTGGAGGCGCTGGTGGCGGCGCACCTGTTCGTCCCCGGCATCCACGAGGCCCTGGACCTGCTGAACGCGCCCTTGCGCCTGGTGGCCACCTTGCGGGACTGAGGCGGCGGCAATTCATTGATCTTTAATGAAATTAACTTTCTAATAGAAATGAATTTCATTTTATTCAGGATGAGACTGTGCGGACGGTTCAACCAGCCGCCGCCCGGACCCCTCCAAAGTTTGGCAAGCCTATGACTTCCGTCGACATTTCCAGAGCAGGTGAACCCATGGATCCCACTCCAGCCTTGACCGTCCGGGACCTGGTGAAGAGCTTCCCGGCTCCCGCCGGCGGGCGGGTGGAGGTGCTGCGCATCCCGGCCCTGGAGCTCAAGGCCGGCCAGCAGGCGGCCCTGCGCGGGGAGAGCGGCCTGGGCAAGACCACCCTGCTGCACGTCATCGCCGGGATCCTGGAACCGGATTCCGGGACGGTGGCGGTGGGAGGCACGCCGGTGACCGGACGTTCCGAGGCCCAGCGGGACCGGTTCCGGGCCGAGCGGCTGGGCTACATCTTCCAGACCTTCAACCTGCTGCAGGGGCTCACGGCCCTGGAGAACGTCACCCTGGGGCTGGCCTTCGGCAAAGGCGCCGACAAGGCGGCCGGCCTTGACGCCCTGGAGCGGGTGGGCCTGGCCCACCGGGCCCACTATCTCCCCCGCCAGCTCAGCACCGGCCAGCAGCAGCGGGTGGCGGTGGCCCGGGCCCTGGCCAACCGCCCCTGCCTGATCCTGGCGGACGAGCCCACCGGCAACCTCGACACCGCCCACGGGAGCAAGGTGATCGACCTGCTGCGGGCCAGCGCCGCCGACCTGGGCTCGGCCCTCCTGGTGGCCAGCCATGACCCGGAGGTGCTGGCGGGGTTCGAGGACGTCATCGATCTGGCCCAGATCAACCAGGTCCTGCCCGTGGAGGAGGAACTCTGGAGCTTTTCCTGCTGATCCGGCGCGGCCTCCGCCAGCACTTCGTGTCCACGGCGGTGGCCGTGCTGCTGGTGGCCCTGGGCCTGGGCCTGGTGGTCTCGGTGTGGGTGGTGCGGGCCCAGGCGGAACAGTCCTTCACCCGCTCGGCCTCGGGCTTTGACGCGGTGCTGGGCGCCCGGGGCTCCAAACTGCAACTGGTGCTCAACGGCCTGTTCCACCAGGAAGCCTCCCCCGGCAATATCACCGCCGACGACTACAAGGAGATCCGGGACCTGCCCTTCGTGGACCGGACCCTGCCCATCGTGGTGGGGGACGAGGCCTTCCACCTGGAGCTGGTGCGGGATCCGGCGGAAGGGACGCTGCGGGCCTACGTGCTGGACGGGGAGATGGAGGACTTCGTGCGCATCGGCGCCCCGCGGCTGACCCTGGAGGTGGACCGGGAGGGGCGCAAGGACACGCTGGCCCTGCTGCCCGTGGCCGACCTGGCCACCGGCGAGACCGCGGGGGACACCTGCCTGTTCCAGGCCCAGGCCGGCTGGCTCAAGACTGCCGACCACTTCAAGGGCGTGTTCCGGGACCTGAAGATCCAGGACCAGACGTTCAAGGCCGTGCCCTTCGACTTTCCCGGAGGCAACGGCAAGGATTGATGCGGGCCCGGGCAGCAGGTTTCTGATTCATTGAGAACCTCCAGGAAACCGGCGACAGCCTTGTCGGCCAAACTGCTCGCGCCAGGGTGGAGGCGGACAATGAGCACCTGCGCGGTCTCGGCACGACAAGCCATCATGGCCAGGGTATCGACGAGGTGCTCGCGGGTCGGGCTGATGGCCCGAGGCCGATCCTCCAGCGGGATGTCCTCGAGGGTGACCCGCTTGGCCCGAGGCTCTTCCGGGGTTTCCTTCCTTTGCAGACTGTGGAGGAAGGCATGGGCGTCATGGGAATTGCAACAATAACAGTATAATTTTAACATTAAAATAAATATGAATTTGATTTTGTTATATTCTTCCCCTACCTGTCTCGTAATTCCCTTGCATTGGATCGCCAGCGACCTACCTTCTTGGGTCAACGAACAGCAAATAACGCTCATTTGCTGATTCCCAGGTCCATCCGTGGTCTTCGTTCACCCTGGCCCGGTTGCCGCCACCTCCTTTCCCGCTAAATCCCGGAGAAGCCCATGCCCCGCACCCTCTCCCCCCCCCCGACCTGACTCAACCCGCCTTCCGGAAGCCACCGTGTTTCGGATCCCTCTGCTGGCTGCGCTGTCCCTTTCGGCGATCCTCTGTGCACTCCCAGCCCGGGCCCAGACGACACCTGTAACCATGACCTTGAATCCTTCACCTATTTTGGTGTCCTACGGGAATTATGGCACACCTATAAATCCTTTGATACCTAACCAAGTTATAACTGAACCTACCACGACTGTGGCCATAACCAATACACTTGCCAGCTATGCTATTTCCGCTTTTTCCGGGCCAGCTGGCATCACCGTAGATCCAAATTGTGCATTTGGTATTGCTACGACGAATGGAGTAGTGCTTTCAGGTTTTCCAGGAGCTTTGGGTAGCACAAGCTTGGCCTTGAACTTGGAAATACCGGCCGATACGCCACCTGGGAACTACAATTTCACGATATCTATTATCGATCAAGATGCGGGAAGTGAATACTATGCCTTTGGCCAAACGATCTGTTCGGCCACAGGAACCGTGGTCATAACCGGCGGGCAACCCATCGCGGTCACCGCGAACAACCAGACCATGATCCTGGGCGGTCCCCAGCCTGCGCTCACCTACACCACGAATCCCTCGCCGCTGCCGGCCTACGACACGCTGGCTGGCAGCCTGGCCTGTTCGGCGGGCTCGGCCGTCGGCAACTTCCCGATTACCCAAGGCTCGTTGGCGCTCACCAGCAGTCAGGATGACATCCTGTCGCCCTTCCAGAACGGCACCATGTCCGTGCAGTACGGATTCAACGGCCCGCTTTCGCCCTACGACTGCAACCGGGGCTTCCGGTTCGGCGATCACGCTCCCATCATCTGGCAATACACCAACTACGCCGGCACCCCAGTGCCCAGCGCCGCGGCGAACCCCACCGTGAGCGTCTTCTACATCACTCCGGTAACCGGCCAGGATGACCCGGTCGATGTGGACACCGGCTGCGACGGTCTCCATTACGACCCCGGCAGCTCCGCCTGGCAGTACAACTGGGACACCGGCAGTCTCGGCCGGGGGTCCTACATGATCTCCATCCAGTCGGGCCAGACCGGGCAGGTGAACGCCTTCCCGATCCAGGTGAAGTGAGGGCCGGTCTGGGCCAGCCAAGCTCGTGGACAAGGAAGGCGGGGCTTCGGCTCCGCCTCCGTTTCCGCACGGCCCCCACGCCGGTCTCCCGGGAGGCATCGATGGTGACGGTGCGGGTGGTCACGTAGACCATGCCCAGGACGAAGGCGGCGAACCCCACCAGGAGGAAGGTCAGGAAGACCCGGAGGAAGGCCGGCCAGGGACGGTAGAAGATGCCCCCCTGGATGGGCTGTGGCTGGGACGATCCGTACCTGGAAGGCTCCATGGGCTTCCCCGATCGCTCGCGATGTACCGCCTTTGGAACAGCATAGGCAGGTTCCGGAAGCCGCGGGATCCGGTACCATCGACCAGGCTCTGGAGGTGGCGGATGAAACGGGCGCTGGTGTTCGGATCCACCGGGTTCGTGGGCTCCCGCCTGCTCCGGGAGCTCCTGGACCGGCCCGAATACCAGTCGGTCGCGGCGGTGGCGCGCCGGGACCCGGGTCTGCGGCATCCCAAGCTGGAAACCCTCCTGGGCGGCCTGGACACCCTCCCGGACCTTTGCCCCCGGCTGGACTGCGACGAGGTCTTCATCGCCCTGGGCACCACCCGGAAACACACTCCCGACCGGGCCGCGTACTACCGCATCGACCACGACTATCCGGTGGCCGCCGCCCGCATGGCCCTGGAACGGGGAGCCCGTTCGGTGTTCCTGGTCTCGGCGGTGGGCGCCGATCCGGGTTCCAGGACCTTCTACCTGCGCACCAAGGGGGAGATGGAGCGGGACATCCGGGCCCTGGGTTTCGACCGCACGCACATCTTCCGTCCGTCCATGATCCTGGGGGACCGGCCGGAGCGCCGGCCTCTGGAGCGGATCCTGGGACGGCTTTGGGCTGGCCTGGATCCCCTGCTGCGGGGGGCCCTGGACCGCTACCGGGGCACCTCCGGGCCAGACATCGCCCGGGCCATGGCGGCGGCCGCGGGGCTGCCGGGGGAGCGCGTGGCGGTCTACCACTGGCGGGAGATGCAGGCGCTGCTGGCCTGAGGACGGCAATCCTCGGGAGGCCAGCCTGACCCAGGGGATCTTCCGGCCACAGGCTTACAGCAGGACTTCCATCGCCTCCCGCAGGGCGCCGGGCGCCGCCTGGGGCGCCAGCGGGTCGCCCACCCGCAGGGACACGTGGGCCAGGAGGGCGCCGGTGCGGCGGGCGGCGGGGACCCGGGAGAACAGGTTGCTCTGCAGCCCGGCCAGCGCCACCGGCAGGACCGGCACCTGGACCCCGGCCAGGAGTTCGGCCAGGGGCGCCTCGAAGGCGCCCAGGTGCCCCTCGGCGCCGGGCCGGCCCTCGGGGAACGCCGCCACCAGTTCGCCTGCGTCCAGGGCGCGCTGCACCGCCGCCCGGGTCCGGTCGCCGTCCCCGGCCGGGATCGCCTTCATGAGGCGCAGGATCCAGCCCAGCACCGGCTTGCGGAACTGGGACGGGTCGATGACGAAGAAGATGGGCCGGGGGCTGGCCGCCAGGATCACCAGCACGTCCACGTAGCTGAGCACGTTGCTCACCAGCAGGGCCGGGCCTTCGTCGGGGATGCGCCCGGCGTTCTCCAGGCGCAGGCGGTACACCGTGTGCACCAGCAGCCAGGACAGGAAGCGGACCAGGAACTCCGGCACCAGCGCGATGAGGTACACCGCCACCACCAGGTTGAACAGGGCCGCCGCCAGGAACAGCTGCGGGACGGACAGGCCGGCCTTGAACAGCAGCATGGACACCACCGCCGAGACGACCATGAACAGGGCGTTCAGGATGTTGTTGGCGGCGATCACCCGGGACTGGTGGCTCTTCTCGCTGCGGGTCTGGATCAGGGCGTACAGGGGCACGATGTAGAAGCCTCCGAACAGGCCGATCAGCAGGTTGTCGGCCATCAACCGCCAGTGCCCGGCGGCGCCCAGGAACGCCAGCATGCCCATGGGCGCGCCCGGGGCCGCGGGGAAGCGCGCGGCCAGGAACAGGTCCACCCCGAACACCGTCAGCCCCAGGGCCCCGAACGGCACCAGCCCGATCTCCACCTTGCGCCCGGAGAGCCGCTCGCACAGCAGGGAGCCCGCGCCGATGCCCAGGGAGAACACCGTGAGCAGCAGGATGAACACGTGCTCGTCGCCCCCCAGCACCTCCCGGGCGAAGGTGGGGAACTGGGCCAGGAGGGTGGCGCCGAAGAACCAGAACCAGGAGATGCTCATGAGCGATCGCCAGACGATGCGGTTGCCCCTGGCGAAGCGCAGGTTGCGGACGGTCTCGGTGAAGATGTTGAGGTTCACCTTCAGGCCCGGGTCGGCGGCGGGGGAATCGGGCACTCCCCGGCTGGCCCCGTAGCCCAGCAAAGCGATGGTCACCAGGGTGAGGGACGTGACCAGTCCGCCGTGGGGCAGGGTGGCCAGGGCCGCGCCCAGCACCTCCCCCAGCAGGATCGCCACGAACGTGCCCATCTCCATCAGGCCGTTGCCCCCCACCAGTTCGGCGGGGGCCAGGTGCTGGGGCAGGTAGGCGTACTTCACCGGGCCGAACAGGGTGGAGTGGACCCCCATGAGCGCCAGGGCGCCCACCAGGGGCCACAGCAGGTTGGCCAGGAACCCCCAGGCGGCCAGCAGCATCACCCCGATCTCGAACAGCTTCACCCACCGGGTCAGGCGGGACTTCTCCATGCGGTCCGCCACCTGGCCGCTGGTGGCGGAGAACAGGAAGAACGGCAGGATGAAAAGCCCGGGGAGCAGGGTGACCAGGGTTTCGGGGCTGAAGGAGGTGAGCTGGCCCGCCCGGAAGGTCACCAGGGTGACCAGGGCGGTCTTGAAGGCGTTGTCGTTGAACGCGCCCAGGAACGCCACCGTGAAGAAGGGGCGGAACCGCCGCTCGCGCAACAACTGGAATTGGCTGCTCACGCCGGGACTCCGGGGGGATGGGCTGGACCAGCTTACCGCGCGGCGGAGCGATCCGGCGGGCCTGGCCGGCGGACCCTGCCCGATCCCTGCCTGGAGGGGGGAAATTCAGCCGCGGCCCTGCCAGGCGGCATGATCCTCGGCCGGCCCAACCACCCGGCGCCCGGGAGCAGGCTCGCCACTCTGGCCGTTTGCCGGTTTGGACCTTATTCTGCAAGGGCAGGATCTATTTCCCCAGGGCCCCAGCCCGGGCCCGCCCGCTCCCGCCTCCAGGCTGGAATGGCTTGCAAAGACACGAGATGACCTTGCCCAGACCCCTTTCAACCGCCCTTGCCCTGCTGCTGGCCGCCCTGCCGGGCAACTTCGCCGCCCGCGCCGCGGGTTCCCAGGCGCCGGGCACCCCCCTCCAGGCCCCCTTCAAGCTGCTCGCCGGCTGGCACCTTCCCGATGCCATCTTCAAGGCCAAGCCGGGCCACGTGCTCGCCTTCGTGCCCGGGAACATCCGCCAGCTGGACGGCAAGGAAGTGGCGGTCACCGGGTTCATGCTGCCCATCCGCATCCACAACCGGCTGGTGACCGAGTTCATGCTGCTGCGCACCCAGAACACCTGCTGCTTCGGCATCCCCCCCGAACTGCACGAGGTGGTGGAGGTGCTCCACATCGACAACCCCACCAAGGTGCTCATGGACACGCCCATCACCGTGGTGGGCAGGATGCACGTGAAGGAGCGCTGGGAAGGCACGTTCCTGTGCTCCATCTACCAGCTGGACGCGGAAAGCGTCACGGCGGAATAGGCTACCGCGGCACCGGCGGGCGGAACAGGCCGGCTTCGCGGAGTCCTGCCGAGTGGGCGAAGGTCGAGCCGGAGTTGACCCTCACCATGGAACCTGGCGGCCCAGGTAGTCGAGGTACTGCAGGCCGGCCTTGCCGGCTTGCGCATCCATGGTGTCGGCCAGGTTCGGAATGCTCTCCTGGATGCTCAGGCGCCCTTGGGGGCCGCCCATGTCGGTACGCACCCATCCCGGGGCCATGAGCAGCAGCGTTCGCGGATCGCCGGAATGGCGGGCCGCGAAGCTGCGCATGAACATGTTCAGCGCGGCCTTGCTGCCGCGGTACACCTCGTAGTTCCCGTTGGTATTGTTGGCGACGCTGCCTTGGCCGGAGGACATGACCCCGATGGTGCCGTTCGGCAGCACGAGATCCTTCAGCGTCTCGATGACGCGCATCGGACTCAGGGCGTTCGTCACCATCACCCGCACGAACGCTTCGGTCGAAACATCCGCGATCGTTTCCCGGTCATCGTTCTTGATGCCGGCATTGACGAACAGCATGTCGAACTGCCTCGATGCCAGACGCGCCCGCAGCGCGGCGACCTGGCCAGGGAATACGATATCGACCGTCTCGATTTCGAGCCGCCCATCCGCGGACTCCGCCAGGTCGTGCAGGCTGGACCTGCTCCCGCCACGCTCCGTGGCGACCACGCGCCAGCCACGCTTGAGGTACTCCCCGGCCAGGGCCAGCCCAAGGCCGCGGGATGCGCCGACGAGAAGCAGGTTTTTGGGAATCGGATGTGCCGGCATTTGACTTCCTTTTCACTCCAGGATGAACTCACGCCCGGATGACGGCCATCGGGGACAGCGACCCGGTCACCCGAAGCTGGTGGAGATGAGTCCGGGTTGAAGGGCCTGGACAAACATCCGTTGAGCGGAACCGGTGGCGCCCCGGGGCGACGGTGTCCAGGGAGGCGTTCCAGCCGGGCAGGAACGCCCAGGTCACCGCCAGGGAACCCACCCCCTGGCGGTCCCGGCCGTCCGCGTCCACCCGGCCCAGCCGGGCGGCCCCGGCGTTCAGGTCCACCTCCCAGGGGCCGAAGGTGCGGGAAAGCACCAGCAGTGCCGTGTCGTCGGCCTTGCCGGTGCCGATGCCCTTCAGGACACTGGCCCGGGGGATCTTGTGCCAGTAGGCCAGGCCCAGGTCAACCTGGGTGGGGAAGCGCCGGGCCTCGGCACGGTCCTTGAACCAGGCTGCTGGGCGCCGGCTTGGGCCTGGAGGGCGCCCGGGTTGGTCACCGGGGCCGAGGTGGTGAACAGCTCCTGGGCCGGCTTGGGACCGGCGGGCGCGTTGGCCTCGGGGGCCTCCTGGGCAGGCAGGGAGGGGCCGGGCAGGGCCGCGGCGATGGCAAGGGACCAGGCAAGGCTGAGACGATTCATGACCCACCGCAGGGGAGAAGGTTCCTGGCTGATCCTGGATGGCTGGAAGGGAGACCGCACGGGGAGCGGGGCGCCCCCCCCGGGGGAACGGACGGGCTCAATGGCGGATGAGCTCCACCACGCGGTAGCCGCCCATGAGCAGGATGGCGATGATGTAGAGGCGCACGGCAGCCAGCGCGACCCGGCAGCCCCGGCTCAGCTTGAGGGGGCCCAGGTGCCCGGCGTCGCACTTGGCTTCGGGAGCGTCGTGCAGGGGGTGGATCACCACGTAGCCCTTGCTGGCGCCCGGCGCGAGGATGGGGTCGACGTTGAGGAAATCGTTGGCGGTTCCGGTCCGGAAGGTCATGGCGGCATCCTATGGAAACAGGGGTTTCGGGGCAGGCGGGACGGAGGGCGGCGGCCTCAGGCCGCGGGCGCGGGGAACAGGTTCGGCAGCAGCACCTGGGCGGCCAGCACGGCGGACAGGGCGAACATGAGCGCGATGATGATCCAGTTGATCCGGTTGTTCCAAGGCCGGTTCACGAACCGTTCCCCCAGCAGCTCCTTGTCGTTGAGCAGGATCTGCAGGAACACCAGGGCGCTGGGCAGCATGACCCCGGCCAGCACCTGGACGCCCAGGATGATGGCCTGCAACGGCGCCTTGGGGATCAGCACGATGGCCGCGGCCAGCAGCACCGCGCCCGCGTAGGTGAGGTAGAAGCCTCTGGCGTCCTTGAACCGCATCTGCAGGCTGTGGCCCCAGCCCTTCACTCCTTGGTCATGGGTGCACCTGCGGATCTGGAATGGGAGGGAAGGGGGGCCTAGCGGGGACGGCGGGTCAGGGTGTACTGGAGGTGGCGGGGCCAGGGCGCCGAAGGCCCCTTGTCCTCCCCTTCCCCCGGCGGCTCCTGCATCCAGTCGGGCCGGCAGGCCCATTTGGCCGGGGACGGCCAGGGGCGAGGCCGGGCCGCCCCGGGACGGGCCGACTGGCGGCCTTCGTTCCGGATGATCGCGTCGATGATCTCGTCGAGGATATGGAGGGTCATGGACCACCTCCTGTTCACGGCAATGGGGCGGCTGGCGCCGGGACACGGAAACGAACGGGCCCGCCCGGGCCCGGAACGGCCGGGGCAGGGGGGTGGGTGCGGGTGGTTCCCCAAGATGCGCCCGGGGGCTCGGGGCGGGACGACTCGGGCCGGCCTGGCCGGCCGGGCCCGCGGCGCGTCCTCCGCCCGGAGTCCGCCACGCCCACGGAACGATGACGGTCGGAGAGGTTTCAACCTCCGTGCCGTCTGAACAGGCTGGGGCGTTCCTGTCCGCCCCGGACTATCCCTGGTGCATCCGCGATGGAACGATCAGGACTCCAGGAGGAGGCTGCACAACGGAGGTTCGCTGGTTTCGCGGCTGTCCATTTCGGCCTCCTTTCCGGTCCTTGACCACCTCCAACCTTGGCTTGCGATCCACGAGCCGTCAACCCGCAAAGTCACCGTCAACGAAAATTTGAACCTGATCTTCGAGATCCCGGGACCCAGCCCGGTTCAGGATGCCCTGGAAGGTCACGGCCCGCAGGGACTGCCCGATTGAATCCTGGCGCCCATGCCGTACCATGGCAGAAAGGAAATCTCCAGGACGCGTGGCACCCTTTGGCAAACGGTCATCCCATTAATGATGTTTTCATCCCCCATTGGCTGCTGGGGCGGTCCAGGCCCGGGGGCGGGACGGACCGGCGCCTTGGGTGGGTGTTGGCGGCCATGGGGGTCTGGGTGCTGCTCATCGCCCTGCGCCTGGTGTGGCTGCAGGTGTGGGAGCACGCCTACTACCGGCAGCGGGCGACCCGGGAGCACACGTCGGTGATCCCGGTGGCGCCCATCCGGGGCGAGCTGCTGGACCGCAACGGGGTCTCCCTGGCCATCTCCCTGAAGGCCGAGAGCCTGTTCGCGACCCCCCCGTCCTTCTACCCGGACTACCGGAGCGGTCCGGGAGAGGGGGAGCGCACCTGGGGCGACCCGGACCGGGACAGCGCCCGCAAGGTGGCGGCCCGCTTGGCCCAGGAGCTGGGCCAGCCGGCGGACGCCATCCTGGACAAGCTCCTGCGCCACCGCACGTTCGTGTGGATCCAGCGCCAGCTGCCGGTGGACAAGGCCTCCGCCATCCGGGCCCTCAAGCTGGACGGGGTGGACTTCCTGCCCGACAGCAAGCGCTACTACCCCCGGGGCAGCCTGGCCTGCCAGGTGCTGGGTTTCATCAACATCGACGGCGCCGGGCAGCTGGGCATCGAACGGGCCTACCAGGAGGAGCTGGCCGGCAAGGCGGGGGAGTTGCTCGCCCCCCGGGACGCCCGGGGCCACCTGCTGGACGAGGGGGCGGAGTACGTGAAAGTCCCGGTCAACGGCAGCACGCTCCAGCTCACCCTGGACGCCGGCATCCAGCACCTGGTGGAGGCGGCCCTGGAGGAAGGGATGGCGAAGGTGCATCCGGCCTCCGCCTACGCGGCGGTGGTGGATCCCTCCACCGGCGAGATCCTGGCCATGGCCGGGACCCCTTCCTTCGACCCCAACCAGGTCATCCCGGCCCGGTTCCTGGACCGCGGCGAGGGCTCCTGGACCGACGAGGACAAGGAGGCGTACCAGGAGGAGCTGGAGCACCAGAAGGAGGCCCGCAAGGTGCGCCCGGTGGAGGACAGCTACGAGCCCGGGTCGGTCATGAAGATCTTCACCGTGGCCTCGGCCCTGGAGGAGCACAAGGTGTTCCTGGGGGAGAAGATCAACTGCGAGGGCGGGCACTGGTACCACCGCGGCGCCCGGATCACCGACGACCGCCACTTCGGGGTCCTCACCATGGAGGAGGTGCTCTGGCACAGCTCCAACATCGGCGCCGCCAAGATCGGCACCCGCCTGGACCCGGCGGTGCACTACCAGTACCTGCGCAAGTTCGGCTTCGGCGAGTACACCGGGCTGCACTTCCCCGGGGAGACCCCCGGAAGGCTGCTGGCCCCGGACCGCTGGAGCGGCACCACCCAGCAGACCATGTGCTACGGCTACGGCCTGTCGGCCACCCCCCTGCAGATCCTCATGGCCGGGTGCGCCCTGGCCAACGGCGGCCGGCTCATGCGCCCGTACCTGGTGCGGGAGGTGGTCGACGACCACGGGGCGGTGCTGGCGCACTACGGGCCGGTGGTGCGGGACCAGGCCATCAGCGAGGAGACCTCGGGGCTGATGAAGGAGATCCTCAAGGGCGTCATCCTCGACGGCACCGCCCGGCGGGCCAGGCTGGACGGGGGGGTGGAGGCCTTCGGCAAGACCGGCACCGCCCGCAAGCTGATCAACGGCAAGTACGACCCCAAGCGGCACTACGCCTCGTTCATGGGCTTCTTCCCGGCGGACCGGCCCCAGTACGGCATCCTGTTCATGCTGGATGATCCGCAGGGCGGCTCGCTGGAGGGAGGCACGGTGGCGGCGCCCCTGTTCAAGGAGGTGGCCGACGCCATCATGCGGTCCCGGCTGGCGGGCACGGCCCCGGCCTTGCCGGGGAGCGGCCGGCTGGAACTGCGGGACTGGCCCGCCGACGCCGGCGCCCAGGCCGCGGGGCCGGTGGAGGCGGGCAAGGTGCCCGACCTGCGGGGCCTCCCCCTCAAGACCGCCATCGAGCGGGTGGTCCTGGCCGGCGGCCAGCCCCGGGTGCTGGATCCCGGGGCCTCGAGCTCGGCCTGGGTGCAGGACCAGGACCCGGTCCCGGGCGGCTCGCTGGCCCCGGGGGCCCCGGTGACCCTCAAGGCCGGCGCCGGTCCGCCGCTGCCTCCCGCCCGGGTGCCCGCCTCAGCCGGACCGGGGCTCCCGGCGGGCGCGGGCGTGGCGGCCGGCCCCGGCGGGCAGGCGCAGGGCGGACAGCACCGCACCGGCGTCAATGGCGCACAGGACCAGGAACGTGCCGGCGAAGGCCCCGGGCGTGGCGCCCAGGGCCAGCACCCGCGCGTGCAGGAAGATGGCCAGGGCGGTGGTGGCCGCCGGCCCCCCCAGGCGCTGGACGATGTTGAGGGCGGTGGTGGCCACCGGCAGGGCCTCCCGGGGGATGTCCGCGTACGCGGCGGCGATGGAGGGGATGCCGATGGCCCCAAGCCCCGCGCCCTGGACTCCCAGGGCCAGGCACAGGGGCCCGGCGGAACTCCGGGCGAACCCGGCCCAGGCGAACGGCAGCGTGCCGGCCAGGGCAAGTAGCGCCCCGGCGCTGGACACCCGCCGGGAGCCGAAGCGCTCGGTCCAGTGGCCGATGAACGGGATGGTGCAGAAGATCCCGAGGCCGCCGGGGATCAGCAGGAACCCCACCTGGGCCGGGGAGGCCCGGCGCACCGTGAGCAGGTACAGGGGCAGCAGCATCTGCCCACCGTAGGCCACGGCGTTGGCCAGGAACTGGGTCGCGGCGGCGGCGTTGAAGCTGCGGGAGCGGAACAGGTCCAGCTGGACCAGGGCCGCCCCGCCGCGGCGCCGGGCGTGGCCCAGGAACCCCGCCAGCAGCCCCAGGGCCGCCGCCAGCTCCGCCAGGCTGGAGCCGGGGCCGCCCCGGCCCACGCCCAGGCGCTCCAGGCTGTGCAGCAGCATGACCAGGGCCGGGGAGAGCAGGGCGAAGCCGGCCAGGTCGAAGGGGCGCGGGCGGGTTTCGGCCTGGTCGCCGGGCAGGAGCCAGGCGGCCAGCACCGTGGCCAGGACCCCCACCGGCAGGTTGAGGAAGAAGATCCAGCGCCAGGAGCCGTGCTGGAGGATGAACCCGGCCAGCACCGGCCCGCCGATGGCCCCCAGCAGCACGGGCATCACCATGTAGCCCATGACCCGGGCCACGTGCGGCCCGGCCTCCCGGGCGGTCACCAGCTGGGCCATGGGCACCAGCAGCCCCCCGGCCATGCCCTGCAGGACCCGGAAGCCGATCAGGGACCGGGCCGAGCCTGCCCAGCCGCACAGCATGGAGGCCAGGGTGAAGGCGGTGAAGCTGGCCAGGTACACCCGCTTGGCGCCGATGCGGTCAACCAGCCAGCCGCACAAGGGCAGCATGAGGGCAAGGGCCAGAAGGTAGCCGCTGGTGACCCACTGGATGGTGGTGAGGGGCACCCCCAGGTCCTGGCCCAGGCGGGCCAGGGAAACGTTCACCACCGTGGAGTCCAGGGCGGTCATGAGCGGTCCCAGCAGCACCACGCAGGCGATGCGCCACACCCGGGGATCCAGGGGCGGGACGGCGACGCGGGATGAGGAATGCATGGAAGGGGCTCCAAGGGAAAGGACAACCCATTCCTCCCCATTAGCTTACCGTCTGAATCCAGTTATTTTACCGGCTCATGCCGGGCCGGCGGTGCCGAACCTGATTGCAGGAACGCCTATTTCAACCCATCAACCGGTCGAAGTGGAACTTTGGCCCACTATCGTGTAAATTGATCTTTGCATGGATAAAAAAGGTATTTTACCCGTGTTCAACGAAAATTTACATTCCCCGCAGAGCTTCGGTGCGACGCCGATGGGGATCGGCCGTCCCTCTGGACCTCCGCATGCGCCCAAAGGCACCTTGCTGCGGGTCCATCCCAAGGAGCATACCGACCTGGAGGTCCTGCGCCGGCAATGCCGGCAGGCGGCCAGAAACGGCCCTGGCGAGGAAGACCCTCCGCTGCCGCAGGCCCTGGAGCGCGATGCGGCCCAGCTTGGCCCCTTCACCCGCTGGGGGGCCTCCCAGGGCATCCAGTACGCCTCAGTGGGGCCGCGCCATGAACCCAGGGTCTACTCGGGGCGGGTCTACCTGCCCGCCGGCCGGCGGAGAGGACCGGCGGAGGCGCCGCTCCTGATCCTGGTGCATGGCCTGGAACTGGTGCGGAACGAAGTGCCGTTCTTCAATTTTGGGCCGGAGGCCGCGCTGGGCGCCCTGGCCGCCTACCTGGGCGGCTTCGTCGTGGCCATGCCGGACCTGCCCCGCCTGGGCCTGGACCCCTCGCCCGGGCCCCACCCGTTCTGCCATGCCCAGTCCCTGGCCGACTGCATCCTGGACATGGTGGAACCCGCCCTGGAGTCCCTGGACCCCGCCCGGCACCAATGGGACGGCAGGTTGTTCATCGCCGGGTATTCCGCCGGAGGCTATGGAGCGCTGGCGGCGGTGCGGGAAGCCCAGCGCAACCCCGCCTACGCCCACATCAAAGTCACCGCCGCAGCCTGCATGGGCGGTCCGTTCCATTTCCACGAGGCCATCCGCGGCTGGATCACCGAGACCGCGACCCCGTACTCCCGGCCCTACATCCAGACCTACCTGGTGCACGCCTACCACGACCTGCACCGGGAAACCGGCCTGTTCCATCCCTCCCGGGCGCTGCATCCTGCGCTGCTGGAAGTCCGGCGCAATGGCCGGCTGGATGACGGCAGCCTGTTGCACTGGCTCAACGGCTGCCTTCCCGGCCCGGCCATTTCACCGCGGATCCGGCTGCGCCTCAAAGGTTCCCCCGACACCCCCATGGCGGCCTACGAGGCTCTCAACCCCGAATGGGTCCAGACCCAGTTTCTGGCCCCGGACTGGCCCGATACCCCGGTGGGGCGGATCCTGCGGGAGAACGACCTGGTTGCGGGCTGGGAGCCCCAGGCGCCCATGTTCCTGGCCGCCTCCCCCGCCGACGAGTGCGTGGACTGGCGGAACACCCAGGAACTGATGCGGGCCTGGCAAGCCGCGGGTTGCCGCGCGCCGGTGGCCTTCCGACCGCTGACCTGGCGGGGAGCGGGACTGGATCACCGGCGGGGGGGGTTGATGGCCCTGCTGAAGGCGATCTGGTGGCTGCGCTCAGGCGCCTGGGAGGACCAGGAAACCGCTTCGACACTCTTGCGGATGGTCCCGTAGGGCTAGCCTTTCAGCGCCTCCAGCACCCGTTCCGGGGTCATGGGCAACTGGCACACCCGCGCGCCCACCGCGTCGAACACCGCGTTGGCCAGGGCCGGGCCGACGGCCACCACCGGGGGCTCCCCCAGGCCCTGGGGGGGCAGGTCCGGGTTGTCCGCCAGGACCACGTCGATCCTGGGCAGCCAGGAGAACAGGGGGATCCGGTAGTTGTCGAAATTCAGGTCCAGGATGCGCCCGCCCTGGAACCGCACCTCCTCGGCCAGGCTGTAGCCCAGGGCCATGGTGATGGCGCCTTCCACCTGCTGGCGGGCGCCGTCCGGGTTCACCACCAGGCCCAGGTCCAGCGCCTCCAGCACGCGCTCCACCCGGATCCGGCCGGTGCCCTTGTCCACCGCCGCCTGGGCCATGGTGACCACCAGGGTGCCCCGCCAGGCGCCGCAGGCCAGGCCGATGCCGCGCCCGGTGGGGGCGGGGGCGGGGTCGTAGCCGAAGGCATCGGCGGCGGTGCGCAGCAGGCGGATCAGGCGCTGGTCGGTGGCGTGGCGCAGGCGGAAGGTCAGGGGGTCCAGGCGGGCCTTGGCGGCCATGCGGTCCAGGTGGGACTCCCGGGCGAAGGCGTTGGTGTGGGAACCCGGGGCCCGCCAGGCGCCGGTCTGGAACGGGTGCAGCCCGGGCGTGCCGCCGGAGCTGCCGGTGGCCAGGTAGCGGGTCGCCGGGAAGTCATAGGCGAACTCGGCCTCGTTCTGGTCGATGCCGTACACCTGGTAGTCCCAGAAGGTCACGTAGCCGTCCTTGCCCAGCCCCGAACGGAGCTTGATCACCGCCGCCGGGCGGAAGGTGTCCAGGAAGAAGTCCTCCTGGCGGCCCCAGGCCAACTGCACCGGCCGCCCGGGCACCAGCCGGGCCAGCCGCGCGGCTTCCACCGCATCCGGGCCCACCAGCTTGCCGCCGAAGCCCCCGCCCACGTACGGGGTGATGACGCGCACCTGGCGGGCCTCCAGCCCCAGGGCCTGGGCCACGTCGGTGCGGATGCGGAAGGGCGCCTGGGTGGAGGCCCACACGGTCATGCGCCCGCTCTCCCACCGGGCCACGGCCGTGTGCGGCTCAAGGGTGGCGTGGCCCACGTAGGCGTTGCGGTACTCCCCCTCCACCACCTCGGCGGAGCGGGCTTCTCCCGCGGCCAGGTCGCCCTTGCCGGCCGCCACCTTCAGTTGCGGCCCGTCCGCCACCAGGTGCCGGTAGATGCTCTGGCTGTCCACGCCCGGCTCGGCACCGCCCCACTCGGCCTTGACCTGCTCCAGGGCCCGGCGGGCCGCGTCCGGCTGCTCATGGAGCACCGCCACCAGGCTGCCATCCCGCACCGCCCGCACCCCCGGGAGCCGCTCCGCGCCGGCGGTGTCCACGCTGGTGAGGGTCAGCCCGTGGGCTGGGGGCCGCAGGACGCAGGCGTGCAGCGTGCCCGGCAGGTTCAGGTCCCCGGCATACTGGGCGGTGCCGGTGACCTTGACCAGGGCGTCCTTGCGCGGGGCTGACCGGCCAATCACCGTGCAGGCGCTCAGTGGCTTGGGCTGCACCGGCTCCAGGCGTCGCTCCAGGCGCTGCCCCTGGACCAGCTCTCCGAATGTGGCGCGCCGGGCGGGCGCGCCCTTGACCCAGATGGCGCCCTCGCGCATCTCCAGGTCCCCGGCCGGCGCCTGGAGCTTCCGGGCGGCCAGGTCCAGCAGGGCCGCCCGGGCTTCCGCCGCGGCTCCCCGCAGCACCGGGCCGAACTGCCACAAGCTGAGGGAGCCGCCGGTGGCCCGGTCCCAGGGGCACAAGTCCGTGTCGCCCATGAGCATGTCCACCTGGTCCGGGCCCACCTCCAGCTCTTCGGCCACCAGCTGCGCCAGGGCGGTCATGTTGCCCTGGCCCAGTTCCACCTTCCCCACCGCGCAGCCCACCCGCCCATCCGCGCCGATGCGCAGGTAGGCGTTCACGTCCGCCGGGTACTCCCCCGGACGCGGGGCCGCCAGGGGCGCCGCCTGGGCCTCGACCCGGAACCACAGGACCAGGGCGCCCAGGCCCGCGGACTGGAGGAACGCCCGCCGCCTCACAGGCCACCTCCCATCTCCTTGCCGGCCGCCGCCACCGCGTCCAGGATGCGCATGTGCGCCCCGCACCGGCACAGGTTGCCGTCCAGGCGCTCGATGATCTCGGCCCGGGTGGCCGTGGGCTTCTTCTTGAGCAGGGCGTAGGCGGCCAGGATCATGCCCGGGGTGCAGAAGCCGCACTGGAAGGCGTTGTGCTCCACGAAGGCCCGCTGCACCGGGTTCAGGGCCGTCCCCTGGGCCAGGCCCTCGATGGTGAGCACCGCCTTGCCGGCCACGTCGCCCAGGGGCGTGGAACAGGAGGGCACCGGCTCCAGGTCCACCAGCACCGTGCAGGCGCCGCACAGCCCGGCGCCGCAGCCCACCTTGGTGCCGGTCAGGCCCAGTTCCTGGCGCAGCACCCACACCAGCATCCGGTCGCGGTCGCTGGCCACCTGCACAGGCTTGCCGTTCAGGGTGAACGAAGTGGTCGCCATGGCAGCACCTCCGGCCCCGGTCCGGAGCACAGCCCAGGGTCAGGAGCAACGGTCGGCGATGGCGGACGGGAACACCTGAACGGTCCCTCCATTGGCCGGTCTTGTCAACTTGCGGATCTTGGCCTTGGTCCTGGGCGGCTGGAGGAACGGCTGGCAGGTGCGGGGCCGGCACACGTGGCGGCCCTCGTTCTGGATGATGGCGTCGATGAGTTCGTCGAGGAGCGACGGAGGCTCGCCCGGTTCGCGGTGTTCCATCCGACCCTCCGTTCCGGTCCTGGACCTGTCTCCACCATGGTCCGGGCGGGAACGGCGGTCAACCCCCAGAATAATGGTAAATGAAGGAAGTACTGGCTGTTCCAACGGCCGTCCGAAAGGTTTGCGAGATCCTGATGGGCAGCGGCTGGATTTTTACTTCTTCTTGACCTGGCCGGCCCAAGACTTTCCAATGCCAGTCGTTCTGTGAAAGAGGTGCCATGAAGCGAAGCGTGCGTCCGGCTCTGATGGCCTTCCTGGGCCTTTCCGTCGTCGCCGGCGTGTTCTATCCGCTGGCGGTCTGGGCCATGGCCAGGATCCTGTGGGCGCCGCAGGCGGAAGGCAGCCTGGAGGTCCGGGACGGGCGGGTGGTGGGCTCCCGCTGGATCGGCCAGACCTTCACCGATCCGGGCCATTTCTGGGGCCGCCCGTCGGCCACGGTGGACGCCCGGGGGTCGGCCCTGCCCTGCAACGGGGCCAACAGCGGCGGCTCCAACCTGGCCTGGGGCAACCCCGCCTGGAGCCAGGCGGTGGCCGGGCGCGCGGCGGCCCTGCGGGCCGCAGACCCGGACCAGGCCGCCCCGGTCCCGAATGACCTGGTCACCACGTCGGGCAGCGGCCTGGATCCCCACATCCGCCCCGAGTCCGCCCTCTACCAGGCGCACCGGGTGGCCCGGTGCCGGGGACTGGACGAGGCCGCGGTGCGCCGGCTGGTGGCCGCCCACACGGAAGGGCCCCAGTGGGGCTTCCTGGGCGAAGCCCGGGTCAACGTGCTGGAACTCAACCTGGCCCTGGACACGCTGGCGAGGTAGGCGATGCCTCCAGGCGACATGGTCCAGTACGGTCTGTTCCTCCTGGCGACCGTCCTGCTCAGCGTGCCCATGGGCCGGTACCTGGAACGGGTGTTCCGGCGCCGGCCGGCCGGACGTTTCCCCCGCCTGGAGGCCCTGGAACGCAACCTCCTGCGCGGGATGGGCGCGGACCCGGACGAAGACATGGACTGGAAAGGGCAGGCCTGGGCCTTCACCGCCCTGGGGCTGGCGGGCACCGCCGGCCTGTTCCTCTTGCTGATGGTCATGCGCTGGCTGCCGGGGCCGCCCGGCGATGCCCACCTGCCGACCCCCATGACCTGGGACCTGGCCCTGAACACCGCCGTCAGTTTTCCCACCGGCACCACCTGGCAGGCCTACAACGGGGAGACCACCCTGCGCCACTGGGCCCAGCTGGCGGGCCTGGCCACCCAGGGCTTCCTGGCCGGTGGGTCCGGCCTGGCCCTGGGCATGGCCTTCATCCGGGGCTTCGGCCGCAACCGCACCCGGGGCCTGGGCAACTTCTGGTCCGACTTCCTGCGCGCGGTGACAGTGGTCCTCTTGCCCCTGGCGGCGGTCCTGGCGCTGGTCCTGGTGGGCCAGGGGGTGGTGATGAACTTCCGCGACCACCTGGCCGCCACCGGACTGGAAGGTCACGGCCAGCTGCTGGCCCTGGGCCCCGCCGCCGCCCTGGAGGCCATCAAGAACGTGGGCACCAACGGCGGCGGCTTCTTCGGCGCCAACGGGGCGCACCCCTTCGCCAACCCCACGCCCCTCACCAACACCCTGGGCATGCTGGCCATCGTCCTGGTCCCGAGTGGCCTGGTGCGCGCCTTCGGGCTCATGACCGGGCGCCGGGACGCCGCCTGGGTGCTGCTGGCGGTGATGGTCCTGCTCACCGCCCTGGGGCTGGCCGGGCTGCACCTGGCGGAACAGGCCAGACCCGCGGCCCTGAAGGCCGCCGTGGTGCAGGGGGTCGACCTGGAGGGCAAGGAAGTGCGCTTCGGCACGGCCCAGACCGTCCTGGCCGGGGTGGTCACCAGCAACGGCGCCTGCGGCTCCAGCGCGGTCCAGCCCGAGTCCTTGAGCCCCTTGGGCGGTGGCGTGCTATTGGCCAACATGCTCCTGGGGGACGTGGCCTTCGGCGGCATCGGCACCGGCCTTGTGGGCCTGCTCATGGTGGCGGTGGTGGCGGTGTTCCTGGCCGGCCTCATGATCGGGCGGACCCCGGAATACCTGGGCAAGGCCTTCGGCGTGCACGAAGTGCGCCTGGCGGTGCTGCACGCCCTGGTGATCCCGGCGGTGGTGCTCGTCCTGGGCGCCCTGGCCCTCCTGCTGCCCCCGGGCCGGGCCGCCCTGAGCGGCAACCCGGCGCCCCAGCGGCTCACCGAAGCGGTCTTCGCCTACGCCTCGTGCGTCACCAACAACGGCCAGGCCATGGGCGGACTGTCCGCCAACACCCCCTTCTGGAACCTGACCACGGCCGTGGCCATGCTGGCGGGTCGGTTCGTCACCGGGATCCTGGCCCTGGCCCTGGCCGGCGCCCTGTCCAGGCAGGGCCGCCGCCCCGCGGGGCCGGGTTCCATGCCGGCCGGGTCGCCCCTGTTCGGAGGGCTCCTGCTGGGCACGGTGGTGATCGTCGCCGGTCTGAGTTTCGTGCCAGTCCTGGTGCTGGGACCGGTGGCCGCGCACCTGACCCGGCCCTGGTGAGAAAACTTTAGAAAATTCAGCTAATGAGATGGACATTAACGTGTTTTTAATGGGCAAGGGCCCCTTTCTAACGCCGTCTTGATATCCATGAAATTACCTTAGGTCGATGAGTTTTGTATTGAGTTGCCCTTCGGCTGATCCGAAGGAGGAGCCCGCCATGAGCCTGTCCATGTGGATGATCTCCATGTTCCTGCTTGGCCTCGGAGCCCTGGGGCTCTGCGGCCTGTTCCTGAAAGCCTGCCAAAAGATCTGAACAGGAGCGCTGAACAATGATGATTTTTTGCACTTTGGCCGTCGTGGCCGCACTGTTCGTCTACCTATTTTTCGCCCTGATCCGGCCCGAGTGGTTCTGACCCGGCCGAGAGGCGACGCCGAACCGGCAAAAGGAGCATAAATGATGTTTGCCCACACCTGGCTGCTTCCCATCGGGCTGCTCGCGGCGGCGACCCTCATGGCCTTCCCCCTGAGCCGCTACTTCGCCTGGGTCATGGACGGGAAATACCGCCCCCTGCCGGTCCTGGGCTGGGTCGAACGGAAACTGGACGGCGGCGGCATGGACTGGAAACAGTACACCGGGGCCCTGCTGCTGTTCAACGCCGTCCTCTTCGTCATCGGCTACCTGGTGCTGGCGCTGCAGCCTTGGCTGCCCCTGAACGGCGACCACAAGGGGCTGATGTTCCCCTCCACCATCTTCAACAGCGTCATCTCCTTCATCACCAACACCAACCTGCAGCACTACGCGGGCGACGTGCAGCTGTCCAACTTCAGCCAGATCTTCTTCTGCATCTACAACATGTTCCTGTCCGCCTCGGTGGGCTTCTGCGCCCTGGTGGCGATCATCCGGGCGTTCCGGGGCGACAGCAAGCTCGGCAACTACTTCGTGGACATGTGGCGGGTGGTGGTCTACCTGTTCATCCCCTTCGCCGTGGTGTTCGGCCTCGTCTTCCTGCAGCAGGGCAGCCCCATGACCTTGAGGAGCTCGGTCGCGGTGGCCACCCTCGAGCCGGGCGCCATGGGCACCACCGACAAGGGCGACGCCAAGCCCCAGACCATCGTGGTGGGCCCCGTGGCGGCCCTGGAGTCCATCAAGATGCTGGGCACCAACGGGGGCGGCTTCTTCGGCATGAACTCGGCCCACCCGTTCGAGAACCCCACCGGCTTCTCCAACTTCTTCGACACCCTGGCCATGATGCTGTTCCCGTTCGCGCTGGTGCTGATGTACGGGCGCATGCTCAAGCGCTTCCGCCACGGCCTGGTGGTGTTCGGGGTGATGCTGCTGATGATGGCCGGGACCATCGTCTGGTCGGTGTACTACGACACCCTCAAGCCCAACCCCGGCCTCACCGCCCATCCCCAGGCCCGGGCCTACCAGTTGCCCACCTCCAAGGGCGCGGTGGCGGTGAACCTGCCGGCGGTGGCCGGGCTGCCGGTGGACCAGCACCTGGGCAACCTGGAAGGCAAGGAACTGCGCTTCGGCACCTCCGCCGGCGCCGCCTTCGACGCCATCACCACCGACGTCACCTGCGGGGCGGTGAACGCCGAGGAGGACAGCCTCAACCCGTCGGCGGCCCTGTCCCCCATGGTGGGCATGTGGCTGAACTGCATCTTCGGCGGCAAGGGCGTGGGCATGATCAACATGCTGCTGTTCGTCATCCTGGGCATCTTCATCGCCGGGATGATGGTGGGGCGCACCCCCGAGTACCTGGGCTACAAGATCGGCGCCCGGGAAGTGAAGCTGTGCGTCCTGGCCATCCTGGTGCACCCGCTGATGATCCTCATGCCCACCGGGCTGTTCGCCGCCACCAGCTGGGGCCTGAAGGCCGTCAGCAACCCCGGCGCCCACGGCTTCTCCCAGATGCTCTACCAGTTCTCCTCCGCTTCGGCCAACAACGGCTCGGCCTTCGACGGGCTGGGGGTGACCTACGGTTTCGCCCACGGCCTGGCCCCGGTGGTCAACGCCATCCCGTGGGACATCGCCGCCGGCCTGGTGATGCTGTTCAGCCGCTTCCTGCCCATCGTGGCGCCCATCGCCATGGTCGCCTACCTGGCCGCCAAGAAGCCGAGCCCGGCCGGCCTGGGCACCCTGCGGGACGACACGGTCACCTTCGGCGTCCTGATCCTGGGCACCGTGCTGATCGTCGGCGCCCTCCTGTTCCTGCCGGTGGCCGTGCTGGGCCCGGTGGCGGAGCACCTGGGTCCGTTCCCCTTCGGCGGTTGAGCTGCTGATTCCCTGACGCGTACTCCCCTTGGAGCCGACCATGCAAGTGACCATGAAACCCCCCACAGCCACCATGCCCGAGCCGCGCCGCCAGCCCCAGCGCCCGCGCCACGGCCGGCCGGGGCAGCCCCTGCTGGACCGGGCCACCGCCGCGCCCGCGCTGAAGCAGGCCTTCAGGATGCTGCGCCCGGACCTGCAGTGGACCAACCCGGTGATGTTCGTGGTGGAGGTGGGCGCCTTCCTCACCCTGGGCTACATCGTCCAGATGGCCCTGGGCAAGGCCGACAGCCTGGTGCCCATCACCTACTTCGTCGCCCTGGACGTGTGGCTGTTCCTGACCGTCCTGTTCGCCAACTTCGCCACCGCCCTGGCCGAGGCCCGGGGCAAGGCCCGGGCCGACTCCCTGCGCCAGAACAAGCGCGACCTGGTGGCCTGGCGCAGGACCCGGGACGGCTCCCTGGAGCAGGTGCCGGCCGCCACCCTCCGCCCGGGCGACCTGGTGGTGGTGGAAGCCGGGCAGATGATCCCGGGGGACGGCGAGGTGGTGGAGGGCGTCGCCGCGGTGAACGAGGCCGCCATCACCGGCGAGTCGGCCCCGGTGATCCGGGCCGCCGGCAGCGACCGCTCCGGGGTCACCGGGGGCACCCTGGTGCTCTCGGACCGGATCGGGGTGAAGATCACCAGCGAGCCGGGCCAGTCGTTCCTGGACCGCATGATCGCCCTGGTGGAGGGCGCCATCCGCCAGCGCACCCCCAACGAGATCGCCCTCACCCTGCTGCTGTCGGCCCTCACCCTGGTGTTCCTGGTGGTGGTGGTGCCCCTCTGGCCCATGGCCTGGAACGCCGAGCAGTACATGACCGGCTACCTGGGCCTGTCCGAGCCCCTCAAGAGCCTAGGCACCGACGTGCCCACCCTGATCGCCCTGGTGGTGTGCCTGATCCCCACCACCATCGGCGCCCTGCTGGCGGCCATCGGCATCGCCGGCATGGACCGGGCCATGCAGGCCAACATCATCGCCAAGAGCGGCAAGGCGGTGGAGCTGTGCGGCGACATCGACGTGATCCTGCTGGACAAGACCGGCACCATCACCGTCGGCGACCGCCATGCCACCAAGTTCCTCGCCGTGGCGCACCACACGGAGGCCGAAGTGGCGCGCCTGGCGGCCCTGGCCTCGGTGGCCGACGAGACCCCCGAGGGCAAGAGCATCGTCGCCCTGGCCCAGTCGCACTCGGGGGAGGGGACGGCCCTGCCCCCGGGCGCCCAGCCGGTGCCGTTCAGCGCCACCACCCGCATGAGCGGGGTGGACCTGGCCGACGGGCGCCGGCTGCGCAAGGGCGCTCCCGACGCCATCACCCAGTTCGCCAAGGTCCACGGCGGCCTGGTGCCCATGGACCTGGCCAAGGCGGTGGATGCCGAGGCGACCCGGGGCGCCACCCCGCTGGTGGTGGCCATGGACGGGGAGGTCCTGGGGGTGGTGGTGCTGGAGGACATCCTCAAGCCCAACATGCCGGACCGGTTCAAGCGCCTGCGCCAGATGGGCCTGAGGACCGTCATGATCACCGGCGACAACCCCCTCACCGCCGCCACCATCGCCGCCCGGGCCGGCGTGGACGACTTCATCGCCCAGGCCACCCCCGAGAAGAAGATGCAGTTCATCAAGGACCAGCAGGCCGCCGGGCACCTGGTGGCCATGACCGGGGACGGCACCAACGACGCGCCGGCCCTGGCCCAGGCGGACGTGGCCCTGGCCATGAACGCCGGCACCCAGGCGGCAAAAGAGGCCGCCAACATGGTGGACCTGGACAGCGACCCCACCAAGCTCATCGAGACCGTGGAGATCGGCAAGCAGCTCCTCATGACCCGGGGCGCCCTCACCACCTTCTCCATCGCCAACGACGTGGCCAAGTACTTCGCCATCATCCCGGCCCTGTTCGCGGGCTCCCTGCCGTGGCTGGCCGCCATCAACGTCATGAACCTGCATTCCCCCACCTCGGCCATCCTGTCGGCGGTGATCTTCAACGCCCTGATCATCCCCGCGCTCATCCCCATCGCCCTGAAGGGGGTCCGCTACAAGCCCCTGGGCGCCGACGTCCTGCTGCGCCAGAACCTCCTGGTCTGGGGCCTGGGCGGGGTGGTGATCCCCTTCATCGGCATCAAGCTCATCGATATGGTGCTGGTCGCCTGCCATCTGACCATCTAGGAGAGATCCATGCTGCGTTATCTAGGCAAAGCCATCCTGCTGGCGGCCATCTCCATGGTGGTCTGCTGCATCCTCTACCCCCTGGGCATGTGGGCAGTCGGGCAGACTCTCTTCCCCTTCCAGGCCAACGGCAGCCTGCTCAAGGGCCCTGACGGGCAGGTGGTGGGCTCCAAGCTCATCGCCCAGCCGTTCACCAAGGACGAGTACTTCCAGCCGCGTCCTTCAGCGGCCTCGTACGACGCCACCGCGTCCAGCTCCTCGGCCCTGGCCGCCTCCAACTACGCCCTGCGCGACCGGGTGGCCCGGGCGCTGGGGCCGATCGTGAAGTACCAGGGCGGCGCGAAGGCCGGACAGCTCGTGGCCCCGGACGTGGAAGCCTGGTTCCAGCAGGACCGGTTCCAGGGCCAGCCCCACCTGGTGGCCCAGTGGGCGGACCTGCACAATTCCCTGGCCCAGGGCTGGGTGGCCGCCGACCCGAAGAACGCCGCCTACGTGGACGCCTGGACCAAGGCCCATCCGGCCCTGGTGGCCCAGTTCGTCAAGGACAACCCGGCCACGCCCCAGCCCAAGGCGGCGGACCTGGCGGTGGTGTTCTTCAAGGACTTCTCGGCCGCCAACCCGGGCCGGTTCCCGTCGGCCGTCACCAAGCCCGGCCCCGACGGCAAGCCGGTGACGGCCCTGGAGCCGGTCAAGGACGGCTCCGACATCCAGTCCATCTTCTTCGACATGTGGCGCCAGGACCACGCGGACGCGGACCTGCAGGAGGTCCCGGGCGACCTGGTCACCTCCTCGGCGTCCGGCCTGGATCCCCACATCACCCTGCTGAACGCCCAGTTCCAGCTGGACCGGGTGGCGGGCAAATGGGCCGCGGACCTGAAGCGGGACCCCGGGGCCGTCCGCCAGGAGATCGAAGCGATCCTGGAGCGCAACGCCACGGCGCCGTGGAACGGCCTGATCGGGGACAAGTTCGTCAACGTGCTGGAAGTGAACCTGGAGCTGCGCAAGCGCTACGGCCAGCCGTCCTGAAGCATCCAGGCGGCGCGCCATCCGTGTTCCGGCCCAGGCAGAACGTCGGGCCGGGACACGGATGGCCCCTTTGGTCCCGGGCCCTCAGGATTTTGTAAACACTATTATTAAATGACATGTCTATACGCTGCCAGGACTTTCGTGCTAGGTTTTCTGGCTTTGCAGAGGAGCGGGCCATGCCCAACAGTTACAACCAAACCCTGGCCAGGACGGTGGTGCTGCCCAAAGGGGAAGCCATCGAGCGGATCGGGAAGCACCTGGCGGCCCTGTCCTCCCAGCTGGACCAGAAGAAGACCCAGATGAAGACGGCGGTCAAGCCCGGACGCTACGCCCTCAACTTCCAGATCAACGCCCTGAAGAAGGAGATCCACCACTGGAAGATCCAGGCCTCCCGGATCCGTCGCGAACCCCGCACGGAGGTGCCGGTCCCGGAAAACTTCGGGACCTAGCCTCCGCCGCGCCGCCCCCGGGCGGCGCGGCGGGTTCCGGGCCTTTGGCGGTTGCCTTGTCCTGCCGGCGTGGAACAATGTGCGCCGTCTGGACCAGGAAGGGAGGAACCTCATGCGCACCGAAACCCGGTGGCCCCTGGGGCAGTTGCCCACCCTCGCCGCGCCGCTCCCGGAGCTCATGGCCGCCCTGGCCATCGGCCGGGACCAGTACGGGCCCCCGGAGCGCTGCCTGCGCCTGGTGGACCTGCCCCGCCCGGCCCTGCACCCGGAGGACGCCGGGCAGGTGCTGGTGGCGGTGCTGGCCACGGGCCCCAACTTCAACACCAATTTCGCCTCCCTGGGTCTGCCGGTGCCGGTGTTCGGCAAGGGCGACCCGGCGTTCCTGCACGTGCCCGGCAGCGACGCCCTGGGCATCGTGGTGGACGCCGGGCCGGGGGTGAAGACCCTCAAGGTGGGGCAGGCGGTGATCCTGGACTCCTGGACCGACCGGGGCGCCATCCGCGGCTACGAGACCCACGACGGGTTCAACGCCCAGTTCGCCCGGGTGGACGAGGAGCGCGCCATCCCGGTGCCGGACGCGCTCAAGGCCAGGGCCCCCGAGCAGATGGCGGCCCTGCTGCTGACCTTCGGCACCGCCTACCGGGCGGTGGTGGAACGCCTGCGGGTGCGGCCCGGGGACACGGTGCTGGTCATGGGGGGCGGCAAGGGCACCAGCTTCGCCGGCGCCCAGATCGCCAAGGCCCTGGGCGCGCGGGTGCTGCTGGCGGGTTCCCAGCCCGGGCTGGGCCAGGCCATGGTGGCGCGGGGCCTGGCGGACGCCTTCATCGACCGGAGGGCCATCCCGGGCCAGGTGTTCGGGGTGGTTCCCGAGGGCCTGGACGCCAAGGCCTGGGAGGAGCGCACGGAGCCCTTCCGCCGGGCCGTCCGGGACGCCAACGGAGGCCAGCTGGTGGATGCGGTGTTCGAACACACCGGCGGGCGCAACTTCCCCCTGCTGGTCTCGGCCCTGGCCGACGGCGGCCGGCTGGCCTTCTTCGGCGCCACCGGCGGCGGGGTCAAGGGGGAGTACAAGGAGACCTTCTTCTACGCCGGGCGCCGCTTCGTGCTGGATGCCCGCTGGGTGTGGATGCGCCAGAAGCAGATCCTGTTCCGGGACCGGCCGCCGGCGGCGATCTTCCAGGAGATGGCCCTGCCGCCGGGGCGCCGGGGCCTCATCTGGGGAGCCGACGACTACGCCCTGGCGTTCGCCCGGGCCGCCATGGAGCGCCGGGCGGAGCTCGCCTTCCTGGTCTCCCGCAGCGCCGACGGGGAGGGCCTGTCCCGGCTGGCCCGGCTGGGCATCCCCGGGTCCCGGGTGATCGACCGGGACCGGTTCCACCTGCCCGGGGACATGCCCGATCCCCTCACCCCCGAGGGCAGCCCCAACCCGGCCTACGCGGAGCAGTTCCTCAAGCCGGCCCGGGCCCTGGGCAACGCCGTATGGGAGGTCTTCGGGCCCCGGGCCAACCCGGACTTCGTGGTGGAGCGCCTCGACCAGAGCACGCTCCATTTCAGCACCTTCCTGGCCCGGGACTTCGACGACCGGGACGTCCTGCCCACCGGTTTCGTGGTCGCCCGGGGGCCCTGTGACTGCTCCATCCTCGGTTCGCACATGTACCGCGCCGCCCAGGCCCGGGACGTGGTGCGGATGCTGGCCCGGGGCCTGCTGGTCCTGGAGCCGGGCGACCTGGAGGTGGGCGGCCTGGGGGACCTGCCGGCCATCCAGCAGAAGATGCTGGACGGCACCCTGGCCAAGCCCAAGGGCGTCGCCCTGGTGCAGGTGGACGCCCCGGGACGCAGCATCGCCCAGTGCGAGAGCGCCTACCTGGGCGAGGCCCTGGCGGAGCCGGACGAGGCCGGGGGCCGGCCCCTGGGCCTGCACCTGTGCGGCGGCATCGGCATCCTGACCCTGTCCCGCCCGGCGGCCCTGAACGCCCTGAACGCCGACCTGGTGCGCGCCCTGGACGAGCTGGTGGTGCAGGTGCGCGGCACCGGCGGGTTCCGGGGCCGGCCCCTGCGCGCCCTGGTGCTGCGGGGCGCCGGGCGGGCCTTCGTGGCCGGGGCCGACGTGACCGAATTCCTGGGGGCGGACCCCCAGGCGGTGCGCCGGGTGGCCCTGCGTTGCCAGGGGCTGTTCTCCCGGCTGGAGGACCTGCCCATCCCGGTGGTGGCCCTCATCGACGGGTTCGCCCTGGGGGGCGGCAACGAACTGGCCATGGCGGCCCACTACCGGGTGGCCACCGAGAACGCCGCCCTGGGCCAGCCGGAGGTGAAGCTGGGGATCTTCCCGGCCTACGGGGGCATGCAGCGCCTGCCCCGGCTGGTGGGGCCCCGTCCGGCCCTGGCCCTGGCCGTCAACGGCGAGCCCGTGGGGGCCCGGGAGGCCCTGCGCCTGGGCCTGGTGGACGAGGTGGCCCCGTCCGCCACCGCCCTGGCGGCCGCCTACCGGGCGGCGGAGGCGTTCGCCGAAGGCCGGCGGCCGACCCCGCGCCGGGACTGGGACGCCCTGGCCGCCGCCCAGCGGGCGGATCTGGAGGCCCTGCTGGCGGAGCCCGGGGTCCGAGTCCTGGCCGCGGCGCCCCGGCCCGCGGGCCGGGACGCCGCCGACCTGGGGGCCGCCCGCGCCTGCGCCGCCGGGTACGCGGTCCGGACCCTGGAGCACGGCTACCGGGCCGGTTTCCAGGAAGGGCTGCGCAACGACGCGGAGCAGTTCGGGGAGGCGGTGGCCTCCCCGTCCGGGCAGGAGTGGATCCGGCGCTTCCTGGCCAAGGATCCCGCCCAGGCCGCGTTCCTGGCCCTGCTGTCCCAGGGATCGTAGATGGTCCGCATCGGGCTCATCTCGGACACCCACGGGCTCCTGCGGCCCGAGGCCAGGGCCTTCCTGCGGGGCAGCGACCACATCGTCCATGCCGGGGACATCTGCGATCCCCGGATCATCGAGGATCTCCAGGGCATCGCCCCGCTCACGGCGGTGCGGGGCAACTGCGACCAGGGTCCCTGGGCCGGGCGCCTGCGGGCTTCCGAGTCCCTGCGGGCGGGCGGCGTGCTCCTGCACGTGATCCACGACCTGGCCCGGCTGGACATCGACCCCGCCAGGACCGGAGTGCGGGTGGTGGTCAGCGGCCATTCCCACCGGCCCCGGACCCTGGAACGCGACGGGGTGCTGTACGTCAACCCGGGCAGCGCCGGACCGCGCCGGTTCCAGCTCCCGGTGGCCGTGGGCGAACTGGCGGTGGACGGAGCCGCCGTCTCGGCGCGGCTCCACCGCCTGGACCTGGAGCGGGCCGCCTGGGTGCCCCTGGAAGGTCCGCCCGCCCTGGTGATCTTCGACCTGGACGACGTCCTGGCCGACCTGGACCGGGGCCGGCGCCTGCGCTGGCTGGCCGGAGCCACCGGCCAGCCGCCGGACCATTTCGACGCCACCATCTACCGCTCCGATTTCGAACCGGCCGCCGAGGCCGGCGCCTACCCCACCGGCGCCCAGTACCTGGCCGAGTTCAACCGCCGGAGCGGCTGCAGCCTGAGCCGGGGACAATGGGTCGAGGCGCGCCGCCAGGCCATGACGGTTCTTCCCGGGACCCTGGCCGTGGCCCGGGACCTGCGGCGGGTGACGCGGATCGCCATGCTCACCAACAACGGCGCCCTGCTCAAGGAGAGCCTGCCGGAGCTGGTGCCGGAGGTCTGGGCGGTGTTCGGGGACGCCTGCCACGCCTCCTTCGAGTTCCGGGCCCGCAAGCCCGACCCGCAGGTGTACCTCGGCCTCCTGGCCCGGTACGGGGTGGCCCCCGGGCAGGCGCTCATGATCGACGACGCCCCCGCGAACGTGCAGGGAGCCCGGGACGCGGGGCTGCTGGCCCTGCGCTTCCGGGACCCGGACCAGCTGCGGGAGGAACTGCGGGGTCTCTGGAGCCCGTCCGTTTTCTAGGATCGGGCTGGAATTTGTCTTGACCTGGTTCCCATATGCGCGCGCAATGGGGAAAATTTCAGATCATCACATCCGAAACAACCGCCAGGGAGTCCGCCATGCCGGCTCTTGGAAGCGACCTGGGCCCCAGCCGCCTTCCGGCGGAGGAGCAGCTGCGGGAGCTGGCCGGCCGGGTGCAGCGACTGGAGGCGCGGGTGGCCGCCCTGGAGGCTCGCCCGCTGGTCCGCCCCACCAGCCCCGGGCCGGCCCCGGAGCGGCTGGCGCCGGGCGGTGAGGTTCCGCCAATGCCGGTGGTGCTGGGGCTGCTGGGGCGCACCTGCCTGGCGCTGGCGGGGGCCCTCCTGGTGCGCACCCTCACCGGGTCCGGCGCCCTGCCGAAGCCGGCCGGGGTGCTGCTCGGGCTGGTCTACGGCCTTTTCTGGGTGGCGGCGGCCCAGCGCGCCGGCGCCGCCGGACGGCGGGCCAGCGCCGGGTTCCACGCCGTCGCCGCCCTGGCCATCGTCTTTCCCCTCATCGGGGAGGCCGCCGGGCGCTTCCAGGCCCTTGCCCCGCCGGCCGCCGCCGGCGCCCTGCTGGTGGTGACCGCCGCCCTGGTGGCGGTGGCCTGGCGGCAGGCCTTGCCCGGCATCGCCTGGGTGGCCGTCCTGGCCTGCCTGGGCACGGGATTCGCGCTGATGGCCCTCACCTCCGCCATCTCCCTGTTCTGCGGGTTCTTCCTGTTCCTGGCCGCGGTTTCCCTGTGGCTGGGCGACCGCCCCGAGGGCCGCGGGTTCCGCTGGCCGGCGGCGGCCACCGCCGACGGCGCGGTGCTGTGCATGGTGTTCCTGGCCACCGCTCCGGGCGGCTCGCCCAGGCTGGCCCAGGACCTGGCGGCGCCCCGGGGCCTGGTCCTGGCCCTGGGCCTGGCGGCGGTGTACCTGGGCACCTTCATCGTCCGGGCGCTGGCGCGGCCCCGGTCGGTGGGGCGGTTCGAGCTGCTCCAGGCCCCGGCGGCGCTGGTCATCGGCCTGGGCGGCGCCCTGTGGGTCGCCCACGCGGCCGGTTCCGGGCTGGGCCTCCTGGGGCTGGCCGCCCTGGTGCTGGGGCTCGCGTGCTACGGCGCGGCGTTCACGTTCGTGGACAAGCAGGCCGAAGGCAGTTCCGATTTCCGCTTCCTGGTCAGCCTGGGGCTGCTGCTGGTGCTGGCCGGGAGCCCGGCCCTGCTGCCGGCCAGGTGGCTGGGCCTGCATTTCGCCCTGCTGGGCCTGGGCGCCGCCGCCCTGGGGCGCCGGTTCCGGAGCCGGTCCCTGCCGGTGCACGGGGCCCTGCTGCTGACCGCGGCGGCCCTGGCTTCGGGACTGCTGGGCGCCGTGTGGCTGGGTTTCCTGGGGGCCGCCCCGGGCGGCGTTCCGGCCGCGGCCCTGGGGGTGCTGGCGGGCCTGGTCCTCGCCTGCGGCTTGCTGGCGGGACGCCCCCAAGGAGATCCCGGATCCTGGGCCCTGCGCCTGCCGGGGCTGGCCCTGGGCGCCCTTGCCCTGGCCGGGCTGGGCGCCGTCCTGCTGCTGGCCTTGGCGCCCACGGGATGGGAGGCCCCGTCCTCCGGCAACCTGGCCGCCCTGCGCACCGCCGTCCTGTGCCTGATGGCGGTGGCGGCCGGTGCCCTGGGCCGCTGGTGGCCGTCCGGAAGCATGGGCTTCCTGGTCCATCCGCTGCTGGGGGCGACCGGGCTGAAGCTGCTGCTGGAAGACCTGCCCAGGGGCCGGCCGCTCACCCTGAGCCTGGCCTTCTCCTGCTTCGGCGCCGCCCTGCTGATCGCGCCCCGCCTGAGGAAGGCGAAGGGTCCAGATCCGGCACCGGTGGGGCTGGGGAGCCCTGCGAACGCCACCACCGAGGATGAGATGCTTCCGTCCCCCGTCCGTGGAAGCGAAGCAACGGACGTCCGACCGGAAGCCGAATCGCCCCATTGCACCCGGGCCTCCAGGTCCTAGCTTGAAGGCGTCACCCGTTTTCGGAGGTGGTATGACCAATGAAACCTGGGTCGTAGTTTCAGACGCAAGCCGGGCGCGGATCTTCGTGGACCGCGGACGGCGCGCCGGGCTTGAGGCCGTGGCGGAATTTTCCTGCCCGGCCAGCCGGGAGCATGTGAAGGACCAGGTCACCGACCGGGCTGGCCTCAAGCCGGCGGGGGGACCCGGCGCCCGTGCCGGCGTGACTCCGGTGCTGGATCCCAAGGAGGCACAAGCACGGGGCTTCGCCCGCCACCTGGCGGACCTGCTCAAGAAGAAGCAGAACGTCCAGGCGTTCAAGGACCTGGTGCTGGCGGCGCCGCCCCATTTCCTGGGCCTCCTGCGCAACGCCCTGGATGAGACCGTGGCCAAGTGCGTAGTGGCCTCTTTCGACAAGGACTACACCAGCCTGGATGCCCACGAGCTGACCAGGCGGATCATGGTGCCGGTGCCCAGCCCGGCGCCCGCCCTGATGAGGACCTGAACGCATCCATAAACGGTTCACCCTGGACCTGGGGATCCTCCCGCCCCTGGGGGTTTTTGCCGTCCGGGCGCTCAAGCCAGATCGAAAACCAGCACTTCCGCCCCCCGGATCCCCTCCACCATGACCCCCGGCTCCTCCACCAGGCCCGCACCGTCCCCGGCCTTGAGTTCCTCGCCGTTCACCCGGGCGAGGCCCCGGGCCACCTGCACCCAGGCGGCCCGGCCCGGGCCCAGGGCCAGCCGGTCCCGTTCCCCGTCCCCCAGGCGCCCGGCGTAGACCCGGGCGTCCGCATGGATGGTGAGGCTGCCCTCCCGGCCGTCGGGAGACGCCACCAGGTGCAGACGCCCCGGCTGGCCGGCCAAAGGAAAGGCTTTCTGCTCATAGCCGGGGGCGATGCCGGACCGGGCCGGGAGTATCCAGATCTGCAGGAAGTGCACCAGTTCGTCCTGGCTGGCGTTGAACTCGCTGTGGGCGATGCCGGTTCCGGCGCTCATGCGTTGCACCTCCCCCGGGCGGATCACGGTCCCGGTGCCGGTGGAATCGCGGTGCTGGAGCCCGCCCTCCAGGACGTACGTGAGGATCTCCATGTCCCGGTGGGAATGGGTGCCGAAACCCTGGCCCGGGCGCACCCGGTCCTCGTTGACCACCCGCAGGTTGCGGAAGCCCATGTGGCGGGGGTCCTGGTAGCCGGCGAAGGAGAAGGTGTGCCGGGTGTCCAGCCAGCCATGGTCGAAGGCCCCCCGTTCTTCGGCGCGGCGCAGGGTCATCATGGGGTCCTCCAGGGAAAACCAGCCGGTCCAAGATGGGGTGTTCGGCCGTCCGGCGCCATCCTTTGGCCTAAATGTAATGAATGCTTGAAAGCTTTCCCTTTTCGGGCCAACCTTCCGGCACAACCCCCAGGATCAGCCATGTTGACCAAACACCGAGTGGATGGCCAGGAGCAGCCCTGCATCGCCGCCGGATGGTTCCGGATCCGGCTGCCGATCCTGCACTACCGCCTGGAATGGCCGGAGGTGTTCCAGGCGGTGCTGATGATCGCCGTGGGCTTCTCGGCCATCCCGCTGCTCCAGGAGACCCTGGGCATGCCCTTCGAGGTGGCCTTGACGGTGGTGGCCCTGGCCGAGTTCCTGAACCTCCTGCACGTGCTCCTGGGAGACCCGGTGGTGCCCGGATGGATCACCTCGGCCATCCCCCTGGTGATCGTCTACCTGGGCGGGTACAAGGTGGGCCGGGACTCGGTGCACGCCATGATGGCCCTGCAGATCCTGGTGGCGCTGCTGTTCATTTTCATGGGCCTCACCGGCCTGGCCCACCGGCTTACCCGGGCCGTGCCGCCGGCGCTCAAGGCCGGTATCCTGCTGGGCGCGGGCATCGCGGCGGTGAACCGGGAATTCCAGCCGGGCGGGCACGTAGCCAGCTTCCCCATCTCCATCGGACTAGGGACGGCGGTCACCTTCTTCGTCCTGTTCTCGCCCTGGTTCAAGCGCGCCAAGGGCTCCCACGGGCTGCTGGCCCAGGTGGGCAAGTACGGCATGCTCCCGGGGCTGGTGGCGGCCATGGTGGTGGGCCCCCTGGTCGGGGAGCTGGCCTTGCCCAGGCTGCAGTGGGGATTCGTGGACCTGCGCTTCCGGGAGCTGCTGGGCGGCTACAGTCCCTGGCACATCGGCTTCCCGTCCCTGGCCATGTTCGCCTCCGCCGTGCCCATGGCCCTGGCGGTCTACCTCATCGCCTTCGGGGAGATCGTCACCGCCGACGCGGTGCTGAAGGATGCCGGGCGGGAGCGCCCGGACGAAGCCGTCCACTTCGATTCCAACCGCTCCCACCTCATCACCGGCGCCCGCAACCTGGTCATCGGCCTCACCGCGCCTTTCCCGCCCCTGAACGGGCCCCTGTGGGCCGCCATCTCCATCGCCATCTGCGAGCGCTACAAGGAGGGCCGCAAGGCGGTGGACTCCATCTTCGGCGCCATGGGCTCGTTCCGGCTCTCGGCGGCGGTGTGCGTGACCCTCATGCCCGTGGCCTCCCTGTGCCGGCCGGTGCTGCCCATCGCCCTGGCCCTGACCTTGCTGGTGCAGGGCTTCGCCTGCTCGTACATCGCCCTGGAGATGGTCCGGGACAAGACCTCCGCCGGTATCGCCGGGGTCATGGCGGCCGTGGTGGCCCTCAAAGGCATCAACTGGGGCCTGGCCGTGGGGGTGTTCCTGTACCTTCTGCTGGCGGCCCTGGAACGCACCCCGAACAAGCAGACTCAGCCCGGTTGATCGGCCGCCTTCCGGTATCCTGGACCAGTGGACCGACGAGGAGGAAGCTATGTACCTGCGGCGAAGCTGGTTGCACCTTGCCTGCCGGGTCCTGCTCCTGGCCGCCCTGGTGCCCGGGCTGCGGGCCCAGGCGCCGCCGGTGCGGGACGCGGCCGAGCTGGAGCTGGCCCTGGACAAGCTGCAGGTGCTGGGCAGCGTGCTCTACCTGGCCGCCCACCCGGATGACGAGAACACGGCCCTGCTCACCTACTTCGCCCAGGGCCGCAAGCTGCGCACCGCCTACCTCTCCCTCACCCGGGGCGAGGGCGGCCAGAACCGCATCGGCACCGAGCAGGGCGCCGCCCTGGGGGTCCTGCGTACCCAGGAACTGCTGGACGCCCGGCGCCTGGACGGGGCCGAGCAGTATTTCTCCCGGGCCCTGGACTTCGGCTTCTCCAAGAACCCCGAGGACACCTTCCGGCACTGGGACCGGGAGGCGGTGCTGGGGGACATCGTCTGGATCCTGCGCAAGGTGCGCCCGGACGTGGTGGTGACCCGGTTCTCCCCCACCCGGGGCGGCACCCACGGCCACCACACCGCCTCGGCCATCCTGGCCCTGGAGGCGTTCCAGGCGGCGGGGGACCCGGCCCGGTTTCCGGAGCAGCTGGCCTGGGTCCAGCCCTGGCGCCCGGCGCGCCTGTTCTGGAACAGCTACCGTTCCCCCGACGAAGCCGCCCCGGCGTCCCTGACCCTGGAGGTGGGCGGCTACGCCCCGCTCCTGGGCCAGTCGTACCCGGAACGGGCGGCCCTGAGCCGCAGCCAGCACCGCTCCCAGGGCTTCGGGACGATGGCCCGGCGCGGGCCCCAGGAAGAGCGCCTGGAACTCCTGGCCGGGACCCCCGCGGCGGCGGACCCGTTCGCAGGCATCGACCTCACCTGGGGCCGGGTGCCCGGCGCCGGGCGGGTCGGGGACCTGCTGGCCCAGGCCCGCCGGGCCTACCGCCCCGAGCATCCCGAGGCCGTCCTGCCCTTGCTGCTCCAGGCCAAGGCGGCCATGGAGGCGCTGGCTCCGGACCCCTGGGTGCAGGTGAAGCAGGCGGACCTGGTGGAGGCCATCCGCTGCGCCGCGGGCATCTGGGTGGAGGCCGTCGCCGACCGGCAGCTGGCGGTTCCAGGAGAACCCCTGGAGGTGACCGCCACCATCCTGGCCCGCAACCCCGTCCAGGCCACCCTCACCGGCATCGCCCTCATGGGCGAACGGGAGCTCCGGGCGGAGCTGGGTACCAACCGGCCCGTGCGGGAGAGCTTCCACCTGACCCTCCCGGCGGGCACCCCCTGCTCCCAGCCGTACTGGCTCGGGGACCACCCGGCGCCCGGGTCCAACAGCCCCGGCCCGCCGGACCAGGCGGGCCTTGCGCAGGGGCCGCCCCTGCTCACCGCCACCTTCCACCTGGTGTGCCAGGGAATCCCCCTCGATCTGTCGGCGCCGGTGCGTTTCCGGTTCCAGGACCCGGTGCTGGGCGAGCGCTACCAGCCGGTGGCGGCGGCGCCGCCGGTGCGGGTGTCGTTCTCCCGGCCGGTGCAGGTCCGCGCCGACGCCCGCCCCTTCACCCTGGCCGTGACGGTGGCCGCCAACGGCGGCCGGACCGCGGGCACCCTGCGCCTGGCCGCCCCCGGCGGCTGGCGGGTGCAGCCCGCCCAGTGCCCGTTCACCCTGGACGGCCCCGGGGCGGAACAGACCTTGACCCTCCACCTCCAGCCTCCCTCCGCCCCCGGCACCGGCACCCTCGCCGCGGCGGTGGACCTGGGGTCCGGTCCCCAGCCGGCCCGGGACCTGGTGCAGGTGAACTACTCCCACATCCCCCTGCAGACCCTGTTTCCGTTGGCGGCGGTGCGGCTGGTGCGCACGGACCTGCGCCTGGGCGGGCGCCGGATCGGCTACGTGATGGGGTCCGGGGACGAGTTGCCCGGCTGCCTGCGGGCCCTGGGCTACCGGGTGGACCTGCTGGAGGACGGGGACCTGGTCGCCGGCGCCCTGGACCGCTACGATGCGGTAGTGGTGGGGGTCCGGGCCTTCAACGTGCGCCCGGCGCTGGAGACCCTGCAGACGCGGCTGCTGGACTACGTGGCCCGGGGCGGCACCGAGATCGTCCTGTACCAGGTGAACCAGGGCCTGGTGCGCACGGACCTGGGCCCGTTCCCGTTCCTGGTCGCCTTCACCCGGGTCACGGATCCCGCTTCCCCCATGGCTTTCCTGGTCCCCGGCCACCCGCTCCTGAACCGGCCCAACCGCATCTCCCCCCAGGATTTCCAGGGGTGGATCCAGGAGCGGGGCACCTACTTCGCCGAGGGCTGGGACGCCCGCTACACCCCCATCCTGGCCACCCAGGACGCGGGCGAGCCCGCCCATTCCGGCGGCCTGATCGCCGCCCGCCATGGCCGGGGCTGGTTCGTTTACACGGGGCTCTCCTTCTTCCGCCAGCTGCCCGCGGGGGTGCCCGGCGCCTACCGGTTGTTCGCCAACCTGTTGGCGCTGGGCGGGCGGGATGGCATCATGCCAGCAAGTGCCCGCACCAGGGCACCTTCCCGGCGGGCCCCGGCCCCCGGGCCGTGACCCCCTGGACTTTCCGCTGGATCCGGCTTGATGGGCATCCGGAAACGGTCATCGTGGTTCAACGATAGGCGGGGATCCCGGTCACCTGCTGGCCCACCATCAGCACCTGCAGGTCATGAGTCCCTTCATAGGTGTATACGCTCTCCAGGTTGGCCATGTGGCGCATGACCGGATACTCGTCCAGGATGCCGTTGGCCCCCAGGATGGTGCGGGCCTTGCGGCCGATCTCCAGGGCCGCGTTCACGTTGTTCATCTTGGTCATGGACACCTGGGCCGGGGTCATCGCTCCGCGCTCCTTCAGTCCCGCCAGCTGCAGGGCCAGCAGCTGGCCCTTGGTGAGCTCGGTGACCATCCAGGCCAGCTTCTCCTGCTGCAGCTGGAAGGAGGCGATGGGGCGGTCGAACTGGATCCGGCTCAGGGCGTAGTCCAGGGCGCACTGGTAGCAAGCGTCGGCGGCCCCCAGCACGCCCCAGGCGATGCCGTAGCGGGCCTGGGTGAGGCAGGAGAGGGGCGCCTTCAGGCCCCGGGCCTCCGGGAGCAGGGACTCGGCCTCGTCCACCTCCACGTCCTCCAGCACCAGCTCGGAGGTCACCGAGGCCCGCAGGCTCCACTTGCCGTGCATCTCCGGGGCCCGGAAGCCCCTGGTCCCCTTTTCCACCAGGAAGCCCCGGATGCCCTCGGGGGTCTGGGCCCACACCACCGCCACGTCCGCCAGGGTGCCGTTGGTGATCCACATCTTGGTGCCGTTGATCCGCCACTGGCCCGGCCCGGTGCGCTCGGCTCTGGTGAGCATGCCGCCGGGGTTGGAGCCGAAGTCCGGCTCGGTGAGGCCGAAGCAGCCCACCTTGGTGCCGGCGGCCAGCTGGGGCAGCCACTTGTCCTTCTGGGCCTCGCTGCCGTAGGTGAAGATGGGCCACATGACCAGGGCGCCCTGCACGGAGGCGAACGAGCGCAGGCCCGAGTCCCCGCGCTCCAGCTCATACATCAGCCAGCCGTACGAGGTGCTGGACAGCCCGGCGCAGCCGTAGCGCTCGGGCAGGGTCGGGCCGTAGAAGCCCAGCTCGCCCATCTTGGGGATCAGGTGGGCCGGGAAGCTCTGGGCCTGGGCGTGGGCCTCGATCACCGGCAGCACTTCCTTGTTGACGAAGTCCCGGGCGGTCTTGCGCACCATCCGGGCCTCTTCGGAAAGCAGCTCCTCGATGGCCATGTAGTCCGTGAAGGTGTTGGTGTTCGCCTGGTTGCCGCTCATGGGGAAGTCCTCAAGCCTGCCCTGATGCTATCATTCGTTGACGGTTGGCCGTAGAGTGGGGGCCCATGCAGAATCCGATCCGACGCATCGCCATCAGCACCGGCGGGGGAGACGCCCCGGGGCTCAACGCGGTCATCCGCGCCGTGGTGCTGGCCGCCATGAACAGGGGCTGGGAGAGCTACGGCATCCGGGAAGGGTTCAACGGCATCTTCTTCCCGGAGCGCTACGAGGACGGCGGCGTGGTCCGCCTCAGCCGGGACCGGGTGCGGGGCATCACCCACCTGGGGGGCACCATCCTGGGCACCACCAACCGGGGCAACCCCCTGTGCTTCCCCCTGCACATGCCCGACGGCACCGTGCGGGAGGTGGACCGCACCGACGAGATCCTGGAGTTCTTCGCCAGGCGGGAGCTGGACGCCCTGGTCTCGGTGGGCGGCGACGGCTCCCTGACCATCGCCAACGCCCTGGCGCAGAAGGGGCTGCGGGTGGTGGGGGTGCCCAAGACCATCGACAACGACCTGGACAAGACCTTCACCACGTTCGGCTTCGACACCGCCGTGGCGTTCGCCACCGAGTGCATGGACCGCCTGCACAGCACCGCCGAGAGCCACCAGCGGGTGATGGTGGTGGAGGTGATGGGCCGCTACGCCGGCTGGATCGCCCTGCACGCGGGCATCGCCGGGGGCGCCCACGCCATCCTCATCCCCGAGATCCCCTTCGACCTGGACAAGGTGGCCGCCCAGGTCCGGGAGCGGGAACGCCGGGGGCGCCAGTACACCCTGGTGATGGTGGCGGAGGGGGCCCAGCCCCGGAACGGCCAGCGCATCGTCCAGGAGGCCGCCGACCTGGGCCACCAGGAGCGCCTGGGGGGCATGGGCGAAAGGGTGTGCAAAGGCCTGGAGGCCCGCACCGGCAAGCAGTCCCGGGTGGTGGTCCTGGGCCACCTCCTGCGCGGGGGCAGCCCCACCACCTTCGACCGCCTGGCGGCCCTGCGCTTCGGCGCCGCCGCCGTGCGGGCCCTGGAGGACGGCCAGAGCGGCATCATGGTGGCCCTGGCGGCCACCGGGGTGAACTACGTGCCCCTGGCGGAAGTGGCCGGGCGCATGCGCTGCGTGCCCCTGGACGGGGACACCCTCCAGACCGCCCGGGACCTGGGCATCTGCCTGGGGGACTGATGGCCCGATGGGGGAGGGGGCCGGGCGGGCCGCCCGGGCCCCGTCAGACCTCGACCGTGTCCGCCGCCTTCTGGAACTCCAGGATCTGGTTGAAGTTCATGTACCGGTACACGTCCTTGGCCTTGGCCGCCACCACCGCCACCTGCTCCCGGTACTCCTGCGGGGTGGGGATGCGCCCCAGCAGGGCGCACACGGCGGCCAGTTCCGCCGAGCCCAGGTAGACCCGGGTGTCGATGCCCAGGCGGTTGGGGAAGTTGCGGGTGGACGTGGACATGGCCGTGGAGCCCTTGCGGATCTGGGCCTGGTTGCCCATGCAGAGGGAGCAGCCCGGAATCTCCAGGCGGGCGCCGGCCCGGCCCAGGATGCCGTAGTAGCCCTCTTCCCGCAGGATCATCTCGTCCATCCTGGTGGGCGGGGCGATCCACAGGCGGGTGTTCAGGTCCGAGCGCCCTTCCAGCACCCGCCCGGCGGCCCGGAAGTGGCCGATGTTGGTCATGCAGGAACCTATGAAAACCTCATCGATGGACTCCCCAGCCACTTCCGACAGGCGCTTCACGTCGTCCGGGTCGTTCGGGCAGGCGACGATGGGCTCGGTGATCTCCGCCAGGTCGATCTCCAGCACCGCCGCGTAGTCCGCGTCCGGATCCGGGCGCAGCAGCCGGGGCTCGTCGAGCCAGCCCTGCATGGCCCGCACCCGCCGGGCCAGGGTGTCCCGGTCCTCGTAGCCGTTGGCGATCATCCACTTCATCAGGGTGATGTTGGAGTTCAGGTACTCGGCGATGGGCTCCGGGTCCAGGAGCACCGTGCAGCCGGCGGCGGAGCGCTCGGCGGAGGCGTCGGTGAGCTCGAAGGCCTGCTCCACCTTCAGGCGCGGCAGCCCCTCGATCTCCAGGATGCGGCCGTTGAAGACGTTCTTCTTGCCCTTCTTCTCCACGGTCAGCAGGCCGGCCTTGATGGCGCAGTAGGGGATGGCGTTCACCAGGTCGCGCAACGTGATGTCCGGGCGCAGCTCGCCCTTGAAGCGCACCAGCACCGATTCGGGCATGTCCAGGGGCATGACCCCGGTGGCGGCGGCGAACGCCACCAGCCCCGAGCCCGCCGGGAACGAGAGGCCGGTGGGGAAGCGGGTGTGGGAGTCGCCCCCGGTGCCCACCGTGTCCGGCAGCAGGAAGCGGTTCAGCCAGCTGTGGATCACCCCGTCGCCGGGCCGCAGGGACACCCCGTGGCGGTGGGTGATGAAGGGGGGCAGGGTGTGGTGCACCTGGATGTCCACCGGCTTGGGGTAGGCGGCGGTGTGGCAGAACGACTGCATCACCAGGTCCGCGGAGAAGGCCAGGCAGGCCAGGTCCTTGAGCTCGTCCCGGGTCATGGGGCCGGTGGTGTCCTGGCTGCCCACGGTGGTCATGCGCGGCTCGCAGTAGGCCCCCGGGCGCACCCCCCGGCCTTCGGGCAGGCCGCAGGCGCGGCCGACGATCTTCTGGGCCAGGGTGAAGCCCTTGCCGGTCCCGGGGGGCACGGCGTTGGGGCGGAACCCGGTGGATTCGGGCAGGCCCAGCGCCTGGCGGGCCTTGGCGGTGAGCCCCCGGCCGATGATCAGGGGGATCCGCCCCCCGGCGCGCACCTCGTCGAACAGCACCTCGGACTTCACCTTGAACGTGGCCACGGTCGCGCCGCCCTTGAGCAGCTTGCCTTCGTAAGGGAACAGCTCCACCACGTCCCCGGTCTCCAGGCGGGACACGTCCAGCTCCACCGGCAGGGCGCCCGCGTCCTCCATGGTGTTGTAGAAGATGGGGGCGATCTTGCCGCCCAGGCAGACGCCGCCGAAGCGCTTGTTGGGCACGAACGGGATGTCCTCGCCGGTCCACCACAGCACCGAATTGGTGGCGGACTTGCGGCTGGAGCCGGTGCCCACCACGTCGCCCACGTAGGCCACCGGGTGGCCCAGGGCCCTGAGCCGCTCCAGCTGCTTGAGGGGGCCCAGCCGGCCGGGCTCGTCCGGCACGATGCCCGGGCGGGGGTTCTTGAGCATGGCCAGGGCGTGCAGGGGGATGTCCGGGCGGCTCCAGGCGTCCGGGGCCGGGGACAGGTCGTCGGTATTGGTCTCCCCGGACACCTTGAACACGGTCACCGTGAGGCGCTCGGGCACCGCCGGGCGGGAGGTGAACCACTCCGCCTCGGCCCAGGAGCGCAGCACCGCCTTGGCCTGGAGGTTGCCCTGGGCGGCCTTGGCCTGCACTTCGGCGAAGGCGTCGAACACCAGCAGGGTCTTCTTGAGGCCCTCGGCGGCCGCCTGGCCCACCACCGGGTCGTCGAGAAGGGTGATGAGCGGCTTGACGTTGAACCCGCCCAGCATGGTGCCCAGCAGCCTGGCCGCGTGGGTCCGGTCCACCAGGGGCGAAGCCACCTCGCCCAGGGCCAGGCTGGCCAGGAACTCCGCCTTCACCTGGGCCGCCTCGTCCACCCCGGCGGGCACCCGGTAGGTGAGCAGGTCCACCAGCGCCTTCCCCTCCCCGGGCGGGGGCACCATGAGCAGGTCCGTGAGGGCCCGGGTCTGGTCGGCGGTGAGGGGCAGGGGAGGGATCCCAAGGGCGGCGCGTTCGGCGGTTTGCTGGCGGTAGGCGGCGAGCATGGTTCCCTCCCGGGCGGTTCAGAAAGATTAACGATTATGGCAGAAAGCACCTAGGCGCTGAGGCGGCCCTTGCGGAATCCGGGTCTGGGGTTTAGACTCCATGAAATCTCTTCATCCATTGCAGAGATTTCATGGATGGCCATGGACCGCCCCACCTACCTCCTCCAGATCCGCAACCAGTTAAAAGTGCACCCGGTGGTGGGCATCCTGGGGCCCAGGCAGTGCGGGAAAACCACCCTTGCCAGACAGTTCGAAGCCTCCAAGGCGGCGGGTACCCAGGTCGAACGGTTCGATCTCGAAGACCCCGCCCACCTGGCCCGCCTGGAGAACCCCAAACTGGCCCTGGAGGGGTTGTCCGGACTGGTCATCATTGACGAGATCCAGCGCCGGCCGGACCTCTTCCCGGTGCTCCGGGTCCTGGCGGACCGGCCGGCAAGCAAAACCCGATTCCTGATCCTGGGCAGCGCCTCCAGGGACCTGATCCGCCAGGGGGCCGAATCCCTGGCCGGGCGGTTCGGATGCATCGAACTTCCGCCTTTCTCCCTCCAGGAGGTGGACGACTGGCGCCGCCTCTGGTACCGGGGCGGCTTCCCGCGCGCCTACCTGGCCCGCACGGAGCAAGACAGCGGCTCCTGGCTTAAGTCCTACATTTCAACCTTCCTGGAACGGGACATCCCGGCCCTGGGCATCCAGATCCCGCCGCCGACCATCCGCCGGTTCTGGATGATGCTCGCCCATTACCACGGCCAGTTGTTCAACGCCTCGGAACTGGGCCGGTCCTTCGGCATCAGCGACACCACCGCCCGCCGCTACCTGGACCTGCTTGCCGGCACTTTCATGATGCGGCAACTGACTCCTTGGCATGAGAACCTCAGCAAGCGGCAGGTGAAAACCCCGAAGATCTATTTCCGCGATTCCGGGCTTTTCCACAGCCTCCTTGGCTTGGAGAAAGGCAGCGCCATCCAGAACCATCCGAAGCTGGGGGCCTCCTGGGAAGGTTTCGCCCTGGAGAGCGTGCTCAGGACCTTCGACATTCCCTCGGAGGAGGCCTACTTCTGGGGCACGCACAACCAGGCTGAGCTGGACCTGATGGTTTTCAAGGGCGGTCGCCGTTACGGCTTCGAATTCAAGTATGCCGACGCGCCGCGGATCACCCCGTCCATGCGCATGGCCATGGCCGACCTGGGCCTGGAGAGGCTTTACTGCGTCCATCCGGGAGAGCAGCGATTCCCTTTGGACGAACGCATGGAAGCGGTGGGCTTGCCCGGCATCCGTAACCTGGCGTTGGCCTAGGTGGAGCTTCAGGCGTCCTGGAACAGGAGCGTGTCCAGCCCGCGCACCATCCCTTTCAGCCCTGCCACCTTCTGCACCGCCAGCAGCACCCCGGCCACGTAGGGATCGGCCCCGGTGCCCGCGTCGTGGCGGATGACCAGGCGCTCGTGGGGCAGCCCGAAGATGGTCTCGAAGGAGATGACGTAGCTGGGCAGGCGCACCGAGTGCACCTGGGTGCCGGCCAGGGCGGCGCCCCGGGCGGCGGGGAAGCCGTGGATCCGGTCCAGGGCCACACCCAGGGCGCTGGGGCGCACCGCGCCGATCATCTCCGCCAACTCCAGGGCGGTGCCGCTGGGGGCGTCCGGCTTTTCCGCGTGGGCGTAGTCGATGATCTCGCAGGAGGGCAGGTAGCGGGCGGCCACCAGGGCGAAGTGCTTGGCCAGGGCGGCGGTGATGGAGAAGTTGCCGGCGGCCACGAGCCCGACCCCCCGGGCCAGGGCCGCGGCCTCCAGGTCGGTGTAGTCCGCCGCGGTCAGGCCGGAGGTGCCGATCACCACGTGCCGGCCGGCGGCCATGGCCTGGAAGGTGCGGGCCTTGACCGAATCGGGCCCGGTGAAGTCCACCAGCACGTCGAAGGGGGCGGCCAGGGCGTGGTCCAGGTCCGGGACCACGGGCAGGCCCAGGGGCGCCCCGCCCAGGACGGCGCCCAGGTCCTCCCCGGCCCGCTTGCGGGCGATGCCCGCGGCCAGCTGGAAATCCGCCGACCCGAGCACGGCCCGGGCCACGGCGCTGCCGGTCCAGCCGGTGACCCCGGCGATGCAGATGCGGATGGTCATGGTCTCCTCCCAGGTGCCTTGCCAGCCTAGGCCCTAGGCATCCATCGGTTCCAGCGAAATAATCCGAAACCAGGTATCAGGTATTTCGATAAAGTGGGTCATGGACTTCACCCAGCTCAAGACGTTCCGCCTGGTGGCCGCCACCGGGAGCTTCACCCAGGCCGCGGCGGCGCTCCACTACGCCCAGTCCAGCGTCACCGCCCACATCCAGGCCCTGGAGGGCGACCTGGGGGTCCAGCTGTTCCAGCGCCTCCCCCGCCGGGTGGTGCTCACCCCGGCCGGGGCCCGCCTGCTCAAGGAGACCGACGCCCTGCTCCAGCAGGTGGAGCATGCCCGCCAGTCGGTGCATGCGGCGGATGCGCCCGGGGGCCCGTTGACCCTCAGCGCCCCGGACACCCTCTGCATCCACTGGCTGCCGGCGGTATTCCGGGCCTTCCGCGGCGCCCATCCGCAAGTGCGCCTGGTGTTCCGGCCAACTCCCTGGGCGGAGTTGCGCCGGCGGGTGGACGACGGCGCCCTGGACCTGGCCCTGGTGCTGGAGGAGCCCATCACCGAGGGCGCCCTGCACGTGGAGTCCCTGTTCCCGACCCCCATGGTCCTGGTGGCGCCTCCGGACCACCCCTTGGCCCTGGCCGGGCCGGTGCGGGTCCAGGACCTGCGGGCGGAGCCGCTCCTGCTGACCGAGCGGGGCTGCAGCTACCGCAACCTGTTCGAGCACGCCCTGATCGCCGCCGGGGTGCACCCGGGGGACGCCCTGGAGTTCGCCAACGTGGAGGCCATCAAGCAGTGCGTGATGGCCGGCCTGGGCATCACCCTGCTGCCGGACCTGGCGGTGCGCCGGGAGGTGGCCCGGGGGCAGCTCAGGGTGCTGGACTGGCGGGGCCCGGCCCTGACCCTCCAGGCCCAGGCCATCTGCCGCGCCGGGAGCCTGGAGACCGCGGGCGTCCGGGAGTTCCTGGCCATCGCCCGGCGGCACGCGGAGAAGTTCCTGAGGCAGGCGGAACTCCGCGCCGGCTAAGAAGTGGTAACAAAACCCTTGTACAACAAGGAAAGGATGCATAGTGTACTTGGATGGCCCGAGAAATCCTGCCCTCTGAGCTCTGGGAACGCATCGCCCCGCTTCTGCCGGCACCAACGCCGAA
>Ga0326728_10002510_pt1 | contig 60706 bp, 53 predicted proteins | sample MB3enrmetagenome_FD_207602 | JGI IMG/M metagenome (GOLD analysis project Ga0326728, IMG submission 207602) | Lab enriched peat soil microbial communities from McLean, Ithaca, NY, United States - MB31MN | ecosystem: Environmental > Terrestrial > Soil > Wetlands > Peat | place: USA: New York... | reverse complement strand
GGAACCTCACCGGCCCCCCCTGCGACCGAAACAACCCTTACAACGGCAAAAGCGGTTACTGGTACGATACTGTAATCCTGGTCACCTGGGATGATTGGGGCGGCTATTCCGACCACGTTCTGCCCCTAAACTGCGACAGCTCGGGTAACTGCACCGGGTATGGTGGCGGAAACGCGAAGGAGTATGTCTACGGGTTCCGCGTGCCCTTGCTGGTGGTCTCCGCTTACACCCCTCCGAACTACGTTTCGGGTCCCGTTTCCGACCCAAACAACCTGCCGACGGCGTGCCCCGGTTATCCCTATTGCCACGACTTCGGCAGCATTCTTAACTTCACTGAATGGGTGTTCGGGCTGGGCGGGCAGTATGGCATCGGCGGGCAGTGGGGTATTGGGCAGCACTACCCTTACGCAGACTACTACGCACCGGATGGCCCAAACGTCTGGCCGTACACGGCGCAATACTCGCTCTCGGACTTCTTTAACTTCCCGACGTACGGTCAGAGCCCGCGAACGTTTACACCCATTTCAGCCCCCTTGGATCAGAGCTTCTTCCTGAACTACAAGCCTGCTCCTACGGACCCGGACGATGATTAGACGACCTTGCAGATGACTGACTTGGCGGGTGCTGGGGCCAGCAGACCCTGGCGCCCGCAGTCACAAAGCAGCGAGAACGCTGCAGGTTTAGTGGTACAATATGCATGAGGACGGCTGCTGTTCCCGGCCCTCGCCCGTTTGCCACGTCCTCGCGGAGGCGTAGTTCCATGCGACGGAGTTCTTTATTTTTTCTCTTCACCAAGGCTCTTGTGATTCCCGCAGTAGCTCTCACCCTCACAGCAGGCGCCTGGGCAGCGCCGAAATACAAGGTTCTGTATAGCTTTGGCTCGGGCGACGACGCCTCGGGGCCGTATGCACCGGTGGTGATGGACGTGAGCGGTAACCTCTATGGCACTGCTGGCGGCGGCACCTATCATCTGGGTACGGTTTTCCAACTCACGCCCGGGTCCCACGGATGGACCGAGTCTGTGTTGTACAGCTTCGGCGGGACGAAGGACGATGGAGTGGGTCCCCAAGCGGGTGTGACTCTCGACAAGCTTGGTAACCTGTACGGCACCACGCAGTGGGGCGGCGTCTATGACCGGGGCACCGTATTCGAGCTTACTCCCGGATCGAGCGGCTGGACGGAATCTGTGCTTTACAGTTTCGGTGCCAACAACGGAGACGGCATCGTCCCGTACGCTGGCGTGGTCCTTGACGCGGCGGGGGACCTCTACGGCACCACCGTCGGCGGCGGTGCTTCGGAAGGCGGGACAGTCTACGAATTGTCGCCGGGCTCGGGCGGCTGGAACGAAACCCTACTCTACGGCTTCGGCGGCAAAAACAACGATGGGTACTGTCCCTATGCCGGCCTGATCTGGGACAATGCAGGCGACCTCTATGGCACAACTGAGATGGGGGGCACTCACGGGGATGGCGCGGTTTACGAGCTAAGGCACACCCCCGGTGGCGCTTGGAAAGAACACATACTGTACAACTTTGGCAGCGCAAAGGGCGATGGAGCGTTCCCCTGGACGGGGTCGCTGGTGTTCGACACATCGGGCAACCTTTATGGTGTTACCCCAGTGGGCGGGACCAACATCTGCTTTAGCGAGTATGACTGCGGCACGGTGTACGAGTTAAGCCCGGGACGGAACGGCCGCTGGAAGGAAAGAGTGCTGTACAACTTCTCACAAGGCGCGGGTGGGAACGGCCCAGTTGGCGTGGTGATGGATCAGGCAGGTAACCTCTACGGCGCAACGTTTTATGGTGGATCGGCCTGCGGCTGCGGAGTGGTCTTCAAGCTGTCGCCGCGCGCCCACGGCCAATGGAAGTACACGGTTCTGCATAGGTTCTCCGGTACGGACGGAGGAGCGCCCGAGGCGGGAGTGATCCTGGACGGAAAGGGAAACCTTTACGGCACGACCTTGGGCGGAGGCCAGTACGGCGGCGGCGTGGTCTTCGAACTCACGCCGTAAGCTGGCCCGCCGACCCCTTCGATCGGCGCCGCTGATCCCACCCCTTTCCCACCGCCTGTGGTACTTTCATTATTCGGGTATCAGTTTTTGGGAGAATCACAAGCGTCCATGGCTTTTCAAACGATTGTCGCTCCGGAGACGGGATCGGGAATCTTCCCAACCCTCGTCTTCGTGCAGGGCAACGAGCAACGCACTATCAGCCTCGATCACAGCCCCTTCAGCGTGGGGCGCAAGGCCGACAAGGATTTGGTGATTGCCGATCCGCGGGTGTCGCGCGACCACGCCATGATTGTCTCGGAAGACGGCAAATTCACGGTGGTGGACCAGGGCAGCAAGCACGGCACGTTCGTCAATGGCGAGCGCGTTGAGCGCAAGGTGCTGGAACAGAATGACCGCATGGAGTTCGGGGTCCGCGAGGTGACCTATGTCATCTTCAACCCGCAGCGCATCGGCTCGAATTCCGCCCGCGAATTCCTCAGCCAGATCTCCGGCATGCACATTTCGGAAGACACCACCGACCTGGAGAAGCTGGTTCTGTTCCTGCAAGCCGCGCGCAAGCTGAACACTATTGGCGTGCTCGACGAAATCCTGATGACGCTGCTGGATGTGACGTTGAAGCTGACCCGCGCCGAACGCGCCTATGTGTTTCTGAAGAATGAATCTGGCGAAATGCACTTGGCGGCGGGAAGAAACTCCAAGGCGGAGCCGCTGCTGGACGACACGACCATCTCGCACTCGATCCTGGAAGATGCGGCGAAATCAAACTCGGAGTTCCTGCTGACTGACACCAGTCGCTCGCTGGACCTGGCTGGACGAAACAGCATTGTGGCCTACGACCTGCGGACCGTGCTGTGCATGCCGCTGCGCAAGCCGCAAGTGCAGGCTACGCGAGAGGCTGGTACGCCTGTCCCGGAGACCGGGGAAGCGATGGGTGTGCTCTATGTGGATTCGCGGTTTGCGTCGCGGGACATCTCGAGCGTGAGCCATGACATTTTGCATGCCATCGCCACCGAAGCCGCGTCGCTGATCGAAAATGCCCGCCTGGTGCAGACCGAGGAAGCCGCCCGCCGTTATCAGCAGGAATTGTCGATTGCGGCGACGATTCAACAGCGCCTCATGGCGGTGAGGATTCCGGAGGTTCCCTTTGCGAGGCTGGCGGGAAAGAATCTTTCCTGCAAGGAAATCGGAGGAGACTTTTTCGATGCGGTCAATACGGACGAGGGATTGGCGGTGGTGTTGGCCGATGTCAGCGGCAAGGGCGTATCAGCCGCACTGCTGGCTTCAACGTTGCAGGGGATGATCTACTCGCAGCTCACGGCGGGCATGCAGTTGAAAGAAATCGTGGCCGGAGTAAACCGCTTCTTCACACACAAAGGCATTGGAGAAAAGTACGCCACGATCATCATCAGCCGAGTCAAAGCTGGCGGCGAACTGGAGTATGTAAACTGTGGGCACATTCCGCCGCTGATCGTGTCGAACGGCGAAATCCAGCGGCCGAGCGATGGGAATCCGCCGGTCGGTTTGCTTCCGGATGCAGTTTACGAAAGCGCCCACTGCCAGCTAAAGCCCGGTGACCGCCTGGTGCTGGTGACCGATGGGGTCACGGAAGCGGAAGATCCGAGCGGCGAGTTTTTCGAGGATTCGCGTCTGGAGCAGGCGGCGAAGACCGGAACCCTGGACGACATTTTTGCGGCGATCATGAAGTTCTGCCAAGGCCGGCCGCTGAGTGACGACTGCACGGTGGTCGAGCTGGTATATACGGGGTGAGGTGATGCCCGGTTGAGGTGAGAAGGTCAGTTGTCCTGCTTGTCGCAAAGCTAAAGGGAAAAAAGCAGGTTTCTCGACTTCGCAACATTGTCCGCGAACGGACAATGTTGTTTCGCTCGAAATGACAGAGATATGAGTTAATTTGAATACCAGTCTTCCCGGGTCAGCGGCAGACCGCTCCTTCCGTGGGCACTCTTCGCCAGCAGAGTCTGGTAGACATCAATTCTCCCCATCCGGAAAAAGTGGATCGAACCTGCGATGTACATGCGCCAGATACGGTACCTGGTTTGGCCGACCATCTGTTCAGCCTCTCGCCGATGAGCTTCTAAACGGCGAAGCCAGTGGCGCAGCGTCAAGGCGTAATGCTCGCGGAGATTTTCGACGTCGCGAACCTCGAAACCCGCCTGTTCGGCATAGCCTAGCGTGGTGGCAATAGGAGAAAGGTCGCTGTCGGGGAAGACATACACGTCCGTGAAGGTCAACTCCGTGGGTTCAGGGCGATCGCCGGATCTGCCAATGCCGTGGTTGAGAAAAACTCCGCCGGGCCGCAGCAGGCTATAAGCGTGGTGGAAGTACTCCGACAAATGCGATTCACCGACATGTTCCACCATGCCCACGCTGACGATTTTGTCGAAGCCTTCTGGTTCCTCAAGGGCGCGATAATCGAGCAGTCGTGCCTCACACCGATCGGCCAATCCCGCAGCCCGGATGCGCCGCTGGGCAAGTTCCTGCTGTTGGCGGCTCAGGGTGACGCCCAGCGCGCGCACGCCATATTCGCGCGCCGCATGAATGATCAGCCCACCCCAGCCGCAGCCGATGTCCAGCAGCCGGTCCCCGGGCATAAGGCGCAGTTTACGGCAACAGTAGTCCAGCTTCTGGCGTTGTGCTGTGTCCAGATCATCGTGGGGCGTGTGAAAGTACGCGCAGGAATAAAGCATCTGCTTGTCGAGCCACAGCGCGTAGAACTCGTTCGAGACGTCGTAGTGATAGCTGACCGCTTGCTGGTCACGCTGTTTGGAATGCAGTCGCCCGTGTAAGTGTGGTCCGACAACGTAGGAGTGCGCGAGACGCAGCGCCCAAGCGCCTAAACGCAGCTTCTCTCTGGCGCTCCATTTCCTGTTCAGCAGATAATCGGCGAGGCGGAAAGCTGCTTCGATGTCACCCTCAATCTCGAAAGCGCCATTGACAAAGGCTTCTCCTAGGGTGACTTGATTGGCTGACAAAATGGCTGCACGCAGGGCGCTGGGATCGTTGATGCGCCAGGTGAATCGGCAGAACTGGCTCGGTTCGGGCGCCCACGAACTTCCATCGTTCAACTGAACTGCAAAATCACGAGGATGGTAGTCGTGCAGTAACTCCTGGAGAAAGTGCAGAGCGTTAGCTGCACCCTGGTCAAACGGTTTATGCGCTCTTTCCGCCACGGTCTTGTCCCAGCCCCGCGGGCTCAGTCTTTCCGGACGACAACAGAAAAGTCTACTCCTTCCCAACGCTGTTCTTGCAGCCAAAAAAAAGTCAGCAGGACCTGGTCGCCGGGCTTCAGTCGCTCCGACGGCAGATCGGCCAGGTGCAGGCCGATGCCTGTGTCGCGGGTATACGTGTCATGTGGGTGGTGCCATCCGTTAAGGCTCCAGTGAACCAGCGCCGGCGCCAGAAGCGTAAGGCGCAGCTTCTTCCCCTGGGGCATGGTGCGGCACTTGTTGTTGAAGCGCCACTCGCAGTAGGGAGAGGATCTTTTTTCAATCTGATATCGCTCGACGGTTTGCCGAGGCTGGTCGAATATCTTGCCATCAAACAGGGAGCGCCGCAGTTTGATGTACTCCGAGTGCGCCCACACCAGAGGGCAAGCCGAGCCGGAAGGTTTGCCCTTGAACAATTCACGCGCGGGAATGTCACGCGTGTCCCACACTTGTTCGGGGATCAGGCGGCCACCTTCGGTGCAGTACTCCATCACGCGCAGAAGGGCTTCGGCAGCTTCCAAACGGCCGGCGGCGAGCTCGTAGTGCGCGCGCTCACCGGCGAGCAAGGGCCAGGGGCGACCGATGCCAGTGCCATCAAAGGGCGAGCCGTCGGCGTGTTCACCGTATCCATCGCCGTTGTAGCGATACCAGCCCGGCCCCTGGGGAAGTTGTACTTTCAGCAGCGCGTCGATGACTTTGATCGTGTTCAAAATCCTGGGATCGTGGGCGGAGCGCAATCCGAAGCGCACCAGAGCGAGCGCATCGGGGCTGATGAGATGGACGGCTTCCTCTGTGGTGCGGCCTGGCGGGCCGTTCTTGATGGGGACAAATCCTTGCAGGGGCGATGCAGCGCCATCGGTTTCCGGCGGGGCAATGCGGACGTAATAGCCTTCCACGCCAAGCTGCTGAGCCAGATCCGTGCCCTTGGCATACGTCCACTCTTCAATGTTGTCATTCCAAGTGTCGGCAGTCTCGCGCAGCAAGATGGCAAGTTGCTGTTCACCCACTGCGTCGGCCAGATCGGCGGCGGCAAGCAGTCCCGCGATCTCTACGGCCAGGGTGAATGGGGAGTATCCCGCATCTTCTTCCCAACGGTCCTGTTGCGTAACCGGACCGTTACGCAGCAAAAAACCAGCTGCCCGCCGAACCAGAGTCCACCAGCGTTTCAGGTCACCGAGTTCTTCTGGGGTGTCACGACGAAGCGTATCGACCAACAGAATCGGGAAAGCTGCTTCGTCCATCTGCAGGCCTATCCAATAGGGACGGCCGTCGAGCCACATGTTCTGCGCCCAGTGGCCGTCGGCTTCTTGTGTTGACTCGAGGTAGCGAAGCACGCGGAGGGCATCGCGACACGCGCCCGCGGCCAGAAATCCGTAAGCGGTCTCCACCAGGTCGCGCGGCCAGACCAGGTGATATCCGCCAAGATCTTCGTCGCCTTTGTTGAACCCCCAGGGAACAGAGAGACTGGCGATCACCCCACCCAGAAAATCCTTGGACTCATGCGTGCGCAAGACAGCGACGCTCGCGCGATAAAGATCACGTTCGCGCTCCGGACGATCCAGTTGCAACAGACCTTCCTGCCAGCGCTTCCAGTCCTTAACGTAATGCTCGAGCAACTGCTGGTAAGGTTCTGCCAGACTGGATCGAACCTGCTGACCTGCTTTGGTCGGTTGAGCTCCGAAGCCAACCGCCAGAACAAATTCTCCTCCGCCGGCTGCGAGGTCAATCTCTCCGGTAAGCGCGATGTTCCCGTTTTCTGCGTGGGTGTAGTCCCACGTCATCTGATAGTTCCTGGAAACGTCCTGCCAGCCGTCGGAAAATCCCACAAATCCCACCGACATTTTCTTCCAGGGAATTGAGCAGCCGAACGCCAGAGCGCAACCGTCGCGATCTGCGAACATCATGAGCACGCCCTTGTAATCTGCAGCCCAGCCGGTATTGCCCATGCCACAGTTCGCCAGATGAGGTGAAAGCAGGGCATAGAGCCGGTAGTCCGTGAGCTTGCCCTCCAGCGGAACGAAACGAATCCTCTGCAACACCACATCGCGGAAAGGATCGCAGAAAGCCTCTTTTTCGATGCGATACCGTCCGTTGAGTTCGGTGTTGGTCAATTCGTAAACCGGGACTCCAGGCTCGATGGGAGAATTCTCAAAGCGGCAGTGACGCTTTTCTTCCGAGAAGTAGCGGGTGCCATCCGAGATCAGCAAGCCCAAGTCGCGGGTGCAAGCCTGGTCGACGCGCGGATGGTAAATCTCGTTGAGAATGCCGTGGCTGGTGGTGAACCAGACCCGGCTGTGCAGGTTGAGAGCGGTTCCAACGCCGCTTTTTGCGCTGGAAGTCCAGCGCGGCGGAATTCCCGGCCAGCCCGGAGCATAACGTTCCTGATCACTCACTGCTTTTGCGTCCTCCCCACCAGTTGAATCCAGGTACTGCTACATGAAATGTAACCCAGCGGACCGGGTGGGTGCACTGCCGGCGCATTGAAAAAGCGCTCTGGATCACAACCAGAGCGGCATTTCCGCTGTATGCTATCGGCAGCCGATGAGCACCAAAAGTCAGGTTGACGCATTTGCCGCGCAACGCCGGAATATGGTGGATTGGCAGTTGCGGGCGCGTGGGATCCACGACGAGCGTGTTCTGGACGCCATGAGACGCGTCTTGCGGCACGAGTTTGTGGCTGAAGAGCAACGTGGCCAGGCGTACGAAGATCATCCGCTGCCAATCGGAGAAGAGCAGACGGTTTCGCAACCCTATATCGTGGCTGCCATGCTGGAATCGCTGGCGCTGGAGCCGTCCGCAACGGTGCTGGAGATTGGCACCGGGTCTGGTTACCAGACGGCGCTGCTGGCGGAACTTGCACAGCGGGTTTTTTCAGTGGAGCGATTGCCGGGGCTGGCGGAATCCGCGGCAGATTGTCTGGCTCGTCTGGGTTATGGGAATGTTGCGGTGATCGTGGGAGACGGGTCTCTCGGCCTGCCCGAACATGCGCCTTACGATGCCATCGTGGTTTCCGCAGCAGCGCCCAAAATCCCGCCGGCGCTGTTTGACCAACTGCGCGAGGGCGGCCGCATGATCATCCCGGTGGGGCCAGCCCACGCGCAGGACTTGCAATTGGTGCACAAACAGCAAGGCCAAGCGGCAGGTGCGACCCTCGATGCGTGCCGTTTTGTTCCGCTGATCGGCGAGCAAGGATACAAGTCGGGGTGGTGAGAAAATGCGTCGCGCTGGCCACTGACTCCTGACTGCTGTTCTACAATCTTTCCGTGCCGGTGCTTCACAACCTGCGAGTGACGCTGGAGATGATCAAGTGGGAGCACTCTGTTTTCGTGCTGCCATTTGCTCTGTGCGGTGCGATGCTGGCTGCTGGGGGCGTTCCTGCCGGGCACCAACTGGCGTGGATCATCGTCGCCATGGTGTCGGCGCGGTCGGCGGCCATGGCATTTAATCGGCTTGCCGATGCGTCCCTTGACGCGGCGAATCCCCGAACTCAAAGCCGAGCTTTACCCGCTGGAACGCTTACGCCGGGGTTTGTCGCGGCTTTTGTGGTTGTCGCATGCGCCGTGTTCCTGTTGGCTGCGTCGCAGTTGAACCGGCTTTCGTTCTTTCTGTCGCCTTTCGCACTGGCGGTGTTGCTGCTTTACTCCTATACCAAGCGTTTTACGCGCTGGTCACATCTGGTGCTGGGGTTCGCCATGGGTATGGCGCCTTCGGCGGCATGGATTGCAGTTCGCGGATCGCTCGATCCGCGCATTTTGCTGCTAACGGCGGCGGTCACTTTTTGGGGAGGCGGCTTCGACATCCTCTATGCCTGTCAGGATTACGATTTTGATCGCGAAAGCGGCCTGCACTCGGTGCCGCGCTATTTTGGCATAGCCAAGGCACTGTGGATCTCGCGTGGGTTTCACGTGGTTATGCTGTTTTTGCTGATCAGCGTGGTGGCTGCGTTTGGGCTGGGGAAACTGGCGATGGCCGGAGTGGCTGTGGTGGCTTTGTTGCTGGGGTATGAGCACTCGCTGGTTTCGGCTGACGATCTCAGCAAGCTGAATGCCGCATTCTTTACTATGAACGGCGTGATTTCGATTGTGTTCTTCCTGCTGGTTGCCGCTGACGTGCTGCTGCGGCGATGATCGATTCGTGACTGTCATCACGGGCTGCGGTATCATCAGTCAGATGGCAAACGTGCACCCCTTTCAGGCAGACGACCCACGACTGCGCCCAATCTGCGACAAGGTGCTTTCCGGGCAGCGTCTGAGCGCCGCTGACGCACTCACTCTCTACCGCACCGGAGACATTCTCGCGGTTGGCTGGCTGGCCAACTACGTCCGCGAAAAGATGCACGGCGACAGGACGTACTTCAACGTCAACCGGCACATTAATCCGACGAATGTCTGCATCGCCGCTTGCCGCCTGTGCGCCTTTGGCCGCAAGAAAGATACTCCGGGCGCGTACACCATGGCCCTCGATGAAGCTTTCGAAACCGCCGCTTCCGGGTACAGCGAAGCCGTGACCGAATTCCACATTGTGGGTGGCCTGCATCCTGATCTGCCGTTTCAGTATTTTCTGGATTTGTGCTCGGGCCTGAAGCAGCGCTTCCCGCAGGTGCACCTGAAGGCATTCACTATGGTCGAGGTGGCCTACCTGGCCCGACGCGCCAAGCTGTCGATTCGCGAAACGCTGGAGCAGCTCAAGGCGTCCGGTGTGGATTCACTTCCTGGGGGCGGCGCGGAGATCTTTGCTGACCGCGTGCGGCACATCATCTGCGATCACAAGATTGACGGCGACCAATGGCTGGAAACGGCGAAGCTAGCCCACCAGATCGGATTGAAATCAAACGCTACCATGCTCTACGGGCACGTGGAGAACGACGAGGACCGGGTTGACCACCTGCTGAAGTTGCGCGCGCTGCAAGACGAAACCGGCGGATTCCAGACGTATATTCCGCTGGCCTTTCATCCCGACAATACGCCCTTGCAGCATTTGCCAAAGACCACCGGTATGCTCGACCTCAAGCAGGTTGCGGTCGGACGGCTGGTGCTGGATAACTTCTCGCACATCAAGGCCTACTGGCAGATGATGACCGCCAAAATCGCGCAGATTGCCCTGCGCTTCGGCGCCGATGATCTGGACGGGACGGTGATTGAAGAAAGAATTTATCACGATGCCGGTGCCACCACTCCCCAAGGAATGCGGCGGCAGGAATTGGTCCGTTTGATCAGGGAAGCCGGCCGCGAGCCGGTGGAAAGGGACACGCTGTACCGCCCAGTGACCCGAACGGAAACGTCGGTAACGGTGGCGGTGTAATGGGCAACCTGCGCTATCCTCTTCTGACAGCATGACTTCCCAGGCGCCTCGCAATTTGTGTGTAGCTTCTCACTCCGGGTGTAGAATCAGCTTGTATGGATCTGGAAGTCTCGCGGAATCTACTTCCCCGGTCCGAGGCCTGAGATGAACGTTCATTTCAGTTATAAAGACCGCAAACCTCCTGAAGTTGAAAAAGAAATCAACCGCCAGATAGAAAAACTGCGCAAACGGCTGCAGGTGTTTCGCCCCGAACTGGTGCATTTGAAAGGCTCAGTCGAGCAAAACTCGGCGCGGGAGGGGATGACCGTGTCGTTGAACCTGCGGCTGCCTTCCGGCCAAATGGCCGTGCAGAAATCCGGCCCGAACGCGCAAGGCGTGGTGAAGGCGGCGTTTGAGGACCTGGTGCAGCAAATCAACCGGCACAAGGACCTCTTGCGGAATTCGCGCAAGTGGCAACGCCGCCGGTCAGAGAAAGCGCGTTCGGACTCGATGGTTCCCTTTGAAGAAACGGTGGCTGCCGTGCAAGTCCCGACGGCTTCTCCGGACGATGTTCGCTCCTATGTCAATGCCAACCTGGCAAGGCTGGAGCGCTTTGTGGAGCGGCAACTGGCTTTCCGTGAAGCTGACGACGGGACTTTTGACGATTCCGTTACCAAAGAGGAAGTGATTGGCGAAGCCATTGCCCGCGCGTTGGGGGACGACGCCGACAAACCGGAACGAGTTGCGATCGAACCTTGGCTTTACCGGTTAGCCTTGGACGCTATCCGCGATTTGGCTTCCGGGAACCGGGAGCACGACGGCTCGGTCCATCTGGAGGATTCGGCAAGAGCCCGGAACGTGCGCGCCAGCGATGAGCCGGAATTGCAGTATCACCAGCCGGATGAATCGCTGACCGAAGAAAACGTAATTGCGGACCGTCGCGTGGCTACCCCGGAGGATGCTGCCTACTCGGATGAGATGGTAAACCTGGTGCAGGTCGCCCTTGGCGGAACTGGGCGCGCCGACCGGGAAGCCTTTATTCTGCATGCTATCGAGGGTTTCTCAGTAGATGAGATTGCCGTGATTACGGCGCGAGCGCCGGAAGCCGTGCGCGCCTCAATCGAGGCCGCCGGGGAGCACTTGCGGCGCTCCAAGCCTTTGGCTGGCCGGTTGGGGAACCGGCAACCGCAAACGCCTATGTCAAAATAAACATCTCAACACTCAGGAGACATCGTGATGATTACACGCGAAGATATCCGGGAGTTGGCCCGCTTTACCGTTGAAGAACCAGCCACGTGCGCAGTGAGTTTCTATTTTCAACCGCGCACCCCGCAAAACAGGTCCCACAAGGAAGAAGCGATTCTCGCCAAAGAACTGGTGAAGAACGCGCTCCGAGAGGCAGAAAAGAATGGCAAGAGCGGCAGCTTGCGCTCAGATTTGGACCGCGTGCTGCAGCTTGCTGAGGGATTGCATGGCAACCAGGCGCGGGCGAAAGCCGTGTTTGCTTGCGGCAGCCGGAAATTCTGGCGCGAGTTCGATCTGCCCTGGCTGCCCACCGGGACGCAACTTTTCGTAAACCAGCAATTTCATCTCCGACCGCTGGCGCAACTGCTGGGCGCACAACCGGCGGTTTGGGTGGCTGTGGTGGACCGGCAAAAAGCACGGTTCTTCGATCTGAGACTGGATGAACTGAGCGAGCGAGAGGGACTGTTTCGCATCCCTCCCGTCCGGCAGGGCAGCAGCGACGGCTACGGTGGCTATGAGGGCGGGCGAGCGCAACGGCGGGTCGAAGATGAGGCCCTTCACCATTACAAAGAAGTGGCTGCCCACCTGCAACAGGCGTTTGAGAAGGGATGGTTCGAGAAACTAATCGTCGGCTGTCAGGATGTGAACTGGCGCGATCTTGGCGATCAACTGCATCCTTACGTCAAGCAACGGTTGCTGGGACGATTCTCGGCTGAGGCGGGCAAAATCAACAACGAACAAGTGCGCGAGCAGGCCAGCCGTGTATTGCGGGAATGGCAGGAAAACCGGCGCCAAGGGCTGGTGAAAGAGGTCTTGGACCAGGCTCTGAGCAACAGCCGGGGCGTGACTGGACTGCGGCGGGTTTTGCGCTCGCTCGAATTAGGAGAAGTGCAGACCCTGCTGATCGGGGATAACTTCAAGCGCGCCGCCGCGGGATGTCCCAGTTGCAAGCATCTGGACCCGCATCCGGTGCAAAAATGTCCGGCTTGCGGCCATGAGGCCCGCGAGATCGAGGACATTTGCGACGCCATCATCCCGATTGCGATTCGACGCGACATCGAACTGTTCTACGTTAAAGACGATCCGAAGTTCGACGCGGCAGGGGATATTGCTGCACTTTTGCGCTTCCGCGCCGATCAGAACGCCAACGCCGGGCTGCGGGCGGCGTCGTAGTTTCGGCGTGGAGAACTCCTCTGCTTGTCGGCTATGTGCTGTGGGGTAGTGGCAGAGTGGGAATTTTGACGCTTAGCGACTTGAGTCGATTCGTTGCGTCAAATTCGGGTTCGGCCGGATTTTTGCTGTCCTGTTGGAAGTCCCGGGCGCTCTGCATGGTTTGGCGGAACTTGGTAGACTGCAAACTTGAGTCGTCGGTTTCGCCTCGTGGTTTGGCATCGCCCATTGGGGGATCTGAATCTATGTAAAAATGGTCTGTCCTCTGCGCGTGTCAAACTGAGGTTCGACGGCCCGCAATACTCATTAAGTGAGGTTCTCATGCAGTCAACTGGAATTATCGAAGCGCCCAAAGCGGTCAACCATCTTAAGGAACTCCAAAACTACGGCCAGTCAGTATGGCTGGACTATATTCGCCGCGACCTGTTTTCGAGCGGCGAACTGAAGCGCATGATCGACGAGGATGGATTGCGAGGCATGACCTCGAATCCAGCCATTTTCGAGAAGGCGATTGCCGGCAGCGACCTGTACAGCGATCTGCTGAAGTCGCTCGCTTCCCGAACGGACCTGGACGCGAAGGGCCGCTATGAGATTCTGGCGATTCGCGACATTCAGCATGCGGCCGATGCTTTGCGGCCGGTGTACGAATCTACGAAGCGCCGCGACGGCTACGTGAGCCTGGAAGTGTCGCCTTACCTGGCGCGGGACACGCAGGGCACGCTGGAAGAAGCGCGGCGGTTGTGGAAAGCGGTCGGCCGGGAAAACCTGATGATCAAGGTTCCCGGAACGGAAGAGGGCATTCCAGCCTTTCAGCAGTTGATCAGCGAGGGCATCAACATAAATGTGACGCTGCTGTTTGCGCAGGAGGTTTACCGGCGCGTCGCCGAAGCTTACATCGCGGGACTGGAACAACTGGCGGCTCGCGGTGGCGACGTGAGCCGAATCGGCAGCGTGGCCAGTTTTTTCATTAGCCGCATTGATAACTCGATTGACGCTATCGTTGACGCTCGGTTGAAGACAGCAAAAGGTGCGCAGGAACAGGAACAGCTCAAGAGCCTGCTGGGCAAAGTGGCCATTGCCAACGGAAAGCAAACTTACGCGAGTTACCAGAAGATCTTTAGCGGACCGCGGTGGCAGGCGCTTGCGGCCAAGGGATCCCAAACCCAGCGCGTTTTGTGGGCGAGCACCAGCACGAAGAATCCCAACTACAGCGATGTTCTCTACGTGGACGAACTAATTGGTGCAGAGACGGTGAACACAATCCCTCCGGCAACCTTCGATGCGTTCCGTGAACATGGTCGTCCACGCGCGAGCCTGACGGAAGATTTGGGCGGCGCTGCCAAGATCATGCAAACCGTGGCTGCGGTCGGCATTTCAATGAAGGAAGTGACGGACAAGCTCACCGATGATGGCGTCCGGCTGTTTGCGGATGCGTTCGACAAACTTCTGGCGGCCGTGAAAAAGAGCTCGGCGACCTACCGCCCATGAGCAGCCAGCCGACGTTCAAACTCCCAGAATCGCTCGCCAACGCGGTCCGGATGAATGTCGCGGACTGGAGTTCGCATGATAAAGTCCGCAGGCTGTGGCAGGGCAACGCATCGCTGTGGACGCGTGCCGACGAGCCGAAGTGGCTGGGCTGGCTTGGAATTGTCGATGAACAAATCAAGCAGCTCGATTCGCTGCAGCGGCTAGCCGGTGAAATCAAGCGCGAGGGGTTCACCGACATTTTGCTTCTGGGCATGGGCGGATCGAGCCTTTGTCCTGAAGTGTTCGCCAAGACCTTCGGCCACGTTGCGGGCTTCCCGCGTCTGCATGTGCTCGACTCGACCGATCCGGCGCAGGTGAAGTCGTTCGAAGAGCAAGTCGATCTGGCGAAGACTTTGTTCATTGTTTCCAGCAAGTCGGGATCAACGCTCGAACCCAACATCTTCAAGCAGTACTTCTTTGAGCGCACAAAGCAAACCATCGGCGCAGGCAAGGCCGGAAGCCGGTTCATCGCCATCACCGATCCAGGATCGAAGATGGAGCAGGTTGCCGAGAGCGACGGCTTTCGTCACGTGTTCTATGGATTGCCCAGCATCGGCGGCCGGTATTCGGCGCTGTCGAATTTCGGCATGGTCCCGGCGGCGGTGATGGGCCTGGATCTCGCCAAGTTTCTGAATCGCACGCGGGAGATGGTTACACTTTGCGGACCTTCGGTATCTGTGGAGCAGAACCCCGGCGTGATGTTGGGAATTATCCTCGGCACGGCGGCGAGGAATCGGCGTGACAAGGTCACGATCATCACCTCGCCCGGAATTTCGGATTTGGGTGCCTGGCTCGAACAGTTGCTGGCCGAATCGACCGGCAAACAGGGTCAGGGCATTATCCCGGTTGATCGCGAGAAACTGGGCCCAATGAACGTGTACGGCAATGATCGTTTGTTCGTTTATCTGCGTCTTGATTCGGCGCCGGATGCGGCACAAGACGCACACGTCGCGGCACTCGAACAGTCGGGACAACCAGTCGTGCGTATCTCGCTGGGCGATGTTTATGATCTGGGCCAGGAATTGTTTCGTTGGGAAGTCGCCACCGCCGTGGCCGGATCGATCATGGGCATTAACCCCTTCGATCAGCCCGACGTCGAAGCCAGCAAAGTGGCTACGCGCAGCTTGACCTCCGCATATGAAAGGGATGGATCGCTTCCTACGGAGACGCCGGTATCGGAGGAGGGCGGTGTCAAGCTGTTTACCGATCCGAGGAACGCGCAAGCGCTGGCCAATGCGGCCGGCAAAGACAGGTCGCTGACCGGGTATCTGCGCGGTCATTTCAACCGCATCGACGACGGCGACTACTTTGCCCTGCTTGCCTACATTCCCATGAACGATGCGAACGAAGCGCGTTTCGAGGAAATGCGCCACGTATTGCGCGACCGGAAACGCGTTGCGACTTGTCTTGGCTTTGGCCCGCGATTCCTGCACTCCACTGGCCAGGCGTACAAAGGTGGCCCGAATTCCGGTGTGTTTCTGCAGGTCACTTGCGATGACGCCGCTGACCTTCCAGTGCCGGGGCAAAAATACACATTTGGTGTAGTCAAAGCGGCACAGGCACGGGGAGATTTTCAAGTTCTGGCGGAACGCGGGCGGCGGGCTTTGCGAGTGCATCTGCCAGGAGATTTGGATGCGGGATTGACGAAGCTGGAGGTGGCGTTTCGTCAGGCGTTGGGGTGACGCGGGTTTCAGGTGTTCGAGGATGGTGTGGAGTTCGCTCGACCAACTTTCTTCTTGAGGGGTTGCTATGAAGCTGGGCATGGTCGGTCTAGGCCGGATGGGCGCCAACATGACTCGGCGACTGATGCGCGGCGGCCACGAAGTGGTGGTCACCGATCTGAGCGTCGAAAACATAAAACAGATCGCATCGGAGGGCGCAATCGCGTCCAGTTCGCTCGACGATTTCGTCGCCAAACTGGGCAAACCGCGGATCGCGTGGCTGATGGTTCCCGCAGGGAGTCCTACGGAACAGACGGTGGTGGCGCTGGCGGAGCGCATGCAGCCGGGCGACGTTCTCATCGACGGCGGCAATTCATATTTCAAAGACGATATCCGCCGTTCCCGGCAACTGAAAGAGAAAGGAATTCACTACCTCGACGTCGGCACCAGCGGCGGTATCTGGGGCTTGGAGCGCGGTTACTGCATGATGATCGGCGGACCGGAAAACGTCGTGCGGCAACTGGATCCTATTTTCAAAACGCTAGCGCCGGGGCGCGGCGACATTCCGCGCACGCCGGGGCGCGAGAAAATGCCGGGAACGGCCGAGGAAGGGTATATCTACTGCGGATCTTCCGGAGCCGGGCACTTTGTGAAAATGGTGCACAACGGCATCGAGTACGGGTTGATGCAGGCTTATGCAGAAGGCTTCGACATTTTCCGCAACGCGAACAGCAAGCAGCTACCCGAAGAGCAACGCTATGAGCTGAATGTGGCGGACATCGCCGAAGTCTGGCGGCGCGGGAGCGTAGTGAGTTCGTGGCTGCTTGATCTTGCGGCGATGGCGCTGGCAGAGAATTCCACGCTTTCCGAATACAGCGGTTTTGTGCAGGATTCCGGCGAAGGCCGCTGGACCATCCAGGCAGCGATTGAGGAAGCCGTACCGGCGGATGTGTTATCGGCTGCGCTGTTTACCCGTTTTCGTTCGCGGCAGGAGCACACCTTCGCAGAGAAGGTGCTTTCAGCCATGCGGCAGAAGTTTGGCGGCCACGTCGAGCCGCCGTCGGCGAAGAAAACAGCGTGATCGACGAATTTCTAGGGCGGCAAAGCATAGGGTAACCGTTATGGCACAGGCAGAGGCAATTGCGGGTCCACCGCGTCGCACCGGTAAGGCGGCAGACCCTTGTGTGATGGTCATCTTTGGCGCCGCAGGCGATCTGACCCGGCGCAAGCTGGTTCCGGCGCTGTACAACCTGGCCAAGGCGGAGTTGTTGTCGCGCGAATTTGCGGTAGTGGGCCTGTCACGGAAGCCTATGTCAGTTGAGGAGTTTCGACAGAAGGTGGCCGAAGATGTCACGCTGTATGCGGGCGCCAACGCGGATGCGAACATCATCGAATGGTTTCTGCGCCGGGTGTATTACATTGCCGGCGACTTCGACGACCCGAAACTCTACCTCCAGCTTAAAGATTCTCTGGCGAAGGTCGATCAAGACCACGGTACCCACGGCAATGTTTTTTATTATCTGGCCACCGCACCCAAGTATTTCGGGCCGGTGGTTGGGCACCTGTCCGGGATCGGGTTGATGGAAGAAGACAATCAGCGCTGGCGGCGTGTGATTGTCGAAAAACCGTTTGGCCAGGACTTGGAATCGGCCAAAACCCTGAACCAGCAACTGCTGAGCGTGGTCAAAGAGAAGCAAATTTACCGCATCGACCATTACCTGGGTAAAGAGACGGTGCAGAACATTCTGGCGTTTCGCTTTGCCAATGGCATTTTCGAGCCGATCTGGAACCGGCGATATATCGATCACATACAGATTTCCGTGGCCGAAACGGTCGGCCTGGAACAGAGGGGCAGCTACTACGACCATGCCGGCGCATTGCGTGACATGGTTCCGAACCACATCATGCAGCTCATCAGCCTGACCGCGATGGAACCGCCGATTTCATTCCAGGCGGACGCTGTGCGCGATGAGCAGGCCAAGATCCTGCACGCTATTCAGATGCTGAGTTCCGAGGATGTTCTGAGCCGCACAGTGCGTGGCCAGTATGGCGCGGGTGTGGTGGGTGGTCAGCGAGTGCCCGGGTATCGCGAGGAAGGCGACGTTGATCCTCAGTCCAGGACTGAGACGTTTGTGGCGATTAAGCTGCTGATCGACAACTGGCGATGGGCGGATGTGCCGTTCTACCTGCGCACCGGCAAAAGGCTGGGCGGCCACAACACGCACATCGTCATTCAATTTCGGCGGGCGCCGTTCGTGCTATTCCGCGGCACAGGCGTGGAAAACCTGATGCCCAACCAACTGGTCCTGCACATTCAGCCAGAGGAGGGAATCTCATTGCGGTTCGCCGCCAAGGTTCCCGGGCCGATCATGCGGCTGGGCGCGGTGGACATGAGTTTTGAATATGCGGACTACTTTGGCGCGCAGCCTAGCACCGGCTACGAGCGGCTGCTGCACGATTGCATGACCGGCGACGCGACGCTGTTTCAGCGCGCTGATATGGTGGAAGCGGGATGGTCAGTGGTCAGCCCGGTATTGGATGTGTGGAAGGCGTTGCCGCCGCGCTATTTTCCCAACTACGCGGCTGGCACGTGGGGGCCGAAAGAGGCAGAAGACCTGCTGGAACGCGACGGCCGCAGCTGGCGGAATTTCGAGCACTAGAAATGGTTGCGACCGCTATTTCGGGCCACCGACGATGACTCTCAGCTCTGAAATCCGCATTCTTAGCCGCGCTGCTGAGTTGTTCAAAGCGGCGGCCGATGAATTCGCATCGTTGGCTGCGCAGGCGGTTCACCGCAAAGGCAGCTTCTGCGTGGCGCTGTCCGGTGGTTCGACGCCGAAAGGGTTGTACAAGCTGCTGGCCAGCACGGACGCACCGGCGATTCCCTGGCGGCAAACCAGCGTGTTTTTCGGGGACGAACGGTTGGTCCCGCCCGAGCATCCGGACAGCAACTTTCGCATGGCCAACGAGACGTTGCTTTCCAAGGTGCCCTTGCTGCCCGAGAACGTTTTCCGGGTGCGCACCGAAGAGGCAAGTGCAGAGGCGGCGGCCTTGCAGTACGAATCGGTGGTGAAGAATTACTTTGCGCTGCGCCCGACCCAATTCCCGCGCTTCGACCTGATTCTGCTGGGACTGGGACCCGACGGTCATACTGCTTCGCTGTTTCCGGGCACAGCGGCGCTGGAGGAGAAGCAACGGTTGGTGGTTGCAAACCGGGTGGAAAAGTTGAAAACGCTGCGAATCACTTTCACTTATCCCGTCATTAACCACGCTGCTTGCGTGGTGTTTCTGGTATCGGGAAAGGAAAAGGCGGAAATCCTGCGTGAGGTATTGGAAAACTCGAAAGCGGAACTGCCGGCGCAACGGGTGAGGCCGGCCAGCGGCAGGCTATTGTGGCTGATCGACCAACCGGCTGCCGGCTTGCTTTCGGGCGCAGCCACCTAAATCAGAAGACGGGAGCAAGGTTGTGTTTCTTCTGATACACCTTGCGATCGATGGCTCGTAACAGATCGTCCACGTCGGTTCCCACCACGTACCCCGCGATTCCCCAGCTAAACGACAGCTCATAGGGTTTTCCGCTGGCCTCATTCCAGGCAGCAAGGCTGCGTAGAAGACGCTGCAGTGGAGGCATCGTGTCCTCTTCGCGTGTATCCGGCATCAGCACGAGAAACTGATCTTCTCCCTGGCGGAAGACCATATCACCGCCGCGAAACGTAGCGGTCGTCATGGAGGCGAACTCGCGGAGCAATAGGTCGCCTTCCACACTGCCAAAATCGCCGATGATACGGTCGAAATTGTTGAGGTCGATGTTCATGAAGGTCAGCGGACTGCCAGTTCGATTCGCCCGGGCGACTTCTCTGGGGATGATTTCGGCCAAGGCCCGCCGATTCAGCAGGTGGGTCAGGGGGTCGATCAGGGAGAAATTCTCCAGGCGCTCATTCAAGATCAATTCGTCGATCAGCTTGCGACTGGTGTTGTTGAGCGTGAGCTTCTGGGTAAAAAAGTAGATGTTCGATAGCACGACCAGCGTGATCAGTCCATAGAACAACTGGGGCAGGTACGCCGGCTCAAAGCGAACGATGGGTTGTGCCCACGCCAGGTTGGGAAAGACGATCGCCAACATGCCCGCTGTGAGTACCAGAATGAGAAGTAAGCCGATCGACCATAGCTGCAGATCGCGCTCCGAGAGCCGCTGGATCCGCTGCTGAATTTCCTGTGCGTGTACCAGTGTCGAGGACCGAGTTACCGTCTCTTCCTTGCCCTGTTGCATGCTTGCTCCTCTGCCCGAGGCAGTTTCCCCATGAAGCAGGCGAAAAGCAATTGTCTCTTGGAATTGACCGTCAAAGATCGTGCAATTGATGGTGGGGGTTACGCAGGTAATGCCAAGAGGGACGGCTGCGGCTGAAAATGGCGTTAGACGAGTGCGGGCCAAACAGCTTTGTCATCTTGTGGTGCGGAGTTAATGGTTTGGGCTGCTATGTGGGCCGGTAGAACCAAACAGCAGCCGGCTAGAACGACCGAAAACCAGAACAGCAGCCAACCTTGCTGCAATGTTTTCCTATTCCTCACAGTGCTCCTCCTCTTTACACAAACTCTTTACACAAACCTTCTGACACCCAAGACCCGCTAGCCCGGACAGACAATTCCGTCGTTCACCTACTTCTGGATGTACACACGCAAGCCACCGTTGTTCACCATCACAAAGTCCAGCAAGCCATCCGAGTTGAAGTCTCCCAGAACGAGTCCAATCCCACCGCCGCCGTTGTCTGGGATACTTAACTTCTTGGGTTTTTGGAAGGTGCCATCGCCATTGCCCCACAGCACCTCGAACTCAGCTTGGTACTCAGGCCGCTCCGCGCCTCCCTCTGTGGAAACGATGAAGTCCGTCTTGCCGTCTGAGTTAAAATCCCCGGCGGCAAAGCTGAACCCGTAGCTAAAGCCTGTGGAATAATAGACTGGCTTTTGAAAGGTCCCATCGCCATGACCTAGCAAAACTCCGATCCGGCCGGGACCATTCAGGGAAAAGTCGCAGAAGGCGAGATCGGGGTTTCCATCGCCATTGAAATCGTTCACCGACAGCCCCCATCCCCCACAGCCGACTTGGTACTCGTCGGTCACAATCCGACGCGCTTTCTGGAACGTCCCATCGCCGTTGCCAAGCAGCAGGTAGAGGCTGTGCCCGTAGGCAGCCACCAAGTCCAGCTTGCCATCCCCGTTGAAGTCGGCGGTTACCGCACCGAATTCGTCAACCTCTGGGAAGTGAAAGGTCTGCACGCGTTTGAAGGTCCCGTCGCCGTTCCCTAGGAAAACCATGCCAGCTTGAGCCTCAAAGACGGCCAGATCAAGTATCCCGTCGTTGTTGAAATCACCCGAGAGAATGCCGACGGCAACTTCGTCGGCGTAGCGTCCGAAGGGGTGCAGCCCGTGGAATTTCTCGTGCCCCTTGTTGAGCAGCACCTTCAAATAGCAGGGCGGGTACTGCCCACCGCAGATGCCACTCTTCGCGTCTTGCCAGCCGTAGACAAGGTCAAGCTTGCCGTCCCCCGTGAAATCCCCGAACCCGATGGCAGCCCCTCCAAAGTAGTCCCCGCCGACTGTGCTGGCCGACTGAAACGTCCCATCCCCATTGCCGACGTTTAACGTCACTGGCCCATAGGCGCTGTCGCTCCCCGTGACCAGATCAAGTATCCCGTCGCCCGTGAAATCTGCCGTAACCACATAGCCGGGGTTATTGGGATAAGTGTTCGGCTGCTTGACCGAAATCGTCGTGGTAGGCTCGTGAACTTCCACAATGGCGTAACTCGCGCTCGAAACCCCGCCGCCCGGTGGTGGGTTCGTCACCGTGATGTAGCCTGCCGTCGCTTTGGCTACATCGGACGCGAGAATCTGCGCTTGCAGTTCTCTGGCAGAAACAAACGTCGTAGTGCGGGCTTGGCCGTTCCAGTTCACCACCGCACCAGATACAAAGTTTGCCCCGTATACGTTCAACGTCAATGCCCCACTGCCCGGAACCACTGCCTGTGGGACGGTGGGAGCTACTACGGTCGGAATCGGATTATTCGACGCGGCCGCCAACAGCGAAGTGAACAACACGGCCAATGGAACCACAAAGCGAAAGAGATGCGTTACTTTCAGGCTGAATCTCATGGGATTACCTCCAAAATGTCGAAGCCAAAGGGGAGAACTGGCCGCCGCAACGCGGATAAACTGCCCATCCTCGTTTGGCGGCTACCAGCGCGGTTTCCCGCGTTTGTTGGCTTTAACATCCTAGCCCCGTTCCCGTCAGTACTCAAGCGTTAGTGTCTTAAGGTAGGGATCCCGCGGATGCTTTGGGAGCGCGCGTAATCAGGCGCATTGGTCGCGCCAGTGGGCAATCTCTTTGAGTCCTTCGCGGGCAGTGAGTTCGAAAAGCCGCACCCGGTGACGGGCGTGTTCGAACTCGTGGATATCAGCCCACACCTCAGCGCGCCATGCTTCGTCGTGAACCGCCATCTCCCCGCAAGTGGCACAGCGGGTGTGCAGTTTTCGGCCAACGCGGGAAGTCGCAGCCGGCTTATCGGGCAGCTCGATAAAAACACAACGCACTTCCTCGATATTGCCATTGGCGTCGATCATGTGCTCGTAGCGCAGAAGGAAGCCAAACCCCAGGCTGCGCGCTTCTGCCTCAGCTTCGGCACGATGAGCGAAAGGACCGTATTCCGCCCGTAGCTGGCCGGTCGAATCGCAGGCCATCCAGAAGGTTTCAATCCGTCTCATGATTCAGGGTATAAGTGCCGATAGATATACACCGAGCGCACTGCTGCCCCCAGTGTTCGTTAGGAAGATGTGCAATTGAGTTGCCGGTCGACAGTCTGGCAAGTGTTTGTAGAATGGTGGGTTGCATGATCTGTGGGAAGCGGGTAGAAAGGTCGTTGCAAGCTTTTGCAGCGTTTTCCCGGTCGGTGCTGAGGAACGAAGTTGGGAGCAGCTTGGAGCGGGCTCCGGGATGAACTACAGGATGAACTACAGACGGTAGGTCTTTCTCGGGGAGTGAGCCGGGCTTATGGGCGAAGATCGAGAGGCTCGCAAGGACGTAAAAATCGCCGTGCGCATCTTTGGGACCGATGCCGGGGGGCGAATTTTCTCGGAAAACGTCCATACTTGCAACATCAGCCGTAGTGGGGCAGAGTTGATGGGAGTGCAGGCCGAGTTGAAGGTCGATGACGTGATCGGTCTCAGTTGCGGGGGGAACAAGGGACGCTTTCGCATATGCTGGGTGGGACGACCGAACACCGGTGACGCCGGTCGTGTTGGGGTGGTCAATCTGGCGCCTGAAAAGGTGCTTTGGGACGTATCTACGCCGCAGGAAATCGAGAAAGCGACGTGGCCCAACATGCCGGAACGGCGGTCGGAACCGCGGGTGAAATGCAAGTGCTCGGTGGAAGTCTATCCCGATAATCAGACCGCGCCCATACGGACTCGTACTGGAGACTTGAGCATGGGCGGGTGCTTCATTGAGATGTCGATCCCACTAGCCAAGGGCACTCGGGCTAAGATCGGCGTGTGGCTCAACGAAACTAAGATCTGGACCAGAGCGCGAGTAGTGAGCTGCACGCCAGGGTTCGGCATTGGCGTGCAGTTTTCGGAGATATCCCCTCCTGATAAGCAAAGGCTGCGCGATTTTCTGCAAGGCATGACCCGCATTCGGATATAGCCGTCATCGAAAAGTCGCGAGTTGTTCAACCGACCGCACCAACCTGTACATGCGCTAGCCGAAGGTGCCGAGCAGCCAAGCTCCGCGTTGGAGTTTTATCCAGCGGCCGGAAGCGATGGCAGCGGTGACGCAGCCGGTGATTCGGCTGCCAGCGGCTCCCGCCAACTCGCACCACCGTGGTTGGCGACGTAGAGAGCCAACTCCAGGCGGCTCCAGACCCCCAGTTTGTCGAACGTGCCGCGCAGATAGTTCTTGACGACTTGCTCGGTGGTTCCAAGGGCATTGGCAATTTCGCGGTTGGTAAGCCCTTCCCAAACCAGAATTGCAACCTGAACTTCCTTTGGCGTCAGCCGATCGCAAGGCTGCATGATTCCCTCCGATCCCGTTGAAACATGGCGGTGGCCAGTTTGACTCGTTTCCGGCCGTCGCGGATTCCAGCTCGCAAGAACAGAGTCCGCAAATGCTGTTTTACGGTGCGCGAACTGATCCGCAGTTGTTCGGCAATCTCTTTGTTGCTGCATCCCTGCAGCAACAACTGCAATACCTCTTCATCTCGCGGCGTGATCTTTATTGAACCCAGGTCCACCATTGCTCCCCCTTTTGTCTACGTCCCGATGCCTTGCGCTGCATCGCAGCGACGCAACGACTACGGAGAAAGCAACTATTTCGCCAAATATTCGTTGACGGCACGACAGGCCGAAGACCTTTGTCTGCTGAGACTTGAGGCGGTTGCCGAACAAGTGAGTACTCATTTCGGCAGCCATTATGGGACAGGCTTTCCCGAAAAGGTCTTGCTGAGAATTCCCCTCTGGATCGACATGACTGCGGGTACTCTCCCGCACTCCAACGGTCGTGGCCGAGCCGCTTGGCTGATCTGAGCACTCCCGCCAGAGACTCGAGAAGTTTCTGTGCGAGATGCAAAATCTTGCATATTTTCCTCGGCAGCGGTCGAAAAGTCCGGGGGACTGGGCGGGTCGATTTTTCCCTGGGATATGCATCTCTTTTCAGGGCCACGACAAGCCTATTCCCATCAAAGACTTAACTAGCCCCTCGTGGCGATGGTACCGTTGAACTGGGGCTGATAGAATTTAATCCCAACTTGAGACTCCTTCGGTGCATTGGGCAGCCGATTGCAGATACCACAACGCAGGAGTGTTGGAATAGCCGAAAGGAGTTCTCCCGAGTTGCATCCGGAGGTAGCGGCGACGGTGGAAAAGCCGGTTTTGGATGAGGGCGCATTCGAGCAGCTTCTCGCGGCTGCGTACGTGATTCAGCAGCAGATGGACGAATTGCGAGTCGCACCACGATCTGTGGGGGATTGGCCCGCCGCAAAGCCAAGTTACCAAGACGCTCTGACTATCGTTGCGGAAACCCAGGAACAGCTGCGCTCCCGAGGTTGGGACATTGACGCGGCAGCAAACCTGGTGGCGGAGGTTCTGCTGAGGATTACCCACGCCACAGGCGTGGCCGTGGCCCTTGAGCGCGCTGGAATGTTGGAGTACGTCTCCGCCATCGGCTCGTCGTCGCGTTTCGCTGATGTGAGTCTCAGCATGCCGCCTGATCTGCCTGGCGATTTTGCAGGAGGCGAGGCCGCTCGCGAAGCAGGTGTGAGCGCTGTTCGTGAGACCGGCGGAGATGAGAACGATATCGCATTGCCTCTCCTCTGTGAAGGCAAGATCGCCGGCATCCTTGAAGTTAGCTTTGCGCGCGGCAGCATGATTCAGGAGGATGAGTTTCGCTGCTGTCAGCTAATGGCGGAACTGCTGACCGAAGCCATTGTCCGCGCTACGCCCACTCCAGTTGCGGTTCCGGCAAGGCGCCAGACTTCTGCAGACGGGGAAAGGGCGCAAGAGTTGCTGGAACGGACGAGCCCAGGTGGGAAACCAAGGCGCGGGGAACGAAAGGGAAGAAAACGCGCTAGGGTGAACGAGCAGCCTGTAGCCGAGCCTGCCTTTGAACGTCAGAATGTTCCGCCCGTCACGGCAGGCACGGAAGCGCTGGCGGTGCACGGATCGCACCATTGGTCGCTTTCATCGACCCTGCCCGCGGAACTGCTGGAGGAGAGCGAAGCGATCAGCGCAGCGCCGGCTGCACCGCCACGAACGGAAGTCTGGAACCCGTGGATTTCTGCCGCCAGAGCGCGGCAATGGCTGGAAGCGCTCGACGCCCAAGGTTCCGCGCGACGGTGGCTCGGCCTTCATCGCTCGGATCTTTATCTTGGCGGCGCTATTGTGATCCTGGCGTTATCGATCGGATCGCTGGTGCGCAGTTCACAGCCTAGCGTTCCTTTATCCAGGAATGCACCGCCGGCGCTCACATTGTTTGAGAAGATTCTGGTGGCGCTCGACCTCGCGGAGCCTCCTGCAAATCCGGTATACACGGGCAACCCCAGTACCATGGTCTGGGTCGATATCCGCACTGCGCTTTACTACTGTCCCGGCTCTGAACTCTACGGCAAAACTGAGGGTGGCAAGTTGACCACGCAACGCGACGCGCAGATTGATCAGTTCCAGCCCGCCGAACGCAAGAGCTGCAACTAAGGACGACTTGCCCACACGTCGACTGCAAGAAGAAGCAGCTCAGACTGTGGCTTATTTTCCCAGCAAGACGTGACGATAGGCATCTGTACGAGCTGTTTCTTCTGGATTAGCGTTCGATCATATGGCGCGTCATATCTTGGCCCCGGTGCTGCTAGTTTCATGTGTGGTTAGCGCGGGGTTTGTGCTCGGCTTTGCGCAGGACGCCGAACCCGCGCGAAAGGTCGTCGCCAAAGTGAGCCCGCAGTATCCGCCACTAGCGCGCCAAACGCACCTCGGTGGCAGTGTAAGGGTGGAAGCCTTGGTGGCGCCCGACGGCAAGGTGAGATCGGTGGAAATCAAAGGCGGGCATCCGATTCTAGCGCAGGCCGCGGCAGATGCGGTCACCAAGTGGAAATGGGAAGCCGCCAAGAACGAGAGCCGGGAACCAGTCGAATTGAAATTCCTGTCAGAGCAGTGAAACTCTCTTTTCGCCCTGCCGTATCCTACTTCCGGTAACGCCACTCCTTCTAAGTCTTTGTTTCTTGGCTGCGTTGGCAGTTCCGCGGCGCGTCTGGGGCCGAAGGACCCTTTTACTTACGGTAGAATTGACCACTGCGCCGCGTGGGGAGTAGAGTCGGCTGGTCTGGCTTCTCGTTGGGTTCTCGCAAGGCGAGTTTTGGATCAGGAGGATGCTATGAAGAGCAGTTTTGCGTGGGTTGCATTGCTGGCATTGTGTTTTATGGTCATGCCAACTGCCTGGGGGCAGTGGTCGTCGGATCCGTCGAAGAACCTGCCGCTGGCCGACAAGGGAAATGGTAACGACCAGGTTCAACCAAAAGTGAAGCCTCTGCCCAATAACCAATGGTATGTAAGCTGGTTCGACTCCGATCCCAATAGCCCGCCGCCGGTGGGCTACGACGTGTACTACCAACGTCTGAGCGCCGGCGGAGTGGAGCAATTCCCGCACGATGGCATCATGGTCGCCGATTTGAGCAACACTTCCACCGAGGATTATGGCCTTGACATCGATACCCAAGGCCACGCGCTGTTGGCGTTTCTAGACACGCGCGAAGGGTCTAACCAGCAGGTGACCGCTGCCATGATGGGCAAGGGCGGGAAGCCGCTATGGGGAAAGCAGGGTGTGCAGCTTACCAAGGACAACAAAGGACATGCAGTTCCCAAGATCGCCGGCACGAGCGACGGCTACATCGTGGTGGCTTGGACAAGCGTAACAACCAATGGCGACGTAGAAGTACAAAAGCTCAACAGCCAGGGAGTTCCACAGTGGAGCAAACCAGTTGTGCTGCACGAGTCCGGGTATAACTACACGCTGGCTGACCTGCGCGCAGCGGACAGTGGCAGCGTGATTGTTTCCTGGGAAAGGGACAAGGGGTTTAGCAGCGACCACCAGTTGCGTGCCAACAAGTTGTCAGCCAGCGGACAACTGCTGTGGGGGAAAAAGAATGTAGTGATCTTTGATCAGGGATCGCTGCAGCTTGGCGAATATCCCTACTTCATTCCTGATGGCAGCGGCGGCGCAGTGTTCTCCTGGTACACCAGCAGCCCGATTTTGCAGGTCTTCGCTCAACACATCCGCGCGGACGGAAGTGAGGCCTTCCCACACAACGGCTCGGCGGGCTCGACCAATACCTCGAACGTGAGAGTTTCGCCTTCAGTCTCATACCGTGCAGCCAGCGATGAGACATTCATGTTCTGGACGGAGGAAGACGGCAACCAGGTGCAGAACGGGGTGTACGGTCAGAAGTTCGACGGGAAAGGCGCGCGGAAGTGGACCCAGACTGGATTGGCGGTCGTGCCGCTTGGCTCGGACCAGCAGATGTTCGTTTCGAATGTGCAGATCGGCCGCGGCGCCTTGGTGTTCTGGGTTGATGCGCCGGGATACGGATCGGGAACAATTCAAGCGACCCGACTGGATGGAAAAGGGCAGGTAACATGTGCGCAGTTCCCGGTCTCGTCGGCGCCGGCGAACAAGTCGAAGCTGTCGCTGGACCTCGCACCTTCCGGCCTGGCGGCGGTAGCGTGGGCGGACGACCGCATCGGCAACAATGCCATCTACATTCAGAACGTGAACCGGGATTGTTCGCTAGGGCAGAAGAAATCATTCTCAGCAAGGACCAGCGGAGAATGATGCCAGCCTGAAGCGGCAATTCTTAAATGCGAAAGCCCCGGGTCATCCCTCCGGGGCTTTTGCGTCAAACGAATAGCTAGTGCACGGCCTCCCACGCGGGTCGTTAGCGGCGTTTGTCAAGCATTACACCCACTGACAGCGCCCTTCAGACCTTAAGCTGTCGATCAGATACTGAAGCGGTTTCACCGATGATGTAGCCGGTTTTCCTTGGCGTCCTTCGCGAAGGCTTCGCGCACTTTGCGGTATCTAGGGTTTCTTATCCCGTCGAAGTAAACCGGTGACCGCGAAACACGTAAAGATAGCGCGAAGACCCGGAGTAATATATCTTTTCCGAAACCGTGTCGGCTGCTGTGGCCCGCGTCTGTGTTAGTTTTGTGCTTCGGAGGTTTCCACGATGAAAGCTGTCCGCATTCATGAATTTGGCGGGCCGGAAGTTCTACGGTACGAAGATGTCCCCGATCCGCAGCCCAGAAAAGACCAGGTTCTGGTGCGCATCAAGGCATGCGCCTTGAACCATCTCGACCTGTGGGTGCGCGGCGGAATTCCCGGCGTAAAGTTGCCGCACATTCTGGGAAGTGATATTGCCGGCGAGATTGCGGCGGTCGGCGAGTATGTGAGCGGCTTCCGCGTTGGCCAGCGCGTATTGGTGGCGCCCATGTCTTTCTGCAATCGCTGCTACGATTGCGCGATTGGTCGCCAGAACCTGTGCCGTGAGTACACCGCCTTGGGCAATGCGGTGGATGGCGGCAACTGCGAGTTGATTGCCATACCACCCATCAATGTGATTCCCATCCCTGATCATCTCAGTTTCGAGCAGGCAGCCAGCGTGCCGCTGGTGTTTTTGACAGCGTGGAACATGCTGGTGACGCGCGCGCGAATTCGCCAGGGTCAAACCGTGCTGGTTCTGGGCGCGGGATCAGGCGTAGGGATTGCTGCCATCCAAATCGCCAAGCTGTTTCATGCGCGGGTCATCGCTACCGCGGGCGATGAGAAGAAGCTTGAGAAAGCCGCAGCTCTCGGTGCCGATCATGGCATCAATCACTACCAGCAGAAGATTTCCCATGAGGTCCGCCGAATCACCAACAAAGAAGGAGTGGATGTCGTCTTCGAGCACGTGGGCGCAGCCACTTGGGAGGAGAGCATGAAGTCGCTCAAACCCGGAGGAACGATTGTGACTTGCGGCGCCACCACCGGGCCGAACGTGGGTTTTGATCTGCGCTTTCTGTTTGCGCGCCAGCTTTCGTTCCTCGGGTCGTATATGGGCGGTATGGGCGAGCTGCTCGATGCGCTGAAGTTCGTCTTTGACGGCACCTTCAAGCCCATGGTGGACCGCAGCTTCCCGCTGCAAGACACGCGCGCCGCCCACGAGTACATGCAGTCCAGCCAGATGTTCGGCAAGATTGTGCTGGTCCCGTAGGTCAAAGGATAGCTTCGGGCATAGAGGCGCACGTGAGCCTGACATCGGAAGAAATCGAGGGGGACATCATCTGCGCTTTCGTCGGATGTTGATGTAGTTTTCTGCCCCACGTGCTGTAGAGGTATACGCGAGTTTGCGGCGATCCGGAGAGCGGGAACTGTTCGCAAAGGAAAAGCTCCCCCCGCGAGTTCGCGAGAGGAGGCGGGGGTGCTGCTGCAAAAATTGCTGTGAGGTTAGGTAGCCGAGCGCGTGATGAAGGCGGACGGTGTTATAGATCGTTTGGCTTGGCGGGAACGCCGATTTTGAGTTGGATCAGGAACCGATAAGCCCGATGCTGTTCGTTCGGAAAGAGGTCCGGCGGGGCTGGAATTCCCTTTGATGCGACCAAGTATCTGGCGCAGTTGGTGTTGTCACCGAAGCAATAGGTCTGTTTCAACTGGGCGACAGTTCTTGGCATACAAGCCAACTTATCCCTGAAGAACGCGCACGTGCTGAGCTTCTCACAATCTGCCAATGTGAATCCCTCCCCTTCGCAACGGGTTCTGGCTTTCGTTGTACATCGGCAGACAATCGCCCGGACTTGAGGGCAAGCTTGGAGCCAAATGTGGTCTTCAACAAGTAGCTTTTCTGGCGCCAACGTCGGCGTCGTGCCTTGCGCCCGCACTCTGGTTTAGAATGAAGTTATGGAGCGCGATCTCAATTTCGGCCCTTACGTCGCTGTTGAGCACGGCAAGCGGGTGGTGAAAGACCTGACCTACGGGAACCCGACTCCCGAGGGAGTGGTGCTGACCACGCTCGACGCGGCGGTGAACTGGACGCGCAAGAGCTCGCTCTGGCCCATGACCTTCGGCCTGGCTTGTTGCGCCATCGAAATGATGTCCATGGGCGCTTCCCGCTTCGACATTGCGCGCTTCGGGGCCGAAGTTTTTCGCCCCTCGCCCCGGCAATCTGACCTGATCATTATTGCCGGACGGGTCTCCAACAAAATGGCTCCGGTCATTCGCCAGCTTTGGGAGCAGATGCCCGAACCAAAGTGGGTGATCTCGATGGGCGCCTGCGCCACTTCGGGCGGCGTGTTCCAGAACTATGCCTTGGTACAGAGTGTCAACCAGGTGATTCCGGTGGACGTGTACGTGCCCGGATGCCCGCCGCGTCCCGAGCAGCTGATCTACGCCATCACCCTGCTGCAAGAGAAGATTCAAAAGGAACGCGGCACAATCCGGCGAGCGCTGAACCTGACCTCAAGCTAGGGCCGTGTTTTGAAGCCCCCTGCAGTAGCTGTCATCCTGGGGAAGTGAAACCTTCGCGCAGCGAAGGTTTCCGACGACCCCGAGGATGTGCGCGTAACGACGAGCGCAGAGGCGTTCCCACATCGGGTGTCAACATCGGAACTCCCTGAGTCGTCTCTGCGGGGACAGGCGGCCTCGGGGGCCTTCGACTGCGCTCAGGATGACAGGCCACTCGATGCGGAGAGCGTGATCCCCGAGGTTCTCACTGCTGCCAAAGACCTCAACCTGTGACGCGCGTCGTGGTACAAACAGGTCATGCGACAAACTAAGCGTGCGGTCCGCGGCCGCACCGTCACCGTGCAGGCGCCATGCCGGGCTGACTTGGCCGGCGCAACCATCGATCTCTGGCCGTTGTACTTGTTTCATCCCGGAGCGGTGACTCTAAACATCGCCCTCAACATTCAGGCCGCTTGCCGCATTACGCCACTCCCAGGACGGCAGATTCGGCTGCGCTCGCTGGACACCAAGATGCAAGAAAACTTTTCCGGCCTTGAGGAACTTCAAGAGGCGCGGCGATTCCGCCTGCCCTTGGCCGCTCGGCTCATCAGGTTTTTCCAGCCGCGAGACGGTTTCTTGATGGAAACCAATTCCGAGTCTCCTGCTGGAGCTGGAATTTCCGGATCGTCAGCTCTCATGATCGCCAGCACGGCTGCGCTGGCGCGCTTTGTCGGACGCCAGTTCACCCGCGAGCAGATGCGGGTGATTGCGCAGAACGTCGAAGCGCAGGTGATCGAAGTGCCCACCGGTTGCCAGGATTATTATCCTGCGCTGTACGGCGGCGTGAATGCGATTCACCTGGATACCGACAAGATTCGCCGCGAAGCCGTGCCAGTGCCTGCCGAGGAAATTGAATCACGCTTCGTGCTCGCTTATACCGGAGCGCCGCGGCAATCGGGCATCAACAATTGGGAAGTGTTCAAAGCGCATATCAATGGCGACCGGCATGTATTCCGCAATTTCGAACGCATCGCAGAGATTGCCCGCTCCATGCACCAGGCGCTGGTTGCCGGGAAGTGGATGGAAGTTGGCTGGCTGCTGGGCGAAGAGTGGAAGCTACGCCGAACCAATGCGCCGGGAATTACTACCCCATTGATCGACAAATTGATTGGAGTCGCAAACCGGCATGGCGGGCGCGCGGCGAAGGTTTGCGGAGCGGGCGGCGGCGGCTGCGTCATCTTCTTTGTAGAAAGAGGAGCGACGGAGCGTGTGGCGAAGGCACTGGCAGAAAATGGCGGCCGAGTGTTGCCGTTGCAGGTGGCGAAGAGGGGCGTACGGGTCGGCTAGTCTAGTCGGGAGTGGCCGTACCTACGGCAACCTGCCTGCCAACCCCGGCAGGGACTTGGCGATGTCGTTGTAGATGACGACTACGGCGAACAGCACTAGAAACACGAACGCCGCCTGATAAATGCGTTCCTTGATTTGCAGGCTGATGTCGCGGCGCATTACGCCTTCGACCAACAGCAGCAGAATCACACCGCCGTCGAGAATTGGGATGGGCAGCAGGTTGAAGATACCGAGATTAAGGCTGATGGCGGAAGTGAGCGACAGAAGGGGAGTCCAGCCCTTCTCTTCGGCTGCTTCTCCGGCTTGTTGGGCAATGCCGATGGGACCCGAAATTGTCCGCACAGAAACTTTTCGCTGCAGAAGCTTTCCTACCAACTCCGCCAGCATGAGAGAGTCTTTCCGGTTCCTATCGAGCGAGTGCCGGAAGGCTTGCCCAAAGGGCAAACTAATCACCTTCATCTCCGGTGCGTTCTGGAAGCCGATGCGGTAGCGCTTCTCGCCGGAGTTCTCCGTCGAGGCCAGCACAGGCTTCACGTTGAATGTGAGTTGGCGGTCGTCCCGCAATACAGCGAGTTCGACCGGCGCGTCTTTGGTTTCCTGCAGCGACTCGATCATGACTTCAATCGATTCCAGCGGTTTGCCATTCATGGCAATGATCTTGTCGCCGTCCTGTATGCCGGCCTGGGCCGCCGGCATCCCTGGCTCCAGATCGCCCACAACCACGCTTTCATCCGCGTACCAGCCGGCGGAGCCTATTCTTGATGCAGTTACCGCGGTGGGATAAACCGTCTTCTCCACCCGCTGCGCCCCGCGTTGTACGGCAACTGGCAACGGTTGATTGGGACTAAGCCATACGCGATAGAAGACCTGCTCCCAATTAGGATCGCTGATGCCATCGATTTGCACGATGCGGTCGCCGGGCAGCAACCCCGCACTTTCAGCCGGCGAGCCGTGCTTAATACCGGCGATGACGGCAGGCTTGTCCCAAAAGACCGGGTACTCGTAGTGCACCATGTACACAAACGTCAGCAAGCCGATGGCTAACCCGATATTCATCGCGGGCCCGGCAATGGCGATGATGAAACGGTGCCAGCGGGGATGGGACATGAATTCTCCGGCATCGCCCGTGCGTGCGTCCATGGGGTTCTCGCCGGACATCTTGACGTAGCCGCCGAGAAAAATGGCGCTGAGCCGGTAATCGGTGTCGCCATGACGTAAGCCGAACAAGCGCTTGCCAAATCCAATGGAAAAGACCTCGACCCGCACTCCCAGCAGTTTGGCGGCGGCGAAATGGCCGAACTCGTGGATCAGGATCATGAACCCTAGAACGGCAGCCACCGCGACCACTGCTATTAAAAATTCTGACATGATCTCTCGCTATTTCCTCTGCAGTCCGGCTGAGGCTCGTCTCAGTGCAGGGGCACGGCCTACCTCTGCCACCCATCCCCTCGCTTGGTGGCGCGCCATCTTATCTGCCTCAAGCACCTGCTGAATAGATTCTAGTTTACGGGTTTGGGTTTCACGGAGGACTTTTTCGATTACCTCGGGAATCTCAGGGAAACCGATCGTTCCGTCGAGAAACGCTGCCACCCCCACCTCATCTGCCGCGTTGAGCGCCACGGTTTTTGCGCCTCCTGCCTCAATGGCCTCATAAGCCAGGCGCAGGCAGGGAAACTTTTCCAGGTCCGGCGGATGGAAATCGAGGTGTCGTAAGTCCATGACCGGGAAGCGCAAATCGGATGGAACGCGCTCTGGATAGGTTAAAGCATAGAGGACCGGCAGACGCATATCAGTGACAGAAAACTGAGCAAGTATGCTGCCATCCACGAACTCCACCATGGAATGGATGGTGGACTGAGGATGCACGATGACCTGCACGCGGCTGGGCGGTATATTGAACAAACGACAAGCCTCGATCACCTCGAAACCCTTGTTCATCAGGGTTGCCGAATCGATGGTGATGCGCTGGCCCATCTTCCAGGTGGGGTGGTTGAGCGCTTGTTCCACAGTGATGGACGAAAATTTTGCCTTCGGTGTGTGAAGAAAAGGACCACCGGAAGCGGTCAGCCAGATTTGCTGGACTTCCTCAGCGCGGCCGCCCCGCAGACACTGATGAATGGCATTATGTTCGCTGTCGATCGGCAGCAACGGCTTGCCTTGTCTGCGTGCCTCGGCGGTGATCAGTTCGCCCGCCGCGACCAGGCATTCCTTGTTCGCAAGTCCAATCGTCTTTCCGGCGCGCACAGCTTCGTAAGTGGCTTCCAGTCCAGCCACGCCCACGATGGCGCTGACCACAAAATCAACTTCCGGATGGGTGGCGACTTGGATTGCCCCGGCAGCGCCGCTGCTAATCTCGACATCGGCAACTCCCGCTTGCCGCAAGCGATGGCGAAGTTGTTCGGCTTCGTGCTCTCGGGCGACAGACATGAGCCGGGGTTTCCAGCGACAAGCCTGCTCAAACGCCGCTTCCAAATTGCGCCCCGCCGCAAGCGTCAGGACTTGAAAGCGGTCAGGATAGGATTGGACGACGCTGAGCGTGCTGCGTCCGATGGAGCCGGTGGAACCCAGAATGGCGATGCGCTTCATGATTGGTCGTTGGTCGTCAGTCTTTCGTCGCCGATCGTTTGCCAAAAGCCGCATCCAGGGCAGGTTTTGCCCGACGACTGACGACCAACGACCAACGACTTACTGCATCACCCGCCAAGCCGCATAGTACCACAGCACCGGAGCGGCAAAGAGCAGGGCATCAATGCGGTCGAGCATGCCTCCATGGCCGGGCAGGATCGTACCTGAATCCTTAACTGCGGCTCCACGCTTGATCAGTGACTCCACCAGATCGCCGAGTTGTGCGGCGACGTTGATGGCAGCAGAAAGCAGCAGAGCTTGCCCCAAGGGCGGCTTCTGCAGAGCGAAAAATCCATCGCGGCGTTCGATGAGGTGTGCGTTCAACAATGCCGAACTGATCGGGAGAGCATAGTTGTAAAGCAGCGCACCCACTACCAGGCTGGCCAGTAAGGAAGCGGCTGCGCCCTCCCAGGTCTTTTTCGGACTGATGCGCGGCGACATCAGATGGCGTCCGAGAGTACGGCCCACAAAGTAAGCGAAAATGTCCCCGGCCCACACCAGCAACAACAGATACAAAAGAAGAAACGCGCCCGACCACTGCTGGCGAACCTGCACCAGAAATCCCAACGGCAGGGCGATGTAGGCGAACGCAAAGGCAGAAGTCGCGGCTGCTGGGAATGCGCTGCGCATGTCCCCGCGCCGCATGCCAATGGTGAGAAACACAAACGGAGCTAATGCAGCCGCAAATCCCGCGGTGTAGATAAAGATCGCCGAGGTAAGCAGCGGCTTATTATCGCCCGGAGTGAGGGCGAGAAAAACGAAGAACAGGCCGACGAACACATATGTGGGCCAGCGGAACGGCCGCATGCCGTATGCTTCCGCTAGCTTAAGCAGTTCCTGGACCGCGAGTAATGCCACCAACGCCGCAACCAGCGCCAGCACGGCTACGGGCGCGCGCAATACCAGGAACAAAACAATCGGGATTAGAACAATTGCGGTGAGAACTCGCTTGAGAAGTTGCAAAGCCCTTAACTCCGGGCCTTGTTCGGGGCGGGTTGCGCGTGCTCAGCAGTTTCCGTGAGTCCGCCGTAACGGCGCTCGCGCTTCTGAAACTCTTCAATGCCCTCCAGCAAATGCACGCCACGAAATTCCGGCCACAAGGTTGAGGTCACGTAGATTTCCGCGTAGGCCAGTTGCCACAACAGAAAATTGCTCAGCCGCATTTCGCCGCTGGTACGGATCACCAGGTCCGGGTCCGGCAGATGGCTGGTGTAAAGATGCCGGCTCACCGTCTCTTCGTCGATCTTTAAGTGCGGCAAGCCGCCGTTGTTGGCGGCAACCTGCACCATGGAACGGAACGCGTCCACCAGTTCAGATCGCGCGCTGTAGTTGAGCGCTAAAGTCAGCAGCATGCCGGTGTTCCTGGCGGTCGCCTCGCTCGCCCACTGCATTTTCTCCTGCACTGGCTGAGGAAGTTCATGGATGCGGCCAATGTACTCCAGGCGAATATTGTTCTTGTTGAGTGTCGGCACTTCGCCCTTGAGATAGCGGCACAGCAGCCCCATGAGAAAATGCACTTCGCCGGGCGGCCGCTTCTTCCAGTTTTCTTCCGAAAAAGCGTAGAGCGTGAGGGCCGGGATGCCAATGTTGGAAGCAAGTTCCACGGTCGAGCGCACCGACGACACTCCCGCGCGATGTCCGGCAATGCGGGGTAAGTGCCGCCGCCGGGCCCATCGCCCGTTGCCGTCCATGATAATGGCGATATGTTTCGGGAGCCGTGCCGGATCGAGCCGCTGATAAACTTCCACTTCTTTGCGGTCCAGTCCGTCGGGAACTGTGTGTCGCAAGCGAACCTCTGACGTTTCATAAAGTTAACACAGTCGGGAAGGCCGGGGCAATGACACGGATGGGGCAGGGGTGGCCGTTTGGGATGTGTGGCGCGGGCGCCCTCGCCCGCGCGAAGCTGGCATTCGCTACGAGCGATCCTGCGTGCAGCGGTTGGCTTCTCAAAGCGCGGAAGGACTCTGCGACAGGGATGCCAGATTCGGAGGCTGTACACTGTATTCATTCCGACGCATGATTGAGCTGGGTTCAGCGACAGAACACGAAATGGTGCTCGCCTTCGTAAGAGCCGAAGTCGATTCGACCTGATTTGGTGCGCCCTATCAGAACTGCCTCGAGCAACTGAAACCGCTCGGGCTCGATCGACACATCCTCATTGATGCGCTCGATTTGCACTCTGACCAGCAGAACGCGATACGCAAGAAGATCCTAAGGCTGGCGCGAGGATACGGTGCCGGTCAACTCCTCTTTCAGGGTTTTCCCGCAGACACCGTTTGGCGACGCATCTCCCTTGAGCAGACCGATCTCGCTAGGCTCAGGTACGCCAACTGGCCGAATTGGGTGACATTCTCCGGAGGCACACGTCTCGTACCCGACGGCGCTGCCAATATCAATTCGATAAATCTCGGGAATGGGACGAACGCCTACATTCTCGCAATTGCAGCGAGTATTGAACAGGGGAAGAGATACCCAGAGTTGATAGGGGCGGATGGCGAAATGAAGACGTAATCCTCGTAGAGGGGCATATGCGAGCAACCGCCTACGCTCTGGCCCGGTCACTCGAGTCGATTGAGTGCATCGTCGGATCCTCCTCGGGAATGAAGAACTGGGTAGGCTATTGAGGGGACCACTGCCCGCGCAGCATTGCCTCGTCCCCCTCTAAGGGAGCGTCCCTTAGCGTCGCTGCACCGGGAAGTTTGTTTCATCCATGGCGGCCACGCCGAGGCAAGCGCAATGATACGCTTGCGAATCCTTACAGCAGCATCCGCTGTCTCTTCAGCGAACGCGCGCGGGCGAGGGCGCCCGCGCCACGCAAACTACGCCCGCGCTTCTTCCGGCACGACTCGCAGATCCAGCTTCTCCGTGCGCTGCAGTGCGATCAGAGTGCTGCTCACTCCTACGCGCTATAAGGCCTTATGCTGCCTCGAAGTGGTGTTCCGCCGAGAAGAGTCAGCTCGCTTCGGCGACTTGAGCGGCGTCCTGGGCTGCCGGCCGGAGGGTGAGCCAGTCGGTGCGGACCCGGTCCCACTCCTGGATCAACAGCCCGTGAGATTCGAAGAACGCGCGGATTCGCGGGCGCTCCCAGCGCACAATTTCTTCAAGAATCGGCGCCAGCACTGCCAGCGCGTTCGTGCTGAGGACGGTGCGCTTGGCCACTTGCGAAACATGACGCGCTTCAGAAACCGCAATGGTGAAACCGTCGCGCACGTTCACATGCAGCATGACGTTCACATCGGAGCTGCCGTCGCCGACATAAATGATATGGTCAGGGCCGACCTGCTGCTGGGTTTGCAACTCGTCGAGCACAGCGACCTTCCCGTATCCGGCTGTGGTTCGGGCAATTGATTCGATTTGCCCCGACGAGCTGTAGCGAAATTCAGTTCCGAAAATGTGATCCGGGGGAACGATCCCTTCCAGCGCCGACTGGATCACCTCGACCGGAGCGGCCGAAAGAACATAGAAGTCAAAGTGGTAGCCTTCGATACCGCTGTCCAGGATCTGGTACAGCAGGGCGATGTTCTCTTTCAAGCGGAGACGTTTTCCCACTTGAGAGAGATGATCTTTCCGCACCCGCGACTGGAATTCAGGGTCGTGCAGCAGCAGGTAGGCGAGCTCCGCGCCTTGCTGCACCAAATTCAGCTTGGCCATGCCCCTGGCCTTGCGCTCGAACTCTGCCGCAGGGATACCGGCCAATTCGCTCAGAACCAGTCCCGAGTCGTTGAAGGTGAGGGTCTGATCGAAGTCACTCGCAAAGAGATAGCGTTTCACAAGTTTGTCGGCCATATATAAGTTTAGACTGTGCGGAGCAGACCGGGGATTAAAATACAGTGAAAGTCGGTGAAGACGGAACTGAACTGCCGCGTCTGTTTGCTGTGATGCTGAGCTGATCGGAATTCTACTGGCCGGGATGAAGTTCACGCCAGACCTGAACCAACGAGCTATTTGCAAACGGGGCCGGAGCTACCGTCACCACCAGCATGAGCAACGCAAACACCGCGAGCCAGCGGCGGTAGCCGGCGACGCCGGGCCACTCAGCGACCATGGGATGCCGCATTCCACTGATCCGTAGCAAGATTGCCCAAATCAGCCAACCCGCCCAGCAGTAGTACGCCATGGGAAGCAAAGCGATGATGGTCAAGGTGGAAATGATTTTGTGGGCGCGAGGAGCAAGGGCGAAGACAATGTGGCCGCCGTCCAGTTGTCCGCCGGGAAGCAGATTCAGCGCGGTGGCGAACATGCCTACCCAGGCTGCGATGGCCGTGGGATGAAAGTAAATTGCGTGGAGTGCAGATGCGCCCGTCTTCAAATGGGGAAGCGGCAGCGCTGAATAGGCCAGGCGAAAAATCAGCGGATATCCCAACTGAATGTCAGAACCAGTAGTTGTCTGCGCCAGCAGTTTGGAATGCGGCAAGGCAAAGAAAAGCACGATGACTGCAGCTACAAATCCGGCGATCGGCCCGGCAATGCCAATATCGAAAAGTGCAGTACGCGAACGGATGGGAGAACGAATGCGGATGAAGGCTCCCAGCGTGCCAATGAGCGTGGGCGCGGGAATGAAAAACGGCAGCGTGGCGTGGACTCCGTAATAGCGGGCGCATAGATAATGACCCATTTCATGCGCCAGCAGAATCAGCATCAGAGCCGAGGCAAAAGGGACTCCCAAGAGCAGGTGTGAAGGCTGAGTCAAAGCCCAACGCAACGGGAAAAACGGGATCTGATCATCATTCAGCGAGAAAGCGGGTTGGTCGTGCAGAAAGTTGTACTCCATGCGCGCGCCCACCACCAACGTAGTGAAGATGGTCAGCAGCAGGAGGAGCAAGTGCAGCCACCAGCGGTTCTTGGGCCGCCGCGCCACGAAGACAGGCATTGCGCGGTAGTAGTCGGTGGTCGAAGAGGATAGGGGAAGAATTTCAGACATGAGGACTTCTGGCTTGACGGTCGAGCGCTTTTGCCACCCGCGCCCCAGCGGACCAGTATCGGAGGCGTAGGCGAGGTGTGCCCGGCTAGTCGATAGACTGCAACTCCTTGCCGGGTTTGAAGCGGACCGCCTTACCGGGCGGAATGGAAACTTCCGCGCCGGTGCGCGGGTTGCGCCCGATCCCGGTCTTGCGCGGGCGGACGTTGAACACGCCGAATCCGCGCAGTTCAATGCGCTCACCTTTGGCGAGCGATTTCTTCATGCTCTCAAAGACGGTTTCCACGGCCATTTCCGCCTTGGTTTTCGTGATTCCGGTCTTGTTGACCACTTCGTTGATGATGTCCAGCTTGATCACAGGCGCATCCCCCGTGGCGAGCGGTTTGTTTGTCCACCAAGTTATTGATGCTAAGGGAGATATCAGAGATTGTCAACGGCGGGGGTTGTCCCGTAAGATGACCCTACCCAGCCGAAGGCATTTGGTAATTGTGTAATTTGGTAATTGTGTAATTGAAAGCCCCGGTTGTGCTGGCGATGCCGCGGCGGGTTTGAAATTACCAAATCACCAAATTACACAATTACCAAATCACCCAATTGCTTCAGGAGACCCATGCTGAAAAACGACCGCTGGATCCGCAAAATGGCGAAAGAGCACGACATGATCAATCCCTTCTCTGAAAAGCAGGTGCGGGAAGGCGTGATTTCCTATGGCTTGTCGTCTTATGGTTACGACCTGCGCGTGGCTGACGAGTTCAAGATCTTCACCGATGTGAATTGCACCGTGGTCGACCCCAAGAGCTTCGATGAGCGCTCGTTTGTGACGGTGCGCTCGGAATGTTGCATCGTGCCGCCGAATTCCTTTGCGCTGGCACGGTCGGTTGAGTACTTCAAGATACCGCGCGAGATTCTGACGATTTGTGTGGGCAAGTCCACCTACGCGCGCTGCGGGATCATCGTGAATGTGACGCCGTTTGAGCCCGAGTGGGAAGGCTTTGTGACGCTGGAAATCTCTAACACCACGCCGCTGCCGGCGAAGATTTATGCCAATGAAGGCCTGTGCCAGATTATCTTTTTTCAATCGGATGAGGTGTGTGAAGTCAGCTACGCCGACCGGAAAGGGAAGTATCAGGCGCAGAAGGGAATTGTGCTGCCGAAATTGTAGGAAGCCGTCAGCCATCAGCTAAGACCTCATCATAGTGATGCGCCGCGAGAACCAAGAACGGGTATGGGCCTGAGGCCAAGAGCCGAAAGCTGAGAGCCGACGGCTGTCTACTTCTTGACTGTCTCGCCCTCTTTGTACATGTACTTGATGGCGGGCTTATAGACCACGACGTTGGGCATGCCATTGTTGCGGCACAGCTTGAGGCAGTTCTTGTCGTACCACTCGATGGTCCCGTGAACCTCTTCGTCGTCCAACAGCACAATCACCATCGGCGTTTTCCCTTGCATCTGCTTCTGATAATAGAAGTTCTCGGCGTTGGTGCTTTCCGAAGGTGGCTGTTTGCGGCCACCATTGCGGTCGCCACGATCCCCGCGGTCACCGCGCTCGGGCCGCTCCGGCCTGCGCTCGGCAACCGGCGCCGGAGCGTAGCCGTGGTTGTTGTGGTTGAACTCGTTGCGGTTGAGGGTAGGGCGAATGAGTTTACGGTTCGCAAACCCATCTTGTTCGATTAATTCTTCGGGAACGGGAGCAAGTTCTTTCATAGCATCACCTGTTCGACGCGCTTTTTACCATGAATCACAACCCTGAGTCGAGACTGCGGATTTGCAGGGGTAAACTGTGAACTTAACGTAGCACAAGACGCGGGGAAATGACAATGAGACGAAAGTGGGGTAGCGATAAGTTCATAGGGGCATTCGTAGGGACCGCAAAAGCCCGAAAGTCTCATGCTAGGCGCGCTCCAGAGCGGTGGCGAAGGCATCCAGCGCCAGCGAACGCAGCAGGTTGCGCCGCATGCCGCGTTCCACCTCGGCCAAGCCTGCGGCAGCCGAGACGATCCAGTCAAAATTCGATGATTCCGCCAGTCTCTTGAGTTCGCCATCGATGTCAGTGTTGCGGACCAATTCGGGCGCGCCTGAATGCAGAAACATCACGTCTTGAAGCAGAGAATAGAGCGCGCGCAGCAAGCGATCGGTTTTGTCGCGTCCGTCAGCGCCTGCGCGGTAGGTTTCGGTGATCTTAAAGAGTTCGCTGTGGTCGCTGGCCCGCGCCGCCGAGTGAAGAATCGCCAGCGCGTGGGCGCGCGCCGCCGAATAGGCGGCCAAGTCGAAGCTGCCGGCGCGCCCGACGGCTCCATCGGACAGGCGGGCGATCAGAGCGCGCTGCTGGGCGCTCCAGTCGGGCCGCTGGCTGGCCAGATAATGCTCGATTTCTGCTACCGGCAAAGCAGCCAACGCTATGGTCATGGAGCGGGAACGGATCGTGGGCAGCAGTTCGCCGGAATTCTCGGTCAGAAGAAAAATGGTGGCAAACTCCGGCGGTTCTTCCAGGACTTTCAGCAGCGAGTTGGCCGCCTCTTTCATGAACGCAGAGTCGGTGAAAATGTACACGCGCTCTTTCGCTTCGCCGGGGCGGAAGTAAATGGTCTCGATGACGCGCCGCACCTGATCGACCTTGATCATCATCTGCGGCGGGTCGGGCGGCACGATCAGCACGTCCGGGTGGGTCTGCAGGAAGAGGCGGGTATCTTTTTTGTCGGCTTCGCGAAGATTCTCACGGGCCTCGACAGCTTCAGCAAAGCGGGCTTCAAAGTCCTCCGATTGTCCGATGCGAACGCAGTTGGAGCATTGGCCACAGAAATCTGGCAGGCTATCTCCGGACGGCGGGCGGAGGCAATTCATCGTCTTGGCCAGCATCAGGGCCAGCGTGTACTTGCCGGAACCAACCGGGCCGGAGAGAATCACTGCCTGCGGGAAGCGTTGGTGCGCCAGCATCTCGCGCAAGCGATGAAGGACGTCGGAATTGCCGTAAAAATCAGAAAAGGGCATATAGCCAACTCGCGCGTGGGCTCAATCAGGACTTAGAAGCCAGCTTCAATCGCTTGCTAACCACCTCCATGATCTGCTGACGCGTCTCCTCGGGCGTGCCTCGGGCGTTCACCACTGCGACGCGCTTAGGTTCGCGTTCCGCGATCGCCAGATAAGTATGCCGGACTCGTCCAAAAAACGCCCGGTTCTCTAACTCAAATCGGTTCTCATCGCTTCCGCTTGGGCCGCCTCGGGAAGCGCGATTCTTGTTGCGGCGGCGAGCCCGCTCCACGCTGGCTGCCACGTCGGAGTCCATCAGGATTGTGAGATCGGGTTGCAGCTCTCCGCAGAGAATCCCGTGCAGCGCCAACACTGGTTCGCTGCCCAGCTTGCGGCCTCCGCCCTGGTAGGCTTCGGTGGAATCGGTAAAGCGGTCGCAGAGCACGATGCTGCCCTCGGCCAGCGCCGGGATAATGACCTCCTGAATGTGTTGGGCGCGAGAGGCAAACATCAGCGCCAACTCAGCCAGCGGCGCCAGGGACGATGTGCCCGTGTCCAGCAGCAACTGGCGCACTTTTTCGCCGGTGGGCGTGCCACCCGGTTCGCGGGTCACCAATACTGAAAGCTTGTGAGCGCGCAATGCGGCAGCGAGCCACTCCATTTGCGTGCTCTTACCGCAGCCGTCCAGACCTTCGAAAGTGATGAACTTTCCGCGAGAATGGGTTGACACCCGAAGATGATAGCATCTGGCGGCAAAGACTCGGCAAGCATAAGCGGCCAGCTGACGGTCTGCTCGCAACACTGCTATATTGCTATGTCCGCGGCGTATGATGTTTGCTGGAAAGGACCCCTCAATGAAAGTTGTGCGCAATACATTCTGCTGTTGGATAGCACTTTTGATCTGCGCCTTGCCAGCCGTGGGGCAGAAAGCGCAGGGAGCTTCAACGGCAAGAACCGCTGCACCGCGGATTACCCTTTCCGTGGACGCCACGGAAGCGCCCCGAAAGATCTTCCATGCGCGGCTCACCATTCCTGCCACCCCAGGAACGCTGACCCTCTATTACCCGAAGTGGATTCCCGGAGAACACGGACCGACCGGTCCGATTCAGGATCTAGCGGGCCTCACCTTCGCGGCCAATGGCCAGACCTTGAAGTGGCGGCGCGATTTGCTCGACGGGTGGACCTTCCATGTGGAGGTTCCGGCTGGGGCCTCCAGCGTGGACGCCTCGCTGGACTATGTTTCTCCTGTCGGAGCAGGTGAAGGTATGTACACCGCTGCCGTCGCGGCGACCGACAAGATGACGGTCGTCAGCTGGAACACGGTGCTCCTTTATCCCGCGGGCTGGACCAGCGACGAACTGACCTACGAAGCTACCCTGCGTCTGCCTTCCGGCTGGAAGTTCGGAACCCCGTTGCCGGTGGCTTCGCAAACCGGCGCAGAAGCCCGATTTCAGCCGGTTTCCCTAACTTCTCTGGTCGATTCGCCGGTGATTTCGGGCGAGTTTTTCCGAGTGGTTCCCCTCGCGGAAAATCCTCGGCAGGAATTGGACATGGCGGCGGACAGCGCTGCCGCACTCGATGCCCCGCCGGATGTCCTGGATCGCTACAAGGCCCTCACCAGCCAGGCGATGAAGCTTTTCGGCGCGCAACATTTCCGGGATTACCACTTCCTCTTCAGCTTGAGTGACCACATCGCGCATTTCGGCCTGGAGCACCACGAATCGAATGACAGCCGAGCCGATGAGCGAACACTGGTCGATCCGGACAAGCGGATTCTGGAAGCGGGCCTTCTGTCGCACGAATATGTCCACTCGTGGAATGGGAAGTATCGCCGTCCCGCAGACCTGGCCACGCCGGACTACCAGAAGCCGATGCAGGACGACCTGCTGTGGGTGTACGAAGGGCTGACGTCTTATTTGGGCGATCTTCTTGCTGCCCGCAGCGGTATCCGCACACCCGAGGAGGCGCGGGAGAATGTGGCCCGGTTGGCGGCGCGGCTCGATCATGTCCCCGGGCGCACTTGGCGCAACCTGCAGGATACGGCGGACGGCGTGCCGGCAATGCAGGGCGCGCCCGGCCAGTGGGAGTCGTGGCGCAGAACGGTCGACTACTACGATGAGGACGTTTTGAACTGGCTGTGGGTGGATACGATCATCCGCCAGCAGACGCATGGCGCCAAGTCAATGGATGATTTCTGTCACCTTTTCCACGGCGGCCAGAGCGGACCACCCCAGGTAAAGACGTATACGTTTGATGACGTGGTGAACACCTTGAACCAGGTCGCTCCCTACGATTGGCGCGGCTTCTGGACGGAACGGCTGACCAACCACGGTCCGGGTGCGCCTCTGGCCGGCATCGAGGCAAGCGGCTGGAAGCTGGCTTACGATGACACCCGGTCGGACTTGCTGAAGGCGGAAGAAGAGAGATGGGAGTACGTTGACGCCGCTTACTCAATTGGTCTGCTGATCCATAAGGACGGCGTTATTGACGACACCATCGAGGGGATGACCGCAGCCAAAGCCGGTATCGGACCAGGGATGAAAGTGATTGCGGTGAATGGCAGGAAATTCTCAGCCGATGCTCTGCGCGACGCGCTGAAGGAAGGCAAAACCAGCTCCGCTCCGCTGGAATTGCTGGTGGAGAATGCCGAGTATATCCACCAGGACGAGCTCGACTATCACGGCGGAGAAAAGTATCCGCACCTGGTGCGGGACGAGTCGAAGCCGGATGTGTTAGGGGAGATCCTAAAGGCGAAATAGGCTCAACTTTCCCAGCAACAACTGCAGACAAAGCGTGTTCCTGCCACGCCGGAATTCGTTTGTCTCGTTGCTGTGCCGCGCGGTGGCCGGTCGCCTCGCTGTGCATTCTCAGGTGGCTGATGGCCACGCGGCGCGTCGCGTCGCAGGTATTCGCGCTACTTCTTACGCTCCACCAGGAAATGCGCCAGCGACCGTAACGTCGCTGCCTGCTCACCGAAGCTGTCCAGAGAAGCCGTAGCTTCCGTCACCAACGCGTCCGCCTTCCTCAGCGATTCCTCAACTCCAAACAGTGCAGGATAAGTGGCCTTTTCTGCGGCGGTGTCCTTGCCTGCGGTCTTGCCCAATTGTTCGGAAGTCTGCGTCACGTCCAGTACGTCATCCACGATCTGAAACGCAAGGCCGATGGCGTGGCCATACGATCGCAGATGCCCAATTGCGCTGTTCGCAGCTCCAGCGTACAAGCCGCCGCTGACCACGCTGGCGGTGAGCAGGGCCGCCGTTTTGGAGCGGTGAATGTACTCGAGAGTCGCCAAGTCGGGCTTCTTGTGTTCTGCTTCGAGATCGGCCACCTGGCCCCCGATCATGCCATCAATTGTGCCGGTTCCACGGGCGATTTCTTCGATGATGCGGACGCGCGCCTCAGCAGGACAATGCAATCCCGCCAGAACTTCATAAGCCTGCGTCTGCAACGCGTCACCGGCGAGGATGGCGATGGCTTCGCCGAAGGCTTTATGGCAAGTGGGGCGTCCACGGCGGAGATCATCATTGTCGAGGGCGGGAAGGTCGTCGTGGATCAGGGAGTAGGTGTGCAGCATTTCCAGCGCCGCCCCGAGATCTTCGATTCCGGGCGGCAAAGAGCCGGCAATCATCCGGCCAGCCTCCATGCAGAGAATGGGCCGCAGGCGCTTGCCGCCGGCGAAGACGCTGTGGCGCATGGCCTGATGGATGGAAACCGGATGCTGCGTTGGTGGCGGCAGCAGGCGCTCCAGGGCTGCGTCGGTCAGTTCGCGGCCTCTTTCCAGGATCTGTTTCAACATGACGGTGAGTATAACAAGCCGTGGGCAAGTACTCAGTGAAGTGAATCGCCCAAAAGGGGTTGGGGCGCTTATCAAAAAAAACGCGGGTCAGTGCCCGCGCTACCAGTGCACAGCCTCAGACTGAAATGCTCAGGCCGCCGCAGCGTGCGCAACTGCGGAGTTCGCAACGGCCGACCGGATAATCCCCGGAATATCGGATGAAGCGCATATATCCAGAGCGCCGGCCTGTAAAGCTGCAACCCACATATCTTCATCGGCCAACCGATGTGTGCACACGATGCAGGAATGCGGAAACTGCTGCGTCAGATCATGGACCTCGGCCAGCGAGGCAGCCTCAATGTCAACAATGGCCACGCCTGGCTGGTACCGGGCAAACAGACTGCGAAATTCTTTTATCGATCGCGCCTGTTGCACGGAACCGAACACATGGGATAGGGCGGCGGCAAGCGATTCAGCCACCTGCGCATCGCCCTGGAGGAGGACAACATCGAGCGATTGCATAACTCCCTCGAGCTTCTACCGCCGTCAAACGGTGGTCACTGCCGCAGCCGCGCTGGTTCAACGAACTGCGCGAATGCGGTCGTTAACACTAAAGAGCGGAAGCATCCGAGGCGGCCCGCTACTTCCGGCCGGACGGGACCTCGGTCAAGGGCTCAAACGGTTCAGCCTGGAGTTTCCCATTCTGCTTGAGAAGGATTTCCACCTTGCCTTCGGCTTCTTCCAGTTCCTTGCGGCAGGCAGCGGAAAGTCTTACACCTTCCTCGAACAGAGTCAGCGACTTCTCCAAGGGCACATCGCCCTTTTCGAGTTCCTGCACGATTTTCTCCAATCGTTGCAGGCCCTCTTCAAATTTCGCCAAGGAAAACTCCTGACTGTATTCTAATGCACTTTTGAGGGGGCTGTGTCCAGTGGAAATTGCGGTTTTCGCCAAGAATTCACAATCCGGTCACGCCGAACGAGGGCTCGGCGTTCCGAGAGCCTCCAGGACGTCCACTGCTGAAGGGTAGCGGCCCAGCGGAGCACTGATCTGGGCACCCTGAACCATGCTGCGCACGGCAGTCAGCATTTCCCGGGCGATCAGGACGCCTTCTGCGCGGGCAGCCTCCGGGGTGGAAACTCGGCCCATACGTTCCAGGATCGAATCAGGCACTGAGACCCGCAGTTCATTCTTCATGAATTCTGCGTTGCGGACACTCACCAGAGGCCAAATGCCGGCGATCACAGGAATACGACAGTGCTCGACGCGACGGAGGAAGGTTTCCAGCAGCGTCAGATCGAAGACCGGCTGCGTCACCACGTACTCTGCGCCCGCTTCCACCTTGTATTCGAAGCGACGAACTTCTTCATCGAGGTCAGAGATTCCCGGGTTGGCGCCCACCCCGATCACGAAGGCGGTGCCGGTTCCGATCGGGTTCCCGCCAATGTCCAAGCCGCGGTTGAGGCCGTGGACGATATTCACCAGACCGATGGAGTCCACATCGAAGACGGCCGTCGCATCAGGATAGTTGCCCATCTTCGGCGGATCGCCGGTAATGCAGATGAGATTGCGAATGCCCGTGGCCGCCGCCCCCAGCAGATCAGACTGAATGCCTAATACATTGCGGTCGCGGCAGGTGTAATGCAAAATCGGCTCAATGCCGATTTCCCGCTGCAGAAGCAAGGAAAGAGCCTGGTTGCTCATGCGCGCCGAGGCGCGGGGGCTGTCAGGGATGTTGATCGCGTCCACACCCACAGACTTCAAGAAACGCGCGCCTTCGATCTCCCTGCGGATGTCGACGCCTTTGGGAGGGACGATCTCCACCATAGTCACAAATTCACCCGCGGCGACCTTGGCGCCGAGGCGCGAGCGTTCGGAAAGAGAAACGGCTGGAACTGCCGATGGGGCCTCTGCCCTTGCCGGTTTAGAGCTCACCTTGATGCGAGCTTCGCCTACCCGCAGAGCAGATTTCATGGCGCGAACATGGTCGGGCGTGGTTCCGCAACATCCCCCGATCAGGCGCACGCCCGCAGCCACAAACTCCTGCGCGTAGTTGGCCATGTACTCGGGCGAGCACAGATAGATGTTGCGGCCTTCCACCGAGCGCGGAATGCCGGCATTGGGTTGCGCGGAGAGTGGCAGCGCAGTGGCGGCACGGATACGCTCCATGGCATCCAGCATGGCCACCGGGCCAACGCTGCAGTTACAGCCGATCACGTCGGCGCCCCATTCTTCCAAACGCTGGGCAAAGACTTCCGGAGTGGAACCGTCGAGACAGTTGCCCTCCTCATCGATCGTAACCTGTGCTACCACTGGAATCGCGGGGTTAACCTCGCGGGCGGCGAGCATGGCTTGGCGAAGCTCCTCGAGATAGCCGAAGGTCTCTAGGATCAGCAGATCAACGCCTCCCTCCGCCAGCGCAGCGATCTGCTCACGGAAAGCGACGCGGGCTTCTTCGAACGAGGTTTTGCCGAGTGGCTCGATGCGGACGCCCAGCGGACCGACCGAACCGGCCACCCAAACGTCAAAACTCTTAGCCGCTTCCTTGGCTAGCCGCGCGCCTGACTGGTTGATCTCGCGCACACGATTCACCAGACTGTGCCTCGCCAGCCGAAACGAATTGGCTCCAAACGTATTGGTCTCGATGATCTCTGCCCCAGCCTGCAAATAGTCATGATGGATATCGCGAATAAGATCGGGCTGGGAAAGGTTCAGCTCGTCATAACAGCGGTTGATGAAGACGCCCTTGCTGTAGAGCAAGGTTCCCATCGCACCGTCGCAGAGCACGGGCGCCTGCTTCAACCGGGCGATTAGATCGGTAGGCATTCAGAAGAGGATACCGGATAGCGATGGGTTTTGCACTCAGGTGTGAGAACTGTGAATGAGTCACCGAGTGTAACTGGCGATAGATCGCCCCTGTACTCATTGACCGGTTCTCGCTCCGATGCCGTGGGAATCTTCGGGCGTCTTTTCGCGGGCAGATGGCCTATACTCGTAGGCTGCGAGAGAATGTCGCCGCCCAGCTTGCCACATGGGCGAAGCTGAAAGAGAGATTAAGTGACCATGAACTCCAAAACCAAATTGACCCTCGGGATACTCACGGCATTGGCGATGTTGGCGCTTACGTTTGCGGTTCCAAGAGGAGGTGCGCTGCGGGACGCGCAATTGGTTCAGTTTCCGTTGACCGTTGGAGTGTGGGCGATCTTCGTTTTGCTCTTTGTGAAACTGAAATAGAGGCCGTGACGCGACTAACAGCCTGGGCCCGTGGGAGTCTTCTGACATGCGCTTAGCCTCGATCGTTGGCGACGGTCGCCATTAGCACTTACAATAAGTCGAGTTCCAAGTATTACAGCTCGTGTCCAGACCTTGCAGTGGCTCTGCTATAATCCATTTTCTTGCATCTAAACCTTTGTCCGTCATTCTCTTGAGAGTTTCAGGGTTGAATAAAATCCTTGCCAGTCTGGTTGCGCTTGCGGCGACCGCGCTAGCCATTGTTTCCTGCGGGGGCAAGTCCGCTACCACCCACACGAGCGGATTCACGTATCGTGCGTTTGTATCGAATCCGCTATTTCCCATCGGCGGCAGGAACGCCCCCGTACTGAACATTGTCGATGCGATTCACGATGTGCTTTCTCCTTCCGACGTTGGCTTGGCAGGAAACAGTACGCAACCGGGCTTGATGGCGGTTTCCCCGAACCTGCAGTACACAGTGGTTTTTAGCCTGGTGGGCAACACGGTGACGGTGGTTGACAACACCACGGAGGGGATTGCGTCGATCCCGAATGGCGGCGGCTCAGTGCCTGCGATTAACTTGCCGGGCTACACCGAGAGCTTGTTCATCGCGAACGACAACGCGACGGCGTACGCCGCGATCCCGACTGCGGCCATCGTCGGGCAGGCTCCGGGTGCGATTATAGCCATGAACATTACTAGCGGAAGGATCACGGCGGCCATTCCGGTCGCGGGAGCACATTACGTTGTGGGAAGCCCGGATGGCAGCACCGTTCTAGTGTTCAGCGATCAATCCGACTCGATCACCGTGATTTCTCCCATATACATCGGGACCAACGAAAACCCGGTGACCGCGGTGGTTTCGGGATTCGATCGCCCGGTCTGGGCGATTTTCAACGGAGCCACGGCCTACATTTTCAACTGCGGCGCGGAGTGCGGCGGAACGAGCGCCAGCGTCGGCACGTTTGTGGCGGGAACATCCGGGCCTGGCGTAACGGTCCCAGTGAAGGGCGCAACCTACGGGGTGCTTTCGGGAAATACCCTGTACGTGGCGGGGACTCCGCCGGGGTCCCGCTGCTCATTAGGTTCGGGCGCTTGCGGAGTTTTGACCACGATTGATACTCAGTCAATGACGGTGAGCCATGCTCCACTCCTGATCACGGATGGTTACCATGACCGGATGCAGATCAGTGGAGACGGTCAGTTGTTCGTCGGCGCGCGCGCTTGCACGAACACCAATACGACGACCGGAGTTCCCGGCTGCCTGAGCATCTACGACACTACCAACGGCAGCGTGACGCTGCCGACCACGCCAGGCGATGTAACCGGCATCCAGCCGATCGCCGGGCGTACGGTGGTGTATGTTTGCCAAGGCGGGACGTTTGAGATCTTCGACACCACCACAGACCAAATCCTGGTGCAGACAACGCCTACCCAAATCGTCGGGCAATCCTACGATGTGAAGCTGGTCGATCCGCCGCCATCGCCCATTTCGCCAACGCCGTAATGAGTGTTGCTCTACCCAAGTTAGCGCCCAACACCGAGGCGCGAATAGGGCACCCAGCGACAGCGCGAGCTATCTGTGGACGAGAGTTGAGTGGCTTTCTCGCGCATAGGGTCGCCAGCGCCGCCACACAATGCGCAGGGCGGCCATGACCGGGATGGAAAGATAAATTCCCAGAACGCCGGCAATTTCGCCGCCAGCCAACACTCCGAAGATCGCCGCCAGCGGGTGCAACTCCATGCTATTGCCCATGACGCGAGGCGACACCACGTAGTCCACCAGCACGCGCCAAGCGGCCAGAAACAGCAGCAATGCGACCCAATGCGGGTAGCTGGTCAGCGTGGCCACAATGAGCATGACAACGGCGGTCACCAGCGGGCCAACTAGCGGAACAAATTCCATCAGACCGCCGGCGCTGCTCAGCACCAGCGCGTAGGGCATCCGCATCAGCCCCAGAAAACTCATATAGGCCACAAAGGACAACAGCACCATGATCAACTGTGCGCGGATGAACTGGGCCAGCATCAGATTCAGGTCACCCACAACATCCTGAAGGAGTCCACGATGGCTTTGGGAAGGCACAAGTGCCAGCAATGTTTCCCGGAATGCCGGGCCGTCCTTCAGAAAGAACACTGCCAGGATCGGAACAATGATCAGAAGCCATGCTTGTTTAGCGACTTCGGCAACCCGCAGACCCGCGCGTTGGGCGACCTCAATCAACTGATCGCGATGGCTGCTCAGAAAGGATTGCAGCATTTGCTGGGTAGGTTGATTCCAGCCGTGACGTGAGCCAATCTGCTCGGCGATCTGGCCCGAACTGATGTTTTCGACGAACTCCGGCGTAGCCTGCGCCAGGCGTTGTGCTTGCCGCGCCAATCGTGGCCCGATAAAGACCAAAAACACCACCAGCAGCACGACCACTACAAGGTACATCAGAGCGATTGCCATTCCCCGGCTGCGCGTCCATTTTTCTATGCGCGAAACGGCAGGGTTCATCAAGTAGGCGAGCAGAATGGCGAACAGAAAGGCCATCAGCGTGTGGTATGCCAGATATAAGAAACCCAGCCCCAGCACGAACAACAGAGATGTGACCAGGACCTTCGCCGCACGTGAGTCAAGCAGTGCCATTGTCCTCCATGCGGCAGATGCCGCTGGTCTCAGTTACTAGTCGCGGTGGGAGCCACTTCGCAAGGTAAAACCTGCCAAGCCCCGCTAATCCCGGACCACCTCGGTGTTTTCCGTGGGCGCCACGATGCGTTGCAGCTTCAAGCTATCGTCAAGCCAGAGGCTCCAATCGCCGGAATCAGCGCTCATATCCAAGCGAATCAGTTCCTGTTCGACCCCGCGAATTTTGATCTTCTCCCGGCCGGCATAGGCCACGCTTACCGACTGCGAGGCGCGGATATGGGGATTCAGTGTGCCCATCTGCTGCTTCTGTTTGATCTGACATTCGATCGGTCCCGCCTCGTGCTTGCAACTGGTCGCCAGGAATCTCCAGGCCAACACTTCCCGATGAACGAAGAAGTAGTCATCCAGGATGCTGGTGGATGCCGGCAATAAGAGCGGCTGCTCCAGGGCCTTTTCTGTTGGCGACCGCCAGACGCGTTCGATCAGGAAGTTGCCGTCGAGCTCGACCACCGCATGCGACTGCCCTGGGCTAAGCTCCTTCCATTCGTAATGGTACAAGTCACCATTGGAGCTCAACTCCAGATCTGAGGTTTGTTCGGCTTTCTCCGCTCCGGCTTCGCTCTTAAAGCGGGAGGTGACGGAACTGCCTCGGCTGTCTTGGGAGATGGAGAAAGCTTCTGTGGCAACTCGTCGGCCTCCCATAATGACGGCAAACGAGCCGGAGTCCACGATGGTTGCGGCTGGCGGCTTTTTGTCGGCGGCCACCGCCGTCAGGGCAAGTAACAGCACGATCCCCGCCGCGACGATGAGCCGGGGGCTGCAACGTGGTTCTAGTCCGAATGGACTTATTCGATGCCGAGACTGCATGCCACCTCCCTCGCGACCGACTCAACTTCCTCGTTCTGAGTTTCAATGCGGCGAGCAGCCGTCAGATAACCGGGCCGACGCACTGCGTACAACTGTTGAAACTGGGCTGCATCACGGCAAAGTGGCCGCGTCTTCTGTTGCTGCCGGCAGCGGCGGAGCAACTCGTCCACCGGAGCATCCAAAAACACAGTGTGAGCGGCCACCTTCTCAATCAGAGCCAGATTGGCGGGCTGCACGAATGCTCCTCCTCCCAGTGCGATCACCTTTGCAGACTGGCGTAACTCTTCACAAAGATCGCGCAGTGCGGCATGTTCCATTTCCCGAAACGCAGCTTCTCCGAACACCCGAAAAATTTCGTCGATGGTGCGTCCAGCCTGCTCCTCAATGCGGTCGTCCAAGTCTTCAAAAGGCCAGTGCAAACGCCGGCTCAGAGCCTGCCCCACACTGGTTTTTCCCGCGCCCATGAAGCCGACCAAGAAAATGCTGGGCTCGACGTCACCCCGCATTCTGCTGGTGCTCTGCCGATCAGGGACATACGTCATCCGCGCAGCATTTCTATGCGGCCCTTGTTCGCAGCCGAAATTATTGGCGTTTCTTGAGGTGGATTTTACCACTGAAGGAGAGCAGCTTGACCGAAGATGCGGCTTTCCCGAGGGTGCCTGCAAAGGCACTCCCCGCGCGTTCGACGAACGAACTGTGGGCGGGCTGTAAGGAGAAGTCGTTGACTACTTTGCCCTTCACCGATTCGGCCACAACGTCGATGGAAGCAAAAGCGGGAGCGGTAGCCTCGATATTCCCCGAGTTGGTTACCAGTAAGTACTGGCCGCCGCCGCCAAAATCGCCGTCGTACGCGATGTTTCCCTTGTTGGAGTTTACCTGTACCAGTGGTCCTGATACGGATTTCATGACCACGGGCCCGCCCACCGAGGTGATCTCGACATGTCCATCGGTGACGTTTGTCAGACTGACTGAACCATCCAGGGTTTTTATGTGGAGGTGCCCCGCGCTGATATTGCGCACCTCGACGTTCCCAGTGTTGCCTACGAGAACAACATCGCCGCGTAATCCTTCCGCATACAGCGGTCCGGTGGAGGAATCGAGGGTCACGCCCGCATCGGAGGGCAACTGAACGTCGTATTCCACTTTGCCGGTTTCGGCAGTGGCGCCGGGCAACAGGTGCGAGACAATCTCAACCCGGCTTCCGCGCTGGTTGGAGTCCACCGTGACCCTGGAGGAATGCAAAACCGCGTTCACGATGACTTGATGGCCGGACACCGGTCTCACGGAAATGGGCCCGTACTCGTTGAGAATGGAAACGCTGGCGTGGCGATGGACCTTAAAATGAAATTCCTTATGAATCAGGTCCGCGGCAAACGCCGAGCCCGCCCAAACCACAACTGTAGCCAGAAACGTAGCACGTTCCTTACATCCGCCCATAACTTCTCCCAAGCTCTAGCCGGTCAGGCTAGTCCCCAAGCAAAACCTATTATCGCAAAGAGCGATTCATTGCCATTTCGTAAATCATGGCTCGTTGCTCGTACGCGCTCATCAAATGCTGGTGCGCCATCTCATCTCGCGGATTGGCCTTAGCCGAGCCTTCGGCCTCACGAATATAGTCGTTGACCGCCTTCAAGTCAGCCTCATACGCCGCGCTTAGCGAGGGCGTCCGGTCCGCGACCATCCTTACCATTTGTTCTTCTTCGGGGCTGGTGGTGCTTTGCACTTGAACCGGTGGGGCAGAGGCCAAATCCGGTGCCTGGGTGGTTCGGAACACCACCACTCCGAGAATAACCGCCGCTGCCGCAGCCAAGGGCACCAGCCAAGCCAGTTTCCAGCGCGGCGCAGCGTGACGAACCCGTGGAGGCTCGGGCCGCGGCTGACGAATCAAGCCTTCATTTCGCAAAGCAATCTCGATGGAGTTCCACACCCGCGGACTTGGTTCGTCAGATTCTTGCAGCAGCCGCGCTTGTTGAGAAATCTCGTCCAGGTCTGCCCGCACTCCGGCGCACGGCTGGCAGGATTGCAGGTGAGCCTCATCTTCCAGCGAATGAGCATCTTGCGCAGACGGCACAAGCGCGATACTTCCACGAACCAACCCTTCATTCCGCAGGGCGGTTTCTATGCATTGCCAGACTCGCGGGCTCGGTTCCAGCGACCCTTGCAATTGCTTCGCCTGGCGGGCGATTTCGTTCAGATCGGCCAGCAATCCGGCACACTGCGAGCAGGAGCGCAGATGCGCTACGCGTTCCAGGGAATTTCCACTGCCGAGTTCGGGCAATATCCGTTGGAACTCTTCGCAGGTCATACTAGCTCTCTCCCAGACAACCGCGGTCCCATCGCTCCCTCACGCCCGTGTGGCCTTTTCAGCTCTGCTCGCATGAAGGAGTTCCCGCAACTTCATGCGGGCCTTGTGCAATTGTGACTTGCTATTGCCAATGGAGCAACCCACCATCTCGGCGATCTCGTTATGTTCGTAACCTTCCACATCATGCAAAACGAACACGGTACGATAGCCGGGCGGCAGCGCGCCCACCGCTTCTTCCAAGCGCAAGCGGTCGATAGAGCCGGCCAGCCGCATGTCCTCCCCGCCAGGTTCCTTCTTGGGTGAATCCTCTTCGCTTGGCATCGTGTCGTCGAGGGGAGTTAGGGGGAGACCCTTCCTGCGCAACTGCATCAAGACCACGTTCACTGCCATGCGATGCAGCCAAGTGGAGAACGCCGACTCGCCACGGAATGTTCCGATCTTACGGAACAACTGGAGGAACGCCTCTTGGGTCAGATCCTCCGCCATGGCGGTGTTGGCTGTCATGCGCAAGCACAACGAGTACACGCGGCGCTTGTGCAGGTTGTAAAGCGTCTCAAACGCTTCCGCGTCTCCCTGCTTCGCCCGCTCAATCGCTGCTGCCTCAGCATGCCGATCGCTCTGCGATTTTCTTGCGTCCGTCAAGTCGCCTTTTCCGGCCGCATTCCTTGGGATGCGGCGTAACTATCTTTTCGTTGTACCGTTTGCGGGAATGTTGTCGCCCGCGGCCCTTCCCAATTCCACGCCAGTAACGGTTTGCCGGTTACCTTGGTTTCAACCGTCGCCCGGCCGCACTCCGCAGAGTTTGACTGGGTAGTTCTGCCGGGACCGCCAGGGAACCGGTCCCCACTCTTGGCTACATGATAAACGACATAACTAATAATCATCTGAACAACTTATGCCACATGCAACGCGAACCGGCAGGGAACAGCCTCACGCCGCAGATTTCGTGGTAATAGTTTCTAACCCATGACCGTGCGGTCCGGTTTCTCGCTCATGTAAAAGGAACGCAAAAAATACCCCCGAAAAGCCCAAAATCGAAAAGATCCACATTCCTAGCCGGTAGCCGGAGGGGTTTGTCGCGCTGGCATGGCTGTAATCGTTGGCCCACCCGATCATGAGGTTGAACCCGAATAGCCCGATGTTCTGGATCATCGTCATCAACCCGTAGGCCGTGCCCAGCTTCGCCTGGTCCACAATATATGCCACCGAGGGCCACATTACGGCTGGAATTAACGAGAAGGCCACGCCCATCATGGCCATCACCCCGAGCAACAGCAGGGGCAGGTCCAAAGTTCCAAAGAACGGAATGTGCAGGATCACGTGCCGGGCACCATGCAGGTAGGCCATCAAGAGGTAGACAGGAATCAGGAGCATGGATCCCAGCATCATGAGGATGGCGCGCCTGCCCACGCGGTCCACTAACAGGCCGAACAGCGGCGTCGCGAACATGGCGAACAGGGTCAAGAGACTGGACAAGAATCCGCCAACCTCACGCGATGTGCCGTGCGCCTCGATAAAGAACTTGACGGCAAACGTCTGAAAAGGAAAGATCGCCGAGTAAAAGGTCACGCACAGGGCAACGATGTACCAATAGCTCAAGCCAAACTTGAACAAATCCCCGAAAACCACTTTGTCAGTGGAGGCTTCGCCGAGATGATAGTTCTTTTCTGCGTGCACCTCCATGATCCAGTAGATCATCGCGCCCACCACGCACAGAGAAGAGAACGCCAGAGCAATCAGGAATGGCCAGCGCCAGCTTGCGAAGGCCCAGCGCGCCCACGTGGGCGAGTTCAGCGCCGCGAAAGAACCCAGCCGCGCGATCGTCAAATTGATGCCGAAGGCGAAGCTCAGTTCTTTACCCCGGAACCACCGCGCCAGCGCCGCCGTTACGGCGACGATCAGCGACTCGGCGCCCATGCCAAAAATCAGACGTCCGGTTGCCATCAGCCATAAGTGCCCCGTAGCCACGGTAATGGCTGGCCCGATGAGGCAAAGCACGCCGAAGATCATCAGCGACTTGCGTAACCCAATGCGGTCGATAATGACTCCGCCAATGACCACCGTGAAAATATTGGGGAAGCTGTAGATGGCTTGCAACAGGCCAATGTTGGAGTCGGAAAACCCAAGCTGCTGCTTGAGTACATCGGCCAAGGGGCTCAGCGCGTCATAAACATAATAGTTTCCGAACATGGCGATGCTGACGAAGATCAGCACCATCCAGCGATAAAGTCGGGAAGGTTCCGGTCGCACAATGTCAGACATTAGAGCTCCATACCAGGGAGAAAGACGAGATTTGTTACCAGCAGCACGAAGCCAAGAAGATAGCAGAAGATCGCCGCCGCTGCACGCGCTTCGTTGCCGGCGATGGTGCCGTTCTTCTGATTAGGATCGGAATCGAGAGCGAAAGCGCGCAGGGGGCGGGTCGTCGAAAACCTCTGTTTCGAGACTATCCTGGTGATTCCATGACCAAAAAGGCTCTGGATCCGGTACCGCGTTGCCTCTCGACCGTCCAAAGCAGTACAGTTTTCTTTTCTCGGGGCGGCAACTCGCGTGGCGGCGATCCTGATTTTGCGCAGTCGGCAGGAAACGCGAGGTCTCCCGACTCGGTGTTCCCTCTTGAACAGGAAGGGAACGCTCTGGCCTGGCGGAGAGCGTCGACTGGAGACGGAACTTGTGGAGTAGCTTCGGTGCGTGCATGATTTTGCGTCCACAGGCAGTGTCACTATCGCATTCAGGGTTGACCAACGGATGAGTCTGCGAACTCTCAACGACATTTTCTTTGCGGTGGTCGGGCGCAATGACCGCGTCGTGATGATGCACCGGCAACCCATCCAGTGGATTTCTATTTCTTCGCAAGAGTTTTATCGCAACGTGGTAGGCACAGCCCGGGCCCTTCAGCAGTGGGGAATCGCCAAAGGAGATCGCGTTGCCATCCTCAGCGAAAACCGCCCGGAGTGGACGACTGCCGATTTCGCCTGCCTGCTAATCGGGGCCGTGGTGGTTCCGATTTATACCACGCTTACCGGGGAGCAGACCGCCTACATTCTCAACGATTCCGGGGCGAGGGCCGTGTTCGTGTCCAGCGAGAAGCAGTTGGAGAAGGTGCAGACGATTCAAGGGCACACGGCGATTGAAAAAATTGTCGTGATGGACGCAGTCGAGACCGCGCACGCCTTCCGCATGCACCGCCTGATGTACGAGGGCCCCACTGAGCGCGATACGCAGTTTGATGAACTGGCTCTCGCCGCTAGCCCGGACAACCTGGCCACGATCATTTACACCTCAGGTACCACAGGAACTCCGAAAGGCGCGATGCTGACCCACGGCAACATGGCGTCGAACATCAACTTCTCGCTCGCCGAGTTCCCAGTGCGCGGCGATGAGATCGGCGTTTCCTTCCTGCCGCTTTCCCATGTCACCGCCCGCCACGTAGATTTCGCGATGCTGTACAAGCGGGTGACCTTGGCTTACGTACCTTTTGTTGACCAACTGCCGCAGGCGCTGCTTGAAGTTCGCCCCACGATCTTTGTAGGAGTGCCGCGAGTGTACGAAAAAGTCCACGCCCAGGTGGACTTGAAAGCACAAGGGATCAAACGAGGGATCTACCGCTGGGCGTTGTCAGTCGGGCGCGCGCACCGCAGCGAAATCCTTGGCGGAAGAAGGCCAACCTCCCTTGCCTGGAAAGTGGCCGATCGCCTGTTGTATTCAAAGCTTCGTGCCGGGATGGGGGACCGGGTCAAGTTGTTTATCTCTGGGGGTGCGCCGCTGGGGCGGCAACTCGCCGAGTGGTATGCCGACGTCAGCATCCGCATTCACGAAGGTTATGGCCTCACTGAGACTTCACCCGTAATCGCGGTCAACACTCCGCGGGCGCACAAGCTGGGCACCGTGGGCAAGCCCTTGCCGAATATCGAGGTGCGCATCGCAGAGGACGGAGAGCTTCTGGTGCGCGGGCCGTCGGTGTTCAAAGGCTATTGGAACCGGCCCGAAGAAACGCAAAACGCGTTTGCTGAGAACGGCTGGTTCAAGACCGGCGACATTGCGCAGCTCGATCCGGAGGGCTTTCTGTCTATCACCGATCGTAAGAAGGACCTCATCAAGACTTCAGGCGGAAAATTCATTGCGCCCCAGCCGCTGGAAAATGCGCTCAAGCACAACGCACTTGTCGCCGAAGCACTGATTGTGGGCGACAAGCGAAAATTTGCGGCTGTCCTCATCGCGCCTTACTTTCCTCTGCTGGAAGACTGGGCCCATACCAACCACGTCGCCTTTGCGTCGCGGCTCGAGCTGATTACGAACCAGAAGGTGCGCGAGCTCTATGACGGTATTGTGTCCGACCTGAACCGCGACCTGGCCCGCTTCGAGCAGTTGAAACGAACCGTATTGATTGCCGAAGAGCTTTCTCCAGAGAATGGGACGCTGACCGCGAGTTTGAAGCTGCGTAGGCGCGCCGTGGAGAAGATCTATAGCAAGCAGATCGAAGAGATGTACGCGCAGGCGGAAGCGGGCGGCGCGAGGTCGACGTCTGACTAGGGGCAGTCCGGAGTCGCTTATCCGGAGCAAAAATAGCCAGGTCGGTATCTTTCCCCGCTGAGAACGAAGTTGCCGGGCTGCGCCCCGAGCGAAGTCCGCGCCTGCGTGGTTCATGCCACGGGACTGGGCTTTCATTAGAATAGAAGCATGACGGACTCATTCATTATTGCGGGGCGGGAGTTTCGCTCGCGTCTGATCGTAGGCACGGGCAAGTACAAGTCGTTTCAGGAGACGGCGCGGGCGCTGGAGGCGAGCGGCGCAGAAATGGTGACGGTAGCGGTGCGGCGGGTCAACCTGGATCGCAGCAAGGAGTCGCTGCTGGATTACATCGATGCCAAGAAATATTTTCTGCTGCCGAATACGGCGGGTTGCTACAGCGCGGAGGA
>Ga0326728_10002508_pt1 | contig 60745 bp, 48 predicted proteins | sample MB3enrmetagenome_FD_207602 | JGI IMG/M metagenome (GOLD analysis project Ga0326728, IMG submission 207602) | Lab enriched peat soil microbial communities from McLean, Ithaca, NY, United States - MB31MN | ecosystem: Environmental > Terrestrial > Soil > Wetlands > Peat | place: USA: New York... | reverse complement strand
CCAGGTTTCTGCGCGCAGGGCTGGGATATGGCGGCTCCTGTTTCCCGAAGGACGTGGCTGCCTTCCACTGGGTGGCGCAGGAACGGGGCGTGAATTTCCAACTGCTCGAAGAAGTGCGCAAGATCAATGAGACGCAAAGGGAAGTCTTCTTCAACAAGGTGCGCTCAGCGCTGTGGACCTTGCGCGGCAAGCGGCTGGCCGCATTGGGCCTGGCCTTCAAGGGCGAGACCGACGACATCCGGGAGTCACCGGCCATCAGCATGATTCAAATGCTGCTGCATGCGGGCGCGATTGTGACCGCATTCGATCCTGCGGCGATGGAGCGCGCCAAGGAAGTGCTGCCACCCGCGAAGAATATGCTCTATGCGAGCGATTTGTATGAAGCTGCGAAAGACGTCGACGCGGTGCTGATTCTGACCGACTGGAAGGAGTTTGCCACCATTGACCTGGCGCGGCTGAACCGGGCCATGCGCTTCCCGATCGTGATCGACGGTAGAAACCTGTACAAGCCGCTGGAGATGCAGAGCCGCGGATTCACGTACGTGAGCGTGGGCAGACCAACCGCGTATCATGCGCAAGAAGGCAAACCGCGCAAGGCGTAAATGCAGGGACTAGGGACTACGGGACTTCGGGACTGGTCGGCAACAGCTGATAACTGATGACTGACAACTGCGAACTGTGAACTGACCACTGACCACTGACCACTGGCACTGGAGCACTCAATCTTGACCATGCATGTTCTCGTCACCGGCGCCGCCGGGTTTCTTGGTTCGCACCTTACCGACCGCCTGTTGAGCGACGGCCACACCGTTCTTGGCGTGGACGATGTGTCGACGGGAGATCTCGGAAACCTTGCCCATCTCGCCGATCATCCGCGTTTCCGGTTTGAGGAGCGGGACATCTGCACGAGTTTCGACCCGGGCCCGGTGGATTACGTTTTCAATCTGGCTTCGCCGGCCAGCCCGCCGGAGTATCTGCGCCTGGGCATCCAGACGCTGCGCGTGGGATCCGTAGGCGTAGAGCATACGCTGGAAATCGCCGCGCGTTACAACGCGGCCTACCTTCACGCCTCCACTTCAGAATGCTACGGAGACCCGCTCGAGCATCCGCAAAGCGAGAGCTATTGGGGCAACGTCAACCCGGTGGGTCCGCGTTCGGTCTACGATGAGGCCAAGCGGTTCGCCGAAGCGATGGTGATGGCCTACCACCGTTCCCGCGGAGTGAATACACACCTGGTGCGCATCTTCAATACCTACGGCCCACGCCTGCATCCTGGCGACGGCCGGGTGATTTCGAACTTCATGATGCAGGCGCTGCGCGGCGAGCCGCTGACCATCTACGGCGACGGCCAGCAGACGCGCAGCTTCTGTTATGTCGACGATCTGATCGAGGGCATCATGCGCCTGGCGCACAGCGAGGAACATCTCCCGGTCAACATGGGGAATCCTGTGGAGTTCACGATTCTGGAGTGCGCGCAAACCGTTTTGGAGGTCACAGGATCGAAGAGCAAACTGTGCTTTGTCGATCTGCCAGTGGACGATCCGGCGCGCCGCCGCCCCGATATCACCAAGGCGCGCACGCTGCTGGGATGGGAGCCGAAGATTCAGCTTGCAGAAGGGCTGAGAAAATCGCTGGATTACTTCAGGAGCAAGATTGCGCACGGCGCGGACATGGCGTCACGGAATTAGCGCGGCGGTTCGTAGGGCTCGGCGCGCAACAGATTCGACAGAATATTGCGCTCATCCGGCGTGAAGGTGTTCTGGTAACGCGCGGAGTTGAGCACGGTGTTGCGCTGATCGAACGGCACGGAACTCAGATCCTGAAATGCATGCTTAACGAGTGTCTGGCGGTCTGGCGGGAGCGCCATCAGGCTGCGGCCGGCCTGGCGCACCTGCATCTGCTCCTGCGGCGACATGCGTTCCAACATCTCGCTGCGAGCCAGGCGACGATCGCGTTGCGCCTCCGGCATCTGGTTCAACTGGTGCAACTGCTGGACGAGCCGCTGCTGCTGAACGGGAGCCAACCGGTTGAAGCTGGGATCGTTGCGCAGCAGCCGCTCCTGTTGATCGACAGGAAGGCCCCGGTGCTGGTTCAGCCAGTCGCCGAGATGTCCCGGAGGAGCAGCGCCCGGATAAGCGTTTGTGGGGCGGGCGGTGTTGGGATAGGCCGGGCGAGCGTATGCGGGATTCTGCGCACCGGGATTTGCGGGGTAGCCGGGAGCCGGACGCACTCCACCGTTCGGCTGTTGATAGGGCCGCGGCTGGTTTTGGTACTGATACTGCGGCTGCTGATTTTGGTACGGTCTCTGCTGATTCTGATACTGCCGCTGTTGATTCTGATACTGCCGCTGCTGATTCTGGTACTGGCGTTGCTGGTTCTGGTTGCCGCGTTGCTGATTCTGGCGGGGAGGGCTCTGCTGCTTGCCCGCGCGTGGCTGGTTCTGACCGAGACGCGCGCGCATGGCAGGAGCGGAGCGGAAATCAGTTCGGCGCTGAGAATGGAGCCCGGCCGCGGGCAGGCAGAGAAGCAGGACCGCGGCGGCAATCGACGCCACCGGACGCATTCTTTCCGCGTTCCAAGTCCAGTTCACAAATCTTTCTCCCGGCAGCTAGCCAAAATCTCAAAAAATCAATCTCCGCTCTCGTTGCTGGAGAGAGATTCCATTTGGTCCAGCACTTGAGCATTGCTATCGAGAATTTGCAGATCGTTTACCACGGCAGTCTGCGAGGGCTGCACGGGCTGCATCCAGTCGGTGATGCCAAGATAAGTGCCGCCGCCCAGCAGCAGCACGACAGTTAACGCCATCGCGGCCAAAGGACGCACGTGCAAGCCTGGACCATACGCGATGCTGGCGCGCAGGCGAGCCATTTTGCCCGCCAGCCAACCGGCCGGCGCGGCCTGGCGCTCTTCCCGCATCCTGGCGCCAAGCCGCGTGAGAAAGTAAGGGCTCGGCTCGGGAGCTTCCCAGGTATCCAGCAACTGCATGGCGGCCTTGAGCTTTGCAAGCTCGGCCTGGCAGTCGCCGCACTCGGCAACATGCGCTTGAACCTTGGCAGGCACAGCATGTGGATCGAGCAGCAGATCGGCCAGTTTCTCGTCCACCATCTCGCAATTGGTCTTCGTCTGTTTCACGGCTTGCCACCCCGCTCTCTGCCGGTTGGTTCCGGCTTCTTTCCGCCTTCCAAATCAAACAAAATCCTTCAACTTTTCCCGCAGCGTCTGGTAGGCGCGGAAGAGGAGCGACTTGGTCGCCGACTCGCTCAGCTTTAGCACCTCGCCAATCTCGCGGTAATCCATCCCCTGGTACTTGTGCATCAGCACTGCCATGCGCTGCCGCTCCGGCAGCGCCATCACATGACGGCGGATCCCGGCCATGCGCTCATCGCGCAGCAGCCGCTCTTCCGCCGAAGGCTCGTCGTCGGCCAGATCCGGAGACGTACCGGTCTCCTCGTCGGGCTGGTCCAGGTACACCGTTTGCGCCGACCGCTCGTGCTTGGTGTCGCGCGCGTAGTTCACGGCCAGGTTGGTTGCGATCCGGTAGAGCCAGGTGGTAAACCTGGCCTCGGCCCGGTAACTCCCCCTGGCACGATAGACGCGCAAAAACACTTCCTGGGCTAACTCCTCGGCAATGGCCTGGTTGCCTATCATCCGGAAGAGGAAGTGAATCATCGGCCGGTGGTATTTTTCCGCCAGGTACGTAAAGCTGGCCTCGTCCCCCTCGGCCACGCGCAGCATAATGGCCGCGTCGCTGGTGGGGTCCAGTCCCTCCCGAACGCCCATGTTCGGGTTAGGAGCCGCGCCCGGCCGCAGGGCCGAACCGGCACCCAAGGCAGGACCGTTGAGGACCATGGTTGCCATATCTTCTGGAACCCCATCCGTGCCAGAAGGTTGCGCCCCGTAACCGGTTTCATCGCCGGAAGTGCCGCTTTCCTGCTCGTCCGCGTCGGGGCTTGGGCCCCCGTTCCGGGAGACGGCGGCAATTTGGCCTTTTTGACCCGAAATCGAGGGGGGCAATCCGGAGCCTGCCAGGGCGGGAAGAGGGCCGAGCACGGCTTCCCCATCCATCGGGAGCTCACTTTCCTGGCGGATTGAACGCGTTCTCCTGAACATACCCGGTTTCCCGTCCAACCCCGCCGGCGCAAAGGGCAAACCGCGCCCCCAATTCGAGCGGTTCTCCAGTTCATGTGCGGCAATTCTAAGGCTGCGCAAGGCGGCTTTTTCTTGAGGAAAAAGCCACTTGGCGGTTGCGGCTTCGTCTTACAGCAACTGGAGAACCGCTGGAGGCGCCGGATTTGGACGTAAAGCCCTGCTGGTGTTACTCTACCCTACAGGACGCCTTCTGCGGCGACCTACCTGTGCCGGCAATTCCAAACTGGTTTCCGGGCCGGTTGCAGGGAAGGAAACGCAGGTAGGCCACGCCTCTCGGGATCCGGGAATTTTCCCCGTCCGGGACGGTGACCGCAACCCTTCCCGAAGCCTATTCTGGGCGCTTAACTCAGCGGTAGAGTGCCATCTTCACACGGTGGAAGTCGCAGGTTCGAATCCTGCAGCGCCCACCAAGTTTAGATTCGAGGACATCCCTAGACATCCAAAGAAATAAGATAAGCCGCTGAAAAATCAGTGGCTTTTGTCTTTTTGCGTCCAATAGCGTGTTGTGGAAGCCAACTTCTGGTGGGGGTATTTCCGGGGGTACGGATTTCCGAAAGTGGGGGTATTTCGGAATTTCGACGATTTATGGGGGTGATTCACCATGGCGCTGACAGACACTGAGATCCGACGTTCCAAGCCCGCTGAGAGGCCCTACAAGCTCTCCGATGGTGGCGGGTTGCATCTGCTCATCACTCAAGCCGGTGGGAAGCTCTGGCGCTGGAGATATCGCTTTGACGGAGCCGAGAAGTTGATGGCCCTGGGCCGATACCCCGAAGTTGCGCTGGCCGACGCCCGCGAGCGGCGTGATGCGGCCCGGAAGAAACTTGCCAATGGCATCAACCCGATGGCCGAGCGGATGGCCGAAAAGACAGCCGTCAAGGCAGCCATCCGTCATCATTGGCCTGCTGCCAGGATTCTCTTGATTCATACGCAAGTCGAAATTCTGGATGACCCGATGTATGACGAGCGAATGTTACCTGGTTCATCGATGGATACCTTGCTCTGCGTGATTGAACGGATGGCGGCCAATAGCCAGAGAAGTGGACAGAGTGTATCGAGCCAAGAGTGCAGCCAATGCTGAGGAAAGTGAGGTGAGTGCCTTATGACGACATCGCCGTGGTAGCGCAGATAACCGCAGCGGAAAGGAACCTCGATGCTCCCGAAGAAGCGCCGGACTTCGTATTGCGCGGCACATTCATCGATTCTCGGGACATCGGAGATTACGCAACTGGCAAGGTGCCGGGCGCCTGACCTTTTCCTCCAAGCCTCTTCATCGGGAATTTCAGCCGAAATGCAGAGAGAACGCCGGAAACCGCCATTTTTCGGCACTTTTGAACCTCGGTGTTAGCGCCTTTGAATTGAGCCTATAAGACCAAGGGTTTCAATGACATGCATCTGATTGGGCGTGGGAGTTGGTTGGTAGCAGTTTTTTGCGTTTCTTACCGCGGGAAACTCCTTCAGACCGTCTCTACGAGCGTTCTCGAGTGCATCGGGAATGCCGAACGAAACCGAGATATCACCATCGATGATGGTTCGTCGATTTCCACGCTATCCGACACCATTGGCCGCGTGATGGTGAATGGCGGCGTTCTGAGACAACGTGAAAAATGCTCTATCGCTGTTACCGTGGTTGCGCCACGATCCCAAGACATTTTGTTCGGCAATCAGCTTTTCCATCATCGTCGGATCGTGCGGAGGTTTTACTCTGGATCGCCATTCTCGCCGTGCCCGTGGTTCTTCTGCGGCGACGCTATCGCAGGCTGCACGCGAAGCTGTAGTCGCCCGAGCTCCCTGCCCCATCCTTTCGCGGGTTTTGCGAAAGGGTGGGAAACCACAAGGCTCGATTCGCTCCGATCAAGGCAAGTTCCCGGACAGGTTCCTCAAGGTTGGCCCTGCGGGAAGGCACACTTACCATATCGTGGGCGCTTAATGCGCCGCGTGCTCGAATACGAACCGGGTTGCGGTTATGGTACGCGGTTCATGGTGATCGTGCCGTGCATCACTTGGTCAGTCAGCACAACCGTGTTTGGCCCGTTGAAAACATAGGAGTACAAGCCGTCCGGAGGCTTCGCCGTCGGCTCCTGCGTATAGTAGCCGCCCACGGTTCCGGTCGGGTGATAGACCGGCATGGTCCTCGGCTGCCAGTCCTCCACCGTGAAAACAATGGTATTCGGTGCAACCAGCTTGTAGGGCCCGGACTGCTGCGTCATGAGCGTGCCCGCTTGTTCGGTCATGGTGAATCGTCCATTGGGCTGGACCACCAGGGTGATTGTCATCCCGCTGGCAACGCCACGCCATTGGCCGACGAAGTCGTTCTGCTGCGCCGCAGCCACCGTTGCTCCCAGCACCAGAATGGCTGGAAGAACGATTCTGTACATGCGGAGAAACCTGGCCGCAGCGCCTGAGGTGAGAAGCGATTTTTTCATCGCAACCTCCTTGGATTTCTCGGGGGATGGCAGGAATCATAGCAGCGAGGCAGCCAGTCAGCAAGTCAGCGCGTTGGAGTTTGGCACATCGGGCTCTTCAAGACACTATTCATTGGGCTTGAGGCGTTCATGCGGAATTCCCAAATCCAATAGTTGCTTTCTGATCGAATTGGTAATTCTCGCAGACTCGGAGGCAAAGAGAGTACTCGCATGAGATGTATAATCCGGAATTTCCGTTTTGCCTTTCGGCTGCGAACCAATATACCCCTCATTTGCCTCCGCTCGCGATCTTCTTCCCATTGGTTCCAAGGCCAAAGACCCGGTCGTGCCCGGCTGGGCCGCCTCCGGGCTAAATGGTTGGAGCCTCAGTCGGATCAGGACGAAAGCGGCATCCGATGATCGTGGGCTGAGGCTCGGAGTGTGTAACCGCCCACCCGGACGTAGCGTGAGCTAAATCACGTTGACGAAAGGGAACGATCTGGAAACGCTCAGAACATCGGAGGCCAACACAACCGCGTAAGGGTGGTATTCCGATGTCCTGAAATCTGGGTCCAATCGTGGGTCCAATAACGATTCCCCTGTGTTCCTGAGCGTGCTTTTATGGGTCCATTGCTTCCGTGAAGTCCTTTGTTTTCTGAATGACAACTTCTTCACACGGTGGAAGTCGCAGGTTCGAATCCTGCAGCGCCCGCCACTCCGGACGGCGTCCCCTGCGCCCCGGCGGGACGTGGGTCCATCCTCTGTAACTGGCGCCCTGGGTTCCGCTTTCGGGGCCTGGGAAGGCTGCGTGGCCGCCGCAGACACAGGCTGCTCGCACCAGAGCCGGTGCTTCACTTTCGCTCGCGCCAAAGTGAAGCACAGGCCCTAATCCCCAAGGCACGTCCCCAACCGGCGGGCTGCCTCGACCCATGAATGGTCGCGTGGTACCGACTTGCGCTTGCCTGCGACCTGATCCAGGGGCACCGGCTCCGCGTTTTCGCCGCGGGCCGCCACCATCACGCCAAACTGACCCTTGGCGATCAGATCGGCGCAGGCCGTGCCCAGGCGCGTAGCCAGGATGCGATCGGCCGCGCACGGCGTGCCGCCGCGCTGCACATGGCCAAGAATGGTCACGCGCGATTCGAGGTGCGTGAGCTCCTCGAGCTGGTGAGCCAGGCGCAGCGTGTTGTCCTGGTGCCGCACTTCCAGAGCGGCGACCGCGCGCTTGGCCTCGATCTTGTCGTTCAGGCTCTTGGCGCGTTCGAGTTTCTTCTCGGCGGCATCGAAGACGCGCGCGTCGTCGCGGCTCATCGCGCCCTCGGCCACGGCCACAATGCTGAAGTTGCTCCCCCGCTTGCTGCGTTGGCCGATGGCCTCGGCAATCTTCTCCACGTCGTACGGGATCTCGGGGATGAGGATCACGTCAGCGCCGCCGGCGAGCCCGGCGCCCAGCGTAAGCCAGCCGGCGCGATGCCCCATGATCTCGGCGACGATAATGCGGTGGTGGCTGTGCGCGGTGCTGTGCAGGCGATCGATCGCCTCGGTCGCAATGTCGAGGGCTGTGGCGTAGCCAAAGCTCGAGTCGGTCATGGCCACGTCGTTGTCAATGGTCTTGGGCAGCGTGATCACATTGATGCCGGCGCGGTACAGGCGCAGAGCATTCTTCTGCGTGCCGCCTCCGCCAAGGCAGACCACGCAATCGACTCCCCACTTCCTGAGATTGTCTTTGATGACGCCGGTCATGTCCTTGGTTTTGCCGTCGATCTCCATGCGGTGCGGCTTGTCGCGGCTGGTGCCGAGAATGGTGCCGCCGACGGTGAGAATGCCGGAAAGCGTGGCGCGATCCAGATTGAGCCGCCGGTTCTCGACCAAACCGCGAAAACCGTCGCGAAAACCCACGATCTCCATGCCGTAGTCGCCGAGCGCGGCCTTGCCCACGCCGCGGATGGCTGCGTTCAGGCCGGGGCTGTCGCCGCCGGCGGTGAGAATGCCAATGCGCTTGATCTTGGTGGCCATGAACAACAAATATCAGACCAGGCGGCTTCTCTGTCGAGCGCGCGGCGCGTGGCGCGGTGTCCCGGCTCCGGATTCCCGGCTCCGGGAAACCGCGAACCACGAAGCACGAACCACAGAACTCATTCCCCGGCGCGCGAGGCTCCGGCCCGGAAGTCCGCCAGTTTCGCGAAGGTGCCGCGCAGGCTGCCATAGAGCTCCCGGTAGGTTTCGAGCAGTTCCGCGTACCGCGCGCGATTCTCCGTGGAGGGTTCCGTCTCGCTGAGGACCTTGTCGCTCATCGCCTGCGCTGCGTCCTGTGCGGTTCGGTAGAGACCGGCTCCCACGGCGGCGCAGATCGCCGCGCCCAGGCTCGAGGCTTCCAGAGTCCGCGAGCGACGGATGCATTTCCCCGTGGCATCGGCCATGATTTGGCACCAGAGGTCGTTGGCCGCGCCGCCGCCGATGGCGATGAAATCCCTCACCGCAATCCCGGTTGCTTCTTCAATCATGCCGGTCACCAGCGCCTGTTCGAGCGCAATGCCCTCGAGCAGCGACCGGTACAAGTGGCCCCTGCGATGCGACCCGCTCAACCCAATCCAGCATCCGCGGGCCAGCGGGTCCCAATAGGGAGTCATCACCGCGCCCCAGTAAGGCAGCGCCAGCAGCCCGTCGCTCCCGACGGGAATCGCGGCCGCTTCGCTTTCGAGTTCCTTGAGGAGCGCCGCGCTGCCGGTCCCTGCCTGGCAAACCTGGTGCGTAAACCAGTCGATGAGAAACGTCCCGGCGCGCAAACTGGTTTCGAAATAGTAGCCCTCGCCGGTGCAGCTTCCCATGGTGCGCCAGGCATTGCCGATGCGGTACTCCTGCGAGTAGATGCCGCCCACCACCGCGGTGCCGAGGTTGAGGTAGGCGCGGCCAACGACCAGAGCATTCACGCCCAGCCCGGCCGCCTGCCCGTCTCCGCCGCCCGCCACCACCGGCGTACCGCGGCGGAGGCCGGTGCTGTGGGCGGCCTGCTCGCTCACGGCGCCGATGACCGTTCCGGGGCGCACCGCCTGCGGCAATTGCTCCACCTTGAGCTCGAGCGCCTCCAGAACTTCCTGCGACCACTGCTGCCGCTCCATGTCGAAGAGGCCGAGCGGGTCCGCGCTCGCCCAACTGGTTTGAAACCGTCCTGTGAGCCGCCACGCAAGGTAGCCGTGCACGTCCGCGAACATCGCCGTGTGGCGAAACAATTCCTTCTCATTGCGCAGCATCCAGGCGATGCGATACGCCACCGGCGCAAGGTCCGGGGGCTTGCCGGTGATTTGATGCATCCTCTCGGCGCCCACTCTCTCGGTGAGCCACGCGATCTCGTCTTCGCAGCGCTGATCGAGCCAGACGATTGCCGGCCGCACGGGCTGCCCGTCGCGGGCCAGAGGTACAAAAGTCTCCCGCTGGTTCGAGATGGCGATGGCGGCGATGGCGCCGGGATCGACCTGCCGGGTCAGCTCCCGCAATGCCGCACAGGCTGAAAGCCACCAGTCCTCCGGGTTTTGCTCATATTGATTGTGCGCGGGGCTCGCGAGCGGAATCGGGCTGCGCCCAACGCCCGCAACTGTGCCGTCCGGGGTCCAGGCAATCGCCTTGGTCGCGGTCGTGCTGCTGTCGAGTCCAACGACAATTTCTTTTCCTGAGGGCATGGCTGATCGAGGACATCATACCAACCGGGAGGGCTTGGTCGGCTTCACATAAATCACTGAACTACGACTCCGCGCCACCCTCCCTTTGCACATCGGCAACGCGATGCTCTAAGCTCAATAGCCAGGGTCTCAACATCAGCGCAGGGAATTGTGGCGGCTGAGACGAAAGCCGCGAATCGTGGTTCGGGAGGATGCAATGACAGATCCTCGTTCCTGGAATCGCAGAGAATTCGACGTTTCAATTGCCGGATATTTTACCGTCCTCAGGCCTACGAGATGGTTTTCTGCCCTGCGGCTGCCGGGGGGCTTCCGCTATCGAATTAAAGGAGCGGGGCCTGAGGACCCCGCGTTGGCCTCGAAATTGCCTCCCGCGCCTGGATCAATCTCATCGCCGAAACTGAATTCCGCGGACAATGCGGCCAGCCAGGAAACGGCAATGCCTCTGCAACTCGCGACGCCGAGCAAGCCGGATCGTCATCTCATGCAGCTGGTGCTGATTGTCCCGGCAGCGCTTGCGATCACAGCACTTTTGCTGTGGTGGAGCATTTGGTTTCAACACTAGTGTGGTGCCCCGAGGTTCGCAACATGAGCCGAAGCCGCGAAATGCAGGTCCTTCGACTCCACTTGGCCCGAATTCGGGCCAAGCGTCGCTCAGGATGACAGCGGTGTTTTTGTTGCGAACTTTAGAGACGGGACACAGCCTACGACCCACGATTAAGCCCTGACGTAGATTGTCTCGGTCACTGCTGCAACACAACCTGGTCGCCTTCTTTGAGACCGGAGACGATTTCGGTGACGGATCCGTTGGATAGGCCAACGGTGACGGGGATTTTGCGGAAGCCCTCTTTCTGGTGTCTGTCGGGAATCTGAACCGACGCATTTTTTTGGTTGTCGTAGAGGATGGCGTTTTCCGGGACGTTGAGAACGCCCTTGTGCTCGTCGAGCAGGATTTCGGCGTTGGCCGTCATGTTAGCCTTCAGCTCGCCGCCAGGATTGTTGATAGAGACGCGAACCTCGAAGGTGGTGACGTTGTCCTTTTCCACGCCCATGGGAGCGATCTTGGTCACCTTGCCGTTGAAGAGGCGGTCGCGGAAGCTCTCCACCTTGATGCGCGCGGGCTGGCCCATGTAGACGTGGGCAATGTCGGCCTCGTCCACCTTGCCCTGTACATAAACCTCCGAAGTGTCGCCCTCGGTCATGACGAGCGTGGCGGTTGAGCCGAGAACCAGGATGGAGCTGACGGCATCGCCCATTTCGACGTCACGCGAAAGGATGACGCCGTCCATGGGCGCGACGATGGTGGTGTAGCTGAGCTGCTCCTCGAGCTGCTTGAGGCTGGCCTGGCTTTGCATGACCTGTGCGCGAGCCTGCTTGAGCTTGGCGGTGTCCACGCCGATCTGCGCCTGGGCGGAGTTGCGCTTGGTCAGCGCGGCCAGGTAATCGCGATTTGCATCGTCCAGGGTCTGGCGGCTGACGATGCCCTCTTTGTTCATTTCCAGGTTGCGGTCGAGCGTGGCCTTGTACATCGGGAGGTCGGGAGCCGCGGCGTTCACCTTGTCCTGCTCGATGTTGGCCTCGTAGGTCGTCACGTTGGCTTCGGCGCTGGCCAGTTGCGCCCGCTGCGCGTCCACCTGGGCCTGGATCTCCTGTTGATCGAGTTGCGCCAGTTCCTGCCCTTTGTGCACGCGGTCGTTGATGTCGACGTAGAGCTTTTCCACGATGCCGGAGGCCTTGGACTTCACTTCGACCTTTGTGATGGGCTGTATCTTGCCGGTGGCGACCACGGAGCGCGTTACGTCGCCGCGCGTGACTTTGGCGATCTTGTTGGAGTCGATGGGGTCGCCCTTGGCGAGGTGTACGATGCCGATGCCCGCACCGATCACAAGCACCCCGATTACCGATCCGAGGATGATCCAAAACCTTTTTTTCTTGCGAGATGCGGCCATGGGGGCCTCCTGGAGTGGCGACGAGAGAGCGGGATTTCAAACGACGGGCAGAAACTGCTACCGGGACCCCGCGGCTCTACCGGTGGACACTAATGGAAGAAGAAACAATCAACAGTTCAGACGGTGCACTGGCACCGTTGTAACCCATTAGACCGCAGTACGCAAATGACGGGGCGTTGGTTCCCCGGGTTTCTGACGAAGGCGGCTGCAGTCCAGCCGAGGTTGCGGGAACCGGCCTGCTGGCCGCAGCGTATCATCTTCGCGAGGGGCTCTGCAGGGCTCGCGTAGGGTCACGACAGGGAGTTCCGGATCGTCCAAGGCTTATGACCAGTTTTTCCGACACGCTCGGGCAGGTCTTCCGCGCCATCATGGCGAATAAGCTGCGGAGTTTTCTCACAATGTTCGGCATTGCCTGGGGTGTCTTCTCTTTACTCGTGCTCGTCGGGTTGGGCGAAGGCTTCCGCGAAGGCCAGCACAAGCAACTCGCCCAGTTCGGCAGCGATGTGGTCATGGTCCTCAACGGCACCATCCCTGCGCTGGCAAACCAGCACACCGGCATGCGTCCCTACGAGCTCACCCTGCGCGACGAGGCCGACATCCGCAGCTTGCCTGAAGTCCGCGCCGTTACCGCCGAGCTCGCCAGGTCCGACCCCTACGAAGTCAGCCAGTGGGGCAGCACCTCCGCCCACCTCTCCGGATGCGAGCCCAACTACACCATCGTCCGCTGGCTTCCCATCGCCTCCGGCCGGTTCCTCGACGATCAGGATCTCCGCGAGTCGCGCCGCGTCGCCTTCCTTGCCTCCAAGTCCGCGTCGCTGCTTTTCCCTGGGCGTCCCATGGTCGGCGAAACCATCATCATCAACGACGTCGATTTCACGGTCATCGGCGTGGGAAAGCCCATCGGCCGCGGCAATAACACCTACGACGACGAGAAGATCTTCATCCCCATCACCACCATGCTGGAGTTGTTTCCCCTCAAGGGCGACAACATCCCCCAGGATGCGGTGACTTCGATCCAGTACAATCCGAGCATCAAAAACGACAACACCGCCGCCGACATCGCCGTACACCGCGTCATTGGCCGGAACCATGGCTTCGATCCCTCGCTTCTCGACGCCTTCAACGAGTTTGACACCATCACCGAATCTCACTTGATCGGCGTCATCTTTACCGCCATGGATATCTTCCTGGGCAGCGTGGGGATTGTCACCCTCGGTCTTGGGGCCATCGGCATCATCAACATCATGCTCGTTTCCGTCAGCGAGCGAACCCGCGACATCGGGGTCATGAAAGCCGTCGGCGCCACCAGGGGCAGCATCCTCGCCCAGTTCTTCTGGGAAGGCCTCTTACTCACCGGATTGAGCGGCCTCCTCGGTATTCTGGTTTCCGAGGTGGTCATGGCCGTGCTCCAGGCCTTGCTTACCGACAAGATCCCGGGCTTCGACCCTCCGCGTATTGTGCCCTGGACGGCGGCACTGGCGCTCGGCTCGCTCATCCTTTGCGGCGTCGCTGCCGGCCTTTACCCCGCCGGCAAGGCCGCCGCTCTCGACCCCATCGAAGCCCTGCGAAGGGAGGCGTGACCATGCTGAGAGACATACTCGCCCAGGCCTGGGAAGCCATGCTCTACAACCGCCGACGCACCGCCATCACCATGGTGGGCATGGCTTGGGGTATTGCTACCGTTATCCTGCTCCTGGCCTACGGAAACGGATTCTCCAACGCTCTCGAAACCATCTTTGCCGAATGGGGCACCAATACCATCGGCTTTTTTCCCGGCCGCACCACTCAGCAGGCGGGCGGTGACAAAGCCGGTGTCCAGGTCCGTCTCACTCTCGACGATGTCGACCGCATCACTGCAGCCCTCCCCGAAATCACCCACATCACACCCGCCGAGTATCAAACCGCGCCCGTGCAAAACGATCTGCACACCTACACCTGGACCGTGATTGGCTCTCGCGCCTCCTACGCCGACATCATCAAGCTCACGCCGGACCAGGGCCGCTTCTTCAACGGCGCCGAGGATCAGCAGCGCGCCCACGTATGCGTGCTCGGCTCCGAGGCCAAAACCAAACTCTTCTCCGGCGGTTGGGCCGTCGGCGAAAGCGTTCGCATCAACGGTGTCTTCTTCACCGTTGTCGGCACCGTCGAGCCCAAAATGCAGGAGGGTAATAACGACACCAACAGCACCGTCTATGTGCCGTTCAACACCATGAGCGATCTCAAAGACACCACCTACCTCGACGGTGTCTGGATCGGCTATCACGGCGACTACCAGAGAATCGAAAAGACCATCCGCGAAACCCTCGCTGCCGCCCACCACTTCCGGCCCACCGACCACGATGCCGTGCACATCTTCAATCTCCGCACCCAGCTCCACCAGTTCGAGATTCTTTCCATCGCGCTGCAGATTCTCCTCTCGCTCCTCGGCGCCTTCACTCTAGGCATTGCCGGCGTCGGCCTCATGAACATCATGCTCGTCGCCGTGCAACAGCGCACCCGCGAAATCGGCATCGAAAAAGCTCTCGGTGCGCGCAGACATCACATCCTCACCCAGTTCCTTGCTGAGGCTCTCGCCATCACCGGCGTCGGCGGCGTCGCAGGCGTCTCCCTGGCCTGTTTCATTTCGCTTCTGGTCGGTCGCATTCCTTTCTATAGCGCCGTCGCCAAGTACGCCGAGGGTGGCGACATCCGTCTCATCATCACGCCCGGCGCGATCGTCATCGCTACCGTGATCCTCGTCGTCACCGGAATCGTGAGCGGCATGATCCCCGCTATCCGCGCCGCCAATCTCGACCCCATAGAGGCTCTGCGCTACGAGTAAAGGACGGGGTGTGCTTCGATTGACGTCAAACGCGGGGACCCGGTTCGTTGACGGCTTCGGCGGGAACAGGCTGTGCAGCTGCGAGGGCTTTGATCCCCCGCAGATCCATCTTGCCCGTGCCGAGCACCGGGATGGCATCGACGTGGACGAACTGGCCCGGCTTCGGTTTCCATAAGGCGGGCAGGTCGCACTGGGCGAACTTTTCAAGCACCGGGGCCAGTTGCGTTTCAGACAGCGTGTGGATGACGACGATGCGCTCGCCCTTCTTCTCGTCGGGCACTGCGGTGACCGCGAAGACCTGCTCGGTGGTGTCGGCCAGCTCGTGCAGCTTTTCTTCAATGAGAATGTGCGGCACCATCTCGCCGCCAATCTTGCTGAAGCGCGAGAGCCGGTCGGTGATGGTGAGGAAGCCGTCCTCCTCCATTGTGGCGATATCGCCGGTAGTGTACCAGCCATCGCGTAGAACTTCGGCCGTCTTCTCCGGCTTGCCCAGATAGCCGCGCATCACATTCGGGCCTTTGACGAGCAGCATGCCCGCGGTTCCCGGCGCGACGGGCTGGCCGGTGTCGATGTCGACGACCTTGACACTGACGCCGGGGACCGGGTGGCCGATTTTGCCGCGCTTAGCAGCCACCTGGCGGAATCCCGGAGCGCGAAAATCCTTGCCATTCACCGCGACGATCGGCGAGCACTCCGTGCAGCCATAGCCCTCCAGCGGACGGATGCCGAACTGGTCCTCAAAGGCGAGTGCGACGCACTCCAGGAGCTTCTCCGCGCCCACCAGCACGTACTGCAGCGAGCCAAAGCTCTCGGGCTTGCAACGGCGGATGTAACTTTGCAGGAACGTGGGAGTGGCGACGAGGAACGTGACATGGTACTTCTCAACCAGCGCGCCGATGACCTGCGCGTCGAGCGGGTTGGGATGAAAGACCACGCCCACACCCTGCACCGCGGGCAGCCAGAGCCCGGCGGTGAATCCGAAGGAATGAAAGAAGGGCAGGATGCCGAGAATTTTGTCGCGGCCGCCGAGCATGAAGACCTGGGTGACCTGGCTGATGTTCGACTTGATGTTGAAGTGCGTGAGCATGACGCCCTTCGGATCGCCGGTGCTGCCGCTGGAAAAGATGACCGTGGCGAGCTGATCCATTTGTGCGGTGCGGCGCGCGGTGCGGCGACCAGTCGGGGCCGCTGGCGCCGCAGCCGCCAGCGGCTCAATATTGACGCGATGCGCACCGAGTGCGCGTTTGAGCAGGCCCACTGGCATGAGCCACGCCAGCACCAGCGCGGCCAGCTTCTCGCTGAAGCGCGGCGCGGCGAGGGCGTCTTCGAGCAGCAGCGTCCGGCCCGGGATGGTCATGTTCGGGAAGCGCTCGAGAAATGCGCGGGAAGTGACGACCACGTCGATGCCGCACTGTTGCGCGCAACTGGCGATAACTTCGTTGGGCGCGGTGTAATTCAGGTTGACCGGCACGCGGCCCGCGAGCATGAGCGCGTAGTTGGTGAGTGCGCCTCCGACGGAGGGGGGAATCAGCAGGCCGATCATGGGCTGGTCGTCGGTCGAGATACGGGCGACATGACGCCGCAGCCGGCGGGCGATAAAGACGGTTTTGCCGAGCGCCGATGCGAAAGAGACGCGCGGCGTTTGGCCATCGGCCATGAAGAACTGCCACGGGTGCAGGCGGGCGGTGTGCACAAAGGCGCGGTCGAGAGTTTTCATGCGCGGCTTGCGCATCTCAAAGGCGACGGCGTGCAGTTCCTGCACCGCCGCACGCACTTCGATGGCTGTCGACGTGGGCGGCATCGGCTTGCCGAAGCTCACTGTGACGTCATAGGGAATGTGATGTGGCACCTTCCACAGGAAGCGTCCGCGCTCAAAGCTGAAGATGCTGCCCCACACGCCGTCGAGGTTCACCGGGATGATGGGAACCGCGACGTCCTTCATGATGCGCTCCAGGCCACGGCGGAAGGGAAGCATCTGTCCGGTGCGCGTGATCTGTCCCTCGGCGAAGATGCAGACGATCTCGTCGTTGCGCAGCGCGTCGGAGGCTGTGTGCAGCGAGTGCAGCATCTCGCGCGGATGCAGCTCGCTCGAAATCGGGATAGCCTTCACCATTTTGGCGAGGGGCTTGACGACGGGGTGGTCGTAAATGCCCTGAAATACCATGAAACGGATGGGGCGGTCTGTGGCCGCGACGAGGAGCGCGACATCGACAAACGACATGTGATTGCAGACCAGGAGCGCGCCAGTTTTTTCCGGGAAGTTGTCGCGGCCGATGACGCGCACGCGATAGATGGTGCGCGTGGCGAAGAAGAGAATGAGGCGGCCGAACCACTCGGGGAGCAGGTAGAGAACGTAGGCCGTGCTGAGAGCGGTGATGCATGAGGCGGCGACGATGACGCCGCGCGGTTCGAGGTGAACGTACTCGGTAAAGACGAAGTAGACTACGGACGAAAGCGCGATGCCCACGAAAGAGAGCAGGTTGGCGGCGGCGATGATGCCGCCTTTGTCCTCTTCCCGCGGCTTGTGCTGGATGAGGGCGTTCACCGGCACGGCGAAAAATCCCGCCCAGAAGCCCAACATGCCGAGGAGCACCGCAGATCCTGCCATGCCGTGCGGGGTGATGCCGAGGATGAAACCGGTGACGGTCATGCCGATCGAGCCCAGCGGAATCAGCCCGTACTCGATCTTGTTGTCGCTCACCCATCCCGCGGCCATGCTGCCGATGCCGATGCCCACGGCGAGCATGGCGTTCAGGTAGCCGGTTTTGGTCTGCCCGATGTGCAGCACATCGGGTCCGTAGATGACGATGGTGGAGAAGAGGAGGGAGCCGAGAAACCAGAAGTAGGTGTTGCCCAGCACGGCCAGAAACAGCGCCGGGTCCTTGCGCATTTTGCCGATCTGCACCCAGAGATCGCCAACAATGTTCAGACGGAAGGGTTTTTCCGGCGCCGCGGCGGGCACATTGTCGACGCCGAGGCTGGTGACGAAGCCGATTGCCGAAAGACCCAGCAGCACGTAGCCTGCATTCACCTCGTGCCCGCTGAAGTGCTCGCCCATCCATGCGCCGGCCACCGTCCCCATGATGATGGCCAGAAACGTATAAAGCTCGATGACGCCGTTGCCCCACGACAGGCTCTTCTCAGGCAACAACTCCGGCAGCAAACCATACTTCGAGGGCCCGAACAGCGCGGCCTGACTGGCCACCAGCGTGAGCGCGACGAGGGAAAGCGCAAGCGTGTGCGACGCGAGGCCTGCCGTGGCCAGCAGCATCGAACCGAACTCCATGACCTTGGTCCAGATCGTTACCTGTCGCTTGCTGAAGCGGTCCGCCAGCCAGCCGCCGGGCATGCTGAGCAAAAGAAACGGAACCGAGAACAGAAATGTGACCACAGAGACAAAGGTCTCGCGCTGGGTCTGCGCCATGTTCATCCCGATCACGATCGAGAGCAGCAGGTTGCGCAGGATGTTGTCGCTGAAGGCGCCCTGGAATTGCGTGGCGATCAACGCCCAGAAGCCGCGGCGGTTGCGCGGCGCAGCACTCAAGGAAGGGCCGGCGGGGTCCGTCACAACGGGATCACTCGAAACAGTGCTCATCGGCTTTGACCTTCTTGGGAAAATGGGGACGGACTGCGATGAACCATTCCGCCTGCCCCAAGAAGGCCCTTTCGTCCAATTTCTGGAGTGTCACTAGAATTGCGAGGCGGCCGAAGAATTTGCTCAATTCTACTTGAAAAGCGGATGCCAGCAGGGAAAAGACAAGCACGCGGGGCCCAATTGGTAATCGACACATGGCTGCCGCAGGCATGTCGCAGAGGATGGCGCCCGTATGCCCCAGGCTGCGCTGCGAGACCTTAAGAGAACGGGTTTTGCCTTGGAAGATTGGCGGCCGGCTGATAGCAGGCGGCCGTTCACACGCCAGCGACCGGCGAGTCGCTGACGGGACGGCCTCGACGGGAGTGCAATTAGGCGTTCAGGAACTTCATGAGGTTGGTGTAGCTGATCTGCAAGCTCTCGAGCGGCGGGCGCTCGGTGACATCCTGCTCCACATACATGTTGGGAACATGGAACTGCTCCGCGAGCCGCAGAATGTCGGGCCAGTCGAGCGTGCCCATGCCCACCTCGGCAAAGTGCTGGGAGTTCGGCCCGGTATCTGTTGAGGTTGGCGCGTTGGGCTTGCGGTCTTTGAGGTGGAGCGATTGCATGCGCGGGCCATATTTCTTGAACAGCTCCACAGGATCGCGCCCCGCCTGCGTGACCCAGTAGCAGTCCATCTGCCACTCGACCACCTTCGGGTCGGTCGATTGCATCAGAATGTCAAAACCGGTGACGCCATCGAATTCAATGAACTCCGTGTCGTGGTCATGAAAGCCGAATTTCAGGTCCATTTTTTGGGCTTGCTCGCCCCAGGCGTTGTATTGATCGGCGGCGCGCTTGAATCCGTCGGCCGAATTGCCCACCGCGCCCGGGACCGAGGAGCAAACCACGCACTCCACGCCCAATTCTTTGGCGTAATCCAGGCGCGCGCCGAAGTCGTTGTAGCCGAAATGCGCGCTGGGAACGATGAGGCCGGCGTCAAGAATGGCCTGGCGCAAGTCCTTCGCGGGCATCTTGTATTCGGCGACATAGGTTTCCACGGTGCGATAGCCGATTTTGCGAATGGCGGCGAGTGTGCCGGGGAAGTCCTTGTCGACCAGGCTGCGCACTGTATAGAGCTGTACGCCCAGGGGGCGATCCATCTTCTTGCCGAAGGCGCGCGGCGCTAAAGCCAACACGGCGAGCCCGGCACCTGCGCTCGCGACAAACTCTCGTCTGGTAGGCATGGTGAATTCTCCTCAAAACCGATCAAACTACAAGGACCGATCAAACAACAAGGCAAGCGTACACGATTGGTGAGCGGGCCACTTGCGAAGCGAACGAGCTTCAGGATGCGCAGCGAACAGCGAACGTAAGAGCAGGAGAAATCTATTACGATTGATTGCCAGTGTCAAGAACGAAGTCGAATCTGTGGGCATGCGAGATTTGCAACGAGTGGCGCTGTGGAAAAGGGAAGAGGTACGCCAGTATTCCGAAATTGTGCTGAATAAGAGAGGAAAAGGTGGAGGTGCAGGGAATGCGGCCGGACGCCACATGTGTGATAATTTGGATTGACAATCGTTTGCAATCGATAATACTATTCTCCTGCACCGCAGGGGGTAGAAAGCTCCTCGTCTGGCTCGTGGAATTGAAGGGTTTCGCTTTGAGGATTGGCCGGGAAGGCCCGGTCTGCCAGCGCCAGACGCGCACAAGCGGAGAATGAGTCATCCGCGGGAGGAATCATGCCGCAGAATCTGCTGGAACAGCTACGCAAGCACAGCGTGATCGTCGTCGACACGGGCGATATCGAAGCCATGGAACGGTTCAAGCCCCGGGATGCCACCACCAACCCCTCGCACATTACCAACGCGGCAAAGATGCCCCAGTATCAGCGCATTCTGGACGGGGAACTGATCAGTGCGCGCAAGGAACTGGGCGCCGCTGCGAGCGATCAAGCGGTTGCCAACCTGGCCTTCCGCCGGCTGGGCATTGCGTGGGGCAAGAACATCCTCGAAGTGGTTCCGGGCCGCGTGTCGACCGAGGTGGACGCGCGCCTGTCGTACGACACCGAAGCGAGCATTGCGCAGGCGCGCAGCATTATTGCGCAGTATGAAGCGGAAGGGATTTCGCGGGAGCGGATCCTGGTGAAGATTGCCGCGACGTGGGAGGGGACACGGGCTGCGCAGGTGCTGGAGAAGGAAGGCATCCACTGCAACTTGACACTGATTTTCGGAACGTTCCAGGCCGTTGCGGCGGCTGAGGCCGGAGCCACGCTGGTTTCGCCGTTTTGCGGCCGCGTTCTCGACTGGTACAGGAAGGAAACCGGCAGGGATTATTTCGGCGCAGAGGATCCCGGCGTGATTCACGTGACCGCGGTCTACAACTACTTCAAGAAGTTTGGTTACAAGACCGAGGTGATGGGCGCGAGCTTTTGGAATGTTGGCCAGGTGCGAGAGCTGGTTGGCAGCGATCTGCTCACCATCGCCCCCAAAGTGCTGGCCGAACTGGAAGCCACTGAGGATGAACTGGCGCCGAAGCTCAGTGTCGAAGCGGCGAAAGCCATGCCGATTGAGAGAATCGTCGTGGACAGCAAAGAGACCTTCGAGCGCCTGCTGGCCGCCAATCGTATGGCCACCGATAAGCTGAAGGAAGGCATCGAAGGCTTTTCCGCCGCTCTCGTCGAACTGGAAACGCTGCTGGTCAAGCGCCTTGCCGAACTGGAATCCCGCGCTGTGGCAACCGCGTAATCACGGCGCGCGCTGGGCAAAAGTGCAATGCGCGCGCATGTCCTTTGGGAATGATGTCTTGCCCGCGGATGAGGAGAGAAGGACCGGGATGGGCGTTGGGAATCTGATGATCGTGCAAGGCGGCGGACCCACGGCCGTCTTCAACGCGAGCTTGTCCAGCGCAATCTCAGAGGGAGTCAGTCAGCCCGGGGTGGGCCGCGTGTTTGGCGCCCGCTACGGCATGCAAGGGCTGGTGCGGGGTGACATTGCCGAGCTTGGGCAGATGACAGCCAGCGAGCTCGAACTGCTACGCAACAGCCCGGGCGCGGCGCTGGGTTCTTCCCGCTACAAACCCTCAGAAGGCGACTTCGACCGCATGGTCGAGAACCTGCGCCGGCTCGATATCCGGTTCATGATTTTTATGGGCGGCAACGGCACCATGCGAGGCGCGGCGCTGGTGAGCGAGCACTGCCGCAATGCCGGATTTTCCATGCAGGTCATCGGCGTGCCCAAGACCGTGGACAACGATATCGCCAAGACCGACAGGTGCCCGGGATTTGCCAGCGCGGCCCGGTATATGGCGCAGACCACGCGCGACCTGGGCATGGATATTCGCTCCTTGCCCCAGCCGGTGACGATTCTTGAAGTGATCGGGCGCAGTATTGGCTGGCTGGCCGCGGCAACGGCGCTGGCGAAGGGCAGAGAAGCCGATGCGCCGCACCTGATTTATCTGCCTGAGAGACCGTTCCATGCGGAGAGGTTTCTGGCGGATCTGGATCAAATTGTGACCAAACATGGCTGGGCCATTGTGGTCGCGACCGAAGGCATACGCAATCCCGATGGCAGCCTGGTGTACGAGCTGACCGATCCCACGCAACTCGATCCGCTGGCGCGGCCCATGACGGGCGGAGTGGGGCAGTTCATGGCAAATCTTGTGGGTGAAAAGCTGAAGATTCGCTGCCGCACCGAGAAACCGGGGCTGATTGCGCGGGCCGCGATGGCGCACGTGTCAACGCAGGACCAGAAGGACGCCGAGCTGGTGGGCCGCGCGGGAGTGCGCGCGCTTGCCGCCGGCGAAACGGAGAAGATGGTTTCGCTGCTGCCGCTCGGAACTGAGGGCGGATATAAGCTGGTGCCATTCAGCAAAGTTGCCGATGCCGAACGGCCGCTTCCGGCGGAGTGGATTCACGACGCGGCGATTCCGGTGGGCGACAAATTCTTCAACTACGTGAAACCATTGGTGGGCGAACTGACGCCGTACTTCGTCCGCTATACGAATTGATGCGTTGTGTGGAAAGGATGAATATGCAAAAGTCTGTGACAGCTGCCGCGCAAAAACCGATTGGCGTGTTGATCCTTGGACGCAAGCGCCCGGGATTCGACCAGGAATGGAACCAGATCATTTGCGGCCGCGCTGTGGCTGCGCTGAAGGATATGGGCTACGCGACGGTAGGGGCCGAGACGCCGGTGATTGACGATGCCACCATCGAGGTGGCGCTCGACAAGATTCGCGCGGCCGGTTGCCAGGCGCTGGTGATGCTGCACCCCTCGATGGGGAATGGGCAATTGGCATTGACGGTGGCGCAGCAGTGGCCCGATCCGGTGGTTCTGTGGGCAACGCCGGAGCGGCCAGGCGATGGAAAGGTGAGCTCGTGCTCGCTGGTGGGGCAGCATCTGTGGGGATCGACGCTGCGGCAGGCAGGTCATGCGTTTGAGTTGGTGTATGGCGATCCGGACGACAAGACCTTGCGCGCGGAAATGGTGCGGGCGATTGCCATCGCGCGCACGGTGGCCGTGCTGCGCAGCGCGAAGGCAGGCGTGATCGGAACGCACGCTCCGGGATTTATCGATCTCGCTGCCGATCCGTTCCTTCTGCAGAGGACCATGGGCACTCAGTTGCACCCATTGAGCCTGCCCCAATTTGTTGAGCGCGTACACGCGATTCCTGAAGATGCCGTGCGCAAGGATGTGGAGCGCGTTCTCGATCTGAAACTGCCGATGCGCGATGTGACGAAGGACGACTTGCCCATGAGCTCGCGTTGCTACCTGGCGATGCGGGAGCTGATGGATGAGGAGTGCCTGGACGCGATCACGATTCAATGCTGGCCCGAGCTGCCGAACATGATCGGGCAATGGCCTTACCTGGCGGTCTCGCGGCTAAGCACCGAGGGGTGCGCGGTTGCAATTGAAGGTGACGTGGATGGATCGATCGGCAGCCTGATGAGCCGCGAGTTGGGATTTGGGCCGGGGTACCTGAGCGACTGGCTGGAGCATGATCGCAACACGATCTTCTTCTGGCATCCGGGCATGGCGCCGATGGATATGTGCAACCCGGTAGGCAGCGAGGGCGGGCCGACGCTGGCCAAGCACTTCAATATCGTGAAGCCGATGGTGGTGGACGGAAGCCTTCGCATCAACGAGGACGTGACGATTACGCGGCTATGGCGGTGCGACAACCGCTACCACATGACGGCATTTGAAGGGCGCTCAGTGGCGCCGCGGCGCAAGATAACCGGCAACATGGTGCTGGTGGAGCTTACAGAAGCGGCGCGCGGCGGCGACGTGCCTGAGCGTTTCGACCGCCTGGTGCATGCGGGCATGCCGCATCATGTGCTGCTGTCGTTCGGCAAGCAGCTAGAGACGTTCCGGAGACTCGCGAGAGTGCTGAACCTGGAGTGGTGGGGCTAGGGAGCGGGGCAATAGACCGGTCTCTGGATTCGGTTAGGATAGTTATCATTCGGGGCTGACGAGAGCGAGGCGAGCTGGATGAACGAGGAGCAGCAAAAATCGTACAAGGCGTATCTCGGCGGGAAGTGGATTGAGACCGGCGAGAAGATCCAGGTCACGGATCCGGCGACGGGCGAGAAGTTTGCCAGCGTTTCGGCGCTCAATCGAGATCAGGTGCGTTCGGCCTTTGACGCGGCACAGGCGGCCTTCCCCGCGTGGCGCGGGTTGACGGCCAAGGAGCGCGGCGCATTGCTCAGCCGCGTGGCCGACGACGTGCGCAAGCGCGCGGACGAGATCGCCCGCCTCATCACGCTCGAAAACGGCAAGCCGCTGGCGCAAAGCAAGGGCGAGATGGCGATGACCGAGGACCATCTGCGCTGGTTTGCCGAAGAGGGCCGGCGGGCTTACGGACGCGTGATTCCGCACCAGGCGCAAGGCAAGCGCCACATGGTGGTGAAGACACCGATTGGCGTGGTGGGCGCGATTTCTCCGTGGAACTTTCCTCTTGTGCTGGGCATTCGCAAGGCCGCGCCGGCGCTGGCTGCGGGTTGCCCCGTGGTGCTCAAGCCGTCTTCGCAGACGCCGCTCTCCACGATTGCTTTTGCGGAGTGTGTTGAGGCGGCCGGAATTCCCGGCGGCGTTTTCCAGGTTGTGATCGGCAGCGCACGGATGATTGCCGAGGAGTTCCTGACCAACCCCATCTGCCGCAAGATTACGTTCACGGGTTCGACCGAGGTGGGCAGGGAACTGATCCGGGGAGCGGCGCAAGCGATCAAGCCGCTCTCGCTCGAACTTGGCGGGCTAGCGCCACTGCTGGTCTTCGACGATTGCAATCTGGATCAGGCGGTGCAGGAGACGCTGATTGCGAAGTTCCGTAACACGGGACAGTCGTGCATCGCGGCCAACCGAATTTACGTGCAGCGTTCCATTCACGATGAGTTCGTGAGGCGCTTCGTCGCCGGAGTGCAAAAGCTGAAGACCGGTCCCGGACTGGAGCAGGGTGTCGACATCGGACCTCTCATCAACCAGCAGGCGCTGGACGCGGCATTGGCGCAGATTGAGGATGCGGCGAGCCATGGCGGCAAGGTGCTTTGCGGCGGCAAGCGGATGGGATCAAGCGGCTACTTCCTGGAGCCGACGGTGATTGACGGAGTGACTGCGTCGTCAATGTGCATGTGCGAGGAGACATTTGCGCCGGTGGCTCCCATCACGACGTTTGAAACGGAGGACGAGGCCATCGCACTAGCGAACAGCAGCGAGTACGGGCTGAGCGCCTACGCGATGACGCGCGACATTGCGCGCATCTTCAGGCTGGCGGAGCGCATCGAGGCGGGAACGCTGGGCATCAACGACGGCGCGCCGACCACGAGCCAATGCCCCTTCGGCGGCGTGAAGCAGAGCGGATGGGGGCGCGAACTGGGCAGCGAAGGTATGGATGCATTCCTCGAGACGAAGCACGTCTCCTTTGGCGGAATGTGACATTTTCACGGAAGGACGTATGAAGGAGCAAATGCGATGATTCACTTTCTCGTTCACGATACAGCGGACACGGTGGGCGTGGCCGTCGTGGATATTGCGGCCGGAACACAATTGACCGGCCGCGATCTCTCAACCAACAAGCCGCTGACAGCAAAATCGGCGCAGGATATCCCGCTGGGCCACAAACTGGCGCTCAAGGATCTTGCCGTGGGCGATACGGTCATCAAGTATGGCTGCGAAATCGGAAAGATCGTGCAGCCGGTGAAGGCAGGGCAACACGTGCACGTGCACAACCTGAAGACGAAGAGGTGGGCATAATGAAGGACCAGACAATTTACGCATATCGGCGTGAAAACGGACGCGTCGGCATTCGCAATCACGTGATTATCCTGGCCGTGGACGACATCTCGAATGCCGCGACCGAGGCCGTGGCCAACAACATCAAGGGCACACTGGGCCTGCCCCACGCCTACGGACGTCTGCAGTTCGGCGAGGACCTGGATCTTTTCTTTCGCACCATGATCGGCACCGGCGCCAATCCCAATGTGGCCGCGGCGATCGTGATTGGCATCGAGCCGGGATGGACGCAGAAGATCGTAGACGGAATCGCCAAGACCGGCAAGCCGGTGGCTGGATTTTCCATCGAGGGCCAGGGCGACATCGCATGCATCGCGCATGCTTCAAGGAAGGCGAAGGAGTTTGTGCAGTGGGCGACGGAGCTGCAGCGCACGGAATGCAAGTTCAGCGAGATCTACATCAGCGTGAAGTGCGGCGAGAGTGACACCACTACGGGGCTTGCAAGCTGCCCGACGGTCGGCAACGTGATTGACAAGCACTGCGCCATCGGCGGCACGGCCTCCTTCGGCGAAACCACGGAACTGACCGGCGCCGAGCACATTGTGGCCGCCAAGGCCGCGAATGAAACGGTGCGCGCGCAGTTCCAGGCCATGTTCGACGACTACCAGAAGCTGGTCTTTGGCGAGAAGACCGACGACCTCTCCGAGTCGCAGCCGACGAAGGGTAACATTGCCGGCGGATTGACGACCATCGAAGAGAAGGCGTTGGGCAACGTGGAGAAGCTGGGCAAGAAGACGAAGTTTGTCGGCTGCCTGAAACCGGCAGAGATGCCCACGGACAAGGGCCTGTGGTTCATGGATACATCGAGCGCGGCGGCAGAAGCCGTGACGCTGTGGGCTGCCTCGGGCGCGGTGGTGCACCTGTTCCCCACCGGGCAGGGCAACGTGATCGGCAATCCCATTGAGCCGGTGATCAAGCTCTCGGGAAATCCGAAGACCGTGAAGTTGATGGCCGACCATATCGACCTGGATGTGTCGCCGATTCTGCAGGGCGAGATGACGCTCGACCAGGCAGGCGATGCGCTGATTGAGATGATCGCGCGCACCGCAAACGGGCGGAATACTGCGGCGGAAGCGCTGGGCCATCGCGAGTTCGTGATGACCAAGCTCTATCGCAGCGCGTAGGTTGGCAGCTCTAGATGCATGTGCTCCGGGTTTTGTTCGCGAGGCCCGGAGCGCAGTTGATTTCTTGGTGAAGCCCTTATGAATCGTTATTCCAAAGAAGAGCTCGTCAACGTCGTGACGCAGTTGGCAAGCGGCATGGGTGTGCCCGCTGCAGATGCGGCGTTGTTTGCCGAGGTGCTGGTTGATGCCGACGTGAGCGGCGTGTCAACCCATGGCGTCTCGCGGCTGAATATTTACCTCAAGCGCATCGAATTGGGACTCATCGATCCCAAGGCGAAGCTCGAGATTGACCGGCAGGCGGGGAGCGTGCTGGTTCTCGATGCCGGAAACGGGCTGGGACAGATACAGGCGCGCAAGGCGCTCGATCTGCTGATGCCAATGGCGCGCCAGAACGGCGTGGCGACCGCGACCATCCGCAACTCGCAGCACTTTGGCGCGCTTTCCTGGTACTCGAACTACGCGGCCAGCCAGGGCATGATCTTGCTGGCCATGACCAACTGCGAGCCGGCCATGTCGCCTGAAGGCGGATATGAAGCCTTCTTTGGCACTAATCCCATCGCCGCTTCATTCCCAACCGGCAAAGGATTTCCTGTAAAGATCGATCTCGCGACTTCAGGGGTTGCGCGCGGCAATATCATCGCCGCGCAAAAGAAAGGCCAGCCCATTCCGCTGGGCTGGGCGCTCGACCCCGAGGGGAATCCAACCACCGATGCTTCGCAGGCGCTTCTGGGCACGGTGCTCACGATGGCCGGGCACAAGGGGTACGCCTTGGCCCTGATGGTGGAGCTCTTCAGCGGCGTCCTTTCCGGCGCGGCAATCGGCCCTGACGTGGGCTCGATGTACAAGAATCTCGATCGCAAGCAGGATGTGGGCCATTTCTTCTGCATCTTCGATGTGAAGGCGTTTCTCGATTACGGCGAGTATCTGCGGCGCATCGATGAAACCATCGACCGCATCAAGAATTCGAAAAAACGCCCCGGCGTGGAAGAGATTCTAGTTCCCGGCGAGCGTTCCGCGCGGAAGGCCGCCATCAACAACGCAGAGGGCATTCCCGTCTCGCCCGAGACAGTGGCGGAGATCGAGCAGTGGTGCTCCCGCTTGAACGTTGCATTCAATTGTCATGAGGTGGTTGGCCAGCCATGATCGATATCTTAATTTCCGAAAATATTCAAGGCGCTTCTGTCGATGCGTTGGGCGAGCGGTTTCGTGTCGCCTTTCAGCCGGATTTGTGGAAGGATCCGGCGCTGCTTGCGGAAAAGGTGAAGCACTGCCGCGCGCTGATCGTGCGCAACCAGACGCCGGTGACGGCTTCGCTCATCGATGCAGCGCAGGAACTGCTGGTGATTGGCAGGGCTGGCGTGGGGCTCGACAACGTTGATTACAAGCACGCGGAGAAGGCGGGCATTGTGGTTTCGTTTACGCCCGACCAGAATGCCATCAGCGTGGCCGAGATTGCTATCGGCATGATGCTGTCGCTGGCGCGATTCATTCCCGCCGCCGACGCGGACACAAAGAAGGGCAACTGGAACCGGCAACGTTTCGTGGGCACGGAACTTTACGGCAAAACGCTGGGCATCGTCGGCGCAGGGAAGATCGGATACCTGACGGCCCGGCGCGCGATGGCGTTCGGCATGAGGGTTCTCGCCTACGATCCTTTTCTGAGCCGGGACAATATCCTGCTGAGCGAAATTCAGGCCGAGCTGGTGGAACTGGACGAGCTGCTGGCGCGCGCGGACGTGGTTTCGTGCCATTTGCCGGCTACGGCTCAGACCGTGGGGCTGCTGAACCGCGAGCGGTTCATGAGCATGAAGCCGGGCGCGTTTTTCATCAACACTTCACGCGGCAAAGTGGTTGTAGAAGAGGGCCTGGTGGAGGCGCTAAAGGCCGGTATCGTGGGCGGAGCGGCGCTGGATGTGAGGGGCAAGGAGCCTCCGCTGGTTGGCGAGCTTGAGACCATGCCGAACGTGATCCTTTTGCCTCACATCGCCGCGTTTACGCGAGAGGCGCAGGACCGGGTGACAGCGGCAATCTGTGAGGACGTGGCGCGCGTGCTGGATGGGAAACCGGCTTTGAATGCGGTCAAGCGGACGACACCGATGCCGCGCGTTACTTCCTGATCTGAATTGGCTTTTGGCCGTCGGGACGGGGAACGAAGATGTCCTGCCAGACGAGGCCGCATTCTTTGACCATCTGTATCGGGTATTCGAGGCGGCCCAGCTCGGCCTCGGCATTATTGGAGCCGAAGGAGAATTTGCAGCCCGCAGCCTTGGCCATTTTGATGAACGCGGGGCTGGGAATTTTTCGGCGATTGTTGATTTCGATCGCGACATCGTAGCGGAGGGCGGCGTCGATTACGCGACGCATCCGCTCGCGCGTCCAGAGGGCGTCGTAATCCGCGGCAATCTGGTCGGGAAGATACGTCGCGTTGGCGTAGATGTCGATGGGCTCGCGCATCACGCCTTCAATGCGCTTGACCAACATCTCCATGAACGCCTGCTTATCCGTAATGACGCCGATCTCCTCGAGAATCCAGATCCGCATGCGCTTGCCGTTGTCGTCGGTAAACGTCATCGCGTCGGTGAAGACGTAATCGAAGCGGGCGACGGATTCTGGCGAGACGAGAGTTCTCCATTCGCGTCCTTCAGCCTGCATGGCCACGTAGCATGGCTTTCCCTGCATGCTCTCGAGATAGTCGCGCACGCTCGCGTCGTCGTGCACCGGGAAGCTGAGGCCGCAATTGATGGCGATGCCGTAACCGATGCCGACGCGCCGTGAGTTGGCGAGAGCCTGATCGAGCGTGAGGCCGCCTTTGAGATGGGTGTGGTAATCGACCACGGGAATGTTGGCAGCCCCGAGGCGAATGATGTCGCGATAGACGTCGTCGACGTGCGGGCGCTCGCTGAAGAGCTGCGGTACGTCATCGGGCAGCGGGCGGACGCGGAGGTTGCGGAAGAATGTGGCGCCCTGCGGGTTTATTGCCTGCAGCGCGAATGTGCCGTGACCGATACGGCAGTCGAAGTCTGTGTTGGCAGAGAAGGCGTCGTCAGGCTCGACGTAGTCGACGACGTGCATGCCGTTGACGCGAACCTGCACCTGCATCTGGCGAACCAGAATGTTCAGCGTGAACCACTCGTTGTCGCGAATGAACTGCTTCCAGATGTGGCGCACGCCCTGGAGCGAGCCAGTCTTTCTGCGTTGGATGAAGCCATCGGGGCCACGCGAGTCGTTGGCCAGCAGCACTTGGAATCCCAGAGCGGGCGCGGTTGCGGGCTGAGCTTTCGCGTGGAAGCAGATGGCGGACTCGGCGCCCGGTTGCATCATGACTTCCGCGCTTAGCTCGAAATTCTTGAAGTCTGCTTGCCTTGAAGGGCCGGCATAGAAGAGGCGCGCATCGCGGCCGTGGACGGAGATTTGCCCGTTGGTCGCGCTGAATGCGTTTGCGCGTCCCCGGGGCTTCCACCCGCGCAGGGATGTGCCGTCAAAGAGCGAGATCCATTCCGCGAATGGGCCGGGAAGGGAATGAATTGCTGCTGGTGCAGCGAAAAGGAGCGCCAATGCATCGCGTCGCGTGAAAGTGGGCATGGAATCCTTTCGAGCGAGGACTACGGCATTTTCGGAAATGGTGTAGTCCTGTTGAGAGCTGTTCCAGGTCGCCGCTCCTCGGGGTCGCGTCGACTTAAATGCGTGCCTTCGGTCTGCAGAATTTCCGAAAATGCATTATGCCGCGGCATTTGCGGGCTGATCGAGATGGCGATATTTGCGGCCGACGACGAAGAGTGCGACAGTGCCAACAAGAGGCATGAGCCCGACCAGCAGAAAGACCGGCGTGTAGGAGATGCGGTCGACCAGAACGCCGGTGAGCAGCGGGAACAACATTCCGCCCAGGCCGCCGGCAATGCCCATTAGGCCCGCAGCGCGGCCCACCTGGTGTTCGGGAAAGAGATCGGTGACGGCTGCGAACATATGCGCGGAGAGAAAATTATCGGCGGCGATGGTTACAGAGAGCATGGTCATGACAGGGACGATTCCGCGCAGATAAGGCACGGCGAAGCTGAGCAGGCAGATGAGCGCGCTGCCGTACATCAGCAGCCGCCGCGTATTGCGCACCGAAAACCCGCGGCGCATCAGCACGCCCGCCGCCCATCCTCCCGCGATGCCGCCGACGTCACCCATCAGAAACGGAATCCAGGCGACGAATCCGATCTGCACCATGGTCATGTGGCGCGCGCTGTAGAGATAGCTAGGCGTCCAGTACCAGTAAAACTGCATCACAGGCCCGATGAAGAACCGGCAGAGCATGACGGCCCATGCGGAGGAGTTGCCGAGGAGCTCGCGCGCGGAAACCGGAGGGTGCGCAGATTGAGCCGCGGTTTTCGGTTCCTTGCCGTACATGAACCACCAGGTGGGAATCCAAAGGAACCCGGCGATGGACGGCATCAGGAACGCGACGCGGAAGCCATAATGCTCGAGGAGATAAACGATGACCGGCACGGCGAGAGTTGCGCCGATGACGCTGCCGCCATTGAAGATGCCGATGGCGAGAGTGCGGTCTTTCTTCTCAAAGAGGCGCGTAACCGTCTTGACACCGCCGGAATAGGCGGCGCATTCGCCGGTGCCTTTCCAGAATTGCGAGAGGCCCAGAGAAAGGCCGGAGCCTGCGAGGGCAAACGAGCCCGAGGCTGTGGACCACCAGCAGATGGCGGCCGTGAGGCCGAGGCGCGCGCCCAGGCGATCCATGAGATAGCCCATGGGGAACTCGCCGGTCATCATGCCGAAGCCGAGCGCGGAGACGATTCTGCCGTAGGCGGCATTGGAAAGATGGAGTACCGTGCGCAGCACCGGAGCCATCACGGAGAGCGCCTGGCGGCCAATGAACATGATGACGGTGAGGAGGAAAAGGAGGCCGAGAATCACCCAGGCACGCGCCCTGCTGGAACGCTCGAGTACTTGCCCGCTCTCGGTCCGGCCTATCTCTTCAGCGTGCGGCAAATTTCCTCCAGGCCCCAAGACTTCCGTGCGAGATTCAAGCCGGCGCCAAGGTTGCAGTCCCGACAGGCAAGGGTACTACACAATGAGGTCTCACCCTTGCATGCTGCGGGCCTCATGCCAAGGACACGCGGACTTCAGCACTTTGTTGATTTCTCTGACGTTCTTGAGCCCCGTGGCGTTCAACCACGCTTCGAGCGCGGAGGCGCCGCCTTTGACGTAGACGGGAACACCGTCCTGCCAGGTGGCCCGGCCGGCCAGCACTCCGTGAAACTGAGCGCCGCTCTCAACCGCCAGCTCGAGCGTCTCAAGAAACACCTCGCTGCTGACCCCGGCCGAGAGGTAGATGATCGGTTTGCCGGTGAGCGCCGCCTCGGCGCGGATCAACTCCATGGCCTCAGCGCGTGTGTGGAGCTTCTGGCCCTTGAAAGCCCGGGTCCCTTCGACATGGGCCATTTGCATGGGGACTTCGATCTTGAGCACGTCTGCGCCGTAGCGCTCCCTGGTGAACTCCTCCATGGATTTGAGGATGATCTCCGGCTTCCTGCGCGCGTATTCGATGCTGTTTTCGCCATCGCCATGCACGTCGTAGGGCAGGAACTCAAGGAAAAACGGAATATCGATGGCCTTGCACTCGGCTCCGATCCGCTCGACCCAGGCCTTCTTGCGATCGTTGACCCACTCTTTTTCAAAGGGCGTGTAGTAGACGAGGATCTTGACGGCGTCTGCGCCCGCTTCCTTGACGCGCAGCGCCGACCAGCCTTCAAACAGCGAAGGCAGCCGCTCCGGCTTGTCGGGACTGTATCCCGCGTGTTCGTAGGCGAGCAGCAAGCCTTTGCCATGGATGTGCTTTGTGGCCTCAAGGCCGTACTCGATATCGAGCAGAATGGACGAGGCCTCTTTGGTCAGGGTCTGCGCAACCAGGGTTTTGAACTCCGACACCATCTCGGCCGGCGGCTCACTGCCCCCCAGTTCCCTGGCCAGCATGTTCCTGAGCAGCCCACGTTGGTCCATGGCCAACGCGGCGATCACACCCCGGTCATCGGAAACGGCTTTCAGGCCAGCAATCTTGCCGGGCGTCAAATTGATCGGCATGTATTCCTCCCACGGTGAAGGTTCCGGGCACCTATGACGTGCAGGACTGACGCAGTGGGAAAGTGCAAAGAACGCAGAGGTCGGGCCTGATCCAACGAGTCGCAAAAACTATATCGGACTGGGTTTGACAGTGTCAATCGATGATAACTGATAATCAATGATTTTAGGCTGGCGGCGTCTTATTCTCAGGTACCGAAAAAAGGATTCTGGACCGTTCAACGAGAGATTGCAGGTACATCGAAGGGCAGAGATTGTGCGGTCTTGTTTGGTTCTGACGGAGTGAAGCAGGTTGCAGCAGCCGATGCGGTCATGGATGGCCTCACGAGCGAGAGCGCGATGGAGGCGCCAAGGCAGGGCAACAGCGCCCACACTGGGTGAACTTGCCAGCGGGCGCGGACGAGAAGCAAACCCTTGAATTTGCCCACAACTCCGGCAAGCCTTAAATTTATAAACTGTTATATATCAATATCTTATAAAAAATCTATTGAAATTGATTGACAGATGTTGTCGTCTCTGCCTATACTTCGCCCCGAATCAGAGACCGTAGTTTTTTTGCCCAAGATCAGACTGCAAAACACTTCGAGTTTGGAATGGGTCGACGATCTGCCTGCTTGATGTTGGTTGTTCTCGATCCAAATTCGCAGACCCGAATTTTGCGGGGTCACACCAAATTGCCATGAAGCAATCTGAGCAGAAAAACCGGCGGCGCTTGACAGGGCTGGAAGTTGGCCCTACATTAGCCATACCCGAACGGTGGCAAGATGCACCTGCCAACGAACGGGAAAGTTTCTCAAGCTTACAGCGCAATGATTTCCGGCTTCACTCCCGCGACGTGTGTGTGTCGCTGCTGCTGCAGCGTCGAGCGGGCGTGTCTTCCGGGCTAAGCACTGAAGCGAGTTCTGGAACCCGGCAACCCACCCGCCACGAGGCGCGGTGGGTTTTTGCATTTTTGGGAGATTCGTTGATTCCCAACCAACAATTTGAGCGGTTTGTAACGGAGGAGTGAACGCGGAGTTGTTTGCACGTTCCCCTGAACGAAGGAAGTGGATTATGGCAGTTCGGAAAGCGGCGGAGCAAAGGACGCGCAGGGAGGTTCTTCAGGCGTTGGGAATGCTTGCGGCCAGTGGAGCGATCTCTTCGCTGGGATCGGCGCGGCTACATGGGCAAGGCGGCCACGTTCCAGCGGGGATCCGGTTCGGAGTGCAGCTGAATGCATTTCCGATTGACCCGAAACGTTTCGAGACCTTTGAATCCACGCTCGAGCAGGTCAAGCAGATCGGCTATCAGGGATTCGAGTCGGGCTTCCGCTACCTGAGCGAGCAGTTCGCCGCTCCGGAAATGGCGCGCCGCAGCATTGAGCGGACCGGCCTGACGTTTTTCGGCATTCATATCTTTTTCCCGGATAATCTCTACGACCAGGCAACGCGCATCGCGGCTCCTTCCGTGTACGAACCAGTTGCCCGTGGCGGCGCGGCGCTGGGCGCAAAACATCTGATCCTGAGCGGCGCGCCCGCCGAAAATACCGATCAACTGAAGGCCAAGATTGAAGCGCTGAATGTCGCCGGAAAGTTTGCGCTCTCTACCGGTGTCACAGCTGCCTATCACAATCACTGGTGGGAGTTCGAGTCGAAGATTGGCGAGATCGAAGCGCTCTACACGCAGACGGATCCAGGGCTGGTGCATTTTGTGCTCGACGCGGGGCATGCATTTCATGGCGGCGCCGATGTTCCCGCATTCATTCGCGCGCATTCTCAGCGCATCATCGGATTCCATCTCCGCGATTTCAAGAACAACGATTATGTGGAACTCGGCACGGGCGATTTCCCGCTTCATCAGGTTGCTGCGACCATCCGGCAGATCGGCTGGAAGGGATGGGTGGAGAACGAAGAGGAACGCGCCGACCATTCGCAGGGTGGCGAGAAAGTGATTGCTCCAGCTTTCAAAGCGATGAAGGAGGCATTTTCCCAATGAACCGCCGTGAATTTCTCTACACCGGAGCAGCAGCGACCGCGGTTGCCGCGCGCAGCATGGATGCGCGGGCCTACGCTGCCATTCCCGGCGCGAATGATCGTGTCGGCCTAGGCGTGATCGGTCTTGGGCGCCGGGGGACCATCGTTTGTGGCGGTTTTGTGCAGGATCCAAGGGTGCAAATCCGGGCGCTAGCCGACATTTACGACAAGCAGGTGGCGGATTTTCAGGGCAGGTTCAAAGAGCACGTGGCTCAGGCCGAGGTTTCAGTCGAGTACCAGAAAATGCTGGATCGTAAAGACGTGGATGCGGTACTGGTTGCGACCCCGGATCACCTGCATGTCGAGATCGCCAAAGACACGCTGGAAGCGAACAAGCACACCTATCTGGAAAAACCGACGCTGCACCGCTGGAGCGAGCGCGAGACGCTGACAAAGGCCGTGGAGGCGAGCAAAGCAATCCTGCAGTGCGGCATGCAGCAGCGCAGCGGCGCGCACTACATGCGCGTGAAGCAGGAAATCTTCGATACGGGCAAGCTGGGCAACGTGGTTTTTGTGCGCGCCGTGTGGAGCGACTTTCCCTGGCAGCGGCGCGTGATTCCCAATATGCCCCAACCGGCCGGGTTGCGCTGGGACCTGTTCCTCGGACCCGCGCCGAAGGTTCCGTTTGAGATGTCGCGGTACAGTTCATGGCGGTCGTATCACGACTACGGCAATGGCCTTCTCGCCGACATTCTGACGCATTGGGCGGACGTAGCGCAATGGATGCTGAGCGACGACAAGCCCGAAACCGCGGCCGCGCTGGGAGGCGATTTCCAGCTCAAAGGAGACCTTACCAATCCCGACACGGTGAGCGCAGTGGTCCGTTACAAGAACTGGAACCTCAACTTTGAGTCGTCGGTTCTTTCCATCCGCAATCCGCGGCCCTCGGTTTTCTTTGAGGGGACCGAAGGAACCATTGACCTGAGCCGGGAGGGATACACGCTTACTCCCAACAACGGCGCAGCAACCCAGTTCGATTCGACACAGGACCTGGAGCGCGCGCACACCGGAAACTTCATCGATGCCATTGTGAACGGCAGCAAGGTAAACGCGTCGCTCGCAGCCGGACTGGCCGCCAGCGTGCCGGTCATGATGGCGCTCCAGTCGTACTGGTCGCGCAAGCTTTGTAGTGCAACAGAACTTTCTTAGAGGCCCCGCATGGTGTTTTGGCATGCGGAAATGACAACGTTCTAACCAAGACACGGGATTTGTTCTTCGCTCGTGCCCGGAAGAAAGGAACCTATCCCCTGGAGATGTTTTTACGGCTTACGTGAATTGAAGGCGGCGCGGTGCGTTGCGGAAAACGGCAAGGTAGGCACCGGGTCGGCGGTTCGCAGCAAAGAGGTCAAGGGCTACATGCACAGCTGGGAACCGAGCGCGATCACAGAAAGCGTGAAAACACAAACAATAACCGGCAGACGAGAGGCGCTCTCTTGAGATGCTTCTCTCATGAAAGGACAGGATGAATAACACACTTCGCAAACTACTCTTCGCCAGCTTCGCAGTGTTCCTCACGCTAGGCGCTGCATCCAGCGCTTTTGCGCAATCCACAGGCAGCATCCGCGGCACGGTGAGCGATCCGAGCGGCGCTGCCATTGCAAAAGCCGCAGTCACGCTGACGGACACGAATACCGGCCTCAGCCGTGGCACCGTGACCAACGACAGCGGCATCTTTGTGTACCCCGATCTGCCGATCGGTTCGTATACGCTGAAGATCTCCGCAGCAGGATTCGAGACGGAGAATCGTCCTGGCCTGACGTTGATCACCGGCCAAGTGATTGATTTGCCGATTGCGATGGCGGTAGGTTCGCAAACACAGCAGATCACCGTCACTTCGGAAACCCAGCAGATCGAAACCAGTATTTCGACCGTGGAACAATCGGTCACTCAGCAACAGATGCGCGACTTGCCGCTCAACGGCCGCAACCCGCTGCAACTGACTACGCTGACGGCCGGAACGGTTCTGACCACGGTTGGCACCGAAAGCGGCCAGGAAGACAATACCGGCCTTTCAGTAAACGGCCTGAGAGCGACGGAAAACACCTATATGCTCGACGGCACGATCTACGTCAACCGCTTCTTCGACTCCGTGCCGACCATGCCGAACCCCGATGCCTTGCAGGAGTTCACCATCCAGGCCTCGAACTACAGCGCCGACCACGAGGGCGCCGGAGCGCTGGTGCAACTCTCCACGCGGTCGGGAACGGACCAATTACACGGGAATGCATATGAGTACTTCCGCAATACGGTCCTGAACGCGCGCAATTACTTCTGGCCGGCAACCAATCCGGATCCGCCTTTCAAGCTCAACCAATTCGGCGGCACGGTTGGTGGCCCGATCTTCAAGAGCAAGAAGGCGTTCTTCTTCTTTGCGGCGGATGACCTGCAGCAGCGCTCGTCGCCTTCGCCGATCACCACCGAATACCCCACCGCGGCGGAGCTTAAAGGCAACTTCTCGGCTTTCCTAGCGAAGGGCATCGCGCTCTATAACCCGGCAACGGGCTGCGGCTTCGGCCAGGCGGCAACCTCCAACGGCAGCGGCGGCTACAACTGCAGCGGTACCATCACCGATGATGTTTCTGCCGCGGACGCAGGCGCAAACGCTATCCCCATCGACGCGCTCTCGAATGCGGTGAACCAGCAATATCTGGCTGCTGAGGAAACAGCGTCGTCGGCCACCCTGTCCAGCGACGGAACGTATATGAAGTTCGCTTCTTCCACCAACAACAATATCGACAACACACAATATCTCACCCGACTTGACTACGCCCTCGGCCAGAACGATCACATCTTTGGCCGGTATTTCTACAACCAGGACAACTTCCAGCGGCCATTTACAGCGCCCCTGGGCTTTTACGCAGGAAACCTCTTCCGCAATCAGTCGCTTACTCTGAGCGAGGCGCACGTCTTCTCGCCCACGCTTACGGGCGCATTGTATTTTGGCTTCTATCGCGGTGCGCGTACCCAGGTTCCCGAGGCTCCGGGGCTAAAAACGCTTCAACAACTCGGGCAGAACGCTCCCTACGGGAATCCGAACGAGAGCCTCGTGCCATTTCCCGGTGTGCGTGTGGGCATCTCCGGGTTTGTCAACGCATTCTCGGGTGGTGCGCTCACGCAGGACTCGACCTCGTTCGATCTCCACGGCCAGATCGTCAAGCTGTGGCATACGCACACGCTCACCATGGGCGGTGACCTCGAACGCAGCCGCATTGACATGGACGACTACTCCTACACGCCTGGTGACAGCTACTCGTCCCCAGCTGGATTCACGGGTTCACGCACGAAAATCCAGACCGGCACGCTCCCATCCGGATTCACCGGGAGCGGCAGCCCCCTCGCCGACTTTTACACCGGCTATGAGGCGGCCTATTTCATGGACAATGGGCGCAAGGCGTATTTGCGCGAGTGGCGTCCAGCCCTGTACCTGCAGGACGACTATAAGGCAACGCACAAGCTGACGTTGAATCTTGGCCTGCGCTGGGATCCGTGGATGCCTCCCACCGACCTGAATGGCACGCTGGTGGGCTTTAACCTGGCCAACCCCAGCTTCCAGTCCTCGATTGCACCCGGCGCACCGAAAGGCCTCATGTTCGTCGGCGATTCCGGCCTGTCGAATTCGGTCTTCAACAACAACTACAAGGATTTCTCGCCGCGGGTCGGCTTTGCCTATAACTTGTTTGGCAACGGCAAGACCGTGGCTCGCGGCGCCTACGGTCTTTTCTATGGGTTCCCGGAGGGCCTGCTCTATCAAAGAACGGACGCCATGCAGCCGGTGGACCTCTATCTTCAAATCAACAACCCGCCCGTGTGGGATGCACCTTTTGCCGGCTACTCGGGCGGCGATCCCTTCCCGCGTGGACACGTCGCGCCATCGCAATTCAGCAGCTACACCTTCCTGAAGCCCCTTGCCGGCGGCGTTCTCAATCCGGCCTCGCATGTGGAATACACGCAGGCCTATAACTTCACCGTCGAGCAGGATTTGGGCAAGGGCTTCGCGATGAACGTTGGCTACGTGGGCAACCGCGCCGAGCATGTAATGGCCTCCCGTCAGTTCAATCCATACATCCCAGCGACCTCAGCTACGACTATCGAAACGACCCGCACCTATAACGGTCTGGGCGGGGTGGAATTGGCTGACGCCTACGATTGGGAGAAGACCAACGCACTCGAAGTCAACGTGACCCGGCGCTCGCATAACCTCACGATGCTCGCCAACGCCGTTTGGATGAAGACCATCGACATCGGTTCGTCCGGGACCGAAGGGCAGGCCGGACCATCGAACCCCTACAACTTCAACTTTTATAAAGGCGTCGCAGACTTTGACCAGGCGCTGCGCTTCACCGCATCGGCGAACTATCCGTTCCCGAAGTTCCACGTGAATAGTGCACTCGGCCAGGTCGTCAATGGGTGGCAGGCAAACGCCATCGTCACTTCACAAAGCGGCTTGCCGATCACCATCACCAGCGGGGTAGACGACTCCAAATCCGGGATTAGCAATGACCTAGGAGTGTACACGGGCCAACCCATTGCACGGCCCGCAGGCGCTCCGAAGACCGAGTGGTTCAATCCCTTGGCATTTGGGGAAAACCCACTGCCTTCGGCGGCTAATAACTGGGCGCAGTCGTTCGGTAACGTTCCTCGCAACTCTCTGCGTGGGCCGGCCTACGAGGACACCGACATTTCGCTCTTCAAGGACATCCTGAGCGAAAAGAGAATTCACGGCCAGTTCCAGGCAGAAACCTTTAACGCCTGGAATCACACCAACCTTGCCAACCCCACTTCGGCTGCGAACTCCGGGACATTCGGATCCATTACCGCCACCAGTAGCAGCACGGGAACCGTGAACATACCTTCGCCCGCTGGCACGCAGCGCGTGTGGCAGTTTGCGGCCAAGATCATCTTCTAAATAGCAATGCGCCGGAGCCGCCGGCTGCAAGCCCAGCAACGGATTGCGATCTCAAGTTGAGATCGCAATCCGCGGGCTCGCAGCAGGGCTCCGGCAATCTTTTTGTCGATCAATATTTACAGATGAATCCAGCCGCCGCGAATGAGCGATAGCGATCCTATAGCCACAATGATCCACAGCACGACGCCTTGCAGAAGTGGCCGCGCGCCCACCTGGCGAATGGTCTTCATGGAAAGCCCCGTGCCAATCAGATAGAGCGTCACGGCAAGGCCAATCACGCCCAGATGCTTGAGGACCGGATAAGCCGGTTGAAAGGTGTGGATATAGGTATTGCCCACGGCCGCAAGGCAGAAGAAAAGAATGAACCAGGGCCACTGAACGCGCGCGCTGCTTTTCCTGGCCATGGCGGTTCCCATGGAGACGGGTACAATCCAGAGTGCGCGCGCCAGCTTGACCGTAGTGCCTACGGCAAGAGCCAGGGCGCCGAATTTGGCAGTTGCGCCCACCACAGAACTTGTATCGTGAATGGCGAGCGCAGACCACAAGCCAAACTGGGTTTGCGACAGGTGCAATTGGGTCCCGATGAGAGGGAAGGTCAACAGAGCGATGGAGTTGAGGACGAAGACCGTGCCCAGCGAGACGGCAATCTCCTCTTCGCCGGCTTCGGTAATGGGCGCGATGGCGGCGATGGCGCTGCCGCCGCAGATGGCCGTGCCGGCAGAGATCAGGAAAGAGGTACTGCGATTCACTTTGAGAAACTTGCCGAGAGCCCATCCCAGCGACAAAGCCACGGTGATGCTGATTGCGGTGTAGACAAATCCCGAGCGGCCGGCGTGAAGAACCTCGTGGAGATCCATGCCGAAGCCAAGACCGATGACGGAGGCTTGCAAAAGAAACTTTGAGAGCCGCTTGGATTCTGAGTTGTACGGGTGAGCGAAGGCAAAGCCGTAGACAAGGCCGCCAGCCAGCGCGACTGGTGGGGAAACAAGACCTGTTGCAGCGAGGATCAGGCCGAGGAAGAAGAGGCTTTTTGACACACATTCAGTGTGCGGTTGGATGAGCCTGCGCGTCCAAGCAGAACGAATGATGGGGCATTAGCTGTGCTTATCGGCTGTGTGCGCCCTTTGTATGCGGGTTGGTTTCTCAGGCCTTGACTGAGGCCCGCTTCGTCCCGGCGCGCGAGGCGAGGAATCTGCGGAATTCCTGGGCCAGGCCTTGCGGCTCGGGGCCTTTCGCGGTGACGAGCAGAAAATCGCGGTGGATGCGCAAGCCTTTGATTTCAACGATCTTGAAGCTGTGCCCGAGGCGCAGATCCTTGGCAATTGCCCAGCGCGAGACGAACCCAACGCCGAGGCCCGCTTCCACGGCCGATTTGATCGCTTCAGTGGAATCGAGCTCCATCACGACCTGTAGCGCGCGGCGTTTGATTCCGTGCCGCTCCAGCGCCATCTCTGTAATTCTGCGTGTGCCCGATCCGCGCTCCCGCATCAGCAGCGGGGCGGCAACAAGATCTGCGCACATTATTGAGGCCCGTTCCGTCCACTCGTGCGCGGAGGGTGCAATCAGCAAAATCTCGTCGCGCAGAAAAGGCTCGGTGCGTACGTCCCGGGTGCGAGGCGGTCCTTCGATGAATCCGAGCGCAATCTTCTTTTCCCTGACGGCGTTCACGATGTGTTCGGTATTGCCGCTCAGCAGCGTGGGATAAACGCGCGGATTTTCCGTGCAAAACTCGCCGAGCAGACGCGGCAGAACGTATTGTGCAATGGTTGTGGAAGCGCCAAGAGTGAGCCTGCCGGCGCGGTCTCCGGTCAGGGCAGCGATTTCATGCTCCGCCCATGCCATCAGCTGATGCACGCGCCGCGTGTACTCAAGCAGCACCGTGCCCGCAGCCGTCAATCCGGCGTGCGATCCGGAGCGATCGAAGAGCTGAACGCCGAGATCTTCTTCAAGAGCCTTAATCTGCAGGCTTACCGCGGGCTGCGTAAGGTAAAGCTCCTCCGCCGCCTTGCGAAAACTTTGCTGTTCCGCGACAGTCCGGAAGACAACCAGACGGAAGTTCTCGAGATTCGCCATTGATCCATTAGAACATCCACGAATCAGATTTGGCGCCGCTGCTTTTGCGATTGGCTCACCCAGGAAGCGATTGCAATGCGTCCTGATGTTTCGCGTGGAGAGCGAATTGGCGCGCGGCGGTGAGAATGCCCGAGGCCCATTGCGGCGTGGCCGCAGCGTGCAGATGCGTGTATGCCGCCATCACGTTCTGCGAGACGAGGCCATCGCGACCCGAATAGCATCCAGTGCCGCGGACAACGGCGCATGCGGAGGTTACAGCGTCGGAACCGCTGACGATGCGCGAGTAATGAAATTCGTGCCCGCGCAAAACGGCGCCTTGCGGGAAAAATGGATTCGGCGCATCGACGCGCAATTCGCTGTAGCCGTGACCCTGTGGCGTGGCAAAGGCTTCAACGTCGATGGGAAACACGTTGGCCATGGGATAACGGACGCCTCGCCAGGAAAGGTTTCGCGCCAGAAGCATCAGGCCGCCGCACTCGGCGTAAACGGGAAGGCCACAGGCGCATGTCTGGCGAAGCGATTCCAGAAAGCTGGCGGAGAGCGCATGCGCATGCGTCTCCGGGAATCCGCCTCCAATATAGAGAGCGTGCAGGCCGGAGGGGAGGGAAGTTGCATCGAGCGCTGAGATGGGCACCAACTCGGCGCCCGCGCGCTGCAGTTCCTCAAGATTCTCCGGGTAATAGAAAGTGAATGCCGAATCCCGAAGGTACCCAATCCTGAGACCGTGCGCATCCGGCAAAGGTGTGCGCTCGTCTGCGTGGGCTGCGAGTGCAGGGGCACTGCGAGCGATGGTCAGCAGCGCATCGAGGTCCACACGATTCTCCATCCATTCGAGAAGATTGCGCTCCACACTGCCCATGGTCTGGTGTTCATCAGGAGGAACCAATCCCAGATGACGCTCGGGAAGGGGATTTTCTAGAAGACGAGGCAACGTGCCGATGACCGGAATGGAGCAGACCGATTCGATGGCTTCACGGAGAACCCGCTCATGCCGTTGGCCATTGACTTGATTCAGCACAACGCCTTGAATCGAGGCGCGAGGGTCGAGCTTCTGGCAGCCCAGCACCAGCGCGGCAGCCGTTCGTGTCATTTTGGTAGAGTCGAGCACAAGCACGATGGGCGCGGCAAGGATTTCCGCGAGGTTTGCGCTCGAATAAGTGCCTTCGGCGTCGAGCCCATCAAAGAGTCCGCGGTTGCCCTCGATCAAGTTGACCCCGCTGCGCGTACCGTAGCGCACAAACGAAGCGCGCACCGCTTCGGTGCCCATCAGGAATGCGTCGAGATTGCGAACCGGATGTGCCGAAGCCCATCGAAGCCAAGCGGGATCGATATAGTCCGGTCCCTTCTTGAAGGCGCGCACGTCGAACCCCGCGCGGCGGAGCAACAACAAAAGGCCCAGAGTGACGATGGTCTTGCCGGAGCCACCGGAGAGCCCTGCGACGAGCAGGCGCGGCATGGAAGGTTTGGCGTTCACAATCGAAAGTGGCCGCGGCAGGCCTATTCCGTTCCTTCCTTGGGCGGAAGCTGGATGTATGAGCCTCCGAGATAGCTGTAAATGCAGCGTCCGGAGTCAATGAGAATCCGAATTGCTTTCTTACAGTCGTCTTTGCTGCAGGCTGCCTCGCCGTGGCGCGCGATCATTTCCTTGGTGAGATCGCCCGCTTTCAGATTTTTCTTTCCGGCACATTCGACCAACAGCTGATACATCTCTTCCGCCAACGTTTCAATGGAAACTGCGGCCATGTCTGTCATACCTCTTCCTCTTTCTGCGTGGCGTGCAAAGCCACCAGTTGTTGCAGCCGTTCGCGAAGGCGAACCACGTCGCCGACCACAAGCGTGGCCGGCGGCTGAATATTTGCGCGCCGCACCTCCGCGGCGATGGTTTCAAGGGTGCCCGTGACAACTCGCTCACCCTTGCAATACGCCATTTGGATCATTGCCGCCGGCGTGGCGGGCGAGCGGCCCGCGGCGATCAACTTGCGCGCGATCGTCTCAATGTTGTGTACGCCCATGAGAAAGACCGACGTGCCGATCCGCGCCGCGGCCTCCCAGTCTACGCGATCCTCGTGGCCGTCTGCGCTGTGCCCCGTCACAATCACGACCGAAGACGACGACTCGCGATGGGTCACTGCAATGCCGGCGCTGAGCGGAGCCGAAAGGCACGATGAGACGCCGGGAACGACCTCGAAGGGGATTCCGTGCTCGGCCAAATACTCCACCTCTTCTCCGCCGCGGCCAAAGAGAAACGGGTCGCCGCCCTTGAGACGAACAACGGTCTTGCCTTGCCGCGCCTTTTCAACAAGAAGAGTGTGGATCTCCTCCTGGCGCGCGTGATGGCCGGGATCCTTGCCCATGTAGATCTTTTCCGCTGAGGATTTAGCAAGGGCGAGGGCTCCGTCATGGATGAGACGGTCGTAGACGATGACGTCGGCGGCACGAATGCGCTCGACGGCGCGCAAAGTGAGAAGATCGGGATCGCCCGGACCGGCGCCGACCAGAATCACTTTCCCGGGTCGATCTTTGCACGTGGCCGCGGGAGGAGATCCCGGTTTGGTTCCCGATGATTGGTCTGCAAACGCCATGCAACTTTCTCCACTCAGCCGCAAATTTGACTAGCTTTCTACTTCCTCGCGTACCGAGAGCGCTATCTTGTAAAACACCGTGATGAGAAATGCACCGACCGACCAGATTCCGGTAACAATGCTCCACTCCGGCAGCGTAGGCGCATAGTGTGCGACCGAACCCAGCGGCGACGGTACAAAGCCGCCCACGATCAAGCCCAGACCTTTCTCGAGCCAGAGCGAAGTAAACACGAGGATGCACGCGAGGGGCAGTTGCGTCCGGCGCAGGGCGGGCGTAAACAGAATGGCCAGCGCAGCAATCGCGAACAATGCCGAGACCCACATCCACGGGGCAAGATTGTGCCCGCCGCCGAGCAGATAGAGATATTCAAAGTGCACGGTGTGTTCCGGAATCGCGGCGTAGAACACCGTAAAAACCTCGACCAGCACGAAAAAGACATTGATTGCCATCGCATAGGTCATGATGATGGCGAGTTTGCGGATGGCGTCTTCGGCCACGTGGTAACCGGTGACTTTGCTGAGCGCGAGGCAAAGCAGGATGAGCAATGCCGGACCGGAAGAGAATGCTGAAGCGAGAAAGCGCGGCGCAAGAATCGCAGTGAGCCAGAACGAGCGACCTGCAAGACCGCTGTAGAGAAATGCTGTGACGGTGTGGATGCTGATGGCCCAGGGGATGGAAAGGATTGCCAGTGGCTTGATCCATCCCGGCGCGGGCGTCTCTTCGCGTTCCGCGCGAAGCGTGACGAAGGCAATGATCGCGTTCAGCAGCAGGTAGCCGCTGAGTGAAATCATGTCCCAGAACATGAGCGAGCGAGGCGAGGGGTAAAGGATGATATTGAGCACGCGCGCGGGCTGGCCGAGATCGACAAAAATGAAAAGGATGCACATGATCACGGCGGCGATGGCGAGGAACTCGCCGAGAATCGTGATCCGCGCGAATTGCTTTTCGCGGTGCAGGTAATAGGGCAGCACCACCATGACGGCCGAAGCGGCGACACCTACAAAGAACGTGAATTGCGCGATGTAAAGCCCCCAGCTCACATCGCGGCTGAGGCCGGTGATGCCGAGACCCTGGTCCAGCTGCCGCAAGTAGAAGTAGAAGCCGGCAGCGATGACGCACAGGAGGCAGAGCAGCCAGATCCAGTAGCGGCGGCTTCCTTTGAGCGCTTTTTCGAGCATCAACATGGCATCAGACCAGGTAAAAAACCGACGGACCGGTTCCGAGTTCCGGTTCGCGCTGCACGGCAAAGCGCTCGCGAAGCATTTGGCGAGGCTCGGAGTCCGGGTCCGCAAGATTGCCGAAGGTGAAGACATGCTGAGGGCAGGCATCGACGCAGGCAGGCTTGAGGCCGCGCGCCAGCCGCTCCTCGCAGAAGTTGCACTTTTCTACCACGCCTTTGGCGCGCGTGGGGAAATCGGGGTTGATGCCGGCGATGCTGGGCCGCGGATCTTCCCAATTAAAGCTGCGCGAGCCATAGGGGCAGGCTGCAACACAGTAACGGCAGCCAATGCAGCGATGCCAATCCATCATCACGATGCCGTCGTCGCGTTTCCATGTGGCCTGCGTAGGGCAAACGCGCGTGCAGGGCGGGTCGGCGCAGTGGTTGCAGAGGAGCGGGACCACCATCTTCGCGTAGCTTTGGGGGGCGTAGCCATTTTGCGCGGAAGGAAAGACAGTGACGTACGGTTCGGTCCAGATCCATTTCACCTCGTGCGCGCGATTGGCAATCTGCGGAACGTTGTGCGCAGTGTTGCAGGCATGGATGCAGGCGTTGCAGCCATCCTTCTCGCGGCACTTGCTGAGATCAATCACCATCCCCCAACGCGTGGGCTGTGCCGGCTCGACGCGCGCGGCCGAAGCGGACTGGGTGACGGATCGCGCGGCCTGCTTGCATCCGGCTGCAAGGAGCGAAAGGCCGGACAGGCGCAGAAAGTCTTTGCGCGTGATCTTCATGGCGTGCTCCTAGTTGCGGAGCGGGCGACAGTTGTCGGATCGCTATGGCAGTTCCAGCAGGACGGAGTGGAGACACCGGAATACGCGTGGCAGCGGTCGCAGAATTGCTGCTTGTTGTGACAGCCGAGGCAGGTGCCCGTGAGGCTTTTCTCGTAGACCTTGCCGTTGAACGCGACAAATCGGCGGTCGCCGCGGCGCACTACGTCTTCGCGCCATTGGATCAGCATTTGCATGTGCGCAGCGCGCATGGTGCCGGCGGGCGCAACGCACTCCTTCTGATTTGCTGGCAGCTCGAGATTGGGAGACTTGCTCGATGCCTTCCCGTTTGCGACCGCATACCAGGCAGGACAGGTGAGTGCCGCAACGAAGAAGGCTAGACCAGCGAAGATCCACACACGCTCACGCATGGTCGGCCTCGCTCACAGTGATTGCCGCCTGTGTTTCGGTCTGGAACGGTTCGCCACGCAGATCGGCAACGCGCTCCTTCTCGCCAGTCATCACCAGCGCGTTTCCCAGCAATTCGTGCACGCCGGCAACCTCAACGCCCGGCACCCAGTACTCGAGCAACGTGGGCAACGTGGCTTTGTCGATGGCGCAGATGCAGGTGAGCAGGTTGACACCGTGCCTTTCCTTCACGTATTTCACGGCGTTGGCGCGCGGAAAGCCGCCGCGCAAGCGCATTTCCAGGTTTTCGTCGGTGCCCAGGCCTGCGCCGGAGCCGCAGCAGAAGGTCTGCTCGCGGATGGTGTTTTCCGGCATCTCATGAAAATTACGGCAGACAGCCCTGAGAATGGATCGCGGCTCTTCCAGGAGTCCCATGGCGCGCGCGGGATTGCAGGAGTCGTGATAGGTTGCGATCCAGCGATCGTTGCGCCGGGGATCGAGCTTGAGTTTGCCGTGATGGATGAGGTCGGCGGTGAACTCGCAGATGTGCACCATTTTTGTGGAGCGGGCATTCTCAAAGACCGTGCCGGTGATGGGTGAGACGGGCACTTCGAGAAAATCGGCCGGGCCGTTCATCGTATCCATATATTGGTGCAGCACGCGCCACATGTGACCGCACTCGCCGCCGAGGATCCATTTGACGCCGAGACGTTTGGCTTCCTCGTAAATTTTGGCGTTGAGGCGCTTCATCGTCTCGTGCGAGGAGAAGAGCCCAAAGTTGCCCCCTTCCGAGGCGTAGGCGCTGACGGTGTAGTCGAGGCCGATTTCGCGGAAGAGCATCAGGTAACCGAGCAGCGTGTAGTAGTGCGGCGTGCCGAAGTAGTCAGCCGAGGGCATGACGAAGAGCACTTCTGCGCCTTTGCGGTTGATCGGAACTTCGAAGTCGAGGCCGGTGATCTCCGCAGCCTCGTCCGCCGCAAAATCGAGACTGTCTTTGAATCCGTGCGGCTGGATGCCGAGGTGATTGCCGACGCGAAAGCAGTTGGCCGCGGGCTCGAGCACCCAGTTGGTGTTGCAACCGATGAGGTTGAGCAACTCGCGGCCCATCATGGTGATCTCTGCGGTGTCGATGCCGTAAGGGCAGAAGACGGAGCAGCGGCGGCACTCGGTGCACTGGTAGAAGTAGTAAAACCACTCCTTGATCACATCCTCAGTGAGTTCGCGTCCGCCGGCCAGCGCGCCAAAGATGCGGCCTGTCAGCGTGAAGTAGCGGCGGTAAATGGAGCGCATCAGCTCCGCGCGCGCCACGGGCATGTTCTTGGGGTCGGAGGAGCCGAGATAGAAGTGACACTTGTCGGCGCAGGCGCCGCAGCGCACACAGATGTCCATGAAGAGGCGGAACGAGCGATATTTCTGGAGCCGCTCTTTCATGCCGTCGAGGATAATGCGCTTCCAATCCGGCGGAAGCTTCCAGTCGCTATCGAGCGGCTGCCAGGCGCGCGGGTTGGGAAGGCCAAGGGCGGTGAGATTTTTGGGCGCGGCACTGTAACAGATCGAGCCCTTGCGGAACTCGACATGCGGGTCGCGCCAGTCGCCGTGCGGCGGCTTTGGCTCAATTTGTACGAGCGTTTCCGGCATCCCGGGCCCCATTCTCCATTTCCGTTGATATGCCCGCCGCCAGCATCTTGTCGCGGAATTCCTCTTCCCACTCCGCATAGGTGTGCGTTTTTACTGGAGCATTCCACGGATTGATATGCCGCCGGCTGCGGCTGTTATTGGCGAGATTACGGGTCGGGCTGAGGAACACGCCGCCCACGTGCATCAATTTGCTGAACGGGAGATATGCGGCGAGCGCGCAGACCAACAGAAGATGGCACAAAAAGATTGTGCTGAGCGCTTGTGGAGCGCCGGGCCGAAACGCGGCCAGGCTGAGCGCAAATTGCTTCACGCTGAGAATGTCGACACGCGTGAAGTAGCGCATAAGAATGCCAGTGACGGCGATGGCCAGCAGCAGGAAGAGCGCGAAGTAGTCGGAGAAAAGCGAGAGGTAGCGCAGGACAGGATCGCGGAAGCGCCGGAAAAGCAGATAGGCCACTGCGTTCACGAGAATCACGTCAGAGAGATAGAGTGGTGGCACGCCGATCTGGAAATAGCCGTCGAGACGCTCGAGAGCGTTGACGAATGCCGGCACCGGTTCGAGGAACAGGCGCAGATGGCGGAGCAGGATCAACAGCAATGCCCAATGAAAAGCCAAAGAACCGAGCCAGAGAGCCGCGCTCTGGCCCAGAATCAGGCGCCCACCGGAGAGGCGCGCTCGGTTGTTGCGAAAGAGCGAGCGGAAGAGCAGAATCTCAGCGGCCATACGAGACACAACGCCCCATCGCGTGGAAGGATTGTCAATCTTCGCGGAACGAATCCAAGGGAGCGATTTCTGCTGTCCGCAGGTGACGGGGATGTGGAAGGGAACCGGCGCCGACGCCCAACGCGCTACGCGCCAGCAGAAGCCAACGAGAAGCACGGCGAAGGCTGCGTAGGGAACGAACGTGGCAAGAACCATACGCACAGGTTCGCTTTGCCCACCCGCAATGCCGGCCAAAACCAGGGCCAGCACCGCGAGCAGCGAATAGAGCGCATTCATGGTTGTGCCCTTCACCTTGCAGCGTATTGCATGCGGAAGCGCAACTCTTTTTCGCGCAGCCCGGCAATCTGATCGCGGCAGGCCATGTACTGGTCGAAGGCCATCAAAGCCAGTTCGTCAATCCGGCTTTCGAGAGCCTGCGGGACTTCTCCCGTGACTTCAGCAACGACATCGCGGAGGTCAAAGACAAAGCGCAGCGCTTCGGAGGGACGAAAGTCCTGCACGGCGCGCAGGCGGACCAGGGCATCGAGCGCGGCCGCAATGGCGGTCTTATCCATCTCGCCGAGCAATTCGCGGGCAAGCGTGTTCAGGCTCTCCTTGATGGCATGGCCTGCAGGATTGCGGAAGGGATCCTGCTCGCCGCCCAGAAGCGGAAGCATCTCCGCGGGATAGGACTCGAGAGTTCGCTCGATCCAACGCTCCGCGACAATCTCCGCGATGGCCCCGCTCACGCTCATGGCAACCTACACGCAGCCTGTGGGCTTGGGAAGTCCCGCGAGCTTGCAGGCGCCCTTGGCCGGGCCGGACGGAAAGAGCTGGTAGATATCACTCAGCTTGTATCCGGTCTCTTTGCAGACCTTACGGACCATGGGCGCGATGCCAAACTGGAGGTAGTAGTTGCGGATGTAGTTGATTACCTTCCAATGGCCTTCAGTCAACGCATCGATCGACTCGGATTTGGCAAAGTCCTTTGCCACGTCCTCGCTCCAGAGATCGGGCTCCTGGAGGAAGCCATCCTCGTCGACATCGTATTTCTTGCCATCCACTTCAAACGTCGGCACAGTTCACCTCACGATCAGTTCATTACGATGTATCCGCACGGACAAGACTCCGCGCATTTTCCGCAGCCGTTGCATAGCTCGAGCTTGATTTTGTAGTGCTCGCCCTTGGGCAGCTTGACGAAACAGTTTTTGCTGCAGTACATCCAGCAGGTCTCGCAGTCCATACACATGCCGCATGACATGCAACGCGTGGCTTCAGCAAGCGCCTCGGCCTCAGTCATCACTGCGCCGCCGTCGACGCGCTGTGCTGCCGGATACCAGTCGAGCTTCAAACTGTCAGAGCGAATGACCGCAGATGCGGCAGATTGCGTTGCGCTGCGGCCTTCAAGGTGCGCGGAGATCGCTTCGGCGACCGCGCGTCCCTGGGCAATCGCGACGCTTACGGTATTGAGCACGCGCGGCACGGCCTCGGTAGCTTCTTCGGCCGGAATCTCGGGCGGTTCCGCGGGCAACTCTCCGATGAGCGCTGCGAGACCTTCGCTACCGGCGCGCAACTCCAATTGCGCGGCCTTTTGCAGGCCCATCGCGAAGAAGACGAGCTGGTAGCTTCGCTGCAACTCTTCAAGCGAAACGTCTCGGCCGACCACGCAGCCGGCGCGCAGCTCGATCCCGAGATCAAGAATGTTTTCGATTTCTGCATCGAGGATCGCGGCGGGAATGACCGAGCGAGGGATGCGAGAACGCATCATGCCGCCGGGACGGGGCGCGGCGTCGATGACGGTGACCGCGTAACCTTTGCGGGCAAGATGATAAGCCGCAGAGAGTCCGGCAGGACCTGCACCGACCACGGTAACTCGCTGTGCATTGTCGCGAAACGAAGTAGATTTCTCGGCGCGTAATCCTTGTGCTATGGCAAAATCACCGACGAACTGCTCAAGTTTGTTCACGGCAAGCGGCGAGTCTTTTGCCTTGCGATTGCAGTTCAGCTCGCAGGGATGCTGGCAGACGCGGCCGCAGATGGCAGGGAAGGGATTGTGCTCCAGAATTTTGCGCCAGGCGAGTTCAAAGGCTTGCGCAGGTGTGCGGCCATAGGCCTTATGCTGGGCCAGCGCGACGAGCCATTCGCGCACATCGGTGCCACTGGGGCAGCTATGGATGCAGGGGGCCGTTTTCGCCGCGTAAGCGGGACGATGAGAAGTGACACCGGCGCCGTCAGCAGCGCTGCGCTTGATCACCGGTTTCTTCACTTCTTTGAAGAGTCCCATCAGCAACCTCTACAAGCCACATGCAATGCCTGCATTAATAACGAATGTGGGTCGAGCGCGCGAAAGTCATCCCGGCATTCTTGAAATCGTCGATGTGATAGCGCGTGAACTCAAAGCCGGTCAGCTCGAAGAACCGCGGCCAGCCGATGCGATCGATCCATTCGCCCACGCGCTCATACTTGCGGGCTTCACCGCGGTAGACATCCACAATCTTCACCACTGCCTCGACCACTTCAGGCCAGCGCGGCGGGTGATTCGGCAAAAACGGGATCGCCAGACGCGAGAAGCGCGGGGCGCTGCGCGCATTGCTGACCTTGCCGCCGACCCAGATCGAGAGTCCGTCATTTTCCGCATCGGCCATGCGCATGGCCGGGCATACGCTGAAGCAGTTGCCGCAGTACATGCACTGCTCCTCGAGAACTTCAACGGATTGCTTGCCTCCCACGCCGGGCACGGGACGGATAGCGCCCGTGGGGCACGAAGCAACCAGCGTCGGCACCTCGCAGGCCTTCGAGAGCAACTCGCTCTGCACCTTGGGCGGGCGGCGATGCACGCCGAGGATGGCAATGTCAGAGCAATGCACGGCACCGCACATGTTCAGGCAGCACGCCACGGCGATGCGCAGCTTGGCGGGCAGGTCCTCGTGGGTGAAGTGATCGATGAGGGCATCCATCACGCTCTTCACCAGACCTGAAGCGTCAGTGGCCGCGGCGTGGCAATGCACCCAGCCCTGCGTATGCACGATGTTGCTGATGGCGTTGTTGGTGCCGCCGACGGGGATGCCCAGCGAGGCCAGTTCCTGCTTCAGTGGCTCAATCAGCGCCGGATCTACAAGGAGAAATTCAACATTGTTGCGGCTGGTGAAGCGCAGATAACCGCCGCAATATTTGTCGGCGAGATCGGCATACTTGCGCAGGGTTTGAATGCTGAGCAAACGCGGTGTGCCCGCACGCACGGTGTAGAGCCGGTCGCCCGATTCGGCAACATGGCACAGGACGCCGGGCGCAAGTCTCTCGTGATATTTCCACGTGCCGTAGTTTTTGAGCACGATCGGCGGCAGATATTTGTCATATCGTGGAGGACCGATGTCGGTAAGCCGTGGCTGCAGCGGTGTGGTCGTCATGCCTCGTCCTCCTGCGCGGTCTGGTAGTAGATGTAAGGGTTGTCGCGCGGCGCCGTAATCATCTCCGGCACCGGATCGAGCCCGATGCCATCGAGAAATGCGGCGAGCCCGACGCGCTGAATGAGTTCGCCGATGCGCTCGCGATTGGCGCCGTACTCGTCCCAGAAATCCCAGATGCGCTGGATGAGCTCCTTGAGCGTGTCGAGCAATTCGTCCGCAGCGACAAAGGGAATCAAGACAGAGGAGAGCAGCGCGCCCTGCAGGATGGGCGCCTTGGCGCCGATCAGGATCACTGCACCCTTCTCCACGCCGGGCCGCAGCGCCCTGGGCATGGCATTAATGCAGTGCATGCAGCGCACGCAGTCGCGGTTGTTGATGCGGAGCGCTTTACCGTCCCAATCCATGCACTTGCCGGGGCAGTTAGCGCAGATGTCTTTCTGAATGTCGACTCCGGCGGCAGCGTAATTCGCCACCTCGGCCTGGTCGATGCGAATGTCGTCCTTCCATGTGCCGATGACGGAGAGATCGGCGCGAGCGATGGAGGCAACGCAGTCGTTGGGACAGGCCGCGCACTTGATCTTGAACTTGTAGGGCAGCGCCGGCCGGTGCAACTCGTCCTGGTAGGCCATGGTCAGGTCGTAGCAGAGCTTCATGGCGTCGAAGCAGGCCCACTCGCAGCGAGCCATGCCCACGCAGCAGGAGGGCGTTCGTACCGCCGAGCCGGATCCGCCGAGATCGAATCCGGCGTGGGTGAGCTCCTGGAAGGTCGCTTCCAGATGATCGGTCGTAGTACCGAGCAGGATCATGTCGCCGGTTGAGCCGTGCATGTTGGTCAGGCCCGAGCCGTGGCGCTCCCAGATGTCGCTAATGGTGCGCAGAGCTTCACTCGTGTAGAACCATCCGGCCGGCTGATTGACGCGCAGGGTGTGAAAGTGCGCGACCTTGGGGAACTGCTCGCCCACATCGCTGTAACGGCCGATGACGCCGCCGCCGTAACCCAGCACACCCACGAGGCCGCCGTGTTTCCAATGGCTCACCTTGTCGTCGTAGGAAAGCTCCAACTGGCCGAGCAGATCTTCGGCACTCCCGGTAGCTCCGTTCGCCGACTTGATCTCTGTGACGAAGCTCGGCCATGGGCCATTTTCCAGTTCGTCGAGCAGCTTGGTTTCAGGTTTGCCGCTGGCCGGCTTTACGCCCTTGTCAGCATCTGCCATGGCCTTGCTCCTTTCGCCACAAAGCGCCGGTTTCTTCAGCCGCGCTCAATATCGCACTCGAGGAACTGCTCGGTCAGCAAAGCGGGCCGGAGAGCGGCGGAATCAGGCCGATTGCGCGCCGGCCAAACTGCACAGTTCTCCTGACCAGGAAGAAAATCAATCATCATAGATTGAACGCGCCGCATGATGGCTTTTGCCGTGATGCGTGTCACAACGAGCGGCGAGTGTGTGTGGGAATGTGATTCAGGTCCCACTGGATTGGCGGTGAAGTTGGCACCCACAAGCCGTATTGACGCGTTCTTCCCGATACTGGTGAACCTGGCGGGGCGGAAGTGCGTCGTGGTGGGAGCCGGAACGGTTGCCGCCGCCAAAATTGAGGGGCTGTTGCTCTGTGGCGCCGATGTGGTGGTCGTGAGCCCGCGTGCGGTGCAGGCGATTCAACGTCTTGCGCGGGCGGGGAGGCTCGTCTGGCGGCGAAAGGCCTTCTCGCGAAGAGATGTGCAGGGGAAGTTTCTGGCCATTGCCGCCACGAACTCGAGCAAGATCAATGAGGCCGTGTTTCGCGCCTGTGCGGCGCGGGGCGTTTTGTGCAACTCCGTGGACGATCCCCAGCATTGCGACTTTATTTATCCCGCAGTTGCGCGCCGAGGGCCGTTGCAGATTGCGATTTCAACCGGCGGATGCAGCCCCGCGCTGGCCGCAAGATTGCGCCGGGAGCTGGAGCGGCAGTTCGGGCCGGAGTGGGGCGCGTGGGTGGAACATCTCGGCCGGCGTCGCGATGAACTGCTGCGGGGAAAGATGCCCGCGAAGAGCCGCCGGCGCCGCCTGCAACAAATGGTAACGCCGAAAGCGTTTCGCGATTTCCTGTGCGATGAAGTCCAGACGGCCGCGCAGAAGAAGCGCGCCTAATTTGGCCGATCAGCGCCACTCCCACTCGATGAATCCCGGCTTCACGTCGGCGACGGCGTTCACCACCAACTCGACAAGCCCGCCATAGAGAATGCGGTTCTTCTGCCAGAGACCGTAGTACGTGATCAGGTCGCGGAACTGCCCTTTGCAGTTGCTGCAGGGCGCGCACAGATACTTCGGCGTCTCCGGGCCGGGGTAATCGGCGAATGCGTTCAGGATCTGCTCGAGTTTTTTGCGTCCTGAGACGTGGAATCGCCAGTCGGGAAAGTTGTTGCCGCTCATGATGGCGAAGCCGCTTCCGCCGCCGCAGCAATAGTTGTTCACGCCATGCGGCTCCATCTCGCGAAACTGCGGGCAGAGAGCGCGGAGGATCTCCCGCTGCGGCTCGACCACGCCCATCAGCCGAACCATGTTGCAGGGATCGTGGAGGGTTACCGGAAAATCATTGCGCGCGGGATCGAATTTGATTTTTCCGCTGAGAACAATGTCGCGCAGCAACGGGAGATAGCTTTCCCGCGGGATATGGAGATCGTCCGTTAAAAGACGGTCAGCGATGACGCACAAAGCTTTGTGCGCGTGTCCGCACTCTCCCAGAACGATGCGCTTTACGCCGAGTTTTTTGGCCGCCTCCATGTGCTTCATCGCCACGCGAGCGAATTGGGCGTCGTCGTACCACAGTCCGTAGTTGATCGCGTCATAGGCGGCCAATTCGGAAGACATCGTCCAGTTGACGCCCGCCAGGGTGAGAATCAGCCCAAATGCGCCGGGGTTCTCGGGCCAGGCCATGATTTCGCCGGCGTTGTGGATCAGAAGAACGTCGGCGCCCTCGACGTCCCACGAGGTGCGGAATTCAATGCCTGTCCGCTCGCTGATGTCTTCGTCGATGAAGGCGACATTGTCTTTTACGATCTCGGCGTTCATGCCCGTCGACGAGCCGACCTTGAGTTGCAGCACTGAGCCATTTTCATGGATCTCGCGCGGCGCTATGCCCATCTCCTGGCTGAACAGCTTGCGCAATTCGCGCGCCACCAGGCCGTTGTCGCAGCCGATAGGGCAGGACTGCGCGCAGCGCCGGCAAAGATTGCAGCGGTACGCAAGCTCGATGAGCCGCGCCACCAGCGGCCAGTTCAGATGGACGTCTCCATGCTGCCAGGCCGAGAGAAGCCCGCCGCGTTTTGCATGCTTGAAGTAGAGACGGCGCAGAATCTCAGAGCGGAACGCCGGACGGTAGAGTTCGTTGTGGCCGCTGGCTTCGAAGATGTGGCAGGATTCCGCGCAGGTCTGGCAGCCGGTGCAGTGTTCCATGGTGAGCAGGAGCGGTTGCAGGAAGGTCCAGTTGTTTTCTTTGTCGAAGAGTTTGTCCAGACCCGAAAGAAACCGGGCGACGAGCTGCTCCTCTTCTTCGCGCGTCTTCGGCTTGGGGACGTTGACGGCGCAGGTATCGTCGAGGCCGCATTCATAGCGGCTTTTCGTTTGCTCTGACAGTGCAGCCCAGGCGTGGTCCTTCTCCGGGCTTTCCAGCGGCGCGGGCAACGGCATCAACTCTTCGTTCTCGAGGTGGATCAGAGGCTCGCTGTCGGGCCGCGAGAGGTCGCGCAGTTTGATCCTGCCGCTCATTTCTGCGCCTCCCTGGTGGGGTTGGTAGTGGCAATCTCAGCCCAGGTGCGCTGGCCGTCGGCGCCCACGTGCGGCGCAGACCATGTGGGTTTGTAGCCGAGCGAGGCGGCCACTTTGCCTTCGATGGCGCTTCCGCGCTCGTTGCGCCGGTCATCCCACCGTACGGCGTGCCAGGTGAAGTATTTGGCGATGAAGTGCGCCATGTGCGTGAACGGAATATAAGCCAAGAGTATTGAGACCAGAATCAGGCCAGCGCCGAATGCGGATCCGATTCTTACGGTGCGATCAAAGTGAACTGCGCCGCGCGCGAATTCAGCGAGCGATGCCGTGCCGGGCGCGCGCAACAGATACCCACCGATGAGAAGCGTACATGCCGCAATGAAGAAGAGCAGGTTGAAGATGTCTCCGGCGCGCGTGGAATTCTTCAGAGCCGGATCGGTGGTGCGGCGCATCAGCAGCCAGCAGGCCCCGGCAACGATGAAAATGGCTCCGGCAGCTCCGGCGACTTTGCCGATTGCAGCCAGCGCGTGAATGAGTCCGGCGATTTGGGCCCCGGCGGAAAAAAGTCCGCATGCCAGTGCCAGAGCCGCGCAGCCCACTGCAGCAACAGCGAGATAGAGTCCGAAATGAAAGAGGAAGGAAGGACGCCACAATCGACGGTTGAACCCGCGCAGGCTTTTGAGGAAGAGAATTTCCTCGACCATTACCCGCCACTCGCCGCGCCGGTTGGCAACTTGCGGCTGGCGCCACCATTCCTGGGTCTCGAAATACGACCCGCCATACGCCGCACGATAGGGATGCTCATGCGGTAAAGGATAAAGTTCCCAGCGCAGGTGCAATGGAGTCCGCGCATACGCGAGAATGCGCCTGAGACATCCGGCCAGAAAAATCAAAAGGCCGGCATAGATCGCAAGATAAACCGCGGCAGTCAACTTTCTCCTCCGTGCAGCCGTTTCACGTGCGACAAGCTGATCGTGAGCGCTAGGGGGATTGTACGTCGAAGGCGAAAACCCATGATGTGCTTTGGCTCACAGCGGGGCCACGATCATGAAACGGGCTTGGCGACCGCGAGCTTCATTTTGCAGAAGAGGAATGGCGCAAAAAACATGCCTGCAACACTGGCCGTTGTATAGCGAAGATAGTCGAGTGCCGAACCAATGATGGACGCGTGGCCGGCAATCGGCGCGAAGGCTGCATCGAGGACCAACAGGACAGCAATCATGATGCTGACCGACAGAATATAACGAAGAAGTTTGGCCGCCGGACCTGCGCTGCGCGGGTCGAAGTTCACGACGCGCAACTCGAGCGGACACGCGATCACAATACCGGCCAGCCAGCCGCAGTAGATGGTCATTTCGCGCACCTGGCTGTCGATGTGCCAGCCGTTGAGAGCCAGTGTGAGCAGCCAGACTGCTGCGCTGCCGATGACCGTGATGGCGATCTCGAAACCGTGCGGGACTCTGCGCCACTGGTTTGCGAGCCGGCCGGTGTAACGGGAGGCAGCGAAGCCGAGGAGAAGGCCGATTGCCCAGCCCAGCAAAACATCTTCAACGTAATGCACCCCGAGATAAGGGCGCGAAACGCCGATGAGGACGATGAGAAGCACCAGCCCCAAGCGGACGAAGCGGTTCCTGGTGAAAGCCAGGAGGTAGGTGTAGAAAGCGGCGGAGCCCATGGCGTGGCCCGACGGCGTGGAATATTCCAGAGCCAACGTCTTTGCTTGGGCCGGAGAAACTGCCCATTTCTTTTCATAGGTTCCGTCGGCCACAAAGGGCCGGGGATTTTTGATGAGAATCTTCAGCAGATCGTTGAAGGCCATGGTGAGCAAGACCACCACGATAAGGCGCACGGCGAGGCGCTTGTCCCACATCACGTACAGAAGCAGTGTGAAAAAGACATAGAAATTGGCCGAACCGAAAAAGCTTGCGGCGTGAAAGAAGTGAGTGAGGTAGATATTTCTATGGTCGGCCAGAAACTGCACCAGAGCCAGGTGAAAGTGCAGATGGATCATCGCGCTGCGTTCGTTCCTTTGGGTTGGTTCGGCTGATCCTTGCCGCATTCGTTGGCGACAGACCAATTGATATAGATCGGGTTGCCGATCAGCCACAGTTTGCCATCGGGCCCTGCAACTTGCGCGCGAAACCAGTGGCGGCGTCCGTCACTCGTCCAGTGCAGCGTTTGCGTGGAGTCCGCAGTGGAGATGGCGGCGCTATCAGTGGGCGCGGCATCCTGGCCGTCTTCAATCCAATGCAATGTCCCGCCTGCAGCAGAGGTCACGTGCGCAGAAAATTCTACTTGATCGCCCGTCGCCGCGCTCAACACGTCTCCCGCACGGGCAGTGCGAGCGCCCACATGCGCCGTCACTTCGAGAAGCCGGTCGTGGGTTCCTGCCACATCAATGAAGACATGGCCGGCGCGGATGCCGTCGAGAATCGCGGGCGTGGAGAGCTCCGCTGCATAGACAACGGTCGTCGGGCTGCCGACGGAGCCGGTTTGATCGAGCGGCTGCATGGGGCGGTGATTATCGCTTCCACCGATTCCTGAGAGGCGGCAGCCGCGATCGAGTTGCTGATTCCAGAAGGGAAGATCGGAGATGTCGTGCTGCTCGCTGCCGCCGTTGACGGCCTCGACGCCTGTCAGCAGATGCATGTCGACCGACGTGGAAGGCGTCCATCCGCAGCCGAGGCAGATTTCGCCGCTCGGCGAAAGGGGGTGATTGATCGAGGTGATGGCGCCAACGCGCGCGGCGCTCTGCAGCAACGTGTTCACATCGGGAACAGTACGGCCATCGAGGCGGAAATCGATGAAATCGGTGCTGCCGAGGAAGTTGATGTGGCCCTGAAAGGTAGTGATTTCGCGGCCGGGAATCAGGAGCAGCTTGTCGAAGTATGGTTGCAGCTCGCGCATCGCATCATATTGCGAGCTGGCATTGTGATCGGTAATGGCGATGAAATCGAGGCCTCGGCGGGCGGCGGCGTCGACGGTAAAGAAGAGCGGGCAGGGAACCATTTTCCCGGTCTGGCTGGGGCACTGGCCATCACTGTGCGCGGTGTGCATGTGCAGATCGCCGCGAAACCAGGCGGGTCCGGCGCGCAGCGGTTCGCGGAGGACCGGCGGCAGCGCACTCACCGCGCCGCTGCGCGAGAGGGAAACATGAATGGTGTAATGCGACTCGACGCCGGCACGAATGTTGGGCACGCCGATCAGTACATTCCAGGTGCCGGATGGAATGGCGCCCGGCAGACAGGATGGCGTCGCGTCCATGAGGCCGACGGTGAGCGTGGATTTGTTGCCGCCGCTCCAGCAGCGAAGCTCAGCGGGGTCGAGCAAGCCGAGATCGAGGGCGGTGTGCTGCTCCTTTTCGGTGTAGCTAAAGGTGATGGTTACGCGCTCCGTGCCAAAGGGCACCGCAAAGGGAACCTTCACATAGCTCTGATTCTCGGAGCCGCGCACGACGCCCTGGAGGACGAAATCAGCGCTGGAAGAATCCGCGACGGGAGGAGCTTGCTGCGCGAAGGCGGCGCCTGCGGCGAGAGAGGAAACCAGAAAAAGGCGAGAGAATGCGCCAAATCGGAGTGGCGGTCTTGCACGGCAGGGCAGGCTTTTCTTCATAAACGACATTTCCGTGAGTCGGTGGCGCCTTAGGGCGTGCTTCGGGAATCGCATCGGTTATTATAGCCAGCCTTGCCGGCGGCCACGACGCTTTCATAAAGAAAGACCCGCATCCGGAACGGTGTACTGCGCCGGATGCGGGATGAAACTAAGGCACGAAACAGGGGGCCCTGTGCCTTAGAAAGCCAGTTTGAGCGCGAGCTGAAGCGTGCGCGCGCCGTTGTTCCCGTTGCTGTTCTTCGTAGCCCCGATGTTGCTGAAGCTGCCGGCCTGGAAATTCAACTGCTGCGGCTGCACGAACGGCGGCGTGTTGGTTGTGTTGAAGGCTTCGGCACGGAACTGCAGATACGCCGATTCCGTGAATTTGAAGTTCTTGAGGATCGACGAATCCAGGTTGTTGAAATGCGGCCCGCGCACCTGTTGGATCTCTCCACCAAGCGGCGAGTAATTGACCTGTCCGACGGTGGTGGCTACCGGTGGCTGTGCAAACGCAGCCGGGTTCAACCATTGCGTGTAGTTGTGCGGGCCGGTGTAGAGGCCTTGCCCGGTGAGATTGGCGGCGCAATTGAAGTCGGCCGTCGTGGCGACGGGGCAAGTGACCGTGAGCGGCTGCCCGCTTTGGAAGGTGTAGAAGCCGTTGATCTCCCACCCGCCCACGATGAGATCCGCGG
>Ga0326728_10002507_pt1 | contig 60746 bp, 47 predicted proteins | sample MB3enrmetagenome_FD_207602 | JGI IMG/M metagenome (GOLD analysis project Ga0326728, IMG submission 207602) | Lab enriched peat soil microbial communities from McLean, Ithaca, NY, United States - MB31MN | ecosystem: Environmental > Terrestrial > Soil > Wetlands > Peat | place: USA: New York... | reverse complement strand
CGCGGTGTGGGCGGCCACATCGAAACAGAATTCATAAGCTGAATCGAGGACCTCGGCGAATACATAGCCTTTCTTCGATATCGCTCGCGTGGCTGCCAGATATGTGCTGGCTTTCGCACCTTTATCGCTATCTGATCCTTCTAGCCTATACACTATCCGAACCGTGGGAGTTGAATTCAGATTGCCCAGAGATTTGAGTACTTCATTCAAACGTCTGGCCGTTCTGATGTCCCCGGGCCCGGCCACAGTGACGCCATGAATCGGTTCTGGGATCGTCGCCGATGAGCGGTTGACGTTGTGCTTATCTTGTTCATCCGGTGTAGTAGCGCACATTCCCAAAGACCAAAAGGCGAGCAGCAACAGCACGAGACGAAAATGTTTTGTCATAGATGCCTCCTCAGTCACGTTCGATTGCGATCGGCAGCCAGTGTTCGTCGTAATGCTCGGCGAAATTGACCTGCGCAAGGCAATACACTGCTCCGGTTTCGCGAGCGCTCGTCCATACGGTGGGGAACACAGAGAGAATGCGCCGACCTTTCCCACGCGGGCTCGGGTTGATGCCGTTATGTTCAGGTCCCAGAGCGAGCATGGCTACATAGTATACAATCAATACATTGTATACAATGATAATATTTCTACATTAGAGCTTTGCTTCTTAGGCGAATTGACGTTTAATCTATGTTGCTTACAATAAAGGGAGTAATCGATCTGAGGCAAGGCCAAAAAGCCCGAAAAACATTTCCCTTGACAACATATATGCCTATGTGGTTTTGATGGGGAACAGAGTGTAACGCAAGCAGGTCCCAAACTCGGGAGGTATTCAGAGATCTAGCGACCCGCTTCTTAGGAGGTAACAATGACTTTGACTAGACGAAGTTTTATCGGATCCGGAGCGGCCCTGGGTTCAGTAGCCGGAATCTCTTTCCAAGCCATGGCCGCCAATGACCGCATTCAAGTGGGTGTCATCGGTGCGGGTGCGCGCAGCCATCAATTGATAGACTCGCTGCTGTCTTTACCGGGGGTTGAGGTCGTCGGATTGTCGGACGCCTATAAAGGGCGTGTCGAGCGCGCCATCGACCAGACCAATGGGCGCGCGAGGGCGTTTAAAGATTATCGGGACATGCTTGCGCAGAAACCGATCGATGCGGTAGTGGTCGTCACGCCCGAGCACTGGCACAAGCAGATGGTGCTCGACGCCGTTGCCGCCGGCAAGGACGTTTACTGCGAAAAGCCGCTGACCTTGCGCGCCTCCGAAGGTCCGGAGATTATCGCCGCTGCACGCTCCGCGAACCGCATTGTACAGGTGGGCAGCAACGGCATGAGCTCGCCCACCCAGAATAAAGCGAAGGAGATCATCAAGTCCGGAAAGATCGGCCAAGTGACGATGATTCGCGCGGCGCACAACCGAAACACGAATGAAGGCGCGTGGATCTATCCGATTCCGCCCGACGCGTCGCCGGCAACCGTTGACTGGGACATGTTCCTGGGCTCCGCACCGAAGCGCCCTTTCAGTCTCGAGCGGTTCTTTCGCTGGCGCTGTTTCGAGGATTACTCAGGTGGAATTGCCACCGACCTGTTCGTTCACCTATGCACGACCATCAACTTCCTGATGGACGCAAAAGTTCCGTCGCGCGTGATGGCGATGGGTGAGATCTATCGCCGGAAAGACCGCGATGTGCCCGACACGCTGAATGCGATTCTAGAGTATCCGGAAGGGTTTATCGTCAACCTCAGCTCCACCTTCAACAATCAGAGCGCTGCCCAAGGCAGTTTCCAGTTCCTCGGCAGCGAAGGCACGGTTGCTATTGGTGGCGGCCTTCGGCTAATGCCTGAAGTCGCGCAGGAAGATACGCGGTGGATCGTGGATAGCTGGCCCCGCGCCCTCGAAGACGCCTACTATAGGGACCCGGAGGTTCGAGCGGCCGAGATGCCCGAGACCCGCAAGCCGAACGTTATCGAAGGTGACCTGAACTTCCGCGAGGAAGGACCGGAATCGACCACCCTGCACCTGATGCACTGGGAAGAGTCGATCCGAACACGCAAGCCGTACTGGGAAGACGCCGCCGCCGCCGGCCATCACGCCGCAGCCTGCGCCCACATGATCAACCTCTCGGCCAAACAGAAGCGCATGGTCGAGTGGGATTACGAGCAGGACGACATCAAGAAGACGTAAGAATCGATCCAGTTTTTGAGGTTTGACACGAACGCCGCGCGCGAGCAGCAGATTCGCCACGTTGGTGCAGGCAATCAGCGGCGCTCGAAGATGATCTCAAGGGCTATGAGCTGCGAAAGGGGACGGTCCGTTTCCCACTCACCAAACCCGTTCCGGTGAAGCTCATCGGCCGGGTCGTGAAGCTGCGTGCCGCTGGGATCGCCGCCACGCCGAAAAAACCACTGCTGGGCCGAGAGAAAGAAGGTCGCAAGTCGGCACCGTGGAAGACAGGGTGGCCCGCGCGCGGGAGGGCGTTGGCTGCAAGACAGTGATCCCCTTTTGTCCGCAAATGTCCGCGGCGCCGAAGAGTCTTGGAGGGGAAGTAACGACGGCCGAGATGGATCGAGTGGAGTATTTAGCGTGGGCCAAAGCTTGCGCGCTGGACTACCTGGATCGCGGCGAGCTGGCGAACGCCATAGCTTCCGTGGGCAGCGATTTACAGAAACATTCAGCCTGGAAGGACTCTGAGATGGTGGCGATGCTGACATATGACGCGCTCGTCTTCGAGATGTCTAATGGCTCCGAGGCAATCCGGCGGTGGATTAAAGGCTTCAGATGTTGAGTGGCTTATGAAACACGATTTCCGCTACTGGACAGTCGAGCGGTTTGTGGACGGGCACAACAGGAAACGCTGGGCAGTGTTGAACATATTTTCCCCGATGCTGGGCCTCGGGCTGCTTGTCCCTTCAAGAAACTCCGATCGATCTGCGATCATTGAAGTTGATTGACTTTCATTTGCTCCAGTGGTCGGCGCAGCAACGCCTGTTCACCGTGCTCGGCGCCCTCACCTCGATGCTCAAGACCTCGGCCCAGCTACAACTGGAAAACGTCGCCTTGCGGCAACAACTCATGGTCTTACGTCGATCGGCTCCAAAACGCCTGAAGCTGACGCCAGCCGACCGCATCTTCTGGGTCTGGTTGCGACGCGTGTGGCGCGAGTGGACTTCCGCCCTGATGATCGTCGAGGCGTGCCGCGGGAGGTCCGGGATCTGATCCGTATGATGAGCCGAAACAACCCGCGCTAGGGTGCACCACGCATTCATGGTGAGTTGCTCAAGCTGGGCATTGAGATTACCGAACCCACAAATTAGTAATTCGCCAAGGACTGGGGATCGACAACAACCATCTGCTCGATCAACCGGCGAATCTCGACGGCGGTAGCCGGCCTCGCCGGCGGCCATGACGTTTCGATAGCCGCTCCCAGAATCTGCGAAACCGTTCTCTCTGCCAACGGGCGACGGTGTCGGCCTGGACATAGAGCAACGGCGGGCGCCAGCCGGACCACACGCGGCGGAGAGTGATCCAAAAGACGCGATCGAAGGTCGTCAGAACGAGTCGCTGACGTTTTCGCTGGAAGGCTGCGAGTTGCAGCCGAAGGGCAGCGTTTTCGATGGCGAGGGCTTGGTGGCCGCTCAGCAGAAGTCGCACGAATCGAAAGATAGACAGAAGAAGGGCTGGCATGCACGCCGATTGTTCGGCAGCAATCCATTCCAAGTCAATTGGCCACGAGCGGATGCAATAAATGGCGAACCACAGCTGCTGACACTGCTCAATCGACCAGCGGATGACCAACTGGTGCTCTCCTCGCAGAGAGCCCATTTTTCTATACTGCTGTTTCACCATCTGCGGCCGTTTGGCCCGGCACGGTACCCGCGACGGCGCGGTTTTGGCTACGCCACCAGGGACGCACTCATGCACATCGCCCGGTTCGCCTGCCTTTCTAGTAAAATGTGGCGGAGCGATAGGCCGTCCCACTAAGACATGTAAAAATGTCAGACGCGAGTCCTGTAACCTCCCGCATCCGGTGCGGACTGGTCGCCGCGTTAAAATAGAGGAAGAGCCATGACGTCGTTGACCATCGAACTTCCAGACGAACAGAAAGCTGCGCTTGCGGCCAAAGCGCAAGCAAAGGGCCTGTCAGCCGAGCAATATGCCCGGCAGGTACTGGAACACGACCTCGCGCCGGATTGGCTTCGAAAATCCTGGGCAACCTCCAAAGAAGCCAGACTCGATCAACTTCCGGAAGAACAGATCGACGCTGAGATCGCGGCCGCCCGGAAGGCACGGCATGGATCCCAGTTGCAACCGGGCTCATGATTCGCGTCGTTCTCGACACAAATATTATCGTCTCAGCTTTGTTGCAACCTCTTGGGCCGCCGGCTCAGGTATTTGTGTTCGCCCTCAATGGCTCAATTCAACTGTGCGTCAGCGGAAGCGTCTACGCGGAGTACGAAGAAGTCATCAGTCGGCCCCGCTTCGAGCGCAGCGCAGACATCATAGTTGCCACGCTTCAGGCCATCCGTGAGAAGGGGATCTGGGTCCGGCCGACCGGACGGGTGAAGGCATGTCCCGATCCCGATGACGACATTTTTCTCGAATGCGCCCAGGCCGCACGGGCGGATTATCTCGTGACCGGAAATCTCAAACACTTTCCTGTTTCGTGGGAGGGAAGCCGGATCGTTTCGCCACGGTGGCTTCTCGATACTTTGTCAACCGAAAAATCCGACGGACCGTCGAAAACGCGCCCTTGAGAAGGGCAGGGACCGCCCGACGTACCAAAGCGTTGAGGCACTTCGAGGGTCCTGCACATAGAACTTGACACGTATGTTTCGTAATCAGTGGGTCGGCTTCCAAGCTCCTCGCCAGCTCCACAACGAGTGTTTTCAACGGCATAATGATACAGGAGAGGTGGCAGGCTGCAGATGGAGCCTGACCAAAGTCTGACCGATTTTTCGCGACGCGCGATTTCGCTTTGATATGACAGCCCTTGCAGCGATAAGCAAAAGGTCTGCAAAACCTTTATTCGTCGGTTCGATTCGGACCCGCGCCTCCAAGAAAATCAACACTTCCAGGAACTGTTCTTACAGCCGGCGTTATGCGAAGGCGCGTGTGGAACATTCCGAGGCGTTCGGATCAGTCCAATGACTCTTGTCTCGTGAGGAGAGAAGGCGCATACTTCTACTCGGTGGGATTCAACCTAAGACGGGATTGGTAGCGCCATCCCGGAAGGCACCAAGGCAAGCCGGAGGAAGCTTTGAGCGTGTTGATGCAGGATGTGAGACACGCGGCGCGGATGCTCAGGAAAAACCCGGCCTTCACGGCCGTCGGAGTGCTCGCACTTGGCCTGGGCATTGGCGCCAATACGGCCATCTTCAGCTTCGTTTACGGACTGTTACTTCGTCCTCTCGCCTTCAGGGACCTCAATCATCTCGCGCTGGTTTGGGAAACCATCCCCGACAGCGGTGACCGCAGTGGCGTCTCGCCCGCGAATTTCTTCGACTGGGATAGGCAGAACCATGTCTTTGAGCGAACAACGTTCTATCGCTCGTGGGACACCGCTTTGACGGCAGCGGGCGAGTCGGAACGCGTGGATGCCTGCCAGGTTTCTCAGGAGTTCTTCCGGGTGCTCGAGGTGAAGGCCGCATTGGGCCGAACCCTCTTGCCGGAGGAGTACGAGCCGGGCCGCGATCAGGTCGTGGTCTTAAGTTATGGTCTATGGCGGCGGCTTTTCAACAGTGACCCGCAGTTCATTCGCAGAACGATTGAACTCGGCGGACGTGGCTACACAATCGTGGGTGTGCTGCCTCCCGATTTAGACTGGCCGATTGGAAACGACGTATGGTCGCCGCTGGCTCTTACGGACAAGGAGAGACAGGAACGCCAGGAACGCTCGCTGGCAGTGCTGGGGCGCATCAAGCCAAACATCTCTTTGTCTGAGGCGCAGGCGGAAATGGGAGTGCTGGGACGCAGGTTGGCGCAGCAGTATCCGGCGACCAACGAGGGTTGGGGTGTCAAACTGGCGCGGATGCCGGGAGAGGACGAAGAATTGACGCGCTCGTTTCTGCTAGTGCTCATGGGGGCCGCGGCATTCGTGCTCTTGGTGGCGTGTGCAAATGTGGCCAGCCTCCAACTGGCTCGCGCCATCCGGCGTCAAAAGGAGATCGCACTCCGCACGGCGCTGGGCGCCAGCCGATGGCGGCTCATACGGCAGGTTCTAACCGAGAGCATGCTGCTGTCTCTGCTGGGTGGCACTCTCGCGGTAGTCGTGGCGCTCTTGGGTGTCAGCCTCATAAAGGCCAACGTTCCCGCGGCGCAGGCCCGCTACGTCCCCGGATTCTTCCGTCTTCACGTGGGCGCTGCGGAACTCGCTTTTGCGCTCGGGGCTGCACTATTTACGAGCATCTTTTCTGGCCTGGCGCCAGCGGTCCGAATGTCCAGGCTCCAATTGAATGAAACCCTCAAAGAAGCCGGGAGGAGCATGTCGGCAGGGTCGCGTTCCCTCCGGTTGCACAGCCTTTTGGTGGTTTGCCAACTGGCCCTGGCGCTGATTTTGATGGCGGGCACGGGCTCCATGGTCAGCGGCTTTTCCAGCCTCGCCGACAGCCAGAGGCAGGATTTTGATCCCAGTCAGCTCCTCACCCTGCGCGTCGCGCTGCCGCTTTCCTCGTACCCGACTCCGCATCACCGAGCCGCTTTGTACACGCGGATTCTTGATGAGGCACAAGCGCTTCCCGCGGTGAGATCGGCGGCCGCCGTGAGCCTGTTGCCGGCAAGTGCCGACTGGCGTAATCGGGCCTTCAGCCTTGAAGTGACAGAAGCCACTTCGCGTCGCGCCAAGCTTTTTGCGGACGTGGAGTCGGCTAGCGCAGGGTATTTCCACACCATGGGGATTCCTCTGCTCGAGGGGCGCGAGTTTGCAAAGCAAGATGGCGAACAAGCTCCACCAGTCGCCTTGATCAGCAAGTCCATGGCGCAGCGCTTCCGTAGAGGACAGGATCCAATCGGCCGGCGCCTCAAACTGGGGCCGCGGGAGTCCGCGAATCCATGGCTCACCATTATCGGGGTTGTGGGTGATGTGAAGCAGTTTGTGCTCGATCCCAAGCCGCCGGCCAAGATCTACGTTTCCAGCGCGCAATCGCCCGATTCTTCAATGAGCCTGATCATTCGCACTGCGGGAGAGCCTGACGAGGTAGCCCCTGGCGTTCGCGCCCTGCTCGCAACCATCGATCCGAAATTGCCTGTCTCCGGCGTGAAGCCCATGGATGAGTTCATCGACGAGCAAGCGGCAGGAATCAGCATTGCCAGCGCGCTCGTGGGTAGCTTCGGTTTTGTGGCGTTGATCCTCGCAGCCGTCGGCATCTACAGTCTAATGGCGTATTCCACTTCGCAGCGCACTCATGAGATGGGCATCCGCATGGCGTTGGGTGCGCAGAGGGGTGACGTGATGTGGATGGTTCTGTGGGATGGATTGCAGCTTGGCTTAGCAGGTGTCGGTATTGGACTGGCCGCGTCGCTCGGATTGACGAGGCTGCTGGCCGGCTTCCTCTATGGCGCTGTGCCGGCCGACGCGGGAACGCTGGCGGTGAGCGGAACGCTGCTTACCGTGGTGGTGCTGGGCGCCAGCTACATTCCGGCCTGCCGGGCGACCAAAGTCGACCCGGTCGTCACGCTGAGGGTTGAGTAGCTTATGGTGCTTAGCGCCCGGCAATGACGCCGGCGCAAGCGAAAGCGGCTACAACACACCCAGTGCCCTTGCGGTCGAAGTCACGATTCCAATCGAAGCGGGGCTTGCAACTTGTCGTTGCCGCAGAACGGCCAGAGCAATACAATCAAGAAGCGTTTTCTAAGGCGCGAGTGGATTTGCGCCGGCCGGTCCCCGCAAGACAGGCCCCACAACCGGTCGCCGCTACCGTCTACTTCGTGTCCCCTATGCAACTGCGATGGAGAAGACCAACGTGAAGCGAGGTTTGTGGCCAGTCGACCGGCTGATGCTGGGATACCTTCTGGCGGTCGGCTCAATTGTCGCCATATTCCATCGCGACATTACACATTCCGGAGCGATCCTGATTGCCCACGTGGTTGGAATGCTTTTGATCGCCGCGTTTGCCTTTGTTCCACGGCTTCCTGGCATGAATCTTTTCCGGCACTGGTACCCGCTTCCTTATGTCGCCCTTTGTTACCGCGAGATGAGTGGGATCATCGGCTCCATCCGCGGCAGAAGCTTTGACGCCGCGCTTGCAGCCTGGGATTTTGCAATTTGGCGCACTCATCCAACGGTCTGGTTGGAGTGCATTCAGTCTCCGGTCATGACCGAATTAATGCAACTGGCTTACGCGCTGTTTGTGCCGTTTATTTTGTCGGTCGCAGTGATTTTTTGGATGCAGAAGCGCTTCGAGGAATTCCGGGGTTATGCTTTCCTGCTCACACTCGGATTTCTGGTTTCATATGCGGGCTATTTGCTGGTGCCCGCGAGAGGTCCCCGCTTCTTTCTGGAAAGCCTGCAAACCCAGCCGCTTCGCGGTCTGTGGCTGTTCCCGCGTCTGCGGGCTACGTTGGATGTGCTGGAATCGGCGCACTATGATTGCTTTCCAAGTGGCCACGTGGAGATGACAGTTCTCGCTTGGTGGTCATCGAGGCGGATATCCGCTTGGCTCGGCCGGATCTTGGCCGCCTATACAGCCTGCACGATTTTGGCCACGACTTACCTCCGGTATCATTACACAGTGGACTTGATGGCCGGATTGGCCGTCGCTGCCGCGGTTCTGGCGGTGGCGCCTCATTTGGAGAGGAGGCTGAATCTTTGGACCATTTCGAGATCTTGCCGGTAGAGGACGAAAGGACGCGGCGTGAGTTCCTCTGGTTTCCGTACCGCCTGTATCGCGACCACCCGTATTGGGTTCCGCCGTTACGCGCCGTCCAAAAGGAGCTCTTTGACATTTCGAGACATCCTTTCCACCGGCACGCCACAATGCAGCAGTTTCTAGCCGTTCGCTCAGGACGGACCGTGGGCCGTATTGCCGCCATTCTGGACCCGCGCTATAACGAATTCCAGCAGGAAAATGCCGGTTTCTTTGGGTTTCTTGAAATGATCGAAGACGCAGCGGTCGCCTTGAGCTTGCTTGAAACAGCACGCGGGTGGCTGCGGCAACGTGGCGTGGATGTGATGCGGGGACCGGTGAATCCTTCCACCAACTATGAATGCGGTTTGCTCGTCGATGGCTTCGACTCCAGCCCCCGTGTGATGATGGCCTACAACTACCCGTATTACGCACGTCTGGTGGAGCAGGCGGGGCTTCGGAAGGCGAAGGATCTGCTGGCATACCATCTGAGCGTGAAAAATGTGAAGGCCGACCGTGTAAATGCACTTATTGAGCGGGCGAAGTGCGATGGGATGCACACTCGGACGGTCCGCCTTTCGGAGCTTGACCAGGAGGCGGAACTCGTCTGGGATCTCTACAACTCCGCCTGGGCTCGGAACTGGGGCTTCGTGCCCATGACGCGCGAGGAGTTCCTGCACCATGCGCGGGAGATGAGACCAATACTGGTTCCGGAGTTGGCTGTTTTCGCCGAGATCGGAGACGCAGTTGCCGGCTTCGCACTGGCGGTTCCGGACGTGAACGAGGCGCTCCGGCACGTTGGAGGGAAACTGGTTCCCTTCGGCCTGCTGAAACTCTTGTGGCACAAGCGTCACATCCGTGGGATCCGCGTCGTGCTACTGGGGGTTCGAGAGGAATACCGGGCTACCACCGCGGCGGCAGTTCTATATGCCTCGCTGATCCGCGCAGCCAGCCGCTTGAATTACGTGGGAGCCGAGTGTTCCTGGGTGCTGGAGGATAACGTCTTGATGAGGAGAGCCATCGAGTCGATGGGCGGTAGCGTGTACAAGACGTACCGGATCTATGAATGGAAATAAAGGGCGAGAGGAATGAGCGTCGTGGTTGTTGGCCGTTTGCCCCCCTACTTTTGTTCGGCATACTATAGCCCAGGGAATGGCAATGGCAAAAGGGCGTCCCTTCATCGGCGTTTTCGATTCCGGCTTTGGCGGCCTGACGGTTCATCAAACGCTGACTAAGGCCCTGCCGCAGTACGGTTTTGCCTATCTGGGCGATCATGCCCATGCGCCCTATGGCGAACGCCCATTTGCCGATATCAAGAAACTGACGGCTGCGGCGATGGAGCAAATGTTCAGCCTGGGATGCGGGCTGATCGTCATCGCCTGCAACACCGCCTCGGCTGTTGCGCTGCGCTGGCTACAGCAGCACTGGCTGCCGGAACAGGAACGCTGGCGGGACAGGAATATCCTCGGCATCATCGTGCCGACGATTGAGGCCGCGACCGGTCGCCCATGGTCCGACAAGCCGGGCCTCGAATTTCCAGCGCATCTTGTAGCGGATGTGAAAAGCCTGGGAATCTTCGGCACGCGCGGCACGGTCGAGAGCCAAACCTACCCGGTCGAGATCCACAAAAGGCGCGCCGATATCGCCGTCTTCCAGCAGTCCTGCCCCGAGCTTGCGGGCGCAATCGAGGCCGGAGCCGCGGACCCCGATCTGCGCCCCCTCATCCGGGGCTATGTCGATTCTCTTTTGCGGCAGACGGACGGAATCTGGCCGGACCGTCTCATCCTCGCCTGCACGCATTATCCGCTCGTTGCGCATCTGTTCCGCGAGTTCCTTACTGAAAACGTTCCCCTCATCGTCCAGCCCGATATCGTGGCGGCGCGTCTTGCCGACTACCTGAGGCGCCATCCCGGTTATGTCGAGCCTGACCGCAATCCGGTCCGCCGCTATTTTTCGACAGGTGACATCGAAGGAACGCTGCCGCTAGTGCGGACATTCTGGGGTGGAGATTTGCCATTCGCGCGGCTGGCGTGAAATTTAGCTTTAGGCCCGCCAAATTGTGCATCGTAGTCGAGTGATGTCAAGGGGCCCGCTATGGTAGCTCTGCAAATGGCGACCACTTGGACGGAGATCATTGACGTCCAAGCCGACCATGCCGAGAGCCCTACGTTGCAGGGGTAAAACGTAGGCCTCACCGCCAGCCCCATATCCGGCAGATCGATCCAGACATTGGAGCGTTCTGGCGATATTAGGGCCTATCCCAAACGTATCTATCATCGCCGGTTAACGCCTAATGCCTGTTTAACGGGTCACAACCCATGTCTGGATACTGGAATCGATCCATTGCCGCATGCGGCGGAAGTGTCCGCCCTTCCAGTAAGCGCGGCCGCAGTCCGGGCAGCGCAGAAACTCATCGTGCAGTTGAGCAACCTGGGCAGGAAGTTGATGGCGCACCTGTTCTTTGCCTACGTACACCAGCAGCGTGTTGCATCGCAGACACCGCGAGAAGGGCTTTGCCATGCGCCCCAAATCAAAACGCCGGACCACTTCCGTGAGTTGCTGCCGCGGTTGAGTTGCCCGGAGGTAATAGCCGTGCGTCACGGAGCCGCGCTTAAGGAGACCCAAATCGCGGGTCAGCAGAATCCGGTGTTCCTGGCGCGAGACCTCCGCCAGAGACTCGTCGGAGCAGCGGTTCTGATACAGGGTGTCAAATCCCAACATCCGCAGGTATGCGGCCAGGCGGCCGAGATGCACATCGAGTACGAACCGTGCATCGCGGAGCGGTTCCGGCCGCAATCGGGTCAGTCCGGCGATGTCAAACGCCTCGAAGACTGGGTAAACACTGATCCGGTCGCCGTCTTGGACCCGGTAGGCGAAATCCACCGATTGTCCGTTGACCAGGATGAGATCGACTTCCGTGTGGGGCACGCCGAATGATTCAATTCGGTCCTTGACGGTTGCGACGTCCAAGAAGCCATACGCGAACTCCGTGAAACGGCGCTCCGGCAGTAGAAAGTCGTTGAGTTCGGCGTAGAAGCGGAAGTTCGCAACTGGCATGACATTGGCCGAGGCCCGATTCTGGCATACCGGACCCTACCGAGTGTATACCCGCGGTTTCCGGCACCGGCGTGTTTGGCAGCGCGATAATCTGGCAGAGGGCTCCTGTTATGTCCTTTCAGCTTTTCTCCAGTTCATTTGCGGAAGGCGAGTGGATTCCGGAACTGCACTCCTGCAAAGGCGCCGACCTCTCACCGCCCCTGGAATGGAGCGGTGAACCGCGGGGCGTGCGCAGTTTCGCGCTCGTGGTCGAGGATCCGGACGCACCTTCAGGCACGTTCTGCCACTGGCTCATATACGATATCCCGCCGGACATGCACATGTTGGCCCAGGGCCTCAAGCCCGGCCCGGCGGGAGTGAGCGGCACCAACGATTTCGGCCGGCCGGGTTATGGCGGCCCGTGTCCGCCCAAGGGACCGGCGCACCGGTACTATTTCCGGCTGTATGCGCTCGACATCAACACTCTCGGTTTGCGCCCAGGAGTCGGCCGCGGGAAATTGTTACAGGCCATGAAAGGGCACGTTCTGGCGGAGACGCAGTGCATGGGCAGGTTTCAACGGCGCTAGAAGGTACCGGTTTGTGAATCGATTGCCCGCGTTCAAGAGCGCCTCTCCAAAATCTCCGGACCGTACGGGCGCTTCGGTTCAGGCAGGAACATCACTTCGCGATTGCGGGCGCGAAGCGAAGAGATTCGGCAACGTGGCGGGCCACATCCCCGGTGCCGGCGTTGCCTCCCATATCGTAGGTGCGCACCGCGCCGTGTTCGATGGCCTCGGCCACGGCCCTCTCGATGTTGCGAGCGATCTGCACCTCACCGAGCCATTCCACCATCATCTTGGCGGCAAGTATGGAGGCCAGCGGGTTCACCTTGTTCAGCCCGGCATACTTTGGAGCCGAGCCGTGCGTAGGCTCGAAGACGGCATATTTCTCGCCGATGTTGCCGCTGTAAGCGAAGCCCATACCTCCGACCAACTGCGCACAGAGGTCTGAAAGAATATCGCCGAACAGGTTGGTGGTGACAATGATGTCGTAGTCCTGCGGATTCTTCAGAAGCCACATGCACATGGCGTCAACGTTGGCCGCATCGAACTGAATCTGCGGGTAGCGTGCTGCCACCTCCTGGGCCGCTTCCAGGAAAACGCCACAGGTGGCACGGAGCACATTGGCCTTGTGCACTGCGGTCACCTTGCGCCGGCCGTTCTTCACGGCGTATTGGAATGCCGCCTCCACAATCCGGCGCGACGCCTCGCGCGTAATACTACGGATCGAAATAGCAGCTTCAGCGGGGATGCGCTTCATCCCGGGCTCAGCGAAGAAGCTCACCGGAACTTTGGGAAACTCGACACCGATATACATGCCCTCCGTGTTTTCCCGGAAGACCACCAGGTCGATGTCCTCCCGGTAGTTCAGCGGGTTCCCGCGGAACGCCCGGCACGGACGGAGGCAGATATAGAGGTCGAGCAACTGCCGCATGCGGACGATGGGGCTGCGGTATGCGAGCCCCTTGCCCTGAAGCTCGGGCGCGAGCTCCCTGGCAGCTTGCGAGGCGGGCTTCGAGGTGATCGCGCCGAAGAAGGCACAGTCGGTGTGCCGCAGCAAATTGAGGGTGCGCGCAGGCAAGGCATCGCCTTCTTTCAACCAGAACTCCCATCCGACGTCGCCGTGCAGGTATTCGGCCTCGAAGCCGGCGGCATCGAGCACCAGCCGCGCCGCATTACACACCTCCGGGCCGATGCCATCGCCCGGCAGCCAGGCAACACGGTATTTACGCATTACGTCCTCCTTCTAGGCGGCGTGTTTGCGCCTCAAGTACGGGATTAGTCCGCCGGCGGCCAGCAGTTCGACTGCGCGGGGGTCAAGCGCGGCCGCGGCAATCAGCCGGTTCTGCGTCAGGTTGCAGACTCGCCCCGCGACGAGATCGATCTCCAGCTCGTCACCGGCGGAACACGCGAGGCTAGCCTGGGGCGCCACGACAGCCGGCAGTCCAAGGTTGATGGCATTGCGGAAAAAGATTCGGGCGAAAGACGCGGCAATGACGGCGCCGGCACCACCGTACTTGAGAGCGGCGGCCGCCTGCTCGCGGCTGGAGCCACAGCCGAAGTTCTTCGCTGCAACGATGAAGTCGCCCGGCCGGAGCGCCGGACGAATCTCCGGGTACGCGAGTTCAAAAAGGTGCTCAGCGGTCTTTTCGCGGTCCGTTATATTCAGATAACGGCCGGGATAGATGACATCGGTGTCAACGTTGTCGCCCAGCAGGGCGGCTACGCGGCCGCGGAGTTTCAGATTTCCGTCAGGCATGGGACACTCTCCTTGACGATCGCTTTGGGATGAGCAAGCTTGCCCGCAATGGCCGAGGCCGCTACAACAGCGGGACTGGCGAGATAGACCCGCGAGTCCTTGCTGCCCATCCGGCCGATGAAGTTGCGGTTGGTGGAAGAAACGCACGTTTCGCCAGCCGCGAGAATCCCCTGGTGCACTCCGACACAAGGGCCGCAGCCCGGTGGGTCCACAATAGCTCCGGCAGCGACGAGCGTCTCCAAGTACCCTCGCCGCATGGCGTCGCGGTAGATCTGCTGGGAGGCGGGAATGACGATCAGACGCGTCCGCGGATGGACAGCGTGCCCGGCGACAATCCCTGCGGCCACCTCCAGATCCTCAAGCCGCCCGTTCGTACAGGAGCCGAGCACTGCCTGATCGACTGGCACCTCGCCGAGCGCCGATAAAGGTTTAACGTAGTCCACGGAGTGCGGGCATGCGATCTGCGGCTCCGATAGTTCTTTGCCGGCGTCCAGATGAATCACGCGCTCATAGGTAGCGTCGGCATCGGGCGCGATCATTTCGAATTTCTCCGTCACACGTGGACGCAAGTAGTCCAGCAGAATTTCATCTACAGGCGTAAAAGCGACCTTGGCGCCCATTTCCATGGCCAGGTTGGTAAGTACCATGCGCGAAGCAACTGTCATGCGCCGGATGGCCGGGCCATCGAACTCTACGGCACGATAGTCCGCGCCATCGGCGCCGAGCATGCCGATAATATGGAGGATCAGGTCCTTTGCGGAGATCCACGGACGGAACTCGCCTGCCACTTTGATGCGCAGAGTGGATGGAACTTTGAACCACAGGGTGCCTTCGGTCCACACACCGGCCATCTCTGTGGCGCCGATGCCCGTGGCGAAGGCGCCAAACGCGCCGTGGGTGGTCGTGTGCGAGTCTGTGCCCACTACTACAATGCCGGGCCGCACATGACCGTTTTCCGGCAGGACCTGGTGACAAATGCCGCCGCGGCCGACATCATAGAAATGCTCGATGCCCTGAGCGGCAACGAACTCGCGAACGGCCTTGTGGGTCGTAGCGGTCTTCTCGCTCTCAGCGGGTATGCGGTGGTCGAAGATGATAACGATCTTCGACGGATCCCAGACGCGGGTTACGCCGATTTCGAGAAAGCTCTTCCGGACGAGGTCGGCGTTTTCGTGGCTCATGGCGAGGTCAACGCGCGCGACCACAATCTGATCCGGGAAGACTCGCTCGCGTCCAGAAGCGCGGGCGAGGATCTTTTCGGCAAGAGTCATACCCATGACGATCCTCCTTAACTCAGTGTGCAGCACCGGCCAGCGTGGGCAGGTACTCGCGCTCGAGTTCGCGGTACTCCGGCAGACCGACGAATGCTGTGTACTCATTGAAGCTCGTGAGCCGATGGGTTTCGCCAGCCAGGATACCGGTGGGGGAAGCGTGCAATGCTGCAAAGAAATCCTTCAGCGCTTTGTGCATCACCAGGATCGAGGCCACCGGAATGCTGACACGGGCCACGCCCATGGCGGCGAGTTCAGGGATGGGAATTAGTTCAGTTTTTACACCGGTGACAGCGTCCATGAGGTTTACGGAAAGCAAGCCATGAACTTCACCGGCGGCGCGTTCAATGTGAGGGCGTTTGCCTATGCCGTCGATGAAGGCCATGTCAGCGCCAGACTGCAAGTAGAGGTTGGCGCGGCGGATGGCTTCCTCGAGGCCGTGAACAGCGTAGGAATCGGTGCGGGCATTGATGACGATATCCTTCCCGAGGCGGTGACGCACATCGGCCATGGCGCGAACCTTGCCCGCCATCTCCTCGGCAGGGATGACTTGCTTGCCTTCCATATGGCCGCAACGCTTGGGGAAAACCTGGTCCTCGATGTTGACGCCTGCAATGCCCATCTCGATCAGGCGCTCGGTAATCCAGGCCGCGTTGAGAGCATTACCGCCACCCGTATCAATGTCGGCCATCACCGGGATCTGCACCGCACGGGAAATGTAACCCGTGATATCGAGAATGTCCTTCATGTCCACGAGGCCGACGTCCGGCTTGCCGAGTAGGCTGCCGGCGAGGCCGAATCCGCTAATTTGGACAGCTTCAAACCTGGCGCTCTCGACGCTCTTGGCACTCAACGAGTCATGGCATCCTGGCACGACCAGGGCCTTTCTGCGCTCCAGCGCGGATCGCAGAATAGATGCTCGATCACTCACAGAAAGGCTTCTCCTTAGGAGCCGATTCATCTATATCAGATTCAGATGCCAATGTCTGCTGGCGGCGCCGCGGCAAACGATGCCGCCCGGTCGATTCGCCACCGGCAGGCCATTCTCAAGGGGCCAGCGCCTTGAGCAGCGGCTCTGTCCAGCTTTCGGCCTTTTCTTCGAACGCATCAAAACCACATCTCCAGAAGCCCCAGTAAGCCCAGCTCATACCGTTGCGCTCGGCACTACGCGCTACATAATCCGTCCAACGGGCACGCGACTGCGTGTCCGCGGCCTGGTATGCGCCGAATTCACCAAGGTATAGTGGGCGGTTGTTCTTCCGGCCCCAGGCTGCCACTCGGCCGAAAGCCTCATCTACCGCGGCCTTCTCTTCGTCAGATCCCATCCAGTGAATATCCTTGTAAATCCGGTTGCTGGACCATGCGGCCTGCTGATGCGTGAACTTGCCGGGATCGTAGTAGTGCACTTCGACGATGACGTTGGATTCGTTCTCGGGAATCCGAAGGCTCTCGATCGACGCGAAGCCTCCCCCGTTCGCCGTCTGCACCAGAATTGTGCGCTTCGGGTTGCTGCTCCGCATCAGCGGGATGGTTTCGGCAATCAGACTGTTCCATCCGCCGAGGCCCAGGTTCGCCCGGCTGGGCTCGTTCAACAGGCCAAACATCACCCCGGGCGGCGACTCCCGGTAGTGCTCGGCAACTTGCTGCCAGAGCGCGAGGAAGCGGGCGTGGTTCTTCTGCGGATCCTCTTGGCTGATTTCGGTCCCGGTGAAGCTGATCAGCGGGTAGTAGTGGAAGTCGAGCACCACGGCCAGCCGATTGGCCAGGCAACGATCCACCACCCAATCTACTTGCTTCAGAAAACCGGCATCGATCCGGAACGGCGGATCAGGCTGCGAATAGGACGACCAGCGAATGACCAACCGGACGCTGCCGAATCCGGCATCTCTGATCCTCTTGAAGTAATCCGCCTGCATGGGCGGATTCGGGATCGCGCTGCCGGCTTCGTCGAATACCCCTGGGATGTTAATCCCGCGCCCGAGCTGCTGATTCTGGGCGAACGGATCGGTTTGCGCACACGCGCCTATGGCGGCCAAGCCGGCGGCCGTGAGCATTGCCAGAAGCTTGTTGGATTGCATGGCACCCTCGAAGCGCAAGTGTACCGCTCGCGCGCGGGACCTGCAAAACCGGATTGCCGCCGGCGAAGAAATCAGACAGGCTTCCGGCCATGACTGCCTGAGCCGCGCGGCCGAGCCACGCCCGGCCCTCATATAATGGCTGGTGCCCAAAAGGAGAAACACTTCATGAATCACAGAGTCTCGCGTAGGCGTCTGATCTACGGCGGAACGGGAGCCGCCGGGGCCGGCTTGCTCGGCCTCGCCGCGAGTCAAACCTCTCGCCAGCGTCCGCGGGCGCTCGCGCTTATCGGCGACCGTTATCATAATCCCGACTACATTCGCGTGAGCCTGGACCGTGTCTTCCGTGACGTCGGAATCCCAGTGGACTATACCATCCTTTACGATCGGCTCTCGCGCGACTTGCTCAAGAACTACGATCTGTTTGTCTGCTTGCGGGACGGGATGATCTGGCCGAACGGCTATCTCGGGCCCGACTCCTACACCGATTACGAGCAGGGGCTGGAAAATGATTTTCCCGAACCCAAACCCGAATCCTGGATCACCGAAGAGCAGGGCGCTGCGGTGAAGGAATTCGTGATGGCCGGCGGTGGATTTTATTCGCTGCACAACAACAGCCACGTGTCGCTGTCGTCCAAAAATTACCGTGAGGTCATGGGCGGCGCTTACATCGGCCATCCGGCGCTGCGGCCGTTTCAGGTGCGCGTGGTGAACAAGGAGCACCCGATCACACAAGGTATCCAGGATTTCATGGTGAACGACGAACAGCACTTCGTCGCCTATGACAAGGACGCCAAACACGTAATTCTGGAGTCGGAGAACCTGGACGGGCTGGAATACGAAAATCACGGCAGCAAGTCCGTCGCAGGTTGGGCGTACCCGTACGGCAAGGGGCGGGTTGTGTTCACCGCCGTCGGACATACGAATCATGCCATGTGGATCCCGGCTCATTTCGAATTGCAGAAGAGAGCGGTGCGGTGGCTGCTGAAGCAGATTTGACGGTTGCGCCGGCAGTCCCGCCTGCGTTGGTTTGTGACGATTAGTGTTGACGCTGGGTGCGCTTGTCGAAACAACTCCAATTGAGCCTGGAATGAAGTGAATCCCGGCGTGAAAGCGAAACGGCTTTACTAATAGCGCACAGGAGGAGTAATGAAGCGACGGTCGTACCTGAAGGCAATGCTGGCCGCCACGGCCGGCCTGAGCGATGCCGCCCAAACGCCCAAGAAGCAGGCACAGAACCCGGTTGTGCTGCATGTGGACCTTTCGGTCGATCCGGCCAAGGAAGAGGAGATGCTGCACAACTTCCACAGGATCTTCAAACCCGCGGCCGCGAAGTTTCCGGGTTATGTCGATGTGAAGATGTGCAAGCTGCGATCGGCCATCCAGGGCGCCCCGCCCAGCGGCGTGAATTATCGTTTCCAGTTGACGTACCAGGGCGAGGAGCTGCGGCAGAAATGGGTGGCTTCCGAGACGCACCAGAAGGTGTGGCCCACCATAGAGAACACGCTCCAATCCAAGAACTACGTCGTGCTGCTGTTTGATTCAGTGTAGTCTCTCGCAGCGCAGCCTACTCGCCGCCGTTGCCCATTCCGCCGGGCACCGGCGACAGCAACGTCGCATCCGCTCCCGAATTATGGAAGAATTTGGAGCCTAAACGAACACGACTGTCTTGTTCTTGTAGACCAGGATGCGATTTTCCAGATGCCAGCGCACGGCGCGCCAGAGCACGACTTTCTCCAAGTCGCGGCCTTTGCACAACATGTCCTCGACAGTGTCGCGATGGGAAACGCGCACCACGTCTTGCTCGATGATCGGTCCTTCGTCCAGGGTGGCGCTGACGTAATGGCTGGTGGCGCCGATCAGCTTCACGCCGCGCTCGAAGGCTTGATGATAGGGTTTCGCTCCGATGAAAGCGGGAAGAAAAGAATGGTGAATATTGATCATACGCAGTAGGTACTGAGCGACGAATTCCGGTCCCAGGATCTGCATGTAGCGCTCGAGCACGATCAGATCCACGTTCTGCCCGAGTAGCTCAAGCATTTCCCGCTCGGACCCGCGCTTGTCTTTGGGGTTGATGAGCAGATGGAAGGGGACGTGATGAAAGTCGGCCAGCGGCTTAGCGGTCGGGTGATTGCTGATGATCATGACGATGTCGCACACCAGTTCGCCGGTGCTGTGCCGGTATAGCAGGTCGGCAAGACAGTGGTGATAGGCGGAAACCAAAATGGCTATCTTGGGGCGGTAGCCCGTCAATGCCAGGTGGTAGTTTATCGAGAAACGTTCGGCCAGTGGCTCGAAGTGGTGCTCGAAATCAGAAATTGGGATATCGAACCCGTCCAGATCCCACTCCAGTCTTGAAAGGAACAGGTCGCGGCCACTGTCCAGGTGGTCATCGCTGTGCAAGAGGCTGCCGTTGTGCGCAATCAGGAACTGGGAGATTGCCGCTACCGCGCCTTTGCGTGCAAGGCGCATAGGAGTGCTCAGGAGCAAGACGGCGGTGTGTTTCATTTTCCGGCCATCATACTCCCGCGTGCCGTGTTGGTTTAAGGACCCCCGGCCCGGAATTGGCTGCACCAGATCACTGGGATCGCCGGGGAAACCGGCTCCGGACCTTTGAGCGGAGAGGTATACTGCTCGCGATGCCCAACAACGGACTTTCCCCATCCAAGATGAAGGATCCCGTCACCTGGCTTTACCCTCCAATCGAGCCGTACAACACAGGCCGGATCCAGGTCTCACCCGTTCATGAGACCTATTTCGAGGAAAGCGGTAACCCCTCTGGCAAGCCGGTGGTGTTTCTGCACGGCGGGCCAGGCGGCGGTTCCGAGCCCAAACAACGGCGATTCTTCCACCCTGAAAAGTACCGCATCGTGAACTTTGACCAGCGCGGTTGCGGCAAGAGCACGCCGTACGCGTCTCTTGAAGCGAACACCACCTGGGACCTCGTCGCCGACATCGAGAAATTGCGCGAACACCTCCGGATTGAGCGCTGGCAGGTGTTCGGCGGATCATGGGGCTCCACGCTCGCCCTTGCGTATGCCGAGACTCATCCCGATCGCGTTGCCGAACTCGTACTCCGCGGCATCTTTCTGCTCCGCAAGCAGGAAATCGACTGGTTCTATCAGCGCGGCGCGTCGGTCCTCTATCCGGACGCATGGGAGCCGTACCTCGCGCACATTCCCGAAGCCGAGCGCGGCGATCTGCTTTCGGCCTACCATCGCCGCCTAACCAGCAGTGACCCGGCGGTGCGGCTCGCGGCGGCGAAGATCTGGAGCGGATGGGAGGGTGCCACGTCCAAGCTCCTGCCCGACGCCGACTTCACCAGCCACTACGAAGAGGATGAGTTCGCCCTCGCCTTCGCGCGGATTGAGGTTCATTACTTCGCAAACAAGGGTTTCTTTGAGACCGACGACCACTTGCTCCGCAATGCTTCTCGGATTCGCCACATCCCCGGAGTGATCGTGGAGGGCCGTTACGACTGCGTCTGCCCCATGGAAAGCGCGTGGGCGCTCCACCGTGCGTGGCCCGAAGCCGATCTCATCATCACCCCCGACAGCGGCCATAGCGCATTCGACCCACCGAACAGTCGCGCCCTGGTCGCAGCGACAGACAAATTCGCCGGCTAGTGCGCCTCATGCCGGTGGCACCGGAAACCCTCCGGACCCGTCGCCAATGACCATGCCACGAGATTCACGATATGTTGATGAACGAGGAAGCCCTGCGCCTTACTCGCATCATCTGGGATTACCACCAACTGCATCAGGCGTCTGTTCCACCGGCGTGATGATCTATTCATCCGTTTTCGATCGCCACTTCCGGTGATTGGGACTCACCTTCGGCGTTCTCAGCGTGATCACCGATGGGCAGCCGGACTTGGAATGTGGTGCCAACCCCTAATTCGGTCTCGAATGTAATCGTGCCTCCATGTTTCTGAACAATGACTGTATGCGCCATGGCTAAGCCTTGGCCAGTGCCTATCCGCAGATGGTGCGGATGATCCTTTCCGGCACATGGGAACAGGACCTCCGCGTGCAGGCTGCCATGATAGCCCACCAGTACCTGTCCAAACCTTGCGACCCGGAGGTGCTCAAAGTCGCGCTGGACCGCACCTTTGCAGTCCGCGATGTGTTCGTGGATCCGGCGCTCCGGGCTTTGGTCTCTCGTACGGCGTCATTGCCGAGCACGCCCGAGATTTATCGTGAACTGATTCGAATGTTGCAGAAGGACGAAGTATCGGCTCGGCAGATCGGGATGATGTTGGCCAGGGACATGGGTATGACGGCTAAAGTGCTGCAACTGGTGGACTCGGCGTTCTTTGGCCTGTGCCGCCATATCACCAATCCGGAAGATGCGGTGATGTTCCTGGGCGTCGATACGGTGAAAGCACTGGCGCTATCCGTCTCGGCCTTTTCGTGCTTCCGTGCATCCCGATGCCCGCGATTCTCGATTGAGGGCTTGCAGGACCACAGCACAGCCGTAGCGTGGTTGGCACGGGAAATCGCAAAATCGCAAAAGGCTTCGAAAGAGTTCCTGGATGATACGTTTGTGGCGGGACTGTTGCACGATGTGGGCCAGTTGGTGCTTGTCTCCAATCACCCTGAAAAATACGACGAGGTATTGAGCGCCGTTATGGCCGGAGACAAAACGATCGCGGAGGCCGAACGAACGATCTTTGGCACGACACACGCCGAAGTGGGAAGCTACTTGCTGTGGCTGTGGGGTTTACCTAGTCCTGTGGTAGAAGCGGTGGCCTTTCATCATTGTCCTTCCAAGTGTCCCTCTGAGGAATTTGCACCTCTCACAGCGGTGTACGTGGCCAATGTGCTGAACCATGCGCATTCGACCGCTAACGCCGCCGCCGAGGCCTGCTTGGATACGGCTTACCTGACCTCGATTGGCGTGTCCAGTGCGCTATCCGTTTGGTCTTCCATTGCCCAGGAGCATCTCTCCGTACGGGACGCAATGTGACGCAACACATCCGTTGACTGAGGTGATCCGAAACCACGCAAGCCCAGCGCATGTCGAACCGGCTGATGCCATGGTAGCGACCGGTCGGCTCACCGCTGCAGGAGCCGAATGCCGACCATTTCCGAGTTGGTTGTTGCAGCAATAAACGAATCCGCCTAGGAAACCGATGGAGAACCGAAGGTCCCATCGCATTCAGGTACCTCCTGAGTTTTGATTGGTGCCGAAGGTGCTCCCATTGGCAGCCGGATGATGAACGTTGTACCTATTCCCATCTCTGTTTCGAAGTCAATGATCCCGCCGTGCTTCTGAACGATAACGGCGTGTGCCACCGATAAGCCCTGGCCCGTGCCCTTGCCCACCGGCTTGGTGGTGAAGAATGGATTAAAGACGTTCGGCCGCACCGCCTCCGGTATCCCGCACCCGGATTTCGGCCCAGTCCCCGGCCCGGCGTGTACTGATCGTGATCGTCCCCTTAGCACCCAGCTTGCCGGCCACGGCGTCTGCGATGGCGTGAGCGGCGTTGACAATGAGATTCAGCATCACCTGGTTAAACTCTCCAGCCACGCAGTGACCCGGCGGCAGCTCCGGATCCAAATCCATGGCTAGTTCGGCCACATACTTTCCATTCATTCCGGCACACGAGGACTGTACTGGCGATGGCGTGGTTCAGATCGGAAGCCACTTTATCCGCAGGTCCGGGATGTGAGAATTCCTTGATGGCGCGTACGATTTCGGCCACGCGCGAAACGCCGTCGAGCGAATCCTCGATCGCGTGGGGAATCTCGGTGCAAAGGTACTTCACACGCAAAGACTCGATGAGCCCTTGCACTTTGGAAGCGAAGGGAGCCGGATCGGCGCCGCACTCCAACGCTGCCAGCAATTCGTGGTTGGCCTCGCAGACCTGATTCAGCTTGCCGAATGAATCGCGAAGGAACCTGGTGTTGCCGCCGACGTACTGGACAGGCGTGTTGATTTCATGCGCGATGCCGGCGGCCAACTGGCCGATCGACTCCAGCTTTTGCGCCTGGAATAGCTGGCGTTCCAGCAGCTTGCGCTCGGTGACATCGGTGGCAATCGAGCAGGCCCCCGTGATCTTCCCAGATACATCGCGAAGCGGCGAATAGGATATGAACACCGGGATGGTTTCCCCGTCTTTTCTCATCCGAACCGTCTCGATATGCTGCGTGCCTTCGCCCTGTTGTACCTTCTGCAGCAGGACAGCTAACTCCTGCTGCCGGTCGGGGGGAAAGATCAGCGAGACAGAGCGGCCTCTCGCCTCCTCTAGTGAGTAACCATAGATTCGCTCGGCCGCTGGATTCCAGGTAAGAATGGTGCCGTCCAGGTCTATGCTGAGAATGGACGCTTCGGAAGACTCGACAATGGCCGCAAGATGAGAAAGGGCGGCTTCCGCCTTCTTCTGCGCCGTGACATCCGTGGTTACGACAATAAACTGAGTGGCGTCGCCGGCAGGATTCCAAACGGCGGTGCCGCGAGAATACCAGTGCCGCACCGTGCCATCCTTGTCGACGACGCGGTACTCCTGGCGATAGGGCTCGCGAGTCTGCAGATGATGTTGGAGGGCTGCCGTAATGCGTTCGCGATCGTCCGGATGGAGCAGACGTTGAAATTCATCAAAAGTGTCCGGCACCTGCCTGGCGGATGGGAGTATTCGCTCCACCGCGCCGGAGCTTTGCGCCTGATTGGTGAGCAGGTCCCGGATGGTGATGACATCGCTGCCATTTTCCGCGGCGATGCGGAACCGTTGCTCGGAACCGCGTAACGCTTCCTCGGCTCTTTTACGCTCAATGCCCAGGGCGCTTTCGTCGGCGATCGAGGACAGCGCTTTGAGTGTGCTTTCGGCCAGCGGTTTGCGCGCAAACAGCGCCGCGACCCCTACTAGCCGGTCTTCCACGATCAGCGGATATCCTGCAAAGGCGACCATTCCTTCGCGTTTGGCCCAGGCCGGGTCGGATATCTCCGGGTCACCGAGCACGCCGTTGGTCAGGTGGGGCCGGCGGGATTGCGCGATGCGGCCGATTTTGAACGAGCCGACAGGCACGCGCGCATGCCCGCCGTTTGTGTGGGTGTACATGCCGGCACTGGCCTGCAGTTCCAGTACGCTGCTGCCCTCCGAAAGCGTCCAGATGCGCACAAACGCCGCACCCAGATGCTTAACCAGCACGCTCGCACAGCTTTGCACCATGGTTTCCAGGCCATCGCCTTGGGTGAGGATCACGCCCATATCCGACCCCAAGGCCGCCAGGCACCCTTGTTCGGCTATCTCCGACGTGTGGCTCTCAAGCTGTTGGTTGGCAATCTTCAGCTCTTCCGCCGCCCGGGCAATTTGGCGGGCTTGCTCAATCTTTACCCTGAGGTAAAGGACGAATAAGCCGGTGACCAGCAGCCCGAATACCAGCATTAGGAATGGACCTGCCGAAGAGGAAAGATCGGTTGGACCGGCGCTTGGCGTCGCCAGTAACACCCACGCTCTTCCACCTACTTCGAAGCGTTCTTCCACATGCAGCCCGTTCCGCAGTGTTTCCGCTGCCATCTCCGGTGCTTTGGGATAGAGTTGCCAGGCGGATTTTGGAGCGCTGACATCGAAAGCGTGGATGTCCACCCCGGCGGATTTCTTATGGCCGCCATCCGGCTCTGAGATCAAGTCACCGATCCGGAGCACGCCTAGCGCAAAGCCCTGAAGGCCCGGTTTCTCGTGGCCGGCCTTGCCCGGTCCGGGCTGGTCATAGACCGGAGCGAAGATGAGGACCCCGTACTGTTGGCCTCGTTCCTGGACCAGCAGCACTCGCGCCGTGGCAACCGCATGTCCGGTTTCGCGCGCTTTTTTTAAAGCTTCCAGCCGGACGGGATTGGAAGCGAGGTCGTAGCCCAGCGCCCGTTCATTCCCCGCAACCGGCTCGACATAAAAGACCGGAAAATACTCGGCCCGGTCTTTGGCCGTTCCCAAGCTTCCGTCTTTCAGGCGCTCGGTGAAACGGAAACCCTGGATGCCGTCCAACCGGGCGAGGCGCTCGTATCTGGACCGCGCCTGCCGATCCACACGAGGGATCCATTCGAGGGCCTGCAAATAGCAAGGGCTGGCCAGCGCCCGCCTCACGAAGATGGAGAATGCCCGCCGGCTCGCATCGCCGCTGGCCGCGAAATGGCTGGCTAGCAGGTCGATGGTGTTAAGGACCCCGGCCACCCTGGTTCTCACCGAATTCAGGCGCTGGCCGGCCAGTTGTCGAAAGCGCGCCTCGGCGCGGAAATGCTCGAAGTGCTGGAGAACACCGAAAACCGAACCCGATGCGGCGATTCCCAGGGCCATGGCGGCGATCAGTTGGGGAGTACCATCTCTCAATCGGAATCGATGCATGGCTTGGAACTGGGCGGCGGCCACCCTCTCAAGTTCGATATCGGCGGCGCGGCGCCTCTGCGTTAGTCTGGAAGCTCCGGATGCAATCCCGGCAGCATCTCGCGGCGCTTGGCGCCGGCGCAACCTGCGCCCCCTCAAGCCAAAGGGAGAATCTGCCGATCAATCAAGAGGCGGTCTCGACTGGCGACGAATTTCATTCGATTGTGGTTTGGACAAACGGTGCACTGGTGTTCGACATCGTTGAGATCGAGGACGGCAAGCCTCTGAAATCAACCGAAATCTGGAGTTTGATCGACGGGGGCAGGAGCCTGCAACGGGTGCGGCGGAGTGAAAAGGCCGGGGAGCAAACCCTCATCTACTCCTTGCAAAATAGGGTTTTTATCTCACCACCATAGTGCGCCGATAGACCAAGTCGGCCCGGGAGCGAATATTTCTCGGACTGTAAATCCCGGCGTCATCGCCCCGTAACAACCGCTCGCTACATTGGTTCTCCGGGGAAATTCAGCACAATGGGCTCGCTTTCTGTCTTCAATTGTGGCGTTTCTGCCTACCGCCGGCTTGGTGCCGTTCGGCCGGTCGTTGTTAAACGGGACCGTAACGGATCTCAATGGCAGCCGAATCATTCATTTTCTCTTTCTGGAAGCATTGTAAAGGCACCATATCTATGGAACGCTCTCGTCAACTCGCGCTGTTTGTTGTATTCCTTTTTCTCCAGCCGCTAGGCCCCATTGCGTTGCGGGCGCAGGTGGAACGCACGGCCATCACGGGAACCGTCACCGACCAGCAGGGCAATCGGATCCCCCAGGCGAGCGTGCGCGCCACCGAGGGCGCGACAGGCTTTCAGCGAGACACATTGACGACCTCAGATGGCACTTATGAGCTGCCCGGCCTCCCGCCTGGCGTTTACTCGGTCCAATTTCTCAAAACCGGTTTCTCGGCCTTTGTGGCGAATGGCGTGGAACAGTTGGTTGGGCAAACCAGGACACTGAACGCCCGGCTGGAACTGGCGCGCGGCAAAGAGCAGCAAACCGTCACGGAGCCTCTGGTGCAGCTCGATAAGGTGGACGCGACGATTGGCGCCGCCATCGAGAGCGTGCAGGTAAACGATTTGCCGATCAACGGCAGGAACTGGGCGACGTTGACCGCGCTCGCGCCGGGCGCCATCAATAACGGCGCCGGCGATCAAAGAACCATTCGCTTCGCGGGGCATGGATTGGACGATAACAATCTGACCCTCGACGGAGTCGATGCAACCGCCGTTTACAATCAGGAGCAGCGGGAGTACATGCGCCTGAACATTCCTCTCGATTCCATCGAGGAATTCCAGGTGCAGTCGCAGAATTTCGGTGCGGATGCTCAGAGCGGGACAGCGGGCGGCCAGGTGTCGGTAGTTTCACCCTCCGGTACGAACGCCTTTCATGGGCAGTTCTTCGATTATTTCCGCAATAACGCACTCGACGCGCGCTCGCCGTTCGATGGAGCTTCTCCCGACCCGTTTCTGTTGAATCAGTTCGGGGGCGCGCTTGGCGGGCCCATCGTACACGGCAAAACCTTCTTCTACGCCAACTATGAGGGTCTGCGGCAGAGGCTGGATGGAACGCAGATTGGCCTGGTACCGAGCCCAACCTTTGCGGCGCAAGCGCCAGTTGCCTCGCCCGTGTTGATTCCAATCTTGCAGGCTTATCCCGCGGGCACGGCGCCAACTTCCAATCCCAGCGTGTGGAATTATGACGCACCGGGCAGACAAGTTGACAACGAAGATTCGGGCATGATCCGGCTCGATCATTATTTTTCGGATCGCACAACGGCATTTGTTCGCTTTAATGCGGATGAGGCAGTCCAGATAATTCCTACCGGCCAAGTTACAGCCAAGACACTGACCGATACCAAATTCAACAACGGAGTGGTTGAACTCTCGCATGTGTTTAGTCCGACATTGATCAACGAAGTAAAATTTGGGGTAAACCAAACGATCTATCACACGGCGAATCTTTCGCCGCTCCCGCTCGGAGTCGCCGTATCCGGCTTCAGCTCTCTGACTGGATCTTCAACGACCGACTATCCGTCAAAAACCTTTGACTTGATAGACGACCTGTCCTGGTCGAAAGGCAAACACCTTCTCAAGTTCGGGTTTGAGACACGATGGATTCTGCTCAACCAAGGTACATCCCAAAGCGGAACATTGGCCTACACTTCGACGGCGGATTTTCTAGACAACGACATGGGCTCCGCCTCGTACACTGCGATTCTTCCGCTGGTGCGGCAGCGCAAGGCTCAGTACTTTAGTTATGCGCAGGACGAATGGAAAGCCACTGCGCAACTGACTATCACGGCCGGAGTCCGCTACAACTTTTTCAACGCTCTGCATGCGATAGGCAACGATGATGTTCCGTTCGATTTCGGCACTTGTGGCGGATATTGCCCCCGCACCGATTCCTTCTTTCACCCCCGATACAACGATATCGACCCGCGTCTCGGCATGGCGTGGACGCATGGCGACACGGTCCTGCGCGCCGGAGCCGGCATTTACCACACCGATGGTCAGGAAGACGACCAGAACCTTCCCATCTCGAATACCGTTGACCGCTACTCCTTCAGCGACACCAAGTTCCCCACGCTTTCCTTTCCTTTGACTCCATTTCTTGAGTACGCGGAAGCCGGGGGGCTGGGCGTCGTTTCCCCGCGCGACCTGGATCGCAACCGCAAAGACGATTACGTGGCGGCATGGACCGCCTCCATTCAGCGGAAACTGCCTTTGAATATCCTGGGAACCGCCAGCTACCTCGGCAATAAAGGAACCGATGTTCTGACCACCACTTATACGAACTTGATCAATCCGCAGACTGGCGTGGCGCCGTATCCGGCATTCGGTCCGGTTTCGTGGCGCGGGGACGTTGGAAACAGCACCTTCCATGCGTTGCAGCTAAACGTCCGTAGAGCGTTTCAGAAGGGCTTCCAGCTCTCGGCAAATTACATGTGGTCTCATTCGATCAACGACGGCAGCATTGGAGGCGGGGAATCCGATACACCGCAGGATTCCGTCTGCAGAGCGTGCGACAAGGCGAGCAGCGACGATGATGTTCGCCAGGTATTCAATCTCTCCGCCGTTTACCAGTTGCCGTTCGGCGCAGGTCAGCACTATCTCAGCACTCCGGGCATTGCGCGGACGGTGTTAGGCGGCTGGACGCTTAGCGCAATCGGGTCCACGCAAACCGGGCTCCCTTTTAACATCACCATTAACCGTTCGAATGGGTCTGTGCCGGGTGATTACGCGGTCAGTGGGGAAGAACGGCCGAACTATGTGCCTGGTGTCTCGCTCACTCCGCCAGGCGGATCCACTCCGGATGAATGGGTAAACCCGGCCGCGTTTTCCACGCCCGCTCCCGGGACCTTTGGCAATCTGGGCCGCAACGCCTTTCGCGCTCCAGGCATTTCGGATGTGGACTTCGCATTAGCGAAGAATGTCTCCATTACTGAACGCATGCAAATGCGCTTTCGGGCCGATGTGTTCAATGTTCTCAATCGCGCTCAGTACGGCGCTCCTAATGCAGTCTTGGACCAGGCCAACTTCGGCATAATTACCACCACGATCAGCAGCTACGCGACAGGCCGCGGCACACCGCGAGAGTTTCAGCTTTCGGCCAAGGTGTCGTTTTAGGTCGGCGGATTAGGAAGAGGAGGACGGAGACCTCAATTCCTCCCGTCTCGAACCTCTCTCCGGCAGTTTCGTTCCCTGTGTTTGAGAAATCCCACATTTTGCAGCCACTTCATATATCTGCCTCCAACTGGCTATCGGTTTGACGTGCCTTTCCGCCCATGACGGAGCCCGCTACCTTCTTCGTCGACCATTCCGATGTACCCGCGCTTCGCGCCGCCGTCTCGAAGCTTGCCCGTGCCGGATACTCGGAGAGCTGCGTAACCGGGCGTCTCGGTTTGGAGGATCTTGCCAACCTTCAGTGGCGTCCCGTCCCTATTTACCGCGCGGAGCGTTTGGCCGGCCGCGATCCGCTGGCGCTGGCGATCGATCTGTTTCTATTGCAAGGCGCTCTTCCGGCAGATGAACTCGGCCGATTGTTCGTCGCGTCCGAACGCGATGTCCTCATTCGGGCCGGGCTGCTCGCCATCGATGAGACGGGCTTGGCTCGCGCTCGGGCGTCGCTGTTCCCCGTCGGCGATCGCCTGATTTTTTCCGATCACGCCTGGCCCGAGCTTCCGCATCCCGGCTACGCTTCTGTTCCCTACGATCAGGTCATGTTTGTCGGCCTCGATAGCCGCCACCTCGCTCGCTGCACCACACGCTGGCCGTTTCGCGCTGCCCTCGATCTGTGCACCGGCTCGGGCATTCATGCGCTGCTCGCTGCCACCCACACACAGCAAGTGCTCGCCGTCGATATCAATCCGCGCGCGGCCCGTTGCACGCGCTTCAATGCCCAAGCTTCGGGCGCCAACAATCTGGAAGTTGTCGTCGGCGATCTGTTCGAATCCGTTCGCGGCGAGCGTTTCGATCTCATTACAGCCAATCCACCATTCGTGCCCTCGCCCGTCGATACGCTCGGATTTCGTGACGGCGGCCGGTCGGGAGAAGATATTCTGAAACGCATCGTCGCCGGCTTGCCGCATCACCTCGCGCCCGGCGGTGTGGCGCAAATTATCACCGAACTCGGCGAGCACGATGACGAGCCGCTTGTCCATCGGTTGCGCGAATGGCTCGCGGGCGCCGCGATGGACATCCACATCCTCCGCCTCGGCGAACACATCGCCATGAAGTACGCGCTCGGCCACGCCAAGGGTGACGATTACCCGGCATTCCTCGACTCAGTCAACGAGTGGGCGAGCAATCTTCGCGCGCAGGGCTAAGTCCGGGTCGTCTCTGTGGTGATTTCTTTCCAGTGGAGTGACGCAGCATTCGGCGCGCCCTGGGAGCGCATCGACGAATCCCCGCCGCCGCATCGCTTCGCGGGCGCGGAGATCGATGCCGCTTTTCACGCGGAGCGCTTGACGCGACATCGCGATTGCCAGCAGATCCTCCCACACAGCCGGATCTGCCGCTCCGGCCCCCTCGCGCTTCTCGATGCGCGAATGCTAGGCAGTGACATCCGTGCAAAAGCCAAGGCAACTTTACTGGGACGTGCCTTGACTATCGAACATCACCTCGATCCCGTCGAGCGCGAGATTCTGGATCGAATGGATGGCGGCATCCCTATGCCCGACCTGATCCGAATCTTCCGCGCCCTCCAGGTCGACGAGCCAACCGTCCTCGCCGCCACCCGTTCCCTCCTGCGCCGCCAGCTAGTCCGCATTGTTTGATCGCCAACGGCCTTGACACACCCGGGTGCTTGCGGTCGCGCTACAATGTCCCTATACTCTATAGGAAATCCGTAAATAAGGTCTAAGAATGGCAAACGACGAGCAAAAACGCGGTCTCGGCACGCTAGCCCTGCATGCCGGCCAAGAGCCCGACCCCACCACCACGGCTAGAGCCGTTCCGATTTACGCCACCAGCAGTTTCGTGTTTCACGACGCGGACCATGCGGCGAATCTGTTCGGTCTGCGGGAGTTCGGCAACATCTACTCGCGGATCATGAACCCGACCAACGATGTGCTGGAAAAGCGCTTAGCGGCGCTCGACGGCGGCATCGGCGCGCTGGCGTTTTCTTCCGGCCAGGCGGCCATCAATGCGGCAATTTTAACTATCACGCACTCTGGACAGAATTTCATCTCCGCAACTAGCTTATACGGCGGCACTTGGACGCTTTTCACCCAGACATTCAAAAAGCTCGGGATCGAGGTGCGGTTCTTTGATCCCGATCATCCCGAGCAAATTCATAAGCTTGTGGACGAGAACACGCGCCTGGTCTATCTGGAATCGATCGGCAACCCCAAGAACGATGTGCCGGATTTCCGCCAGATCGCGGACATTGCGCATGGCCACGGCCTGCCGGTAATCATTGATAACACAGTCACTACGCCGGCGCTGTTCCGGCCCTTCGAGCACGGCATCGACATCGCGGTTTATTCGACCACCAAGTTTCTAGGCGGCCACGGCGTGCACATCGGTGGAGCCATCGTGGACAGTGGCAAGTTCTTCTGGGCGGATAACCCCAAGAAATGGCCCGAGTTCACCGAACCGAGCGAGTCCTATCACGGCGCCATTTTCACCGAAGCGCTGAAGCCACTCGGTAACTTGGCCTATATCATTCATGTACGGACGCACTGGCTGCGCGATACCGGGGGCTGCATGAGCCCGTTTGCGGCGTTTCTGTTCCTGATCGGCATTGAAACACTGCACTTGCGGATGGAGCGCCACACCCAGAACGCGCAGGCGGTCGCGGAATGGCTGCAACATCACCCGGCGGTGACGTGGGTGAACTATCCCGGCCTGCCCAACCATCCCCATTACGCCAATGCTAAGAAGTACTTGCCGCAAGGCGCAGGCGCTGTCCTGGGTTTCGGCGTAAAAGGTGGCAAGGCGGCCGGCGTCAAGTTCATCAATAATGTGAAGCTGGCCAGTCATTTGGCCAACATCGGGGACGCCAAGACGCTGGTGATCCACCCGGCGTCTACCACTCATTCGCAACTCACTGAAAAGGAACAGGCGGAAACCGGCGTGACCCCGGATTACATCCGCGTCTCGGTCGGTATTGAAAACATTGAGGATATCAAGGCCGACTTGGACCAAGCCCTGCGCGCGTCGCAGGTGTAACCCGCCGGAGCAGAAGCGTACTCTTCGTTGGTTTGCGGGATGATACGGCCGGTTTCGATCTGCTGCTTGCGCTGCTTCAGCATGTAGTTGGTACAGCGCATTACCGGGCGCCGGGGGCGCTTCGGGGTCCCGCCTCAAGCGCAAACGCCGGTGGGGCAGACGGCCTGTACGTAGGGCAGACCGCAGCGAAGAATATGCGCATTCACGATCGACTGGAAATTTTGGTTTAGCACATCCTCTCCAATCTCGTTCAATACGGCCAGAACCTGGGCGGGGAGCGCCTCGTTCGGAGTGATCTGGCCGCCCTTGGTGATGAACTCCAGCGCTCCCACGGGCTGGTAATCCCAGTCCTTCGCAGCACGGAACCAGCCGGCGATCTCCGGCCCGTAGTCAGGAATGCGGTTGATGATCGCGATTAGCAGATCCAGCAGATCACTTGACGGCGGAACCAGCGGGACCAGGTCGCCGTAGTTTTCGTAACGGATGTGGTTCCCAATTACTGCTTGATAGCCGTCGCGAAAGCCGGAATCTCCTGGACGGGGTGAAGCGAACGTCATCACCTGCTGGACGGGAATTCCCAGGTTCTGGCTCAGAATATAAGCACCGATGGACGCCATGGCGCCGCCCTTGCTGTGTCCGGTCACGTAGACCGGGGCCGGATTCAAATTGCGGATTGCGCCCTGAACTTGGCCGACAATGCTCATCACGGCGTCATAGAAGCCACCGTGCACGGCACCGGGCACTTTTCCCGTCCCGGTGCTGCAAGTTTTCGGCACCTCGAAGAAGTCCTGGAGCCAATCGTGAAGGCTGAGGGCGGAGTCGAGATTGGGCGTGAGGGTGCCACGAAAGGCAACGATGATTCCGTCGCGGTTCTGTCCCACGAGGCAGGCGTTGATCTTATCGGCACTGATGGGTTGGGGAGTGCCAGAGTAATTCACTGCCGGGTTGAATACGGGGTCCGGTGTGTACACGCCGGTGGCCGCGTTGATGGAATAGGAGCTGGCGCAGGCGCATAGCAAGCGGGCGTCCAGCGTGGTGCCAGTTTGAGGCGTCATAGGTCCTCCATTCCGTGTTTATTTCACGGAGCGGTTGAGAATAGCACAACGCTGGCGAATATCAGCCATGAATTAATCGTTTAGTCTCATGAATTCTGGCGTTTCCCCCCGGTTTATTCTTGTGAACAGTTGAAGGCTTGACCGCTACTGGTGCCGGAGGGCGTCAGACGGAGCGATGGCGGAGGCCCGCCGCGCAGGGACGAACGTTGCGGCGGCGGCTACGAACGTAACGATGACGGCGACGGCGGCAAAGGTGGCGGGATCGTTGGCTTTCACGCCATAGAGGAGGGCCCCCAGCACTCGCGTGAGGCCGTATGCGGCGGCGAGGCCTAGAGCGACACCGATCCAGACCAGCTTCATCCCCTGAAGCACGATCAGCTTGAGAACATCGCGGCGCGCGGCGCCCAACGCTACGCGGATGCCGATTTCTTGCACGCGCTGCTCTACAGAATAGGACATCAAACCATAGATTCCGATAGCGGCCAGCAGGAGCGCGATGGCGGCGAAAATTGTGAGCAGCAGCATGTTGAAATTCTGGCGTGCGAGCGCTTCAGACATGGCCTGCTCCATGGTGCGCTCGCGCGATGCCGAGATCGTGCCGTCGACGGCGTTCAGTTCGCGTTCGACAGAAGCACGGAGAGCCATAGGATCGGATGCGGCGCGAATCACCCACGAGAGCGGAATGATACTGTTGGCGAGCTTGGTGAGGCCTTCGGGCACCTGGCTCTGCGGGATGTACATCACACCACCGTCCGCTTCGCCGAGATTATTTTCACGCACGTTGCCGACGATTCCAATGACTTCACGCGGCGGGTCCTGAAACTGCGGTCCGAGCCCTGTGCCGATGACGATGATCTGGCCAATGGGATCGTGATCCTTCCAATACCTCTTTGCCATGACCTGGTTAATGATCACCACGCGTGCGTTGTTGCTGGTGTCGGTATCGGTGAACACGCGGCCTCGCAGCAGAGGAATCTGGAAAACGCGAAAGTAGTGGGGGCTGACCGAGCGCCAGTATTCGTCGCCCTCGTACTGACCTTTGGACGGTGTATGGCCAACGATGTTGAACGGCATGTCGATGCTGGTGCCGCTGAGCGGCAGCACGACGGCCGAGGCGGCCGCCTGCACACCTGGCACGGTTTCAACGCGCTCGACGACCTGGCGCACGAAGTTATCGACCTTGACCGTGGAATCGTACGCGCCGCCGGACATGGCGGTTTCCATGGTCAGCAAATTATGCGGGTTGAAGCCGGGATCGACCGAATGCAAACCGGCGAAGGTGCGGATGAGGAGCGCGGCGCAGATGAGCAGGACCAACGCCAGCGCGACTTCGGTAACCACGAGCACAGAGCGGGCGCGCTTGCGGAGCACACTGCCACCGGAGCGGCCGCCTTCCTTAAGAGTTGCGGAGAGGTCGGGGTTGGAGATGTGCAGGGCGGGGAACAGGCCGAACAGGATGCCGGTGAACACGGCGACCCCGATGGTGAATCCGGCCACGCGCCAGTCAACAAGGGGGACGGCATGCATGGCGCGGGTCTGATCCGTGAGTCTTGGAATATTGCCTGGGGCCACCAACAGCAGGGCGCGTACACCCCAGGCGCCGAGTACAAATCCGAGGACGCCGCCCACCCCGGCCAGCATCACGCTTTCGGTGAGAAGCTGGCGGACCATGCGCCAGTAGCTGGCGCCGATGGCGGCGCGGATGGCCAGCTCCTTTTGGCGCACAGCAGCGCGGGCCAGCAGCAGGTTGGCCACGTTGGCGCACGCGATCAACAACACGAAACCCACCGCGCCGAACAAAACGTACAACGCCAGGCGGACATCCCGCACCATGGACTCCTTCATGCACACGACACCCACGCTCTCGGCCTTATCCATCCACTTGGGATTGGCTTGGCGAAAGCGCTCCCCGGCCACTTTCATTTCGGCGCGCGCCTGCGAAAGAGAGACATCCGGCTTCAGGCGCGCGGCGGTGAGCAGGTAGTGGCCCTGGTTGGTACTGGCAGGATCGGCCTGGAGCGGGAACCAGAGATCGGAAGGCGGATCGGATTCGAAGCCTTTTGGCATGACGCCGACGACGGTGTACGGCTGCTTGTTGAGAAGCAGAGCACGGCCGATGATCTCGGGGTCGGCGGCGAGGCGGTTGCGCCAAAGCCTTTCGCTGAGAACCACGACCGGCGAGCCGTTGGGCAGATCTTCGGCTTCGGTAAAAGTCCGGCCCATGGTGGGCTGGACGCCGAAGACTCGGAAGAAATCCCTGGACACGTGCATGCCCTTGACCGGTTCGGGCCGGTCGCCCGCGCCGAGATTCATGCTAAGCGCGGAGAAATCGTACAGCGTCATGGCGCCGAAGACGTTATTCTGGCGCCAGACCATGTATTTGGGAATCGAGTTCGAATCGCCGCAGCCATCGGGATACTGCCGGCAAAGGCGGACCAGTCGCTCGGGCTGGGGATAAGGAAGCGGCTCCAGCATCACGCTGTTGACCACGGTGAAGATGGCGGTGTTGGCCCCGATGCCAAGGGCGAGCGCAGCGATTGCGACAACGGTAAAGCCCGGACTGCTGCGCATCATGCGGAGGGAGTAGTGGAGGTCGGCGGCGAAGGTTCCTATCACAAGAGGGAAACGCAGGAGCAGGGGCGAGAGTTCCCTAAAAACGCGCAGATCTCATTCAGTCTATTGTTCCGGCCGGCCGAGTGCGTGCCAGATGAGGAAGTCCGTCATGGACACGATTATTTCAACAGATCGTCCAGGTAGGGCTCATCGCCTTCCCCGAGATACCGGAACCGAAAGTTGCCGGCGAGCGGGGTTACGACGCGCATCCAGTTGGTGGGGTCTGTCCAGATGACGCTACGCTGTTGCATGGCCGCGGCTAGGTCTGCGAGATCCCACTTCAGGCAGAATCCGGGAATGACGGCCATGTGCAGGTTGCGATTGAGCGGCTCGTCGAGTGCGGCACGAAGGCTGTGCGGCGTGCGATCGAGCCAGATGCGCTGTATGCGCGGATCGGCCGCCGCTTCGAGCAGCAACCATACACCTGGCTCACCTTGCGCGATGCCGCGAATGGCGCCGGTGTCGACATCGGGCCGCGCCGCGAGAAAATCGACGCCTTGCCGGATGTCGTAGGCGCGCATGCCGGCCATGTTGCGCCCCACCAGAAATGCGCGCGTGTTAGCGGCGAAGTCTCCGCCGAAAGGCCGCCGGTCATCACTGCGCGGAAAACCTCTGGGAGCGAGCGCCAACACGACCGCGCCCCGGCGTGCGGCGCTGGTCGCGAGAGTGGAAGGCGCTGCTTCGGTCTCCACCACGATCACCGCCGGCTTGCGGCCCCCGGTGCGCGGAACCAGCAGCGTTCCGTGAAGCTCCACTCCCGGTTCGCTCTCAAGTAACATCTTCTGGGAAATCCACTCGGCGGTGCGCGTCTCCTCGATGACACGGCTTGCCACGGGCATCTCCTGAAGCGGGCTCATCAACCGGCGCACTTCGTCAATGAGTTCCTGACTATTGTGAGCGCCCTTTTCCCGGCGGCTCTCGAAACGCTCGCGGATGATCTGGTAAATTTCCCGGCTGCCGAACTCTGAAGTGACTTGGCCGCTCGCGGTAGCCAACAATTCATGATCGGGGAGCATGTCAACAGGCTCTTCGTGGATGTCACCGTGCCCGTCCTTCAGCCAGCGGATCATCCATTCGTAGATCCGCTCGCGTAGCGGTTGCGGTGTGCCGTGCGGGCCCGGACCAATGGCCCAATCCACATGATCCTCAGCGCCGTAAAGCCGGTACCAGCCGTGCGCTTCGCGATAGATGGTCCGAGCGCCTTCGAGCGGAAAGAAATCCTCGATGGTCGAAACGATGAGCCAGGGCTTTGGCGCAAACATCTCGACGTAGTCGGTTTCATCGAGACCGGAGGAAATGAAGTTCGGGATGCTTTGCTCGGAATCACCAACAGGCCCGGCAAACAGGGCGCGATAGGAATTCATCCAGCAGGCTGGCGCGGCGGCTTTGATGCGCGGATCAAGCGCCGAAATATAGGTGGTCAGAGTGCCGCCGCCCGAACAGCCGGTGCAGCCGATGCGCTCCGCGTCGACCTCCGGCCGGCTGACAAGATAGTCGAGCGCGCGCTTGGCATCCCAGATCATGTAACGCGCGAAGTGTTCCCCGGCAAGCAAGCTCTGTGCCCCCGCCTGGAAGTGCTCTTCGGTGGACCATCCTCCTAGGGTTGCCCCGACTCTCCGGTCGTACGCCTGGATGCGTTCGCCTTGGCCGATTGGATCGCACGCGAATGCGACGAAACCTTTTAAGGCGAAGTTGGCGGCCAGGCGCTGCTCGGCCACCTTCCCTTGATCCCAATGCCCCAACTGGATCAACACGCCGGGATACCGGCCGGACTTGTTCGGCCTGTAGAGATTCCCGGTGACGTAGAAGTGGGGCAGACTCTCGAAGACCACTTTCTCGATGATGTAATTTTGCTTGTCGACGCGGCCCGTGACTTTGGCGTTCAAGGGGCCGGAGTAATCCGGCAAACCACCGATCAGCTCGAGAATCGTCTTGCGCACGTGCTCTTTGCGGCGCTCGGCGGCCTCCACGGTGTTAATTTGCTTGATTTCCGCGTCGCGCTTGTCGAGTTGCGCCTGGGCGATCCGATCCAGCCAGCGCGTGAGCTGAGTTTCGGCGTCGCTGGACTGCGCTTCGAGCGTCACGGCGGCTAGGGCAACCAAGAAAACCATCCGGGTAAGCATGGGGCTATCTTACGTCAGATAGCGGGTACACATGACTGCCCGTGAGGCGGAACGTGCCGGCGGCCGCTGTCAATTGCTGTTAATTACGGAGTGCTTCTCTTACGACGGGGTGACTTCGCAAGGGTCGACGTGCCAGATCTGGGATGCGTACTCACAGATGGTGCGGTCCGAGGAGAATTTACCGGCCCGCGCGACATTGAGGATCGCCTTTCTGACCCAGCCGTCGTGATCGCGAAATGCCGCGTCTACTTGTTCCTGCGTCTGGATGTATTGCCGGAGATCGGCCAATAGCATGTAGTGGTCGCCACCGGACAACAACGACTGGGTCAGCGGCCGAAAGATTCCGGGTTCCAACATGCTGAAGAAATCCTGCTCAATGAGTTGCAAAGCGCGCCGGATTTCTTCGTCACTGTAGTAGATCGCCCATGGATCATAGCCGGGCCGGCGCTCGTCGACTTCAGCAGCAGTCAGCCCGAAGATGTAGATATTTTCCGCGCCGACCTCTTCCAGAATTTCCAGGTTGGCGCCATCGAGCGTCCCGATCGTTAAGGCTCCGTTGAGTTGCAGCTTCATGTTGCCCGTCCCGGATGCCTCGGTGCCGGCGAGGGAAATCTGCTCGCTGAGATCCGCCGCTGGAATGATTTTCTCCGCCACCGATACGCTGTAATTCGGCAGGAACACGACCTTCAGCTTGTCGAAAACCTGAGGATCGTGATTGATGACTTCCGCCACCTGATGGATCAGCTTGATGATGAGCTTGGCCATCCAGTAACCGGGAGCCGCCTTCGCGCTGATGATGAACGTCCGCGGCGCGATGTTCATCCCGGGATCTTTCTTGAGACGGTTGTAGAGCGTAATGATGTAAAGCAAGAGCAGCAGTTGGCGTTTGTATTCATGCAAGCGCTTCACCTGCACATCAAACATCGACTGCGGCGAAACCAGGATTCCCAATTCGCGTTCGATGTAGGCCGCTAGCGACTGTTTGTTGTGCTGCTTAGCGGCCCAGAACCGCTCGCGGAAACCGGCATCGTCAGCAAACGGTTCGAGCCTTCGCAATTGGTCCAGATCGGTGATCCACCGGTCTCCGATCACCTCAGTGATCAACCGCGCCAGAGGCGGATTGGCGTGGAGAAGCCAACGCCGCGGGGTGATTCCGTTGGTCTTGTTATTGAACTTGGCGGGCCAGTATTCGGCAAAATCCCGGAGAACATTGTTCCGCAGAAGTTCGCTATGCAGCTTGGCGACGCCGTTGACGGAGCAGGATCCCACGATGGCCAGATGGGCCATCCTAACGTGCTTGTGGTCGCTCTCCTCAATAATGCTCATGCGGCGCATTCGTTCGACGTCGAGCGGATACCGGGAGGCCACCTCCCGCATGAATTTGGCGTTGATCTCGTAGATAATCTGGAGGTGCCGGGGCAGCAGCCTTGCCAGCATATCGACCGGCCACTTCTCCAAGGCTTCGGGCAAAATAGTGTGATTGGTGTAACCCGTTGAGGTGGTCGTGATGTGCCACGCTTGCTCCCACCCCAGGCCTTCGTGATCGACAAGTAAACGCATCAGCTCGGGGACGACGAGCGATGGGTGCGTATCATTCAACTGCATGAAGACCCGGTCAGGGAAAACGTCCCATGCATTGCCATCGGACTTGAACCGGCGAAGAATATCTTGCAGGGTGCAGGAAACGAAGAAATATTGTTGCTTCAGGCGGAGTTCCTTGCCTTCGAACACGTTGTCGTTCGGATAGAGGACCTTCGTCAGATTTTCTGCCAGGACCTTGTTGGCCACCGCATCCACATATTCGCCCCGGTTGAAATCATCCAAGTCGAACTCCTCAGCTGCCTTGGCTGACCAAAGTCTGAGAGTGTTGACGGTGTTGCCGCCGAACCCCACCACCGGGAGATCATATGGCATCCCGACTACGGTTTTGGCATCGAGCCAGCGCCATTCTTTGCCGTTCGATCCGGCCAGGGTCTCGACGCGGCCTTCAAACTGCACCGGGAAGGAGAACTCGGGATGGGCGATCTCCCACGGATACCCGAACTTGAGCCATTCGTCCGGCTGCTCAACCTGATAGCCATTCGCGATTCGCTGCTTGAAGATGCCGAAATCGTAACGGAGGCCGTAGCCGATCGCTGGAAGGTTCAAGGTTGCGAGGGAGTCGAGGAAGCAGGCGGCCAGACGGCCTAATCCGCCGTTGCCGAGGCCCGCATCGACTTCGTAGTCCCTAAAGTTTTCCCAATCCAGCCCCATTTCCGACATGGCTTCGCGGCAGCTATTTTCGAGGTTCAGGTTGATAACATTGTTTCCGAGCAGACGGCCAATCAGGAATTCCAGCGATAAATAGTAGAGTCTCTTGACATTTTTTTTGTGATGCGCCTGCTGGGTGGCGATCCAGCGCTCAATCAAACGGTCTCGCACGGCCAAAGCCAGCGCATAGTACCGGTCGCGGTCGGTCGCGGTATAGCGGTCCTTGGCCAATGTGCGGCGAAGGTGGTGCTCAAAATCCTGCTTCAGGCCCTCGGCCGACATCTGCGCATCACCATTGGTGCGCGGTTCCGTGCCAAACGGCGCGTATATTGTCATTTTGTTTTGTTCCTTGGTGTCCTTAAACAACTGGACAATCGGCTGAAAGGGGGCCCAACTTTAGCCTAAATCTCTGAAAATAATGATTGCGGCCGAGCATGAATGGGGCTCCGGCCGCGATTTTGGTGACTACCCGGCAGGTCATATTCATAGATATAGAGATATTCTTATCTATTATCAAGAATTCCTTTGGTTAGTGAGCCGGGATCTAGTGCAAAGTGATGACGGCTACCGCATAGCCGGGAAGGCGAAAAGCGCCTGCGCTCAGGGTTTCGATGCGTGGAGGACCGCCCTGCGTGGTCTGGTCGACGATCATGGCGGTCGCTCCGGCCGCGTTGTCGAGGGGCACCGCGATCTCACGATCGCGCTTGCTGATCAGAAGCAGTTTGCGCTTGCCGTCCCGGGTGACGAAGCCTTGGGCATGAACGAACCCGGGAGCACTGGATGTGCCGACCATGCTGTCGCCCGGGGCGAAGTTGTTCTTCAGTAGTTCCAGCACACGGAAGCGGGCATTGGGTGCTCCCGTTTCCCAGTCCACCATGCTGACGCTGGGGAACTGCGTGGGGTAGCCGACGAGCTGGCTCTCGCCGGCAACGTCGATCCCCATGGCGGCCAACCGCGCGAATACGTAGGCGTATGTCGCGCCGGAGAGGTTCCAGTAGGCATTGGCAATCGGTTTGAAGACATAGCCCGGCTGGCCCTGCATGAGGTCTTCCGCCGCGATGGAGCCGATCTCGTCGACGGTGGTCCTGGTGGTAGGCGAGAGGCGCTCCCGGATGGACTCGATATAGCCAACCGCGTTCAGAAAGCCATCGGCCTGAGTGAAGAACGTGTGCTCTTGGATCTCCATGTTCTCATCCGGATCGGGGACCGCATAGAAGTGGTAGCTGATCATATCCAACGGAATGCCGGGTTTGTGGTTCTTGGGGTTCAGGAAGTACTCGAAGTAGCGAGATCCCTGGCTGGGTGCCATGAGCGCCAGCGCCACAAACTTTAGATTGGGGGCAACCTCGCGCATGGCGCCGGCGATGGCGTCGTAGCGCGCCGTATACTGCTCCGGCGTCATGTTGTGCTCGGATTCCACTTCGTTGAAGATCTCCCAGTAATCGATTTTGAAGTGGTAGCCAGAGTCGTGCCGCTGGCCCAGCTCATCGCTGAAGCCGCCTTGCGTGTACCAGGAGATCAGCCGGGCGTAATAGTCAGCCAGCTCCTTCATCGAGGGGTCGCGAAGCTCGGTGCCCTGCGTATAATTCCAGACGGGCTGGTCGGGGTCCGCCGGCCATGGGACTGGTTGGCTGGTCTTGAACATCCATTGCGGGATGGTGCTGAAGTTCAGGATCACCGGATGGCCTTCGGTCGCTTTCAGGAAATCGATGGTTATGGGATCGATCAGGGAGAAGTCCCAGCTCGTCTTTCCGTCAGCGGGAGGATCGAGTTCGGCAACCGCCAGTTTCGGGTAGGGGAGCCATGGGACGTATCGAACATAATCGGCGCCGAGCTTGCGGAGTTCTTCGAAGGTGCGGTCGTGAATGGCGGTGCGACGGCGCAAGGGCGGATTGACGACTACCTGGAGCGTGGCGGTAGTTTTGGATTCACGGACGGCCTTGCTCCAATCGACCTTGACGGGCTGAGCCACGAGCGCGGTGGCACAAAACAGCAGCAAAACAGGCTTCATTACGATTCGTCTCCAGGTGGTTGATAGCCACGAGCAGTTTACAGGGAACCGGGGGAGGAATACAAACGGAGCCTCACAGGTCAGTGTGCCGGCACCGTCTCGCGATGGAGGGATTCGGCCTTGCTGAACTTTGGCCAGTTGAACCCATAAAGAGCAACCAGTGCAAAACAGAACATTGGCACGATGAACGCGCGCGACATGTCGAACTTGTCGGCGACGTAGCCCATGAGCTTGGGCAGGATGGCTCCACCCATGATCGCCATCACGATGTAAGAAGACGCCCTCTTCGCCCTGGCGCCGAGACCGAAAATCCCGAGGGCGAAAATGGTGGGGAACATGATGGACATGAAGAAGTAGCTCAGGAAGACGCAGGCGGTTGAGATCCACCCCAACTTGCAGAACACGACGAATGTGGCGGCAACGTTGAGCAGACCGTACAAGCCAAGAACGCGATGAGCGGAGAAGGTCCTCAGCAATCCTGCACCGGTGAACCGGCCTACGAGGAAAAACACGAACCCGACCGAAGCGAGATTGGAAGCGCCTTTATTGCTGATGGCCAGATAGCCATTCTTGCCGGTTTGGAACCAGCCAGCCAGCCAGTTGTGCAGGAACCCCGAATGCGCCGAGAGCCACGTCAGAGCCGCGCCCCAGGAGGCGGGGATCGGCGGCACTTCAGCCGTCAGGTAGTTGATGAAGAAGCTGAAAATGCCGGCCTGGGCGGCGACATAAAAAAACTGAGCGGCGACGGCAAGCACAAAGTGCGGGTGCGACCAAATGGAGCGCGAAACACCCGGCGTCGTGTCGTCCAATTGATAGTCGTCTTCGGCTTTGATATCGGGCACATTCGCGAAGTAGAAGATGACGGCCAGAACGATCACAACGATGGCGATGCCGGCGTATGGGATGTATAGTGTTTGGCTTCCGGTGCTGTGGCCCCTCGCGTCGGTTGAGTAGAAGTACATGCTGCCGACGATGGGGCCGAAGATCCACCCGATGCCGTTACAGGACTGCGCAAGATTGATGCGGGTTGCGGCGTACGATGGATCGCCCAGAACCGTCGTGTACGGGTTGGCGATGGTCTCAAGAAATGTCAGCCCCGTGGCGATCATGCAGACGCCGGCGAGGAAAGCGACGAATGCGATGTTGGGTGATCCGCCGGATTGATGGACCATGGCGCTGATGTGCGTGGAGGGGATGAACCAGAGGCCACCGGCCGCTACGATTAGGAGGCCGACGATGATTCCACCTTTGTAACCCAATTTGACGGCCAACCAGCCGGCGGGAATGGACATCAGGAAATAGCCGAGGTAGTGGGCGAATTGCACCCACGCGGATTGTGCCTTGCTCAATCCGAGTTCATCCTGAAAGTGCTTGTCCATAACGTCGATCAAGCCGTTGCAGAATCCCCAGAGCAGAAACAAAGAACTCACGAGGATGAACGTAAAGACGACCGTGTTGTCGTCCGGTGTAATGAAAAGCCGATTCTTCTTGGAAGCGTCTTCAGTTGCCATCTACGTTCAATCCTTGGTGAGATGTAAGGTTCACTTTAGCAATATGCGAAGGAGATTTTGATGGACCCGGCTGTTCGAGACCGCGTGGATCCGGCGGAAGTTCCGCAGTGTCAGCTATCATCCGGCGCGCGCATGCCTGGCATTGGGCTTGGTACGTTTGGATCGGATCATGCGCAACCTGACGAAGTTGCGGCAGCGGTACGAGGCGCCTTCGAGGCCGGCTACCGCCATTTTGACTGTGCGGCGGTTTACGGCAATGAACCCCAGATCGGCGCCGTGTTCGAGGAACTATTCAGGTCCGGAGTAAAGCGCGAGTCGGTGTGGGTCACTTCGAAGCTCTGGAATGACAGGCACGGCGAGGAAGATGTCGTCCCGGCATGCCGGAAATCCCTTGCCGACTTGCGGTTGGATTACCTCGATCTCTACTTGGTGCATTGGCCATTTCCGAACTGGCACCCGCCGGGCTGCACTGTGGAGTCGAGGACCGAGAATGCACGCCCTTATATCCACGCCAGCTTCATGCGTACGTGGCGGCAAATGGAGCGGCTGGTGGACATGGGTTTGGTGCGTCACATTGGCACGTCGAACATGACGGTGCCGAAACTAAGACTGCTGCTCGGCGACGCGCGGGTGCTCCCTGCCGTGAATGAGATGGAGTTGCATCCGCACTTCCAGCAGCCGGAACTGTTCGAATTTGTGACTCGAAACGGAATCGTCCCGGTCGGCTACTGCCCGTTGGGCTCACCGGATCGGCCAGAACGCGACAAGACTGCGACTGATACGGTGGATATGGACGATCCCGTGATCGTCGAGATTGCGGAGCGCCACGGCGTTCATCCCAGTGCGGTCTGCCTGAAGTGGGCGGTGCAGCGCGGCCAGGTGCCGATCCCGATGTCCACCAAGCGCAAGAATTACTTGTCCAACCTGAAAGCTGTGTCCAGCGATCCGCTGACCACCGCGGAGATGCGCCGGATTGAAGGAATCGACCGGGATTGCCGTCTCGTCAAGGGACAGGTGTTCTTGTGGAAACCTGGACAAAGCTGGGAGGATTTGTGGGACTTGAAGGGAGAGATCACGCCCCCGTGACGTGAGAAACGAACCATGGCGCAATCGATGCAGGGCGCATACCTGCCAGGAAACAGCACGGTCGAGCTGAGGGAAGTACGGGTGCCGGACGTAGCTCACGGCGAAGTGCTGCTGCGAATGAAGGCATCCACGATCTGCGGTTCCGATATCCGGTGCATCTACCACGAGCATTTGGGTAAAGGGCCGGAAGGCTACCAGGGGTACATCGCGGGCCACGAGCCGGCTGGCCAGATCATCAAGACGGGACCCGGCTGCCGCTGCTTCAAAGAAGGGGACCGTGTGATCGTGTATCACATCTCCGGATGCGGCGTCTGCAACGATTGCCGGCGCGGATATATGATTTCCTGCACCAGCGAGAAATATCGCCGGGCTTACGGGTGGCAGCGGGACGGCGGCATGGCGGAGTTTCTGCTTGCCGAGGAAAAAGACCTGATTCCCCTGCCTGATGAGCTCACTTTCGGTGACGGCGCCCAGGTGGCCTGCGGTTTTGGGACCGTGTACGAAGGGCTTCAAAAGATCGGCATCTGTGGCGATCACGACGTTCTGATTACCGGATTGGGCCCGGTCGGCCTGGCCACCGGGGCGCTGTGCCGCAAGATGGGAGCCCAGCGAATCATCGGCATCGATATTCTCACGGATCGATTGGAACTGGCGAGGAAGCTGGGACTCTGCGACACCGTGCTGCGAGCCGGTCCGGAGAATGTCAGCCAGGTTCGCGACCTCACCAGGGGGCAGGGCGTCGAGCGCGCGGTCGATTGTTCCGCGAACGACGCAGCGCGGGCCACGGCGATTCGTGCCACCCGAAAATGGGGGCGTATCGTCTTTCTTGGCGAGGGCGGCCGCGTCGAGTTCAATCCTTCACCCGACATCATTCACGATCAGAAGACCATCTACGGGTCCTGGGTCACGTCGATCTGGCTGATGGAAGAACTGGTCGAGCGGCTGGTTCGCTGGAACCTGCATCCCGCCGATTTGATCACCCATCGGTTCGCGCTCGGCGATGCGGGCAAGGCGTACTCCTTGATGAGTTCCGGCCGTTGCGGGAAGGTGGCGGTGTGCTTCGACGAAGAGTTGCCGAAGGCGGGAACAAGCAGATGAGGCTCTGCTGCTGCTAATACAAGACGCCTGAGCGCATCAGGAAATGCTCGGCGATGGGGCCGAGTGAAAGCGCCGGGAAAAAGGTCAGGGCCGTGACCAGCACGATGGTGCCGAGCAGCAGCATGACAAACAGGGGGCCTTTTGTGGGCAGCGTTCCGCTGGTAGCGGTCAGCCGGCGTTTGCGCGCCAGGCTCCCGGCGATTGCCAGCGCGGGAATGATGACCAGAAAGCGCCCGATCAGCATGTCCAGGCCAAGCGTCAGGTTGAACCAGGGTGTGTTTGCGTTCAGGCCCGCGAAAGCGCTGCCGTTCGTCGCGACGGCGCTGGCATTGGCGTAAAGGATCTCGCTCAATCCGTGAGGGCCTCGATTGGCGAGGTTCGCGGTCAGAAGGCCCGGAAAATTCCAATAGCTACTTGCTGGGAAGCCGCCAGCGAACGCCATACTGGAGAACACCACGATGGCCGCGGCGGTGGCCACGAATGACAGCATAACCATCTTCATCTCGGTGGCTTCAATCTTCTTGCCCAAGTACTCCGGCGTGCGGCCCACCATCAAACCGGCAATAAAAACTGTCAGCAATACCATGAGAAGCATGGAGACCAGGCCCGTGCCGGTTCCCCCGAAGATCACCTCGCCAGATTTGAGGTTCAGCATCTGCACCAGGCCGGCCAACGGGGTAAAGCTGTCGTGAGCGCTGTTCACAGCTCCGTCGGCGGAGGCGGTACTGACGACCGAAAAGAGCGCGGAAGCGTTGACGCCGAAGCGGACCTCCTTGCCCTCCGTGTTCCCACGCGGATTTGAGGTAACATCCAGGCCGGCGGTCTGGAAGGCAGGATTTCCCGCATGCTCGCACAGTGTGGCGATGCAACTCCCTAATACAAAGAACACCGCCATGGCGACAAAGAGGGCCCACCCCTGCCTTTGGTCCTTCACCATTCGGCCAAAAGTGTAAGTCAGGCCTGCTGGGATGGCGAGCATTAGCAGCATCTCGACAAAATTCGTCAGCGGTGTAGGATTTTCGAACGGGTGAGCAGAATTGGCGTTGAAGAAGCCACCGCCGTCGGAACTGAGAAGTTTAATTGGTTCCTGTGAGGCTACAGGCCCTACCGCAATCTTTTGCGTGCTGCCTTCGAGTGTCGTGATCTCCGGGTACGACCGCAAAGTCTGAATGACGCCCTGCGAGCAGAGAAACAGCGCGCCTAGCAAGGAAAGCGGGAGCAGGATGTACAAGGTCCCCCGTGTCACGTCCACCCAGAAGTTCCCGAGTCTCGTGGAGCTGTCGCGCACGAGCCCGCGAATTAGCGCCACAGCGACTGCCATGCCTGCCGCGGCGGAGGTGAAGCTCTGCACGGCTACGCCCAGCATTTGGGACAAGTAACTGAGCGTGGTCTCACCAGTGTACGACTGCCAGCTCGTGTTCGACATGAAGCTGATTGCGGTGTTGAAAGCCAGGTCCGGAGTCAGTGGAATGCTACCGCTGGGCGCCAGCGCTGTGCCGAATCGGTGAGGGTTGAATGGCAATAGCCCTTGCAACCGCAAAAGTGCGTAAAACAGAAAGAAGTTGACGAGCCCGAAGGCAAGGCAGGCGCCGGCATATGCCGTCCAGCGCTGCTCGATTCGCGGGTTCACGCCGCAAATTCGATAGATGAGGTTCTCTACAGGGACGAGCGGCCGCGAAAGAAAAGTCGGTCTTCCTTCGAAAATAGCCGCCATATAAGAGCCAAGCGGCTTCGTAATCAACACCAGCAAGCCCAGGAAGGCAAGCAACTGAAAAGAGCCGATGTAGGTCATGACGGTTCAATTACGGCTGCGAGATTACGGCAAAGCTTTCTAGCGCCGCTTGCCGCGCGCGCAACTCTCTCATCTCCTCTTCGCCGAGCTTTTCGGCGCAGCCGGCTACAATCCGCACTCCGCGATCCACGAGTATCCGGCGGAATTCCGGATCGGGCGTCGAGGCGGCAATGTCACCGAGGGCGCGCAGCAGCCGCAAGCTAACGGCCACGTCCGTCTTCGAATACATGCGGATCTGCTCAAAGGCTGCGTCCACCAAGCGCTCGAAGTGGATCCATCCAATGCTAGCGCGAACGATGCCTGGCGGATCGTAGAGCAGCTCCTCCGGCGGCTCCCGGGACGCGAAGCGAATCAGAATACGGCTCAACTGATCGACGCAACTGATGGCGGTGGTGGGATCGTTGACGGCGGGCGAGATCGCTTTCAGCGCAATATCGACAATCTGCAGGACGCCAAACTCCACGTCCTGCTGCAACGTTCTCGTTGGGCCGAAGTCGAACGCGCCAAGCAGCTCGGCAATACCTTCGGGCAGCAGGCGAGTGCCCTTTGAGACCATCATCAGCGGGATTCCCGCGGGGACGAAGTGGCCGACGCGCCGCAGAACGCGGATGCTGACGTGGTAGTGCTTCGCGAGAGCGGCCAGGCGCCGTGTATCGATAAAGCGGATGTAGCCGGAATCAACGCTCAGAACGGCCACCTCACTCGGATTGGGCCTGAGCGGTTCTGTATCCGTCAGGCGGTTCAGCCGGTGCGGCCAGGGCATCATCTCACCGATCATGGCCTCTGTTTCTTCCGCGATTCTGTCGACGATGTGATTGACACTGATGGCCTGCGAAATGTGGTGAATGAAAAAGAGCAGCAAACCGACGCACACCAGCGCCAGCACCATGGCGCCCAAGACCGTGCCCACTGGGGCGAACGGGCGGGGAAGCGAGCGTGCCGCCGGGAGCGCCGCCATGCAGTAGCAGAAGGTTCCGAGGAAGATACCGAGCGTCCATTGCGTCACGCGGTCTCTGGAAAAGCTGACGATGATACGCGGGGAGAACTGCATTGATGCCAGCGTGAGCGTCATCAGCAGGATGGCGAACACAATGGACACCACCGTCATAATGGAAGCGGCGATGCCCGCCAGAATGACTTGAGCAACTTGCGGGTCGGCGTGCGACGGGAATAGAACGGTGGGCACCCAAGCGCTGGCGGCCGGAAACTCCTCTTCCAACCATGACAGGAATGCGCCTGTGCATCCCAACGCCAGCGCGATGGTGAGCGGGCGAATCAGGAAGCCGCCACGCAGGTTATACATCGCGTGGCGCAGCACTAATGGCAGGCTCTTGTTCACGGCCTTATCTGTTCAAGTGTAGTAGTCAGACCCGTGCGTGGGAAAGCCCATAGCTAGCGGCATCGAAAATGCCGGCGTAGCGCTCGTCCACTTGCTGGCGGAGATCCTCAGGGTCCTGGGGAACCGCGCAGATCTCTCTTTCGATGCGGTCCAGCCATTGCTGCTCTTTAGGCGAAATTTGCATGGCTCCTGAAGAAAGCCCGGCGCGAATAACCGAGATGGCGGCCTGACCCGCGGCCTTCGTTCTCTCGTAGACGCTTTTGCACCTTACAATGGCGCCGGCAATTTCGAGCGTGGCTTCGGGCGACAGCACTGCGGCTTGCGGGCTCAGCCACCGGTCTGAGGCGGTGAGCCAATCGCGCAACATGAGAGCGCCGCCCCTTTCGGCTGCCGTGTTCATGAGACGGCAATCGTATAGGAGAGACTCGGTAAAGGCCTCCGGCGCGGAACCTGATAGCAGGCGGACGTTCTGCACCGATTCGTTGCTCCACAGATCGCACATCGCCGATGCCACGTTGCCGACCGGGCTGAAATGAGCGCATGCCGCTGATTTGCCTTCCATCGAAATGGGACAACCGGTGATCGCTTTCAGGATAGGCCCTTCGTACGCGCAATCCTTCGATGGGCCGATCGCACCTTGTTCGAACGCTACGAGGCTGCGGACCGCGCACATGGCGCGCACGACGGCGGCCAGGACCTCTGGCAACATGCGTTGATGCGCCAACTGCATGGCCGTGTTGGCAAAGGCGCAAGCTGTATCGCCTCCAGGAATCACGCCGGGATGCCGCGCGCAGATGGCTGTAATCCCACTCCAAAGCCACGCCATGTCGCGCGGCGCCAGAACACCGAGCGCGAAAACGATTCCCGGCACGTCTCCATAGAGCAACGCCTGGTCGTGAACTTCTTTGCCGCCGATCGACTCGATCGACAGAATATCCGCTCCGGCTTGTGCACAGAGCTCAAAGGAGCGCAGCAGCTTCTCGCAGCCGTCGCCACGGCGCAGCAAGGGCGGCTTCCCCTGTTCGCGAATGTCTGTGGGCGTCACGCGTAGCGCGCAGCGGAGGCCGTGGTTCTCATGCGCCTCCTGTAGAGCATGGTGCAGCAGTGCCGTAATCTCCGCGCCCCATTCCGGGCACTCCGTCATGGCCGGGAGAAGTTCGAACTCAAGCACGATTCCTGGCGCCCGGAGAGCCACGGCGCGCCGGATGATGCCCGTGGCCATCTCCGTATATTGCGATACGATCTCGCTCCAGTTCTCAGCGGAGACGCTTATCGCGGGGAGTGTAAAATTCACTTCCGGGTAGACCTGGCCGGCGCCAATCGTCAAATCGAATCCGCAGGAAACTGGTCTGGGCGCGCGTCCGAAGACAAGCCCGGAAGCATGGGGGATGGCCAGCGCTTCGTATGCGCGCACGGTCCGTTCAATGTCGGCCATCTTTCAGAGGGCCGCAATCATCTCGCGGGCGAGCGCAACGCTTCCCGGCGCGTCCTCGCTATAGCCATCGGCGCCGATCTGCTGGGCAAATTGGCGCGTCACCGGGGCGCCCCCCACCAGCACCTTCACGCGTTCGCGAACACCGGCCTGTTTCAATGCCTCGATCGTGGTCCGCATGGAGGGCATCGTCACGGTGAGAAGCGCAGACAAGCATACGAGATTGGCGTCGGATCGTTGGATGGCATCGACGAACTTTTCGGGTGCGACATCTGCGCCGAGGTCGATTACCTCGAACCCGCCCCCTTCCAACATGGAAGCCACGATGTTCTTGCCGATGTCGTGCAAGTCTCCCTTGACCGTCCCGATAACCACTCGCCCCGCGGGCCGCTGCCCGCTCGCCGCCAGCCGTGGACGGATGAGTTCCAGGGAGCCTTTCATTGCGCGGGCAGCAAGCAGCAACTCCGGAACAAAGTACTCCTCGCATTGGAACAGGCGGCCAACTTCGTCCATGGCGGGGACCATGTACTTACTGATCAGATCCATCGGTTCGGCGCCCTCGGCTAGGGCCTCCTGAGTAACGGCTACTGCTGTCTTCGCATCTCCATGCAGGATTGCGTCGTGAAGTTTTTGCAGATCGGTCATAGATGTGAGCCTTGTGCCTACTGAGTCATATCACAGTACGGATGCGTTCCGCTGCTTCCCAGCGAGGTGACGCAGCCGGGCTCGGCGCCTGGAACTACCCGATTAGATACAGTGACATTGTGATGCTGTTTGCTAATCAGGGCTCGACAGATCCCGCAGCCACAACGGAGCACCCTGATCACACCCTGCCAAAACGGGCTGGCGGCCCTCCTGCCGGCCACTTCCGATGGACTATCTGCGCCCTGCTTTTCTTCGCCACGACCGTCAACTATGCGGACCGGCAAATTCTCGGCATTCTAGCGCCCATGCTGCAAAAGGAGATTGGCTGGTCGGAAGCCCAGTACGGCATCATCGTCACGGCGTTTCAGACTGCGTATGCCGTCGGACTCATCGGCGTCGGCCGGTTCATCGACCGGGTAGGCACGCGTTTGGGTTACGCGCTGGCGCTGGCGTGGTGGAGCTTTGCGGCCATGGCTCACGGCCTTGTTACCTCGGTCTTCGGCTTTGGTGTCGCACGGTTTCTCCTTGGGCTGGGCGAGGCAGGGAATTTTCCGGCTGCGGTCAAGGCGGTGTCCGACTGGTTCCCGAAGCGGGAGCGCGCTTTGGCGACTGGGTGGTTCAATTCCGGCTCCAACGTGGGCGCCATTCTCGCTCCGCTGACCGTTCCCTGGCTGGCGCTTCGCTTCGGCTGGCGCTGGGCATTCGTAGCCGTTGGAGGTTCGGGGCTCCTCTGGATTGCCGTCTGGTTGCGGGTGTACCGGGAACCGGCGCTTCACCCGAGATTGAGCCGGTCCGAACTGGATTACATCCAGAGCGATCCTCCCGAGCCGGACCACCCGGTGTCGTGGCGGGTGCTGATCTCCGCGCGGCCCGTTTGGGGACTCCTGCTTGCCCGGTTCCTCACTGACCCGGTTTGGTGGTTCTATCTGTTCTGGGCGCCGAAGTTTCTGAACTCGCGGTTTGGTCTGAGGTTGGATCAGATCGGCGTACCGGTTGCCACGATGTATCTGGTATCGAACGCCGGCGGGATTCTCGGCGGATGGCTCTCATCATTCCTTATCCGGCGCCAGTGGAGCGCGAATACCGCACGCAAAGCCGCGATGCTGGCGTGTACTGCTCTGGTAATGCCTATCGTTTTCGCACCGCGGGTGGCGACCGCCGCGCCCGCCGTTGCGCTCATGTGCATGGCGATGGCCGGGCATCAGGGATGGTCCGCGAACGTGTATACCATGGTCTCCGACATGTTTCCGCGCCGGGTTGTCAGCTCGGTCGTCGGTATCTGTGGATTCGGAGGCGCGGTAGGAGGAATGTTGGCGGCGAGCGCGGTAGGATTGGTGTTGCAGGCCACCGGCAGTTACGTCTCCATCTTCGCTCTGGCCGGCTTCGGCTACCTCATTGGCCTCGGCCTGATTCATCTCATGACGCCACGCAAGGGTGTGGTGGACCTGGAGGCGGCCCGGTGGTGATTGCATCGGAGATGGCCTGCAACCAGCGGGTGAACGCCACGCTTCACCATCGCCAGCCGGACCGTGTTCCCGTCGATTTCGGCAGTACGTTCGTTACCGGCATGCACGTGAGCTGCGTGGCTGCCCTGCGCGATTACTTCGGTCTGGAGAAAAAACCGGTGAAGGCGATCGATCCAGGCCAAATGCTGGGTGAGATCGAGGAGGATCTCAAAGCCGCTCTCGGCATCGATACCGAAGGCATCTTTCGCCGGAACAACCGCTTCGGGTTCTCCAATGAAGGGTGGAAGCCTTGGCGCATGTATGACGGCCTGGAGATCCTGGTACCGGGCGGCTTCAACGTCACCATCGATGATAACGGCGATACCCTGATGCACCCACTCGGCGATACCTCCCTGCCGCCGAGCTCGCGCATGCCCAATGGCGGCCACTTCTTCGATCCTATCATGCGCCAGGGGCCGATTGACGATGATCATCTGAATCCCGCGGACAACCTCGAAGAATACGTACCAATCTCCGATGACGAACTGGGCTACCTGGAGCGCGCGGCCCGGAAGGCGGCAGGTACGGGCCGCGCCGTCGTTGCCAGTTTTGGAGGAACATCGTTTGGCGATATTGCGCACGTGCCGGGCGTCGGCCTGAGAAATCCGAAAGGCATTCGCGACATCGCGGAATGGTACATTTCCACGCGCGCCCGGCGCGACTACGTCCACGCGGTGTTCGCCGGACAAACGGAGATCGCCTTGGTGAACCTGGCTCGCATCGCTCCGCGGCTGGCGGAGACGGTTGACGTGGTGAACATCTGTGGAACCGACTTCGGCACGCAGAATTCGTCATTCTGTTCGGTGGCCACGTTCCGGGAACTTTGGATGCCCTATTACCGGCGCGTGAACGACTGGATTCATAAGAACACGCGCTGGAGAACATTCAAGCATTCCTGCGGCGCGGTCGAAAAATTCATTCCTTCATTTATCGAGTCGGGGTTTGATATCCTCAACCCCGTGCAATGCTCGGCGGCGGGCATGGCGCCGGAAGTGCTCAAGGAAAAGTACGGCCGCGATGTGGTCTTCTGGGGAGGCGGCGTCGATACGCAGCAGATCCTGCCCTTCGGCACTCCACAACAGGTGCGGGAACAGGTGCTGAGCCGGTGCCAAGTCTTCTCGCAGAGCGGCGGATACGTCTTCAATGCCGTTCACAACGTGCAGGCGCAGACGCCCGTCGAGAACATTGTGGCGATGGTAAAGGCAGTGAGGGAGTTCAACGGTCAATGACGGGCCGCGAACGAGTAGTGGCTTTGCTCGATGGGTGCGCGGTGGACCATCTGCCGCTGATGCCGATCACTATGATGTTTGCCGCCGATCAGATCGGCGTCAAGTACGGCACGTATGCTCTGGATCATCGGGTGATGGTTGATGCCCAGATTCGAACCGCCGATAAGTTCGCTTTCGACCACGTCTCAGGAATTACCGAGAGCCGGGAAGCTCCGGACTGCGGAGCGGCGGTGCGGTATTTCGAAGATCAGCCATTCGCCATGGACGAGCAGAATGCACGCCTCGCGAATAAATCAAGTCTGGCGGCGCTCAAGATGCCCGACCCCGCGAATGCCGAGCACATGCAGGACCGGCTTCGCGGGCTGGCCCTGCTCAAAGACCGCGTGGGCCGGGAGAAGCTGGTGGAAGCTTGGTTGGAAGGCCCATGTGGCGCGGCTGCGGATCTGCGTGGCATCAACACCCTGATGCTCGATTTCCACGATGACCCCGCCTTTGTGCGGGATCTTTTCGAATTTACCGTGGAGCTTGGCATCCGGTTCGGTCGAGCCCAGGTGGAAGCGGGCGCGGAGGTGATTGGCGTGGGCGATCCGGCGGCTTCAGTGGTGGGTCCGGCCATCTACCGCGAGTTCGTGTGGCCTTACGAAAAGAAGCTCGTGGATGGACTGCATGCCGCCGGCGCGCGGGTTCGCTTGCATATATGCGGCAGTACGAAGCGCATTCTAGAAGACATCGGACGCCTGGGATGCGACATCGTCGACATCGACTCAGCCGTACCGCTTTCGCTGGCGCGAGAGAAGATGGGGCCGGGCCAGGTTCTCGCGGGCAATCTGGATCCGGTGCGGGATCTGCGAAACGGCTCTCCCGAGTCCATCGCCACCGCGCTTTCTGAGTGCCATCGTCAAGCTGGTCCGCGTTATATTGTCGCTGCCGGATGCGAGGTCCCGCGCGACACTCCGCCGGAAAACGTTAAGGCAATGGCAAGCTACGCATCGTCGCACCAACCTTAGGTTTTATTGCAGACCGATCACAGTCTCGAGTGGCGGCAGACTGCTTCCTTCGTTCAGCCCTCTGTTTGCGCTCCGGAAGCGGTTTTGCAGTCTGAGCCAGTAACTATATTCGTTATCCCAGCGGCCCACGGCTGCACCCAGGCGATACGGCGTGTACTCCGCGAGCCAAGCGGACCGATACGACGCGGCAATTTGTGTCGCTTCATCCATCATGTCCGCGAAACGGCCGTGCGACTGATACACGACCTCGGACTCGATCTCGTTCCAATACCGGTCGCTGTTATAGGGGCCGAAAGATCGCCAGCGCTCCGCGATCTCGAGGCCGTTCAAAAACTTGTAACCAGCGAAATCGAGCATGCGCCCGGCAATGCGTAGAGATTGGAGCGCAGAGGCATCAGCGTCATCCTTCATCGCTCGATAAACATGCGCTTGCGCTTTCTCGGCCAGCAGGCGCGTCTGCCGGAAATCCTCCTGATGATCAGCCGTCCGCTTCAAGTTAGTGGCGCTAAACGGGTCGCCCCACATTTCGTGAATCGAAGATTCACCGAACACCCGCTCGATGGCTACCTCTGATTTGTTGAGATCTTCGAGAGCCGCAGCCACCTCCGCTGCGCTGGCGCTCGGGTACATCAACGTGGCGTATTGACCAAAGAAGCCATCGCGATCCATCGGCGCGGACTGCCAGGGTGCAGCGGCGCCATAAGCCATGGCCGGCCATGTCAGGCGCAGGAGACATTGCGCACTGTCGGTCCAAACAGAGTTGATCATGCCAAGCGCTTGCGACCGCCGCCCCGCCGCCAGGAAGTTGTCGATATTGGCGAAGGTCGTGTCGAAGTTGAGGGCGATCTGCTCCCAGTTCGCGACTCCTGACTGTATGAAGTGGGGAAGTTGTTTTGCGACGAGGGGATCCAGCCATTTCTTAATATCCGGCTGCGCCTCGTACGCCCACGCCACCGGAATGAGTCCTTGCGGCAGGCGATCGATACTTGCCGGGTACTTCACCATCACATCCGCCCACGCCATTACGGTCTTGCCGTGCTGCCGGAACAGCTTCGCGACGTTACCAAGCTGTTCAGCAAACAGGTCAGCGGGCGTAGTATTCCCACGCTTCTTCGCGACATCCGCGATGCGCCAAGTCTCGTCGAAGCCGACGTGTACGAACGGGCTCGGGAACAGGTCCGAAATTTGCGCGGCCCAGTCTGCCAGCAAGTTCGTCACATCCGGGTTGTTCGGGTCCAACTCCACGGAATGCGGGAAAGCACCGAGGCCTGAGTAAAGCTCGATGCGCAGCAGATCGTGCAAGTGCCCGTAGAGTTCGAGGAACGGGATCACATCTACGTGGCGTTCGCGGCCGTAAGCGATGATGCGCCGGATCTGCTCTTTCGAGAAACGGCCTTCGGGGTTCAGCAGCGGATAGCCGTCCAACTCGATGGCGCCTTCGCTATAGATGTAGTACTGATTCGCTTTCCAGCGCGCGAGAAAATCGATCTGCCGCTTCACTTCGTCCTCTGTGGGCAAAGGGCCGTGGCTCATGTCGATCATCGTGCCGCGGTCTGCGACGGACGGCCAGTCGTGAATTTGAACCTCCGGGAGTGCAGCACCGCAGCCATCGCCTTCGACCAGTTGCCGGAGCGTTTGAACCGCGTAATACAGGCCGGCCGATGACGTTCCTTCGATTTCGCCGCCTTCCGGCCCAATTTTGAGCCGATACGCTTCGCGCGAGCCGGGTCCGGGCCGCTCACCGGGCAGCGGAAGGCTGGCGACGGGTCCGGTGCGCTTAAGAACAAGCGAAGGTCCGGGACCATCCAGGCTCGCAGCGATTGGAATCGGCGTTATGCAATGGGCCGACAGGATGGCGGCGAGCTCGCTTGCCGCGAACCAGTCCTCACCGGCAACATCGCCGGCCAGGCGGATGTGTAATCCCCGCAGCGGAAGCCGTCCCGGTCCATACTGGATTTCTTGCGGCTTTGGCAACAACGGAGAATGCGCCACTGCCGTGCTGGCGCAGCAAAGAACGCATATCAGAAATCTGGAATGCAGCAACATGAATCTCCCTTTCTCGCTCAAAGCGCTTCAGGCCGGCTTCGGAAGATACTTGAGCGCGAGTGCGCGAATCTCATAACTGAATTTCAGAAAGCGCTTCTCCCAACGCTTCGCCTCCGCTGGCGTGTACCGATAAAATCCCTTGGCGTTGGAAATGCCGCGCGCGCCGGATGCCACGACTTCTTGCATGAGTTTCGGCACATCTTTGGAGCAGCAAAGGTCGGGCAGAAGGCCGCGCATCACCGCGGCGTACGCCGGGATCCCGGTCAGATCCATGTAGCGGAACGGACCGGCCATGGTGATCCAATACCCCATGTCGTTGCGCACGGAACGGTCTACATCCTCGACGGTCGCGTAGCCGTTCTCCACCAGATAAAACGCCTCGCGCATCATCGCATACATGATTCGATTGGTGATGAAACCGCGAACGTCGCGGCGGACCAGAGTCGGCTCTTTCTTCCATAAAGTTGCAAGCCGCATGATCTTCTGGGCATTCTGCTGGTCGGTTTCTTCACCGCAGATCACTTCCATGAAGCGCAGAATGTGAGCGGGTTCGCCCCAGTGAACGCCAAGAATGCGCTCGGGGTGGCGCGCGCCGCGCTGCAGCTCCGTTACCGGCAAGGCTGAGGTGTTGCTTCCGATCAGCGCGCCGGGCGCAACCGCATCCTCGATTTTCCGCAGGACGTCACGTTTGTCGCTGAGGTTCTCGAAAATCGATTCGATGATAAAACTGCAACCGCGGAGTGCGCCGAAATCGTCTGAAGTACTCAGATGTTTCAGCAGGCTGGCCGGCTGTTTAGTCAACAGCTTCTCGCGGCGCATGTCGCGCAGCAGGACCGAAACACGCCGTTTCAGGTTGCGTCTGCGGGCGGCGTCTTTGTCGATCGCGACGACGGGATGGCCAGCGGCTACAAGACAAGTCACGATGCTGGTGCCCATCAGTCCGAGGCCGACGACACCGGCAGGGACGGGTTGCTCTCTCATGGCCGCCCAGCCATCGCCGGGAGAAGTGGGTTGCGCGGCATCTCCAGCCGGTCGAGCAAGGCAAGAATCTGCTCGTTGACAAAGGAAATGCGGTCCTCTGTATGCCGGTCCAACTTGAGAGTCAACTCGCGGACAACGGCTTCCTGCAGAATGCCGCGAGCTACCAGCAGGCGCTTTTCGGCATGATGGAATAGCTCCATATGCTGCAGGCTCAAGACAATCTGCGGCAGAATTGCTTCATGAATTTTGTAGGCGGCGAGCGTGTCGGCTTTAGTGGCGAGCTGAAATACTCTTGCCAGCAGATCCGACACGGCGAGGCCGGGCATGACTCCGCAGATGCCGGCCGGAATCAGGTCCAGGATGTACATGCCGCCCCAGCCTTCGAGCACTCCAACTTCCCCGTTCGTTGCTTCCAGAATGGCGGTCACTTTCGATGACATCATCGGCTCCTCTAGCTTGATCCATCGAAAATGAGGATGAGCCCGATGTAACTCGGAGACGAAACGAGCGGTCACAGTCGGTCCCGACGGGTTCACATCCTGAATAAGCAAAGGAATGTCAATCGACGAGAGAAGCCGGTCGAAGTAGCGGTACAGATCAGGTTCTCCAAGCACCATCATTCGCGGTACCGCGGCGGCAATGGCTGATGCACCCGCTGCCTGGGCCTCACGCGCGGTCTCCACGGCTTGCGTTAGGGAAACAAAGTTCACCTGTGCGAACACTGGAATGCGGCCAGCGGCGTGCTGCACGGCCTCCGTTACCACGCGCAACCTCTCGCGCTCGGAGAGTTTATAGAACTCGCTGGCATATGCGGGAAGACACATGGCGCAAGCGCCCACGGCGCAGGCAAAGTCCACCACGCGCCGGAACGAAGGCCAATCGACTTGTTCCTCGGCCGTGAAGGGGGTCGGAATAATCGGAATAATGCCATTTATACGTAACTCGTTCGACTTTGCCACATCTGCTCCTTTAGCTATGAAGCCACCTCGCGCATCCGCTTTCGCTCCTCGTACACCGTGACCAGAAATGTTCCGGCAAATACCAGGAGGCCGCCGAACACCAACTGTGCCGTGATCCTTTCCCTGACAACCACGGTCGAGAGCAAGACGCCGAACACGGGTAACAAATAAATCGACAGTGACGCTTGCGTCACATCAATCTTCTCGATCACCCAGAAATACAGCAGCATGGAAACGCTCAGGCTGAGTATTGCAATCGTAAGCAAGCTGGCCCAAACGCCGGCGCCCAGGGATGTAAACGCCGCAATTCGAGGGCGCTCGAATACGAGCATCAACGCCGCAAGCTCGATGTCCGTCAGCAGAAAACTATACACGAGTAATTCTACCGGGTTAAACGTCTCCAGCAATTTCTTGGTGTACGTGTTGTAGAACGCGCTGCCAAGGCAGCTCGCAAGAATCAGAAGATTTCCCAGCAGATATGTGCCCTTGAGGATCGATACGGATTTCCAGTCGACGTCTGAAACCATGAGCACACCGCATATCGCCAGCGCGAAGGAGAGCCAGCGCACAGCCGTCATCCTTTCGCCGAGCAGCACGACCGCCATCATGGCGGTCAGAACTGGAATGGTCAAGGTGAGTACCGAAGCGTTGCTTGCCAGCGAGTGTTCGACGCCCCAGGTCAGGCCGAGCTGCGCTGGAATAATGCCAAGCGTCGAGGCGAGAAAAAGGTCCCGCCAAACCAGCGGCGTCCACCGTGGCCCCGGCTTCTTGCCCCGGCTGACGCGCACGAGCGGTGCAAACAGAACGGTCGAGAGCGCCAGCGGAATCAAGGCAACGGCGATTGGGCCGAGCCGTTCGGTCGCGATTTTCGCGCCGGAGAATTGAAACGCCCACATCAGGTTCACCAGCACGAGAACCAGGAAGCACCGGATTGGGGCGCGCCTGTGGACCTCGTGGGGCACCGCGACGGTCTCGGTCATCTTCTCTTGTGGACCTCTCACATCTGCGGCCGGAGTTGTGCGAGCTCGATTCCCATCCCAGATAGCATTGCACCTCCGCCCGGCTGGGATCGCTGCCCATAGACTGTATGACACTTTTGACGCTAACTCAAACTAGTATATCGTTTCACTAAAACATAACCATAAAAGAATGTTTAGTGCTACACTGATGGTGTGGCAGGCAGGTCGAAGCGACCCCAATTGAAATTGAGCCCGGAGGAGATCGAGCACCTCAAGAGCCTGCGGGATTCGCAGACGGCGCCGTGGCGGGAAACGCAACGGGCGCGCATCATGTTGCGCTATCATTCCGGCGAGACCATCGCGCAGATTGCGCGTGCGGTAGGCATGACCCGCAAGAGCGTGGCGAAGTGGGTTACCAAGGCTCTGGCGGTGGGTTCCGGTGCGGCGCTGAAAGACGCGTACCACCGCCCCAAAGAACCCGCGATCACCGAAGAGGCCAAAGCCTGGGTAGTTCATCTGGCCTGTGCCAAG